>Ga0194126_10000561_pt1 | contig 61999 bp, 52 predicted proteins | sample TA2KigC150mmetaG_FD_148641 | JGI IMG/M metagenome (GOLD analysis project Ga0194126, IMG submission 148641) | Freshwater microbial communities from Lake Tanganyika, Tanzania - TA2015035 Kigoma Deep Cast 150m | ecosystem: Environmental > Aquatic > Freshwater > Lake | place: Tanzania: Lake...
CCAATGGCGATCGGAGAGCCGGATGCGGGAAAACCGCCTGTCCGGTTCGATGAGGGGCGAAGCGCGACGGTCATTGGCTCTGGCCTCTCAACCCGCCCGCTTCGCCTACTCTACTCACGGGCAGCAGAAGCGTTCGCAGAAGTCGAAACGCTGGGAAAAGTTTCGAGCCGTGCGGGAATTTCACGTTTCTGCAGCGGGAACGCTGCGCTCCTGTTTGGTCGCGAAACCAAGCTAAAGAACGGTGTCAATGAATACCACGTTTCCTTCGCGACAAGACGACCTTTACGAGTTTGCCACCGCGAGCTATGCGAAATTGCTCGCCTCGCCATTGGATATGACTGCCGAGGAACGCCAATGCCCAAATAGCGACGTTCAGCAAATCCTTCAGCCAAACAATCCAGAAATCTCCCAGCCCAACTTGCTTGCGCGTTAATCTGGCTTGATTGTCTCGCGCCGTGAATACGCGGAAGAGCAAACATCCGCAGAGCGTCGCTGAGGATACCAAGGCGGGTTGATGCAGCCACCAGACGAGTGGCCAGAGCGTTGCATTTGCCAGGATACTGAAAAAATAAGATATCGGTCGGCACACCCTAATCGTGCGCGCCCATCGCAGTTGGTGGGACCAGACTTCTTTACAATTCATGGGTGAGGACCAACACTCGACAACAGTTGGAGAAAGAACCAACTCCCCACCTCCTCTGGCAATCTGGCGGCCGAGCTGATAATCATCGGCCAAATACTCCAGCAAGCTGCGGAACCCTCCAATTCGATCCAGCCGCGCGCGCGGCATGCACATTACGGCTCCCAAAGCAAAATCGATCGGTCCCAAACTCTGCGCCTGCAGCACTTGAGTCCAGAAATCAGCGTTAACGGCCACCTCTTCCCAACGGAGCGCGTGTGTTGATGGGTTGGCGAGTTGGTAAAAGCAATGAACCAGGCCGACAGCCGGTTGCTGAAGCGGCGCAACGACATCCGCCACGAAATGATTTGGAACGCGGACATCCGCATCGCTAATCACAAGCACATCGTATTTGATGTGCGGCTCAAGCTGCGCCAGGGTCGAAACCTTCCCGTTTGGACCAAGCTTTTGATTGCAGATCACGAGTTCGGCATCGGCTGGCGGATGCTCTCGCATCAACTGCCGCACAAGATCGCAAACTGGGTCTTCTGGAGAACTGACTCCAAATAGTATCTGTACGGGGGCGGAATACTGTTGCGTAAGCCAACTGGATAAACATTTCGCCGTATTAGCATCGCAACCTTTAAGGGGCTTTAGGAACGTGACCGCCGGAACAAAGGATTTATTCTGAGTGCGCTGGTGGAGCGGATAACGCCTTGCCACAGCCCATTGCCAAATCGTGAGCAGCAAGCTGAGAAAGGCCAGCGTGCCAAAGAAAATACCCGCGAAAGAATACACAAGTCCAACCCCTAAAACTGATCCACAGCAATCACTCGCAGAATCTCTTCGAGTGGCGTCTGTCCACTCAAGGCGCGTCGGAGTCCCATTTGCCAGAGGGTCTGCATGCCTTGCTGGATGGCGACTTGCTGAAGCGTTCGTGTCGGCAGTTTTTGCAGAATTGATTCCCGCAGCACTTCGTCCACCAGCAGCATCTCGGTGAGTGCGTTTCGGCCCGAAAAGCCGGTATGCACGCAAGAGTCGCAGCCGACGCCACGCCAAAAGCTCGCGTTCTCCACGACGTCGGGCGGCAATAAGCGCAGCAAACCTGGCTCGGGTTGATACGGTTGCGAACAGAGCGGGCAATTCTTGCGAATTAACCTCAGGCCCACGATACCGATAATACTGGACGCGAGAAGAAACGGTTCAATCTCCATGTTGATCAAACGCGCAAAGACGCCGGCTGTGCTGCCGCTGTGAATCGTGCTCATGACCAGATGCCCGGTGAGGCCAGCCTGAACGGTGATCGCCGCTGTCTCCGGGTCGCGAATTTCTCCGACCATAATGACTTGAGGGTCTTGGCGCATCAGCGAACGAACTGCTATAGGGTACGTGAACTCTTTAAGCGGATTGATTTGAGTTTGGCTGACCAATGGCAGGTTGAATTCTACCGGATCTTCCACCGTGCTTATGCTGATGGTTGGTCCCGAACGCTGCACGATGTGGCAGAGCGCGGAGTACATCGCCGTAGTCTTTCCCGAACCAGTAGGCCCAGTTAACAGAATCAATCCGCTCGGCCTTGCCAACAGTTGCACAAACTGTTTTAGCGTCTCCTCTTCGAAGCCCAAAGCGGACAATTCAAAGCTGCGATTCCGCGGATCAAAGATCCGAACCACGATCTTTTCGCCGCGCACCGTCGGAAAAACTGAGATGCGTAACTCGACACCACCAAACTCCGGATTCGCCGGAGCGTGTCCTTCTTGCGGCAAATCGGTCTGATAACTGATCAAGTTGGCCATTACCTTGAGCCGGCCCGAAATCTTTTCCATCAAGTCGAGCGGCAAATGGATCAATTCCGTCAACACACCAACCAGACGGATTCGCACCACCAAGCTGCTTTCCCATGGCTCAATGTGAATATCACTCGCGCCGGCCTTTACCGCGTCGGTAATGAGATGGTTCACCAAAACCGCGATTTCAATATTTGATTGCCCCGAACGGGACTGAAGGTAGCGAGCAGTTTGATTCACAGTTAGTTAATCTTGGATCGTGCGATCCCTTGATCAAGAACGGCCTACTCTGCGCACCGACTCCTAGTTTCACAAGTGCTTTAAGCCGAGCGGCCTCTCGTCGGCTCTCGTCGGCGTTCCCTGCCCTCGAAGGCACCCCGCTTGTCCTAGATTTGCGTTCACCAAGAGCAGGGCAGGCAAGACGCACGGGCCTGCCAGGTTCATGGTCCCAATACCTGCGTCAAGCGAACGGATACGTTCATGAAACCAGTTGATTGGCAGAATCTTGTGGTCGAATTGGACGTTTTGACCCAAAGTCATCAACCGCCTGCGTCGTATTTCTCAATTGACCCTGCAGTATAAAACACTTACAAAATCGGCCCCAAGATCCACGCACCAAAGCACCGCTAGCAAGAGCTATTCGTTATGGCCGAGAGACTTCGTTGTGCAGTTATTGGGACAGGCGCCATTGGCCTGGAACACCTGAAGAGTTTGGCACGGTGTCCGCAGGCGACGCTAGTCGCGATTGCCGAAAAGGATGCAAAGCGGTGTAAGGAGGCAGCCGACGCCTATCGGGTTCCTCGCAGTTACACCGATTATCGCGAAGTACTCGACCAGCCAGACATCGACGCTGTCACGATCGCCCTTCCCAATTATCTTCACGCCCCGGTGTGCATTGAAGCGCTACAAGCTCGCAAACATGTCCTTCTTGAGAAACCAATGGCGACGAAACTCAAGGACGCCATTAAGATTGTTGAAACCGCCAAAAAGATGAAGCGCACGGTGATGGTGGGCCAACACCTGCGCTTTGGCCGTCACACGCAGATTGCGAAAGACTTTATCGACCGAAGCCAAATCGGTGAGGTTTATCACTTGCGAGCGTTTTGGTTGCGCCGCAGCGGGATTCCGAGGATCGGCTCCTGGTTCACGCAAAAGCAATTCTCGGGGGGCGGCTGTATGGTCGATCTGGGGGTTCACCTGTTAGACACCTGCTTTCACCTTTTGAACGACTTCGACGTCAAGACGGTCTCTGCCCAGCTGCATTCCAAGCTCGGTCCCAAGGGAATCGGCAATTTCGATTGGGGAAAAAGTGACATCGATCCTCAAAAGCCCTTCGACGTGGAAGACTGTGGCATCGCCCTAATCAAGCTGCGGAAAGGAAGCTCGATTCTGCTAGACGTAAGTTGGGCAGCGTATCACCCGCCGCAAGGACGCGAGCACGGAATCGATATTCTCGGAACTTCGGGAGGCCTTTCGCTGTTTCCGGCCCGGCTCTTTCGCGACGGACCAAACGGCTATGAGTCCATTGAACTGGATGCGCCGAAACTCCCTCATTCGGAAGATCGCAGTCATCACTTTGTCAGTTGTGTTCTGCAAGGAAAGAAACCGTTGGTAACGCTTGAAGAATCGTTAAAGGTTCAACAGGTTCTTGATGCGATTTTTGTCTCCTCTTCAACCGGCAAGGAAGTGAAGCTGGGCTAACGTTTGGATTCTGCGAACCTTTCTGCAGCGTAAACTCTGTGGTCCCCTGGCCAACAGTATTAATCGCACCTAAATCAAAGCAACCGACATTGGGACGCTTCTATCGGAGCGCGGATGCCCACATCCGCGACATACCTGATCGCAAGTAAATTGCGCGGATGAGGGCATCCGCGCTCCGATTACGGCACCGGGAGGCTGTCCCATCTGACTTGTCTCGATTTAGCCAGTGCCGATACCACACGGTGCGACGATCCCAACTGTGAGGATGAACAATAGGTTCCCAATGACTGTCGAAAACAATACAGCCATGAAACGAACAATCGTTATTACCATTGCGGCAGCATCATTCGTCGCCGCCCTCTGTTTCGCCTTCATCGTCTTCGATTCGAATTCGCGTTCAGGGCGCCTGGATGGCCAAAAGCTTCTGGCCGCCGTCCGGACTTACGCTAGCACGATGCGAGCGGCAGGCGCCGAAGTGCCCGCGGAGGTCTCCATTGAAACGTTAATCGCTCGTAGTCTGTTGCAGCGCGAAGATGTCAGCGCCTTCAATGGCTTGGACGTGACGATTGCCCTCGAAGCGGACGAGACCAAGCCAAGCCAACTCTTGGTCCGAGTGCGAACATCTAATGGGCAAGAATTAGCGCTGCTTGGAGATGGCAGCGTTCAGCAACTCAAAAAGTGACACAGCTGGGGTGTGGGCAAGCTAGCGCGATTGGGCTCGGCGTCTTACCTCTAACAATCGCTGCCGATCCAACGCATCCTGCTTCCGATCGGTTTCCTTGCTGGCAATTAGGGAATCCAATCCCAAGAACGGAATTTTGATTCCTTCCACTTCCGACTCCAGCGCCGAAGAGATCGCTTCGGCATACGTAACCTTCCAAGCGTGCGTGCTCACATCGACCTCAACTTCATCCGCCACTTTGACCACGACATTTTCCAAGAGGTCCTGCGGTGTAAGCTCCCAAGCCGCGCCATCAGCCAGCGCGCCAAACCATCGATCACTCGTTGGCAATTCGCCTCGCTCGGTTCGATTAAAAGATCGACGTCCTCGGTGGTTCGCACGAGGCCGTGCAAGATGCAAGCTTGGGCACCGCAGATAAGATACTTCGTCCCGGCTTCATTAAGGAGACCGCAGACGCGCAGAAGGGGTGCGGTTGGCGGCATGTGCTACCAGAGACGTGGATTGCCTTGGGCCTTGCGCCAGCGTGCGAGCGGCGAAATGAAACTAGGGGAAAACCGCCGGTTTGAAATTAGGTTTTCTTCCGGGAAGTGTTGCTTCGAGCTGAGGCTCACGATGAGCCGTACTCAGAGCCGACGCAAATGCCGCTGCTGCAAGAAGTTTTTCCTTCCTGATCCACGAACCCAAGATCGTCAACGCTACTGTTGTGATTGGGCTTGCCGCAAAGCCAGCAAGACAAGCAGTCAACGTCGGTGGCTGAGTAAAAACGGCAACGGTGATCACTTCCGGGGAGCCGACGAAGTCCGTCGCGTCCAGTTGTGGTGCAAGGATCATCCGGGCTACTGGAAGAAGAAAGCACCGGCGTCCCAGGACGCTCAATCCCTTGAAGCTCAAGGCCCTGACCCCGCTCAGTCATCTCGTAACGTACCGAGAGCAGTGCCAGGTACGTTACAAGATGACTGCATTACGCAACATCCTGCATTCATAGGGCTTATCTCCATGGTGACGGGCAGTACGTTACAAGATGACATCGACCGAACCTCTCGCCAGTTGCTAGCCAGGGGACGAGACATTCTCGGGCTCGTTAGCCCCGAAAAATCGACACAACTGTCCTTGCATTATGATCGACAAACGTCCCCTTCGCCCCGATCGCATTCGGCAGATCCCGGTTAGCTTCAGTTGGGTGGATCATCGGCTGGTGCGCGAGCACTTTATCGGCCGGTGTGGCCATAGCGCTCGGGCTCTTTACCTGTTCCTTTTGACCGTCGCCGACGCCGAGGGTTTGAGTTGTTACTCCGACAACTCTCTGTGCCGGCATTTGCAATTGCAGGCCATGGAATTAAAGGCCGCTCGCCAGCAATTGGTGCAGGCCGATCTGATTGCCTATCAAAAACCGCTCTACCAGGTGCTCTCGCTGGAAAGGCCAGCCAGTTCGCCGCCGCACTCGCAAAAACGCGTGAGTGAACCGGCATCGTTGGGTGACATTCTTCGCCGGGCTATCGAAGGAGCAAAGCCATGAGCGACTTCGAAACCTTCTCCAAAATCCGGCAGCTCTTCGATCAAAAGCAGCTCAAGGTTTCGCAGATCGCTCTTGAACTGGGACTGCACCAATCCACCGTGGCCAAATGGGTCAAGATCCTCAAATACCAGCCGCGGCAAAGGGCCAAGCGGCCCAGTAAACTCGGTCCCTACAAAGGGCAGATCGTCGCCTTGCTCGAACGCCACCCGTACACCGCTCAACAGATCCTGCAACAACTGCGCCAGCAGGGCTATAGCGGCGGTTACTCGATCCTCAAAAAGTTTGTCGCGCAGGTTCGTCCGGTGCGCAAACCGGCTTTCCTCACTTTGCACTTTGCCCCTGGAGAATGCGCCCAGGTGGATTGGGGATGCGCCGGCTCGATTGTCGTCGGCTCCACCCGTCGGCAGCCGAGCTTTTTTGTGATGGTCCTTTGCTACAGCCGGTTGATGTATCTGGAGTTTACTTTGGCCCAGAGCATGGAGCAGTTCTTAACCTGCCATCAACGCGCTTTCGAGTTCATCGGCTCTGTTCCGGCCAAAGTGATGATCGACAATCTTAAGACCGGCGTGCTCTGCCATCCCCGGGGAGAAAAAGCTCAATTGAATCCGCGTTACGTGGACTTCGCCGGCCATTACGGCTTCGAACCCATCGCCTGCGCCGTGGGCCAAGCCAATCAAAAAGGCCGCGTGGAAAACGGCGTCGGTTACGTGAAAAAGAATTTTCTGGCTGGCCTGGAAATCCCTTCTTTCAGCGCCATTAATCCCGGCGCCGAGCAATGGCTCACTCAGACCGCCAACGTGCGCATTCACGGTGAAACGCATCGCTCTTCGACTTTCACACCATCGATTTCGATGCTGATCATGGCTTCGTCCAACTCTGCAAGTGAAGTCGCCAGCCCCCTTTTCTTAACTGCTTGAACAAATCCTGCGTGCATGGCGTTCCCATTCGCCTAGGTTCTCGGCATACTCAGCTGTGCCTATGATGGAACGAACCTGAACCCGTCCATCGGCCGCTTCCACGGGCACGATGACGAGCAGAACAAGCGCGGTGGAAATCGAACGGAGCAATAATCGGAAACATCTGCGAGTATGCATGAACTTGATAATGACTCTCAAAATTATCGCGGCTCGTGCGGCAAAACTCAAGGCAGCGGTCGCATCCCAGAGTTTTACTCTGCTGTATCGCGGACTTTACTCTGCGGCGCTTCTGTAATTCGTCCGCGCCCGATCCGCCAAATGCGTTGCCGACTACAAATCGGAGATACCGCAGAGTGCAACTCCGCATTACGAAAGAAGCACCATGAAAATCGTTCGACTCCTGGCCTCACCGTTCTTAGTCAGTATTCTGAGCTGGTCCCTGACAGGGGCCGCCGAAGATTTGGCCGCGCACCTGGCGGGCGTCGATGCGACTGTCTTATCGGCTGACGAGCGAGCGGCTGCGACGCGAATGGTTCTGGACGACATCCAACAGCGATTGCGACATTCGAATGAACAGAGCAGCGCCGATTGGAGAAGGATCGAGAATCGTGCGGATTGGGAGCGATTCCGGGCTGCGAAACTGACCGTTCTACGCAATTCGCTTGGCCAATCCTCAACACCACCGCCGCTGCAATCGCGCGTTACTGGGACGTTGAACGGTGATGGATACAGAATTGAAAACTTTCTCTTTCAAAGCCGGCCGGGGCTGTGGGTGACGGCTAACTTGTACAGGCCAGAAAAGCCGGGTGTTGCCATGCCAGGCATCCTCATTTGCCACGCGCATCACACGCCGAAAGAACACGGCGAACTGCAAGACATGGGTGTCACATGGGCGCGCGCCGGCTGTCTCGTGCTCGTGATGGATCAACTCGGGCATGGTGAACGGCGCCAGCATCCCTTTCGTTCGGCGGCCGATTACGCCCGGCCATTTCAGGTCAATCGCCAGGATTATTACTTTCGTTACGATCTCGGGATTCAACTGCATTTGGCAGGCGAGAGTCTAATCGGCTGGATGGCGTGGGACTTAATGCGCGGAGTCGATTTTCTCTTAGCCCAGGAGCATATCGATCCGAAGCGAATCGTTCTCTTGGGTGCTGTTGCCGGCGGGGGCGATCCAGCGGCCGTGACAGCGGCGCTTGACGAACGGATCACCGCAGCCGTGCCGTTCAATTTCGGCGGTCCGCAACCGGAAACTCGTTATCCGTTGCCGGAGGACGCCGAAACGTCGTTCCATTACGCCGGCAGCGGCAGTTGGGAATCGACGCGCAATTTGCGTCGCTCAGCCGCGCACGGATTTCTTCCGTGGGTCATCGTCGGCAGCATTGCGCCGCGTCGCTTGGTCTACGCGCATGAATTCAATTGGAATCGCGAGCGCGATCCGGTTTGGAAACGGCTGCAAACCATCTACGGATTCTTTGGCGCTCCAGAGCATTTGGCCTGCACGCACGGCCGCGGTGAGTTGCGAGGGCAACCACCCGAAGCCACGCATTGCACGCATATCGGGCCGCCGCATCGGCGTTTGATTCATTCGGCGTTCAAACAATGGTTCGATATCGACGTGACTAATGAAGCAAGTGACCGGCATTCGACGGAAATGTTGCGCGTCCTCACACCCGATGCCGAACGTGAACGCAAGCCCAAGAAAGTCCACGAGATACTCAGCAGCTCAGCCTCTGAACAACTCGAACGAACCCGGCGTCGGTTGGCCGAACTATCGCCCGAGGAACGCCGCCGCCAACTTAGACGCGATTGGGAAAGGCTGTTAGGCAACATTCAACCGAACGCAGAGGTCAAGGCACGGCAGATCGGCGAACCTCCGAGCGTTGCCAACGCCGATACGAGCGATCGCAAATCACCCCAACGGCCGCGAGTCGAAAGAATCGTGCTCACATTCGAGCGTGGAATCGTCGTGCCGGTCGGGTTGTTTCTTCCGCCGAGCATCAACGACGGCAAAACACGACCGCCTATTACTGTTGGCGTCGCGCAGGCAGGAAAACAAAACTTATTGCGTGACCGTGCCGCAGACGTCGCTTCAATGCTTGAGCGCGGCGTCGCCGTGTGCATGCCGGACGTCCGCGGAACGGGCGAGACGAATCCAGGCGGCAGCCGCGGTCGGCGGAGTTCCGCGACTTCCTTGTCTTCTAGCGAACTCATGCTTGGTGGCACGATGCTCGGCGCGCAATTGCGAGACTTTCGGGCCGTGCTGGCTTGGCTTCGCACACGCACGGACCTGGATGCCCGGCAATTTTATCTCTGGGGAGATTCAGTGGTCGTGCCCAACTCGAACCAGACAAACTTCCAGATCCCGCGCGATGACGATCAGGCGCTTCCCTCTTCGCCGGAACCGCTGGGTGGATTGCTCGTTTTGCTGGCGGCGCTTTTTGAAGATGATGTCCAAGGGGTGCATGTGCATGGCGGGCTCGTCAGTTTTCAATCCATTCTGCGCGACTATCTCGTATTGCTACCGCACGATGTCGCCGTGCCGGGCGTATTGGCCGCAGGTGACTTGGGCAGCTTAGCCAGCGCCCTTGCTCCACGAGCTGTTCGGCTGGAAGGCCTGGTGGATGGTTGGAACCGCGCGGCAGAGCTTTCGGAGATTAGCGCGGTCTATCGACCGGCTCAGACCGCGTATGTGGACGCCGCGGCAGAAGCTCGGTTTTCCCTCGGAACGCGACGAACATCCCCAAGCCGCTGGCTTGCGCCCAAGGCACTGCGTCAGTGAAGGACATTTTCACTGGCCGTGTGTTGTAACGCTTTAGCCATCTTCGATGCGCCGGAGCGCCATGCGCGCCTGACGGCGCACAGAATCGTAATCGTCATTTAGACTCTTCTGCAGGGCTGGAACAGCCTCTTTGGCCTCGGAACCGAGGCGCGCCAGAGATTCACAAGCGAACGATCGTACGGCAGGATCCCGGTGAGCCAGCGCTTCAATTAACAACGGAACGGACTTCACTTTGATCTGCCGCAGGGATTCCAAAACCACGAGCCGATCGTCATCCACTTTCAGCATCGAGAAAAGCGCGGGCACTGCCTCCTGGGCCTGGCTCCCGAGTTTGCCCAAAGCAACGGCAGCCGGCTTCCGCACATCGCTCGCTTCGTCATTCAGGGCTTCAAGCAGAATGGAAAAGATCGCTTTGGGATCTGATTCGATCCGGCCCAACGCAGCAATAGCGCTGGCGCGAATTTCGCGTTCGGGATCTTTGGAAGACTTCGTAAGAGCGGGCGCCGCGGCTTTCGCGCTGGGTCCTATTTGGCCGAGCGTCACGAACACTTGAGCGCGAATATCTTTCCGGGAACCTTCGATCAGATCAATAAGCCTGGGGACGGCGGGCTCTGAAGCCGAACCTATTTTTCCCAGAGTTCTAATGATGTCTAACTGTGCCCGCCCATTGCCGTTGAGCAATTCAACGAGCGTTCCCACTGCGTTAGCAGCGTCGGCGCCCATCGCCCCAAGGGCCCGAACGGCTTCAGCTTGGACTGAGGCGTCGGTGTCTTTGCATGCTTGAACCAAGAGTGGCAAAGTTTGTTTGGCCTCGGCGCCGATGTGATAGGCCGCAGTCGCGGCAGCCTTTCGCACTTCTGGCGATGAATCTTTGAGCGCTTTCTCGAGTTGGGAAAAGTACGAAGCGGGCTTTGCGCCGACACGGTGAAGGCTAACGAGAACTTCGGATCGAAGCTTTGCGTCCGAGTCTTCGAGCAGGCGCACTAGCGCGGCTTCGGCGCCTTTGGCATCGGGGCCAAGGCCGGACAATACTTGCACAGCAGCGATGCGCAGGCGCTTCCTGTTGCCTCCGAGAACTTCAATCAATCCGGGCAAAGCTGGTTGTCCGATGGCTCTTAGACAGCGGATCGGCCAATCCTCCTCTTTCGTTTCGAGTTCATGAATCAAGGCGGGCACGGCCCGCGTTCCGATTTGGACGATTGCGTCGGAAAATGGGAAGAAGGGTGGTTCTTCGCCAACGGTGCGAAGCGTGTTAATTAGATGAGGAACGGCCACACTAGCCTTCGGCCCAATTCGGCCCAGGATGTGGGCAGCGCGTTCTTGCCGATCTAACGGTCCTGTTTGCAACCGCTCAATCAACAGCGGAACGGTAATTTGAGCATCGACCGTCAGCAAGCCATTGACCGCCGAGAGCCGAACCTTTTCGTGTTCGTGGTTGATCGCGTTCAAGAACAGGCGCGCCATCTTGTCGGGTTCGAAGCCAACTTTGCTCAAAGCATTCATCGCGGAAGCGCGAGCGTCGGGATCGCTCTCCTTTTCGACAAGTTGCGCGAGGTTGGGCGCGGCATCTTTCGCCTTCACGCCAATCCACCCCAATGCAAACGCAGCGCTAGATCGTGACGGGGCCTCCGCCGCGGCTAGGGCTTCAATCAATTTAGGCTTGGCGTCCTCGCCAATTTCGCCAAGCGCTTCAGCGGATTGTTGGCGGACATCGGAGTTCGTATCGGACAAATGCTGAATCAATCGAGGAATCGTCTCGCTGGCTTTAGGGCCAATCCAGCCGAGCGCCTTGGCCGCGCCTGCCCGAACCACCGACTCGCGATTTTCCAATGCTTCCAGCAATGCCGGGATGGCTTCGGGACCAATGCGTCCCAACGCGTAGGCAGACCGATACCAAACCTGGCGCCGATACGCCCGCCGTTCGCCGCGTCCCTTGCTGCTGTCGAGACCGCGGATCAACGCGGGAATGGCCTCTTTCGCATCCGGCCCAATCTTGGCCAGAGCCATGACTGAGTTGAACCAAACTTGCTGGTCTGAGTCTTCCTCGGAAACACGAGCTAAGGCTGGCACCGCGGCTTTGGCGCGTGAGCCAAGTTCTCCCAAATGCTGCGCCGCGTCACGCCGGACAAATTTGTCGCTGTGTTCAAGCTCTTTGATCAGTTCGTCAACGGATTTTAGTTTTGGCTGCGCGAAAGAATCGGGCTGTCCGACGGCAGCCAGAGCAAGTGCCAGAAGAAGTAAAAGCGGTTTGAATGCGTTCATTGTGTAAACTCCGAAACTACGATTTGGCCGCCTCGTAGCGCAGAGTTTCACTCTGCTGTATCGCCGAGTTGCAATCGCCAGTTGTGCGCAGTGTTCAGCGCTTCCAATCCTGGCGGGAGCCCTGCAGATTGAAAATCTGCGCTGCACGCATTGCGGATCTGCCAGCCTCGCTGCTACCAGAATTCCGTTCCACCGCTAGAACTAAGCTTCCAAGCCGTGCAGGGGACCGGTGCTATCACCAAAGGCAGCTGTTGACGCCCCGACGCGTTCGAGCATCGAAAGGAAAAGATTGCACATCGGCGTTTCGTATTCGTAGCGAAGATGACGTCCGCTCAAAATCGTTCCGCCGCCCCGGCCAGCGAGAAGGACCGGCAGGTTCTCGCTGTTGTGCGCGTTGCCATCGCTCAGCGCGCTGCCATACACGAGCATGCAATTGTCCAGCAACGAACCATCGCCTTCCGGAATCGATTTTAGCCTTTGGAGAATGTGTGCGAACTGCGTGATGTGGAACTTATTGATTTCTCGAATCTGCGCGTGCTTTTTCGCGTCGCCTTGATGATGCGACAGCGTGTGGTGTCCTTCGTTCACGCCGATGAAAGGATAGCTCTTGTTGCTGCCTTCATTGGCGATCATGAACGTGCAGACGCGCGTCACGTCGGTTTGGAAAGCCAACACCATCATGTCGCCCATCAACCGAATATGCTCTCCGAACGAATCAGGAACGCCGGTTGGCTTTTCGGCATCGGCGGGCAGAATGATGCCCTGTCCGCTGGCGCGCTCGGCTTTCTCCAAGCGGACTTCGATTTCGCGCACGGCCGTCAGGTATTCGTCGAGCTTCTGCCGGTCGTTGCCGCCGACTTTGCTGCTGAGCCGTTTGGCGTCGTCGAGAACGAAATCCAAAATGCTCTTCTTGTACCGCTCACGTCGGACGCGGTTCTCATCGACTTCTTTCTTTGAATCGCTTCCGAACAGGCGTTCGAACACTTCGCGCGGGTTCGTTTCCTTGGCCATCGGAGTCGATTCGTCTCGCCAGGAAATGTTATTGGAATAAGCGCAGCTATAGCCGGAATCGCACTTGCCCGCTTGGCGGCCGCGTTCTGTGCCCAATTCGAGCGAAGCAAAACGCGTTTGTTTTCCGATAACAGAAGCGGCAACTTGGTCCGCCGAGACGCCGGCGCGAATATCGGCGCCTTCACTCTTGAGGGCCTGAGTGCCGGTCAAGAATACGGTCGCACCGCGAGCGTGATGCCCGGCGTTGTCGCTATTGGTCCGGCCCTTGTCATGAGTCAATCCGCTCAGGACGGTGAGGTGGCTCTTAACCGGCGCCAACGGCCGAAGGATGTAAGGCAGATCGAAATCCAATCCTTGAGTCAGCGGCGTCCAATCCTGCATGTGCGCGCCGTTCGGCACGTACACAAAGGCCATTCGAACGGGTGGCTTCGCTTTTGCGCCAATACTCGCAAACGTTTTGACCGGAGCCATCGCGTCGAGCATCGGCAAGGCGACAACAGTGCCGAGGCCTTTAAGGAAAGTGCGTCTGGGAATCTGCCAACTCTTGTTCATGGTGTGTCTCCTTCTTTTTTGCGCATCAGAAACGGTTCACTTGTGACAATCTCGCTGACCAAAGTTGAAAATTTGTAGTCGTTTTTCACCAGCGTTTTGACGATCTCATCCACCGCGCACTTGTCATAGTATTCTAATCCCCGGCCCAAGGCAAAGGTTAACATTTTCTCGCTCAACGACCGGACGAATGTCTCTTGAGACTTTAAAATTGCTTTGAGTTCGTCCGGGCCATTGAACGACTGGCCGCTCGGCAACGTGCCGGAAGGATCGACCGGAAACTTGCCATCCAACGAACGCCATCTCCCAATCGCATCGAAGTTTTCAAAAGCAAAGCCGATGGGATCCATTTTGCTGTGGCACACAGCGCATTCGGGTTTGGCGCGGTGCATTTCCACCCGCTGCCGAAGCGACGCCGAATCCAAGGCTTGCTGGCTCTCCTCGAGTTCGCCCGCGTCGGGCGGAGGCGGAGGCGGAGGTGTGCCGAGGATTTGCTCGAGAATCCATTTGCCGCGGCTGACTGGAGAGGTGCGCGTCGGGTTCGATGTGATGGTGAGGATGCTCGCTTGAGTCAGAATCCCACCGCGTCCGCTGCCTTTGTTCAAGCTCACGCGCTGGAATTGCTCGCCCTTGATGCCTTCGATTTCGTAGTGGCGGGCCAGGCGTTCGTTCAGAAAAGTAAAATTTGCATCCAGAAACTCGAGAACACTCCGGTCCTCTCGCATGACCGCTTCAAAGAACAGCTCCGTTTCCTTGCGCATAGCTGTCTTGAGATTTTCGTCAAACTCCGGAAACAGATCGGGATCAGGCTGCGCGATCTCCAGATTGCGAATCGTGAGCCATTGGCTGGCGAAACTTTCGACCAACGCTTTGGCGTTCGGGTCTTGCAACATCCGCTTGATCTGCGCTTCCAAAGTTTCCTGCTGAGTCAAGAGCTTCTGTTCCGCGAGTGAAAACAGTTCGTCATCGGGCATGCTGCTCCACAGAAAATAAGAGAGGCGCGAAGCAATTTCGTGATTGGTGAGTGTGCGAGCGGTTCCGGATTTCTCTGGGGTCGGGTCCAATTCCCAGCGAAAGAGGAAATGCGGCGAAGTCAGGATCGCTTGGATGGCCAATTGGATTCCTTCTTCGAATGTTCCCTTGTCCATCTTCACGATCTCGATAAAGCGCAGCAAACGCTCGATCTCTTCGTCGAGCACCGGACGCCGATAAGCGCGCTTGGCAAACTTCTGCAAGATCTCTTTCGCATATTCGTGCTGCGTCGCTGGCACTGGTTTTCGCGGAATGACTCGCGTGTGCGTTTCAGGCAACGGCGGCGGTTCCGCGCCGAGCGGACCCTCAACTTCGATGTAATCGACGACCAGATTCCGGTCGCCGCGCAGTTTCGGGTCCGGATGATCGGAGACATTGTAATTATTGATGTAAGCGACCGCTAACCGCTGTTTGCCCAATTCGAGCGGGGCGCGCACTTCGTAAATCCCGGGAGCGCTCTCGATGGCTGGAACGTCAATCACGCTCAATTCTTTGCCGGCAACCCGGACCGACATTCGCGCCGGGTCCGGACCGGCCTGCTGGCCGAAAGCGCGGGCGCGAATGATGTACTCACCCTTCTGAGGAAACTCGAATTCCGTGTAAGCTTCGCCCTCCGTATCCAACGAGAGAGCGCGATCTTCGAATGTGCTTCCATTGGCCGTGGACGGAAGTGTTTCAGCTTCGATCCGCTTGATTAGAGTTTGCGCGGCAGGATTCGCGACAATCGCCTTGGTCACGATCTGTTCCGCGGCGGCCAAATATTTTTCCATCAAAATCGGCGGCAACGAAAGGACGTCTCCGATATTATCGAATCCGTAGCCAACTTCATCGGATGGGAAATCGGCGGCTGGTTTGAAATTGATCCCGAGGAGGTCGCGGATGGTGTTGTTGTATTCGGTGCGGTTCAACCGGCGCAGAGTCACTTTGCCAGGATTGACTGGACCGTTGCAGTCAAGCTTGGCCAGCTCAGCCTCGATAAAATGAATCATTGATTGCCGTTGTTCTTCAGTTGGTTTCGGCTTCTTTTCGGGCGGCATCTCGCGCGACTCGATCATCTCCATCACCATTTGCCAGGTCTTGCGATCTTGCATGATGATCGTGTCGTCTTTGAAGCGTTCGAGATTTAAGCCTGCTTTCGGTTTCTCTTTACTGTGGCAATTGAAGCAGTATTCGGACAGAAGCGGCTTAAGATCCTTGGCAAATGTGAGCGGATCAGAGGCTTTAATTTCGGTTTTGGCAGTTTGAGAGGCGACATCAGCTGCGCCAATCGCGCGCGGCGAGAGTCCAAACCAACACTCGAAAACGAGCCCCGCCAGGAGTTGCCAGAACCGATTCATTCTCAAAAACATATTATAGCATGACAAGACGGCTTAGACGCCGCGAAGGTTAAGAAAATTCGACGCAAAATGCGAGGCCAAATGCTTGGCCGGGCGTTCGGCAATTTCATGATTTTGTCCTCTATGATTTTGTCCCACTTACCGCTTCCCCGCAACGATGTTCTGCGCTCGAGGCCGCTCATCCCGAAGGCAAGGAGGCGCTGGACAAAATCATGGAGGGCAAAATCATGACTTTTGAATGTCGGCGCCCACTGCTATGGCGCCGTTAGGACGACAGTGTCGTCCCAGCGGCCGCATCGCGAGCCATACCCACAACAGCGCAACCCGGCAGGCGCTCACTCCAGGCGAGGAATAGACTGAGCGCTCGCCAACACCTTCGGCAGCGTGGCGGCAAAAATTGCCGCGATTTCTGGCGCATCAGGCACGCGCGCGCTAGCGAAGGCAGACCTTAACTCAGTTTGTGAGAACGGCTCCTGACTCAGCATAAATCGAATGTCAGCGAGGTCTGCTTCGTCTCCGCGCATCATTTTGGTTAGGATCAGGTCGAGTGTGGCTGGACGGAACACCACCAGGCGCGATAATCGCAAGTCGATCAGCACGCGCTTGGTCAACCAATCCGGTGTCAAGATGATGTCCAGTTCGCGAAAGAGGTGCGTGATGTACAAGCCGTCTGGTTCCAGTTCCTCGTTGGTTTGTTGCTGAGCCTGCCAGAAATCGAGATTCTGATCTTCGGCGTTAAGCCAGGAGAGCGGCAGAATGGCATCCACATCATGAGTGGCTTCAAACGAAGCCGATTGGGACGCGAAACCCAGCGCCAACGCTGCCCGTCCGAAGATTGTCATTTGGCAAGGCGCGGTCAGATGCCGGTCGAGGGTCTGCAGGATGTGGAGAGGATTATTCACTGCGAGCGAGCCAATCGATGCGCGGTGGACCACCGAAGGCGGTCACACCGGTATGGCTGACCAGACGGCTCCAATGCGGTAAAGCATCGGTCCGAGGAACCGGGCGTGGCGCAAGGTGACCGCGCAGATAAGACCAAGGTTCCAAGTCAGGACCGAAACGTGCGGCCACCTCGGCGATATGAAGCATCACCGGTTCGCAACGCTCCAGCACGGCCAACCAACCCAAACGTTTCGGGCTAACACGCGGCGAACTAAGCAACTGCGCGGCGGCTCGCAGATGGTCGAGGTTATACGGATGCTGGCCTAGACAGAGTGCGACGCCAATTTCCTCATCGGTGATGGTTGGATTATCCGGTGGCAGTGTTGAATCGAATGGACGCTGGTAGTGTTTAGCACCGCGCTCAACCGCAACTTTGAGCAGCCAGTCTGGCAACCGACCACCGGCACGGCTCGCTTGCGCCAGTCGGATTGCCAAGCCTGACACTTGGGCAACATCTCCCAACTTATCGGCAAGCGTGGGCGCAATCGAACGGCCCTTAGATTCCAAAGTGGACCGATCAAACGAGGTCCTTCGCGGTTGACGGGGCCTATTCCGGCGCAAGTGTGGCGGCAGGTTCGCTTCCGCCCAAGTGATCGTTTGCTGAATGTGAATCCAACGCTGCGCTGGGTCGGAGGCAGCGTCGCGCTTGCGCTCTTCTTCGCGCTTTAGGTGATCCCAGTTCATCGCAGTTGCTCTTTCGCTTTCGCGATCGCCGCGCGCAAGACTTCCATGCGTGTCTGTTTTTGTTCCGCTGCTGGCAAGGCTTCCTGACAGGTGAGCATATCTTCGTCGGACAGCCCGGTGAATTTGACTCCTGTTCCCGTCGAACTAGTCAAACCGCGCTTTTGGCATTCAAAGTAACGGCCTTCCAGCCCTCGCACATCGCGGAACACATCGAGCGCTCCGTGTTTTGTGGTCAGACAAAAGAGGCCTTGGCTTTGCAGCCAATGCCAGTCATCGGGAACAGGCCGCCATTCTGCTTCCGTCCGTCCCCATTCCGCGCCAAGCTTTCGGAGAGCGCGATTGAGCCGCTCAAGATTAGCTGCCTCATCGCGCACCCAAACATCCACATCGAAGGTCAATTCGGGCAGATGTCGCAAAAGGAAATTCATCCCGCCGATTAGCAAGTAATCGACCTGTTCGTTATTCAGTGCTGAAAGGATTTCATCGACGTTCATGAAAGCAGATCGATTTCATGCAACACGCATGATGCTGGTGAAGGTGGGGCGGCGCGTCCCGCCTGTCCGAGGCGCACCGCAACGTTTGGACAGGTGGGACGCGCTGTCCTACCACCAGATGCATGGCCAGTGTTTACTCGATCCTCCCGTCAGTCACAAGAGTTCCGAGAGACTTCAGATTGAAACTCGTGATCCAAGTCTCTTTTTTGACTTGTCACAACCACAGCGCTTACCGAAAGGTATTGCGTGAATTCCGTGCGCCGAACATTTGGCCTAGGCCAATCGCTCGCCGTTTTCCTGTCGCTCGCCCCAGGCTGGCTAGCTTCAGCCGAACCGAATCTCACGTTCGAAAAACATATCCGCCCGATTTTGAAGGCGAATTGCTTGGATTGTCATGGCGAAGGCGAGAAACCCAAGGGCGGCTTGGACCTGCGGCTCCGGCGTTTGATAGTGCAAGGCGGTGAATCAGGTCCAGCCATCAAACCTGGCGCCCCGGCGGACAGTTTGCTGTTAGAAAAAATTCGCTCCGGTGAAATGCCGAAGAGAGAAAAGAAGCTTTCTGCATCCGAAATCACACTGATCGAGTCTTGGATTCGCAGCGGAGCTCCGACCGCGCGCGAAGAACCGAAGGAATTGGCCGATGCAGTGCCTGGCATTACCGCCGAAGAACGAGCCTTCTGGTCCTTTCAACCGATCCGCAAACCAGCTGTCCCGAAGTCACGCAGCCACGATCGCATTCGAACATCAATCGACGCGTTCCTCTCAGCGGCGCTCGAGAACAAAGAGCTTTCGTTTTCACCAGACGCCGGCAAAGTCACCCTGCTTCGCCGCGCCCACTACGATCTAATCGGTCTCCCACCGCAACCGGAAGAAGCCGCCCGTTTTCTCGCGGATCCTTCACCAAACGCTTACGAGCGTCTCATCGACGATCTCCTGGCGTCACCCCATTACGGCGAACGCTGGGGCCGTCATTGGCTCGACGTCGCCGGTTACGCGGATTCGGATGGTTACACCGACGACGACACGGTCCGCGATTACGCGTATAAGTATCGCGACTACGTCATTCGATCGTTCAATTCCGACAAGCCATTCGACCAATTCATTCGCGAACAACTGGCGGGCGACGAAATGATTGGTTGGCCGCGGAAGGAACTCACGCCAGAGGATCAGGAGAAATTGATTGCAACCGGCTTTCTCCGCATGGGCGCCGACGGCACAGCGGCAGGCGGCATCGACCGTGATTTGGCCCGGAATCAGGTGATTGCCGAAACGATCAAGATTGTCTCGTCTTCGCTGATGGGGCTTTCAGTGGGGTGCGCGCAATGTCACGACCATCGCTACGATCCCATTCCGCAAACTGATTACTACCGGCTCCGCGCCATTATCGAACCGGCCTATGATTGGAAGAACTGGCGAACGCCAGCGCAACGATTGATTTCTCTGTACACGGACGCCGACCGGGCGAAGGCTGCGGAGGTTGAAGCAGAAGCCGGGAAGGCAACTGCCGAGAAAGAAGAGAAACAGAAGAATTACCTTGCCGCCGCGCTCGAAAAGGAGTTGGAGAAACATCCGGAAACGCTGCGCGATCTGCTGCGCAGCGCTTACCAAACCCCGAGCGACAAACGCACCGCCGAACAAAAGAAACTGCTCGACGAACGTCCCAGCGTGAACATCACCCCGGGCGTGCTTTACCAGTATAACCCGAAGGCGGCCGACGACTTGAAAGCTATGGATGCGAAGATTGCCCAAATTCGCACGCGCAAACCGCCTGAAGATTTCATCCAGCCGCTCACCGAGGTTCCGGGTTCGAGTCCGGTGACCTACCTCTTTCATCGCGGCGACCATCAGCAGCCAAAGGCCGCCGTTGGCCCAGGCGCCTTGACGGTTTTGGCAGCGCCGGGAAAGCCGGTCGAATTTGCGGACAAGGATTGGAAGCTCGCCACGAGCGGCCGCCGGCTCGCTTTCGCGCGATGGCTGACGAGCGCCGGGCATCCGCTGGTTTCGCGCGTGATCGTCAATCGCGTTTGGATGCATCATTTCGGCCGCGGTCTGGTGGGCACGCCTTCGGACTTTGGCGTCATGGGCGAGCAACCGACGCATCCCGAGTTGCTCGATTGGCTCGCGACCGAATTCATGGCCGATGGTTGGAGCCTCAAGCGACTGCACAAGCTGATCATGCTTTCAACCGCGTATCGGCAGTCATCCTCGATCGATCTTAAGAAGAACGAGATCGATCCGGACAACCGGCTCTATTGGCGCAAGCCAGCGCAGCGCTTGGATGCCGAAGTCATTCGAGATTCCGTTTTGGCGGCGAGCGGCGCCTTGAACAAGAAAATGTTCGGTCCGCCTGTGCCGGTGCGCGAAGATATCGTCGGACAAATTGTGGTGGGCATCGACAAAAAGGAAGGCGACAACAAAATGCCCGTCGATGTGCCGATGGATGGCGAAGAATTTCGACGCAGCGTTTATGTCCAAGTCCGGCGCAGCAAGCCGCTCGCTATCCTGAACGCCTTCGATGCTCCCATCATGGAAACCAATTGTGACCGCCGGCGGGGCTCCACGGTGGCCACGCAAGCGCTCATGCTGATGAACAGCGATTTCATTCTCAAGGAAGCGGAACGATTTGCCGAACGCCTGCGCAAGGAATGTGGCAAGGATGCGCGCCGCCAAATTACCCGCGCATGGGAACTCGCTTTTGCGCGAACCGCGACGGAACACGAAACAGAACGCTCGGTTGAATTCCTCACTTCGCAGGTCAAACACCTCACACAAAAGGAAGCGAGCGAAACTCAAGCCAGCGACGGAAATAATACCAAAGCTCAACCTGCTGCGTCCGATAACAAAAAAGCTGGCAAGGCGCCGACGCGAAAACTCGATCCCGAAACCCAAGCACTGGCCAATCTCTGCCAAGCATTGCTCGGCGCAAGCGAGTTTTTATACGTGGACTGAGCATGCTGTTCATGGGCAGCCTCCACGCAAATGTTGCGAGCGGTAGGACAGCGCGTCTCGCCTCTCCTGCTTTTGGTGTACGCAGATGCTGGACAGGCGGGACGCCTCTCCTACGACCAGGCAATCTTCCTTGAAAGTGACTCAGCGGTGTGGCAAAGACGAAGCATGAAATCGGACGACCTTCGGGAACTCTTACGAGCAACGCCCTTCCAGCCGTTCACAATCCGGATGGGAAGCAATAAGAGTTATCGGATTCCGCACTCAGAGTTTGCCGCTCTCTCGCCTGACGGTGAAATGCTGGTTGTGTTCTTACCCAAGGGCGGCGGATTCAACGCAGTCGATGTGCGTTTGATCGAAACTTTAGAAGTTCGAAAACAGCCGATGAAGCGATCCTAGATAAATCGCTTCAAAAGCAGAAACATTCTTCCAAGAGCATGAGGACCACGGCAACCATGCTTTGGTGGAGCGTAGCCGGCTTAGCAATAGCCAAGACCATTCGCCTCCTGTTTGACCTTCGTTTCGCGCAACGCCTGCCGCGTCTTGAGAATTCGACGCCCAACCCAGCGCACCCCAAAGTCTCGGTCGGGCTGCCAGCTCGCAATGAGGAAGCGTGCATCGAAACAAGCGTGCGCAAGCTGCTTGCGCAGGAGAATGTCGATCTCGAAATCATCGCCGTGAACGATCGTTCAAGCGATCAGACGGCGGAGATACTCAACCGCTTAGCGCAAGAAGATGCGCGCCTCGTGGTCATTCACGTCGAGGAATTGCCTTTAGGCTGGCTAGGCAAATGGCACGCCTGCGATGCCGGCGCCGCCTTGGTCACCGGCGACTGGATCCTGTTCACGGATGCCGACGTTTGGCTCAAGCCGGATGTGATCGCGCGCGCGATCCTCGTGGCAGATCGCGATAATGCCGACCATATCTGCCTCACGCCGGGTGTTGCGCCCGGAACCGCATCGGGACAAGCTTGGCACCCCGCCTTTCTTTTGGGCCTGGTCGATTGGTTCAAGCGCGTCAATCAGGACAAGCCCAAAGGCTATCTCGGCATGGGAGCGCTCAATCTCGTTCGCACCGCGGCGTATCGCGCCTCCGGAGGTTACAAGAAACTTCGACTGACCGTCGTGGATGACGTTAAACTCGGACTTCTCTTGCGTCGCGCTGGCAAACGCACGCGTGGGTTCATTGGCGGTGACGACGCCGAATGCCACTGGCCCGCACATGCTTTCGGCATGATCAAGATCATGGAGAAGAACTATTTCGCGATTCTGGATTATCGCGTGTCGGTGGCCGTCGGCCTGGCAATTGCGCTCTGCTTGTTTTGGCTCGCTGGCCTGTTTGGTCCATTTACTGGTTCGCTCGATGGGACGGCGGCAGGTGTAGGTCTTGTCTCGTTTGCCATTCCATCCGCGCTGATCGCTCGGAAAATTCGCTGGTCCGTCGGTCCAGCGCTGCTCGTGCCGCTGATTATTCCGCTGGGCGCCGTGGCTGTGCTCAATTCGGCAATCGTAACTCTGCGGCAGGGCGGGGTCATTTGGCGGGAAAGCTTTTATCCGCTGGACCTTTTGCGCAGATGGAATGTGCGGTAACGAAGGTGCAAGCACCAAGCATCTGTCGTAGGACAGGCGTCTCGCCTGTTCAGCCTCCCCATGAACCGTTGGTATTCGTCCTCGTCCTCATCCTTCATCCGCGAAACTGCAGCGAGGACGACGACGAGCGGTTCATGGTCTATGATTGCAGTGCGACCCGCCCCGGCTAAAGTCTCACCATGAGCATCACGGCTGAACATGGAAATGTCATTATGGCGAAAGCGGCGCCGAGTCCGAAATACCTTCCGTTGAATGACCGGCTCTACAGTTATCTTTGCGCGCAACGTTCGCATGCATCCGATCCAGTTCTCGACGCTCTGCGAAAGGAGACCGAAGCCCTGGGCGATCCGGCTCGCATGCAGATCAGCCGCGAGCAAGGGACCCTCATGACATTGCTTGTGGCAGCTATCGGCGCGAAAACGGCAATCGAGGTTGGGACGTTTACGGGTTATAGCTCAGTCTGCATTGCGCGAGGCTTGCCGGAGGGCGGACGCCTGATTTGCATCGATGAGAGCGTGGAATGGACTTCGATTGCTCGAAAACATTGGGCGCAGGCCGGTGTGCAAAACAAGATCGATCTGCGCCTCGGCTCGGCTGTCCCGCTATTGCAAACCTTGGAATCGAACCTGGTCTTTGACTTTGCCTTCATTGACGCGGACAAAACGGAATACGACGCTTATTACGAATCGATTTTGCCGCGCCTGAAACCGAATGGATTGATGCTATTCGATAACATGCTCTGGGGAGGCGGACTCGGTGCAGCCGCGATCGATCATCCGTCCGGACGCGCGATTGACGCGTTAAATCGGAAACTGGCGCAAGACACGCGCGTCGAGACAGTGCTGCTGCCCATCGCCGACGGCATTCAGCTTTGCCGGAAACGGGGGTAGCACTGGGTGTTTTTTCCGGCGGAAGGATCTCAACGTTGCGTCCTTGAAGCACTGGCTCGGTAGCCCGCGTATTTCACAAGCTCCGCAACGTCTTGCTCCAAGCCTCTCATTAATACCCTGCTTTAGCTGGGTATGTGCGCAAGTTGCTGCACTGTGCAACCGATCGAGCATCATCTGCTTGTTTGGCTCAAGTTCGCACGGAATGTGCCGATATTGATCGTCAGCAGGCGACAGGCTGCTGTCGGACAGGCTCTAAGGAGGCGATTGAAGCGTTGGCGAAATTACGCGCTCAGGTTGGAGCCAACATTGCCCGGCTCAACATGACCAATGAAACGCTCGCTGTCCTCAACGAGAACCTCGGCGCAGCGAACAGCCGGTTTGTCGACGCCGATGTGGCCGAAGAATCCACAACAGTGGCCCGATCCAATATTCTGACTCAGTCCGGCACCGCGATGCTCGCCCAAGCGAACTTGCTACCTCAATCCGTATTAAAGCTTCTCGGCTAGGCGTTGCCGGAGCCATGAGCATATTGATTCATCGCGAACAGCGCCGGCCGTAACGCGGAGTTTCACTTTGCCGTACCGCTGACTTTTCGGTCGGCAGCGCCTTGGCCTTGTCCAGCGCGTTCGATTGGCCGGAAACGCCGCGGATTGAAAAGCCGCGATACAGCAGAGTGAAACTCTGCGTTACGGCTAAGGCCGATTCGGCGCAAAATGATGGTCGGCTGACGGCGGATGCTTCTGTTCCCAAGCGCGCTCATTTCCGTATTCCCATGTCGATTCGTTTAGTGCATTCTGCCGGCTAACTGACATGAAATCCTTCGAACTTCTGACGCGGCGCCGGTTTCTGACGCGCAATGCGATGGGGATCGGCAGTGTTGCTTTGGCGTGGTTGCTGCGCCAAGAGAATCTCCTCGCAACGCCTCCGAGCATCCCGCGAAATCCGCCCGTGTTCGATCTCAAACCGAAATCAGCCCTTGCCCAGCCTCAAGCCAGGGCGATGATTTCATTGTTCATGCACGGCGGACCAAGTCACATCGATCTTTTCGATCCGAAACCCGAATTGACCAAGCGCAGCGGCGAAGAGTACCAAGGCGAAATCAAGTACAGTTTCATCGATCGCGCGAGCAAGAAACTCTTTGGCAGTCCGTGGAAATTCCAACGGCGCGGCCAGTCAGGCGTGGAAGTATCCGAGTTGCTCCCGCATTTTGCGGAGATTGTCGATGACGTTTGTGTGATTCGTTCGATGCACACAGACATCAACGGGCACGAGCCATCGATTTGGTACATGCAAACCGGCAAATCCCAACCGGGCCGGCCGGTGCTCGGTTCCTGGCTTACCTATGGCCTCGGGACAGAGAGCCAGGACTTGCCCGCCTACGTGGTCTTGACTGATCCCGGCGGGCACCCGGTCGATGGCGTGCGCAACTGGTCGAATGGCTGGATGCCCCCGCTCTATCAGGGCACGGTGGTGCGATCGACCGAGCCGCGCATTCTCAATCTCGAGCCGCCCGCGCATTTGCGCGGCACGTTACAGGAGCAAAATCTCGCCTTCCTGGCACAATTGAATCGGGACCACCTCGCGCGGCATCCAGGCGAAGCGGACCTCGAAGCGCGCATTGCCAGTTACGAATTGGCGGCGCGGATGCAAACTGCCGCCAAGGAGGCATTGGATATTTCCGGCGAGAGTGAAGCCACAAAGAAGCTCTACGGCCTCGACGAACCAGTCACCCGTGAGTACGGAACGCGCTGCTTGATCGCGCGCCGCTTGGTCGAGCGCGGTGTGCGTTTTGTGCAATTGTTTGTCGCCGGCCAAATTTGGGACAACCACCAGAGCATTCAAAAGACGCTGACCGATTGTTGCCGCAAGACCGACAAACCTTCCGCAGCACTCGTCAAAGATCTCAAAGCACGCGGTCTATTGGAAACGACTATCGTTCATTGGGGCGGTGAAATCGGGCGATTGCCGGTCACCGAAAACCATGGCGCCGCCGAGAAGGCCGGACGCGATCACAACGGACAGGGCTTCAGCGCTTGGCTGGCTGGCGGCGGCATCAAAGGCGGAACGACGTACGGCGCAACCGACGACTTTGGCCATCGCGCCGTCGTGAATCCTGTCAGTCCAAACGATTACCACGCGACGTTGCTGCACCTTTTCGGCATGGACCACGCGAAGCTGGCTTATCTGTATAACGGCGTCCAGCAAACCTTAACCGACGCGAAGTCCTGCCGCGTCGTGCGAGAGATTCTGCGGCATGGCTGAACTGACTTATTTCACAAGGGTACCTGTCACGTTGGTCCGATGGTTGAATATCGCATCCTCGCAGGCGCACCTCGGATTCTCGGTCAATCAACCTGCTTACGAAGCGATAACAACTCGCAATTTCGCCAACTCCGGTTGCAGGCCGTCGATGACATCTTTATCGTGCACTACACTGATTGCCCAAACTGCAACCGCATGGAACGAGCATGGCTGTGACCGCGTCTGACCAGACTGGATTGAAACGTCTCCTCCCGCCTATCGGCTCCACCGCATACTACATCTTGCTTGCGGCAGTGGCTATTTTCATTTTGGGACCGCTCGGCGGCATTTCCGCCGCTTACATGAATTTTTCGCTCGGCTTCTTTGTGGGCGGTCAGGTCCTCGCCGGCATTCTCGGCAGCGCGGTGACTTATGGTTACGGTCCTGAAGGAAAGCACGGCGCGAATTACATGCAAACGATGGCAGCGTCGGTCGCGATGATGTCTGGCATGGCCGTGTTGATCCAAGCGATGGTCTGGTTGGGTTTGCCCGAACCGCCCACATGGCAATTGGTCCTTTATTTCACTTGCATCGGCATGTTCGGCGTCGGCGTCGGGATGCTCTACACACCCATTCTAGTGGATCGCATGCAATTGGTTTATCCGTCGGGTTTCGCGGTCGCGAATATTCTGCGGGCGCTGACCGACAAACAATTGTTGAAGCGTTCGATTGCCAAGCTGGGTGGCGGAACGTTGGGCGGATTTCTTGGCGGGCTGGCAGCGATGAAGGTGGCCCGGATCGAGGCTTTGGGGATTTCGACTTCGACGGTCGGCGCTGGAATGGTGGTAGGCGCGCGAATTGCCATTCCTGGACTTCTCGTCGGCGTGATCGGTTATTACATGACGCCCTGGCTGCGCACAATCGGGTGGCTCGGACCAAATGATCCATTCCGAAAGATCGGCTTCGTCCTCGCTCTGGGAACCATTCTCGGCGCCGCAATTGTTGATCTCACGCTGATCGGCTTCGAAGCGATGCGACGCTTTCGTCAGAAGCAGCAGGAAGTCGTGCCGCCGTCTGAAGACTGGAAACGGGTCAACACTACGCGCCTGATCATGTGGGTGACCTTTTGGGGGATAGCGCTCGTGCTGGTGGCGAGCAGTGTGCTGCAACAGCCTTTGCTTTTCGTTATCACGGCCGTGGTCCTGGTATTTGTCTTTGTTTTGATCAACGGCATTTCCACAGGCATTTCAGACAGCAACCCGATTTCGAGCGCCTTTGTAGTTGCAGTCTTCCTGCTGACGACACTCGGACTGAGAGATCCAGCGGTCGGTTTGATGTGCGCATCCATTTTGCTCATCTCATGCGGTGTGGGCGTGGATATGCAACAAGACCGTTCAACCGGCTGGCGGCTCGGCACAAATCGAGTCATTCAATTTCGTTATCAAGTGATCGGCATTGTCATGGGATCAATCATGGCCGTCGTGTTAGCCAAGTTATTCATGAATGCTTATCCCGTCCTGAAGATCGACAGCTTCAGCAATCCCAACGTCGAGGGAGCGCAACAATGGCAATCGGCCATGACCTACAAATTTGTCGGCGCGCTGAAAGGGCTGACCAATCCGCAGCCGCACATTATGAAGGCGCTCTTTATCGGCATTGGCCTCGGGTTCGTAACGGAAGCATTGCGGAAGTGGATCAAGCGCCGCCCGGCCTATCAAGAGTTCGTTCGCGGAAACCCCTCCGGCCCGACAGCAGATTTCGCGCTGGATGCATTTTTGTTGCCGAGTCCCTATGCGTCGTCGTTCGGTGGTTTTGTGAGTTTGCTGACGAGCTTTTGGTACGCGTTTGGAGGGGTCGTTGCGTCGTCGATTGAGACTCTCGCAAAGAAGAAGAATGTTCAGCCCGCGGAAGGAGAAGTGCCCGCCGATATGAGCACGACGTCGCTGGTCGGCGGAGGATTGATCGCGGGCGATTCATTGGCGGCATTGAGCCTTGGGATTTACGGGCTGTTGCGAACGGTATTGTAGCGGCGGTTTGCGAGCGCGCCCTCAGTCTGCGCTACGCCAAATACGCGCCGTCTTGCGCGCTTAGGCCGCGCGTCGTAAAACCGCGAGTTTGGCGCTTTCCGAAGCCCGCCAGAGAAACTAGATTGCCGTGAATGCCAGAGACATTGGTTGTCAATGAAATCTATTTGAGTTTGCAAGGCGAAAGCACTTTCGCTGGATTGCCCTGTGTCTTTGTGCGTTTGACCGCCTGCGATCTCCGCTGCTCGTACTGCGACACAGCCTATGCATTTGCCGAAGGAAAGAAGACCAGCTTGGAGGAGGTCGAAAGGCGAATTGCGAATTTGGCTTTGCCTTTTCGCGAGGCCCCGAGCTTGATGCGTTTGCCATTGGTTGAATTGACGGGAGGCGAACCGTTGTTGCAGGAAAATGCTTTGCCGTTGATGCAGCGGTTGTGTGATGCGGGGTTCGTTGTTTTAATCGAGACGAGCGGAGCGCACGATATTTCGCCGGTGGATGCGCGAGTTCATCGCATTATGGATTTGAAGTGCCCCAGCAGCGGTGAAGTTGAAAAGAATCTTTGGAGAAACCTGAAACACCTGAAGAGCAGCGACGAGATCAAGTTCGTCATTGGCACTCACGAAGATTACGAATGGGCAAAGCATCAGCTTAACGAGCATCACCTTTCATCGATTTGTCCGGTATTATTCTCATGGGTTTCACCACTCACGCCGGAGCAGCAGCACAAGTCACTCAAGAGAGTGCCCGCAGGTCAAACTCCGATTTCGCGAAAGGAGCTCGCGGAATGGATCATGGCCGACGCGCTGCCGGTGCGATTTCAAGTTCAAATGCATAAAGTCATTTGGGCGCCGGATGCGCGCGGGGTTTAAACTCGTTATGCGGAGGTCATCGCCCTTAACACCAGCCGGAGCGCGGACATTCCTGTACGCAGCAACGATCTGCTGCTCGGAACCGTTGGCCGTTCTAAAGCTGCATGCATTCACATGAGTCACCACTTCGACTTAGGTTGTCTTGCCAGGTGTCTCGGATATTGCTGCGGACAGGAATGCCCGCGCTCCGGTCGTTTTTGTCTGTGAACCTTCGCGCAAGAACAGTTCTTCGCCTCTTGCGCCAGTACGAATCGCGGAACATTACATTCATTTCGCGGGACGGTTCATGGCCGATTGTGTGGGAGAAAGCCAAAGGGGTGTTTGTATGGGATGCGAATGGAAAGAAGTACTTGGATTTGACCGCGGCCTTTGCTGTCGCGGCAACGGGACATGCCAATCCACGGGTCGTTGCAGCCGGCCAGCGGCAAATGTCCAGATTGCTGCACGCGATGGGCGACGTCCATCCGCACGCGCTCAAAGCTCGATTGGCGCAAGAACTCAGCCGTTTGACGTTCGAGCGCTGGAGCCGTTTCACGCCTAACGGACCACGCCTCACGGCCAAAACCATCTTTTGCAATTCGGGTTTTGAAGCCGTCGAAGCCGCACTCAAGACCGCGCTGCTGGCTACGGAAAAACCAGGAGTCATCGCTTTTAGCGGCGCTTATCATGGGCTTGGATATGGAGCGCTGAATGCGACGCATCGAGGTCACTTCCGCGCGCGCTTTGAACCGCAGCTCGGACGCTTCGGGCATTTTGTGGCTTTCCCGACTCGGCCGGACCAATTGGACGACCTTGCCGTTTGCGTCCGCCGTTTGTTCAAGCGAAAGCGGATCGGTGCGATGCTCGTCGAACCGATTCAAGGCCGCGGCGGGATTAACATGCCGCCAGCTGATTTTCTGCCGTTGTTGCGCAAGCTATGCGATGAAGAGCAAGCGCTCTTGATTGCGGACGAGGTCTTCACCGGTTTCGGCCGGACCGGAAAGTGGTTTGCGTGCGAACATAGCCGAACTATTCCAGACGTGATTTGCCTGGGAAAGGCGATCACCGGAGGGTTCCCTCTGTCCGCGTGCGCAGGCCGGGCCGCCCTTATGGATGAAGCTTGGCCGGCATCGGCGGGTGAAGCGATTCACACGAGCACTTATCTTGGGCATCCGGTTGGCTGTGCGATGGCTCTGGCCCAAATTGAGGAGATCAGAAAACAGCGGTTGGTTGATCGCAGTTTCTCGCTCAGCAAGATGCTCGTGAGCGCGTTGGAACACTTGAAGGCGCCGACGGGACTAAAACTCGCGGCGCGTGGCTTGGGTCTCATGGCCGGACTCGAACTGCGGCACTCCGACGATGAGCCTGCAACGAATAGCGCACTGCAAATCGTCAAGAAAATGCTGCATCGCGGATACATCCTTTTGCCGGAGGGGGAGCACTCGAATGTCATCGCGTTAACTCCGCCGCTGACGATTTCGAGAAGCCAGCTGGAAACGTCTGTTAATGCACTCCAGGAAACACTTGCCGAGTGCGAGCAGGGGATTGAGCAGACCCGCAGCCGATAGCGTGGCTATCGTGTGTAAACGTGTGGTTTGCGTTAGCTACCCGATCAGCGATGGTTTATCGCGCAAGGACCGATGCTTCAGTTCCGTCCGCAGCAGGATAAGATAGTAGCCGGGCCTTTTTTGATTGAGATGATTTGAAACGTGACGAAAGTCCAAACGGCTCCCTGCCGATTCACCGGCTAACCTTCGGACAGCGCAAGAAGTCACTTCCCTGATACGATTCTCATTCCCGAGTGTCATAGATTTCATTTGGACGAAAGCAGGTTTTAGGCCGAGTGCCGGAGCGCGGACATTCTTGTCTGCTTCGTGCTCCGAAGGTTGATCATGAGACGAAGCTAATTTAATAGGAAATTGTGGCTCTTGAATGGCAGGCCAGTTAAGTTTGAGAAAACTCTGATGAACGGCTCCTCAGAATGAAGCTGACCGAGATGAAGCAAGCCTTGGAAGCTGATCGCATCCAGCTTACTAAGTCGCTGGGCCAGAATTTCCTCCATGATGCCAATCAGCTCCATAAGATCGTCAGGGCGGCTGAGATTTGGCCTGGCGGTTCGGTATTGGAAGTCGGTCCTGGGCTGGGTCCATTGACTGAATTGCTGTTGGACCAAGGAGCAAAAGTCTTGGCCATCGAGAAGGACCGGCGTCTTTATGAGTTCCTTCGCCGGCGCTTGGCGAAGAGGAAGACGCTGACTCTGCTGCACGCGGACGCCTTGGATTATTTGCGAGAGAATCGCTCGGATTGGTCTAACTGGAAACTGGTCTCGAATCTGCCTTATTCGGTGGCTTCACCGATTTTGGTCGAATTGGCCCACGCCACTGGTGGCCCGGAACGGATGGTGGCAACGCTGCAGCTGGAAGTAGCGCAACGTCTTATGGCTTCAGCGGGAGACGACGCTTATGGTGTGCTGACACTCTTGGTTCAACTCCATTATCAACCGAAAGAGCTATTTCGAATTCCAGCTGGATGTTTCTTCCCGGTTCCCAACGTCGATTCGGCTTGTGTAACATTGGTTCGTTGGCCGACACGGCGACTCACAGATCGGCAAGCTCGCGTATTTGAGAAAATTGTGAAACGGAGTTTCTCTCAACGGCGAAAAATGATGATTAAGCTGCTTAAAGAGGATTGGCCGGTGGAAGAACTCGATCGAGCTTTTCAAGCGACCGGGCTTTCTTCCACGATCCGGGCCGAGAAGGTCACGTTAGAACAGTTCGTGATACTGGCGCGCGCTTTAAGTAACGAGGGGGTATCTCATGACAAATGAAGAGGTGTTTGACGTGGTTAACGAATGTGACGAGGTGATCGGCCAGCGCTTGCGTCGCGAGGTGCACCAACTTGGCCTCCGGCATCGAGCCGTGCATGTGCTCGTTTTCAACGGGCGCGGCCAGATATTTCTTCAGAAACGCTCGCTCAAGAAGGATTGCTCGCCCGGCCTGTGGGATTCTTCGGCGTCGGGCCATCTCGATGTTGGCGAGAGTTACGACGCCTGTGCGATTCGGGAAGTGCGCGAGGAGCTGGGGCTCGAGCTGTCATGTGTGCCGACGCGTTTGTTTAAGATTGATGCGTGTGCTGAAACTGGCCAGGAATTTGTCTGGGTTTACCGTTGCCAAGCCGAAGGGCCTTTCAATCTTCACCCCGATGAAATCGAACGAGGGGATTGGTTTACGCCGGCTGAACTGAATCGCTGGATCGCGGAACGACCTGAGGATTTCGCCGGCGCTCTGCGGCTTATTTGGGAAAAGATCAAGTGATTCAGGAGCGCAGTGCAAGGGTTCGCGTCGACAACCGCGCCACCCTGAAAGGGAAGGCCTGCGCTGCTGCCCGCCAACGCGTTCTGCCCCCCGGGATAGAACAGCGAGGCCCAGAGTTCATTCCAGCTCGACAATCCACAGAGCGCATTCGAAAGTGTGCTCGAACATGGCGCGGATCGTACTCGAAAACCTTTCCAAAAAATTCGTCCGAGCCATTCAAGGCGAAAATCGACGTCCAAAAGCTGACGGCGAAATGCGCGGCGCCAGTCCTTTCGCCGTCAGCGCCGTTAACTTGACGGTCGAGGATAAGGAATTGCTCGTTCTCGTTGGCCCGTCCGGTTCCGGAAAAACAACGCTGTTGCGAATGATCGCCGGACTTGAAGATGTTACAAGCGGAGCAATATACATTGATGGCGCGCGTGCGAACGAGGTTCCACCGAAAGACCGCGACATCGCCATGGTTTTTCAGAACTACGCGCTTTATCCCCACATGACCGCTTATGAGAACATGGCGCTCGGATTGAAATTGCGGAAGTTCGCCCGGCCTGAAATTGAGCGGCGCGTCCGGTCAGCCGCCGAAATGCTCGGGCTGCTTTCGATTCTTGACCGGCGTCCCAGCGAGCTGTCCGGCGGGGAACGGCAACGCGTTGCGGTCGCCCGTGCGATCGTTCGACAACCGAAAGCATTCCTGTTCGACGAACCGTTTTCAAATTTGGACGCGCAGATGCGGGGCCAAATGCGGCTCGAACTTTCGAAACTGCACAAACGGCTCGGTGCAACGATGCTGTTTGTGACGCACGACCAGGTCGAAGCCATGACACTGGGTAACCGTGTGGCCGTCATGCGGGATGGAACTATCCAGCAGGTGGCCGATCCGCTGACGCTCTATCAACGGCCGGCGAATATGTTCGTCGCGGGATTCATCGGGTCTCCGGCGATGAATTTATGGCGAGGTAAGCTCTGGCGTGAAAGTGCAAACGTTTGCTTTCATGGGAAGGCCGGTAACGGAGATGCGATCTGCCCCATCCGATTGGACGATGGTATCACCGCGGCCTTGCAGAATTATGTCGAAAAAGAAGTGGTCCTCGGAATTCGACCCGAGAATATTTCTGTGGATGCGACACCGCCCGAGCCGGCGAGCCGCGTTGCAACCGGAACAATTGATGCCTCTATTGAAGTCATCGAACTCACCGGCCCGGAAATTTATCTCGGTCTGAAAACAGCTGCTGCACAGATGCTGACCGCGCGAGTTGACAGCTCCTTCACAGCAGCGCTCAACCAGAAAGTCACACTGTTTCTAGATATGCAGAGAGCGCACTTCTTCGATCCGGTTACCGAGAAGTTGATTACTCACCCATTGCCACCATGAATGTGCCAACAGCCATTGGAATCAACCGTGAGACAACAGAGGGAACGGAGAGGAAAGAACGTTGCAGGAGCCTCGTTTTCTCCGTTTTCTTCGTTACCTCCTGTTAACATATCTGCCGTTCGGATGAACCCCCTCAAATTACATGATCTCCACCGCCGGCTAAACGCCAGCTTTGCCGATGTGAATGGCCAAGAAGTTGTCAGCCATTATGGCCATCCACTCGATGAGCATTCGGCTGTGCGCGACACGGCCGGCGTCATTGATCTTAGTTTTCGAGGGCGACTCTGCCTTGCCGGAACAGATCGCCGCCGTTTTCTGCATGGCCAGGTCACGAACGAAGTCAACGGATTAAAAGTCGGCGAAGGATGTTACGCCGCTCTCACCAATCACAAAGCCAAGATGATTTGCGACCTCAACATCCACATTCTCGAAAACGAAATCCTCCTCGATTTCGAGCCTGGCTTGAGTGAAACGGTCGCGGCCCATCTCGACAAATATATCATCGCAGACGATGTCCAGGTCGTGCGCGTCGCGCCGCATTACGGGTTGTTCAGCATCCAGGGACCGAAGGCCGAGGCGGCGGTGCGCCAATTGGAGTTAGGAGTTGATCTGCCACAAGAACCGATGGGCCACGTGAAGGCGGACCACCATCAATTCGGCGAGGTTTATCTGATGAATCAACCCCGTGTCGGGACGAGTGGGTTTGACATTTTCATGCCAGTGGCCGCTGCGGAGGCCGTTGCCGAAAGACTCGTGGGTGCAGCCAAAGCAACGGGAGGCCGGCCGGCCGGCTGGCAAGCGTTGGAGATCGCGAGAATTGAAGCGGGCCTTCCGAGGTTCGGAGTGGACATGGACGAAACGAACTTGCCTCCGGAAGCGGGACTGGAAGCGGGCGCGATCAGCTACACCAAAGGTTGCTACATCGGCCAGGAAGTCATTGCGCGCATTCGCACGTACGGACAAGTGGCGAAGGCTTTGCGGAGTTTGCGCTTGGCGGATGACTTGAAGCAACTGCCGGTCAAAGGCGATAAACTATTTCTCGGCGACAAAGAGGCCGGCTACATAACGAGCGCCGTCGCCTCCTCTGCCCTGCGCGCGAATATCGCGCTCGGATACGTGCGGCGCGAAGCGAATCAAATCGGCGCCGAGCTGACTCTGCGAACAGCTTCCGGCGAAAGCAAAGCGACGATTATCGCTCCTCACCGGCGCGAAAGTGCTGCGTCGTAGGATAGGCGTCTCGCTTGTCCAGCATTTGCGTGCACCAAAACACGTGCTCTTGCGACAGCTAACTAAATCGAGGACTTGCGCCATTGGTATATTTCGCCTTTAGATTGAACGAGGCAATTTTAAGGCAGGGCGAACCTGCCGGGGAGCCGACAGAAGCAGTTCGCCACTACCATTTGTCGGCTCACCAGCAGGTACGCCCCCTGAGCCGCGAAGCGCCTTGAATTCCCATCCCAGCATCCAGCTTGACCGTCCAAACAATTGCTGCCACAGATATGCATTATGACCAAGTTCCCCGCCACTTTATCGATTCTCTTTTCAAGCGCGCTATTGGCTTCAGCCAAGGATTACGTGCTCCATTCGTTTCAGAAGATTCGAGTCACCGACCAGTTTTGGGCCGAAGGCGCTAACTTCGGAGATTTCAACCACGATGGCAAAAATGATGTTGTTTCGGGCCCTTATTGGTACGAAGGGCCCGACTTCAAAAAGAAACATGAATACGCTCCGGCGACGCAGACGTTCAAGCTGAAGAAGGGCGATGGCACTGAAGCAACCATTCCCGGATTCGAGGGGCTCCTGGGAGTGAACAATGCTTACTCGAGGAATTTCTTTGCCTTTGCCCACGATATCAACGGCGATCAGTGGACGGACATTTTGATTCTAGGTTTCCCCGGCGAAGACTCTTCCTGGTACGAGAATCCGAAAGGCCGCGAAGGGCACTGGAAACGGCACGTTGCCCTCAATGTCACCGACAATGAATCTCCAACATTCGCTGATCTTACCGGCGACGGAAAGCCCGAGATCGTTTGCAGTTCGCATGGCTTTTACGGTTATGCCGCGCCCAATTGGAAATGGGCTGATCTGTCCCGGCCATGGACGTTCCATGCCATTTCATCAAAAGGTCCTTGGCAGCGCTTTACCCACGGGCTCGGCCTCGGCGACATCAACGGCGACGGCCGGCTGGATATTCTGGAAAAAGATGGTTGGTGGGAACAGCCATCGTCCCTCGCGGACGATCCCGTTTGGACGAATCACAAATTCCAATTTTCTCCGGCCGGCAGCGCGCAGATGTTTGCTTATGACGTGGATGGCGACGGTGACAACGACGTGATTACGAGTCTCGCCGCGCATGGCTATGGATTAGCTTGGTACGAACAGGTTAAAGAAGGGGGCAAAATCACGTTCAAGAATCACACGTTCATGAACAAGGAGCCAAAGGAAAACAAGTACGGCGTCAAGTTTTCACAACTCCACGCGGTCGATCTGGTGGATATGGACGGCGATGGCCTCAAGGACATCATTACGGGGAAACGGATCTGGGCGCACGGCCCAAACGGCGATGCCGAACCGAATGCGCCAGCGGTCCTCTATTGGTTTAAGCTCGTGCGCGGCGCGGACAAGAGCGTCGATTTCGTGCCTTACCTCATCGACAGTGACTCGGGCATTGGGACGCAGGTTGTGGCCGGGGATGTTAATGGCGACAAGCTTGCTGACATCGTCGTCGGCAACAAGAAGGGCGTCTTCGTGTTCCTGCACGAAACGAAACCGGTCAGCCAAAGCGAATGGGAAAGGGCGCAACCGAAGCCGTACGGAACCGCGAACTGACGCATGGCGGCGGCCGTAGCGCAGAAATTCCTGTCTGCGGTTGCGGGACTTTCTAGTCCCGCAGCGAACGGCACAAACCCAACCACGGGTGGCTGGAAAGTCACCCGAACGCGCAGACACGAATGTCTGCGAATGTCTGCGCTACCGGCGGCGTTCGAATCTTCGAGCTCACACAGGCGAGAAATGTCGTCAACTAGAGAATTTGTTTTGGCTCCAGTTGCGTTTTGGTTATCTTCCTCGCCTGAATCCTATGACTCAACGAACGCGTTTTCTGGATCGAGCAGTTAGATTGTTTCTAGTTTCTGTCACTTCCGTCTTTGCGGCGCAACCGCCCACGGGCATCAAACCATCCGGCAGCGATGGCAAACCTCTCAACCTCGATTTTGAAGAGGGCACCTTGAACCACTGGAAAGCCGAAGGCCGCGCGTTCGAGAAACAACCGATCCAAGACGATACAGTCGTGCGTCGGCGAAGCGACATGAAGAGCGATCACACCGGCAGTTATTGGGTCGGCACGTACGAGATCGGCGGCGATGATCTCACGGGGACATTGACTTCGGTGGCATTCAAAATCAGCCAACCCTTCGCGAGTTTTCTGGTCGCGGGCGGCTCGACAGAACTCAATCGAGTCGAATTGGTGCGCGCAGATACGGGACAGGCTTTCTTCAAAATCTCCGGCTTCGATACAGAAAATCTTCGGCCCGTCGTGGTGGATTTGCAGCCCCATTTGGGCAAAGAGATTTTCATTCGAGTGATCGATCATCAAATTGGCGGCTGGGGCCATATCAATTTCGACGATTTCAAATTCCATGCGGCGAAGCCCGTTTTCGCCAATGTCATCGATCCCGCCCAAATCGCCAAACAGGCCGAAATGCCATCCATGGACTCCGTCAAGTTTGCCGGACTCACGCCCGAGGATGCGGCGAAAGCAATCACGCTGCCACCGAACTTCTCGGCCAAACTTTTCGCCGCCGAGCCCAACGTGCAGCAACCTATCGCTTTCGCTATCGACGATCGCGGCCGTTTATGGGTCGCCGAAGGCTTCACCTATCCGCGGCGTGCCCCAGAAGGCCAAGGCAAGGATCGCATTTTGATTCTCGAAGACACCGATGGCGACCATAAATTCGATAAGCGAACCGTGTTCATGGAGAAGCTGAATCTGATCAGCGGATTGGAGGTTGGTTTTGGCGGTGTTTGGATCGGCGCCGCGCCGCACTTGTTGTTTATCCCGGATAAGGACCGCGACGACAAACCGGACAGCGAACCGCAAATTTTGCTCGATGGTTGGGATTTCAGAGCCGACACGCACGAAACGTTGAATACATTCACGTGGGGTCCGGACGGTTGGCTTTACGGTTGTCACGGCGTTTTTTGTCCGTCGAACGTTGGAAAACCTGGCGCGCCGGAAAGTGAACGACAATGGGTCGATGCGGCCGTTTGGCGGTATCATCCCCTTAAACATCGTTTCGAAGTTTTCGCCGAAGGGACGAGCAACCCCTGGGGCGTCGATTTCGACGAGTATGGGCAATGTTTTATCGAAGCGTGCGTCATCCCACATCTCTGGCACATGATCCAAGGCGCGCGCTACGAACGCCAAGGCGGACTGCATTACAGCATCAGTTTGGACGAAATCCGACGCAATGAAAGCCACCGCGATCCAAGATCGAAGAAGCCGGTCTATCCCCATTATTATGCGGACATCAAAACGATCGGCGACCACGTCCATTACGCCGGCAACAAAGGGCCGCACGCGGCAAATGATCGCTCAGATTCGGCCGGCGGCGGTCATGCGCATGCTGGCATGATGGTTTATTTGGGTGACAGTTGGCCGTCCGAATACCGCGGAAAGCTTTTCATGAATAACATCCACGGGCAGCGCCTGAACATGGACGCCCCCGAACGCCGCGGCTCCGGTTACGTGGGGAAACACGGGGCAGATTTCCTGAATTTCAACGACCGATGGTCGCAAGCGCTCAACATGCTCTACGATCAAGATGGTTCGGTCTATATCATCGATTGGTATGACAAGAACCAATGCCACCACAACAACGTTGATGGACATGACCGTTCGAACGGACGCATTTTCAAAGTGGTTTACGGCCAGGCCAAGTTCACGCCGGTGGATTTGCAAAAACGCACGGATGAAGAACTGGTCCAGTTGCAATTGCACAAGAACGATTGGTACGTGCGGCACGCCCGGCGAATCTTGCAGGAGCGCGGATCGAACACGAAAGTCCACGAGTCGCTGACTCGGATGCTAAGCCAGAATTTGGATGTGACTCGCAAGCTGCGCGCGCTTTGGGCACTTCACGTCACTGGTGGATTAACTGAACAAATCGCGCTCGAACAACTGCGCGACACGAGCGAGTACATTCGAGCTTGGGCAATTCAATTCCTGGCCGAGGACCGGAACGCGTCCGAAGCAGCCCGGCTCGAATTCGCCCGATTCGCTAAGCGCGATCCTTCCCCGTTCGTTCGACTTTATTTGGCGGCTGCTTTGCAGCGCATGCCCGTTGAACAACGCCCGCCGATTTTAGAGGGCCTGCTCGCTCACGCAGAAGATGCGCAGGACCACAACCTGCCGCTTATGTACTGGTACGCGACGGAACCGGTCGCAGCGCAAAGCCCGCCACTGGGCATCACGTTGATGACCAAATCCAAAATCCCACTCGTCCGGCAATTTATCGCGCGGCGGATGGCATCAGTTGATCAAGTGGCAGCAGCGGCAAAATGAGGCGTGGCGAAGACGTTTATGCCGCTTTGGGGCAAACTGAAGCGGGTCGTTATTTGATCGTTTTTTTATTGTGAAAGCTCGGCACCATGCCCTCGTGTTGTCAGCCAGGGATATGACCCAGAGCGAAAGAAGAAGATATGAAAGAAGGTAAGAGTTCTATTTCGAAAGCCAAAAGTTACATCAAAATCGGAGGGTTTTGGGATAATCACGACTTGGCGGATTACTGGGTTCAGACCAAGGCTGTCCAATTGACCGTAGCACTTGAATCGGAGGCAATATACTACGGCGTTGAAAAGCAGCTCTCCAAGAACCTCGCTGGCATTGCCAAGCAACGCGGAGTCTCATCTCACACACTGGTCAATCTCTGGCTGCAGCAAAAGCTTGATGAAGCAATGGCGACTTAACGTACGCCGCAACATGACATTCTTTAGAAGGGGTCAATAGGGCCGCTCGACATTTTGGTTTTGAACGTTACTGTCTTTTTATGAACACGACCGGCAGCGTAATTGAACCTCCTGTATCCGCTTTGAGCCTGGTGGAGAATTTACAGCAACGTCTCTTACGACAATTCAGACTCCAGGTTGCCGACTGGCAGGACATATGCCGCGAGCTAGCCACTTGGGAAGACGTTTACTTGGTGGACGCGCCGTCGGACGAAAAACTATCTCAGCATCGCACAAATCTGAACGAGCTCGAGCGCTTAGGTCACTGGCTCGCTGCTACGAGCAATCAGCCAACTTTTCCGGACAGCGAGATTAAAGAACAGATTCGGCTGACGCTTCAGGACCTCCAGGACACTCGCGCGATGTGGCGCCAAAGATTGTCGAACGACCATAAGGACGACATTTTGGCGGCCATATTCCCATGAACCCGGACCTGGAACGGCTTCTCGAAGCGTATTACGAAAAGCGGACGTGTCCTGCCGGTGAGAAATTACAGCGCTCGGCCACATTTGAGGGGTTGCATCACTGATGCCCTCGCAAAGAAGCCTGGCGTTAGCCGCGAACAATTGTTAAATGCGCTTGCCGAGCGGTACGCCGAATTCCGGCGTAAACGTGCCTGCGCAGAAGGCCAGCGACTATCACGGTTGCGTTGATGCCGCTAGAGCTTAATGATCATGAGACTGATTACATGCCAATGCCTGTTGATTCTGATGACATCGTTCCTGCCGCAGGGAGAGTGCCGCGCTCAAGAAACCGATAACCTCGCGTTGTTGCTCGAGGTTTTGCAGGGAACCGAAGACCAACAATTTCAACTCGATGTCTTGCGCGGCTTGAGCGAAGGACTGCGCGGACGGCGCCAAGCGTCGATGCCGAAGGGATGGGAGTCAATTGAATCCAAACTCGGCCAAAGCGCCAACACTGAGATTCGCTCGCTAACGCAATCGCTTTCGTTGACATTTGGAAGCACACGGGCACTCAGTGCGCTTCGGAGTACGTTGATGGATACTGCGGCCGAGCTTGCCGCGCGTCGCACGGCGCTGGACGCGCTTCTTGGAGTGAAAGACTCTGGCCTTGCACCATTCCTGCAGATACTTCTGAACGATGCCGGTCTGCGCGGCGCCGCTCTGCGAGGCTTGGCCGCTTACGCCGATGCACAGACCCCGTCCGCGATTCTGGCTGCGTACCGCATGTTGAATGGCGCTGAAAAACGAGACGCGCTGAACACGCTAGCCTCGCGCGCCGCTTTTGCGAAACCGTTGTTGGCCGCCGTTGGGAACGGTTCGGTGCCGGCCAGGGACCTCACCGCCGATGTACTCCGGCAACTCAGAAGTTTGAAGAACATCGAGATTGATCAGGAATTGCAAAAGGTTTGGGGCGTGGCCCGGGAAAGCGCGGCTGACCAGCAGAAAGAAATCGCCAAGTATCGCGCGATTTATCGGGCGGGCGGTTCGCAACCAGGCGATGCCTCGCGAGGCCGGGTTGTCTTCGCCCGCATTTGCGCGCAGTGCCATACCCTGTTTGAGGCCGGCGGCAAGGTTGGCCCCGATTTGACCGGCTCGAACCGCGGTGATTTGGAATACATTCTGCAAAATATGGTGGATCCCAATGCAGTCATCCCGAACGAGTATCGCACGTCCACAGTTGAAACCAAGGATGACCGGATTATCACAGGCCTCGTGAGCAAGCAGGACGAAAAGGCGTTGACGATTCTGACTGCGAACGAGACGTTGGTCGTCCCGCGCCCTGAAGTAAAGTCGGTGCATCAAGGAGAGGTTTCGATGATGCCGGAAGGATTGCTGCAACCGCTGAGCGATCAGGAGGTCCGCGATTTGATCTATTATTTAGGGCGCCCCGGTCAAGTGCCGCTCACCGCCACGGCGGATACGCTCAGCCTGTTCTTTAACGAAAAGGATTTGACCAACTGGGATGGAAACACCGAGCTGTGGAAGGTTGAGAATGGTGAGATTGTGGGCCGTTCCGCTGGCCTCAAACACAATGAGTTTTTGAAAAGCCAGATGATCTTTTCGGACTTCCGGCTGATTGCCAAGGTGAAGTTGACTCCAAACCGAGAGAATAGCGGCATTCAATTCCGTAGTGAAGCTTTGCCCAATGGCGAAGTTAAAGGCTACCAAGCCGACATGGGCGCGGGATGGTGGGGGAAACTTTACGAGGAGAATGGCCGGGGCGTCTTATGGAATCTGTCGGGAGAAAACCACATCAAACCAGACGAATGGAACACGTATGAAATAGTCGCTGTCGGAGAGCAAATCCTCTCCGCACTCAATGGCAAATCATGCGTCAACGTCTTGGATGGCCTCGGCGCCAAGCAAGGAATCATTGCGTTCCAAATCCACTCCGGGGGACCGCTTGAAGTCCGGTTCAAGGAACTCCAAATCGAACTCAATCCGAAGCCTGAATTAAAAACGCTTCGCTGAGGTTGCTCGATCTGCTTCCGTTACGGCGTCGGTCTTGTTTCAGACGCCCTCGGCTTTAGAGGCTGTCCCTCCAAAACAAGGATCACATCCGAGATGTCATTGTAAACCGCCAGTGGGTACTTGTCAGGATTCTGAGAGGCAATCGTCTGCATTTCGACGACCACACCGGAAATGGCGCTCTTCTGTTCCTCAGACAGGTTTCCAGCTTTAGCCACTATCTTCAATGCTGCAGCGGCAGCGGCGAAATTTCCGGAATCGATGGCCGAAGCAGCTTTATCAGCTTCTGCTTTTGCCGGAGCTCCGGCGGATTGGAAGCTCGTTTTCAATTTCGAGGTATCTACCTTGGCTTGTTTGGCGCAACCAGCGCCCGCTAGCGCGAACATTGACATCGCAATCGGAATGATCATTACGAAGAGTCGTTTCATAGATTTGAACTGATTGTTTAGGTCGGCTCCCATCGGTGCCAGATCAATCTCGCGAATGACCGCCCGAAAATAAAGCGCAAAGTCGCAACAACTTATTGCTCCGCTTCCCGTTTCAGATTATTCAGTTCCGCGTGAACGTCCGATTCTGGCCATTCCATCTCAACCTAGCCCGCAAGTGGACCATCGCGAGCAATTACGGTCCGGGGGGCGCTGGTGGCACCGAAGCGTGTGGCGTTGTATTCGTCGAATTGCGTGACAAGGACGGCGTGGTTGGATTGGGGGAGTCCGCTCCATCCAATCGCTATCACGAGACCGTCCCATCCACGGTGGCCTTTCTCGAAAAGATCGATCCTGCGCGCCTATCGTTTTCCGATGTGATGGGGAGTATGAGCTACCTCGATTCGGTCGCTCAGGACAACTTCGCTCCCAAAGGGGCGGTGAATATCGCTTTGTTGGACGGCGCCGCGCGGCAGGCGGGAAAGCCACTCTACGATTATCTCGGCCTCGGTTTCACTGAAGGGAAGCACATTACTTCGTTCAGCATCGGGATCGATCGTCCCCAGATCATCCAAGAGAAAGTTCTCGAGGCGTCGTCGTATCCCATTCTCAAATTGAAGGTCGGCAGTGCGGACGATACGAATAACTTGGCGGCGCTCCGGCAAGCTGCGCCTACGAAACTGGTTCGCGTGGATGCCAATGAAGCTTGGAAAACGAAAGAGGAAGCTCTAGAACGACTCGAATGGTTGGCTTCGGACAAACACATACAGTTCGTGGAACAGCCTATGCCTGCGACTACGAGCGACAACGATCTCATCTGGCTGAAAAACCGGAGTCCCTTGCCCATTATGGCGGACGAATCTTATCGTTCGATCGCTGATGTCGAGCGCTGCGCGGAATGTTATCACGCCGTAAATGTTAAGCTGATGAAAGCTGGCGGGGGCAGCAGTGGTTTCCGCGCTTTGCAAGCCGCCCGCAAAGCCGGACTCAAGACCATGCTCGGATGCATGATTGAATCCAGCATTCTGATCACGGCGGCGGCGCATCTGGCGGAACTCGCCGATTATCTCGACATCGATGGCAATCTTCTTATCACAAACGACCCATACATCGGAGCAACGGCGCAGAACGGCGTTATTTCCTTTGCGGGCGCTTCGGAGAGGTTCGGCTTGCGCGTGCGAGCACGAAGCGAAGACAAAAAAGAGTAACCGGTGTTACGGAATGGTCTTACACCGCCGATCATCACCACTTGGCTATGGCAAAAAAAATCCTCATCATTACCGACGACTCAGGCGAATCCTTTGAAATCCTCTATGCCCAACATAGATTTCGTGAAGCCGGTTATCAGCCAGTTATCGCGGCCACGAAGAAAAAGCGGCTTCAGGCGGTCATTCATGATTTCGATCCCGAATGGAACACGTATGTCGAGAAACCGGGCTATTATATCCGAGCGGATGTGGCTGTTGCGAAGGTCAGGCCGGCGGACTACCACGCTGTTCTGCTGATTGGCGGGCGCGCCCCAGAGTTTCTGCGACACGATCCCAAAGTGATCAAGATCGTACAGGAATTCCATCGCCGGCAAAAATGGATTTTCTCGATCTGCCATGGCATTCAGATTCTTTTGGCCGCCGGAATTGGAACGGGAAAGAAGATGACCTGTTACCGAAATGTTCGCTTTGAAGTTCAGCAATGCGGCGGCGTTTGGATCGACCGCCAGAGTGTCGTCGATGGCAAGCTTGTCACGTCGCAGACTTGGGAGAGCCATCCCGAATTCTTCCGCGATATTTTTCGCTGTCTGACATCCAATTCCTAGGTCGTTCGCTTGAATAAACAGGACTGAATGCACTAAACCGTGCTTCGTTCGGAACACGGTTTTGTGCCGCCAACTCTGGATTTCGCATCACCTTTTCGCCAAGTCACGCGCGGCCGCAAGCGTATCGATCTCGGTTGCGGACTTATCCTTGCGAATGCGCACGATCCGCGGGAAACGCATCGCGAGTCCGCTCGAATGGCGAGCGCTCGATTGGATAGCATCAAACGCAATCTCCAAAACTGTGTCCGGTTCGACCTGGAAATAACGCCCTTGCTGGCGAATAGCTTTGCTCAGGAAATGTTTCGTCAGTTCCGCAATCTCCTCGTCAGTCAGTCCGGTGTATGCTTTGCCAATGGTCTTGAGTTGCCCCGTACTTTCGTCACGCACGGCAAACGTATAATCGCTCAGGACATCCTTTCGTTTGCCATGGCCGTACTCAGCGCCAACGACTACGCAATCGAGAGTCGCGTACGCCTTTTTCAATTTCAACCAGGCCAATCCGCGCCGCCCCGGCGTGTAAACACTGCCCGGATCCTTGATCATCAAACCTTCGTTGCCTCGGGCCCGGGCGGCGGCAAAAGCTGCATCAATTTCCTCGGCGGAACCGACCGGTGTTATCCACGACAAATGCAGGCCCGTTAATGTCTCCAATATCCGTCGCCGGGATTCCAGAGGCTTGTTCAGGCAGCTTTCCCCATTAAACCAAAGCAGATCGAAGGCGATGAATTGAACGGGGATTTCCGTGCTGAGAAACAAATCGCCTTCACGCCTCCCTAAACGCCTTTGCAGCTCGGCAAAAGGCAACGCTCGGTCGTCGCGCATCGCCAGAATCTCGCCATCAATGACGAAGTCCACGGGAAATGCACGCACAGCGTCCACCAATTCCAGGAACGTTGTCGTGATCTCTTTCAGGTCCCGCGAATAAAGCGCGACGCGATGACCAACCTTGTGAAATTGAGCGCGGATACCATCGTATTTGTCCTCGATCCAGACGGATGAAGGGGAACGATGTGGCGTCAACGAAGCAATTTGAGCCTGCGCCGCAGCCCATGGAGCAGCGCTCTCTTTCGTGGCCAGCTTGGCGGGCTGGAAGTTCGGCCATTCTTGGATGCGGCGCCAGATGTCCTCTGCCGTTTCTTCAGGAGACGCCAGCATGTACTTGACGGGCCGAAACGGAACCAGTGTAGCCGAACCAAGCTCTCGACGTTGCGCAAGTTGCGCCGTTTCGCCGATGTTCCCAAGCAGCAGATTCGTATTTTTGATCGCGTCGAGCGGAGATTCGAACGCTCGGGCAATCGCTTCCTCGACCAATCCCTCCTTCAATCCGATTCTCAAATCTCCGGTCAAGATTTTGATCAGATACTTGCCTTCTAACGCCGTGCACTGGCGCAAGACGCGCCGGAGTAGCGGCAATTTGCCAAGCGGCCCGCGTGCCCCATAGAGTTGTTCGAAAAGCGTTTCAATGTCCCTTAAGGCCAGCGTCGACGCGGATGGTGATATCTTCAGCAGAACCTCGAATGCGGTTTCGCCCAAGTCACTGTGCTTGAGATAAACTTGGCCAAAACCGCCCTGGTCAATGTCACCCGCTGCGCAAAGGGCATCGCGAATAATTGCCCAACCGAGGTTTAACACTTTGTTGGAATTCGGCGAAAACGGATGCCCGGTAAACCAAGTGCTCGCCGGTCCAAGCGAGGCTGCCTCTAATGTCTTCAAGTAATCCGCCAGCAATTGAATCTTTTCCAACTTTTTGGTTGTGCCGCCAATCGTTGAACACGTCGACGCGAAGGTATGGAACGAAGCGGACGGACTGGCGATGTCGGGCTGGTCCGGGGTGATCGCGGGAGCCTCGTGAGGCGTGAGGCGTGAGGCGTGATCCGTGAGGCGTGACTCTTGATCTGTGGGGAATCGGTTGCTGTCCTCGAATTTCGGATGCGTATCCCCTGGTCGGTCTTTGCCTTGGAAGGCCAGTGGCTCGGAAACCAATGACAACGACAACTGTTCTTCCTCGCTCAGTGCTTGCGCATCGAAGCCCAGCTCTCGCAGCGTTTGAGCGAAATCAGCTGCGAACCCGTGCAAGGTGTAAATCTTCTTTGGATTCACGCGGCGCACCATTTCTATGAGGTCGGCGAAATCCGCATGGTCACTTAAGGGAAATGCCGCGTCGGTTTGATAACGATAGCGGCAGTTTGAATCGATCGCCCAGCCGGTGAGAACTGCCGTTCGCACCCGGCCGAGGTTGCGCAGCATCGCCGAATTCGCAACACTCGGTGGACAGAGCAGCACTTTGCCTTTGGCCGAAGCGCTCTCGTGCTTTTCATACGGCGGAAAGCATTGGCCGAACTGCTTGTAAATCTCCGTCAGCTTGTGGACTTGACCGTGCAACATAATCGGCAATCTGGCATCGCCCAACCCGCACAAAAGCTCCTGGCTTTTTCCCAGCGAATAGCCCAGCAAGACCGGTGTTTCGTCATTGTCCAAGGCCTCGCGGCAAAAACGGATGACACCTTGCAAAACGTCAGCGGCGGACGGGAACCGATAGCCGGGACGTCCGTAAGTTGTCTCCATGATTAGGATATCAGCCGGTCGCGGATCGCAACGTTCGGCGGACAAACCTGGCCGCAACTTGAAATCGCCGGTGTACAGCAGCGAAGCGCCTTCTGCTTCGATGAGTGCCATTGCACTGCCGAAGATGTGGCCGGCCGCGACCAAAGTTAATCTGTAGGAAAGGTCCATGCCCTCGAATTGCCGGGGCTGGCCGAAGGCAAGCATATGCTCCAACCATTCGCCCGTCATCCGGGCGTGCATCAGTTTGGAAGTTGGTTCGCTTAAGATAATCTCGCGATGGAGAGCCGTGTGGTCGGAATGCGCGTGGCTGACAAAAACCTTGTCCGAGCCTAATTGCGGCTCGTGTGGATCCAGCCACAAGCCGAGCCTCGGCAAATAAACTCCGCCACGATGGAAACGAATTGTCAGCGCTGACATTGAACCGAGATTTAGGCATCCTCTCGCTCAAGTCAAACACTGTGCTGGTCGCCCGGACACAGTCATGCGCGAAGGACACGGCGCAGCGGAGACTGCAAGTCTGCGCTGCGCCAAAGGCGTCCTGGGTGCAAACGAGTGGTGCTTACGAGGTGCCGCTCGCGGCGGTCTTTTCTGACGGTTGATCCTACAGGCGGTTCCAAACGGGTGCGCCAAAACGAGAGCTGCCAAAACAGAACGGCCCGACTTGAAACAAGCCGGGCCGCTGTTGCAATCCGCGCACGGACGCGCCAGCCACTACTTAATCGTCATCGTCACCCTCCGGGGCTTCGACAACGCGATAGTACCGGCGGCCATGACGCTTCGAGTCCGTGTCCAGGAAATGCACGTCCACCTCAGCAGCCGGGCTTGTTTCCACAACTTCCCAATGCACCAGATCAGCGGAAGCTTCGACGCGGAACTTCTGTCCTTTGAACCACGGCATGCAAACCATAAAATTGCCGTCAGCCAACTTCACACACGGACGCGATCCGCGCATCTCGCTATCTTTGATGACAGCCCCTGCCTTCCCCGGCCTGCCAATCGTGTCAGACGCAGCAAGCGGAGACGCCGTCGGAGGCAACATCAGGGTCAGAATGCCGAGACTGTTCGTGCCGGAAAAGTACTCGACCGAGACGACTGTACTGTCAGGGTCCCAAGCCTCGACCATCATTCTGATGTTCACCGGAGCGACGAATGTCGCGCCATCCGGCGGGCTGAGAAGCTTGCAGACTGGAGGTTGTAATGCAGCAGAAGCCTCTGCTGCTCGAATGACACTGAGATTCAGTGCGAATAGAATGACCGCTGCGATTTTGACCATAAGCATCCTTGTGCGTTTCATATGCCTTGCCCGTGTTGATGGGCTGTAAGTCGCGATGCTACTGCCATGCCACGGAGCGTTCTCCCGCCGTAAAGGCCCTAGCCATCGCATGATCCGCGGGAAAATGGCGCTTTTCAGATCCGCATTTCGCGGGGAACTGGGAAGCCTTCCCCAGGAAATCTGGGGAAATGGGCGAAGGCGCCACTGGCAGCAGGCGCGGACTAGGCTGTCCGCGCTTCGTGCTGTTTACTGACTCACTTCAATCCAGCGGATATCGTACGGCGCGAGTTCGAAACGGAGAGGGTTCGTTTGCAAGTCCTGAACTCGACCGCGCCTGATGATTTCAAGATTGTTAAAACTGCGCGTCGAATTGAGTTGGACCAAGCGAAACGTTCCCTTGTCTATGGCCGGGAACCGCATTGTCACTTCGTTCGTCTCGCCTGGTCCGCTGCGTGGAAAATTCCAAACCACCGCGTGAGTCCATTTCGACTGCTCCGCCGCAAAGCCTCTAATGCTATCGGTGGTTCCTTTGACAAGCCGCTTGTCCCCCTCGATCAAGCTCAGAAGCTTAAATGCGTAATAAGCGGGCCGGACCTGGCCTTGATGATCGTAGAGCCCGTCATACTGCGGCGTGACATTCCACCAATGGGCCATGAACTCCCGGCCTTTTCTCGACATGAAATAAAAGTAACGAGGATCAACGAAGTAATCGCGGATATGGTAGTACGCAGAGCGCGTTAAACCCTCCTCGTAAAATGCAGCGGTCGTCTCGAGAATGAACGCCGGCTGGAAGGCCGGGTTCAACACCGGGCTTTCCAAGGACATGTTCCATTCGTCCAGAATGGTCTCAACGTTCTTAAGCTTTGGATAGCGTGCGATTTTCTCTTTGATGTCGCGGATGCTTTGGCGCAGCGCGTTGGGATCGTTGTTATAAACGTGCCAGGAAAAGAAATGCAAAGGCGCTTTGCCGGCATTGCAATGTTCGAGCAGCGCATCGCCGATGGGGTTTTTATAATTGGCAAGCGCAGGGCCGCCAATTTTCGCCGTGCGATCGGCGCGTCGAATCGCTTCCGCAGTGCGCGTGTAATAAATCAAATAATCTTTCGGCTGAAATCGATAAGGACAACCGCCGTCTTCGCCGATGTCCGGTTCATTCCCAATTTCCCAATACTCGACCCCGAAGTTCCGTTCCTCGTTGCAATGCTTGACCAATTGATAGATCAGTTCGCCCCATTCCTTATAGCTGTTGGGATGGACGTTATCCTGATCGATTTTCGGGAAGAGCGTATAAGGCTTGAAACAGAGCGCTAGAATTGGCTTAGCCTTGGTGGCTCGAATGACCTCGATGGCTTTGTCCAGCGTGCTCCAATGATTGGTGTGATGGTCGGGATAAATGTCGAAATACTCCTGAACGAACAAGCGGATTGTTTGAGGCTTCAGCTGAATCAATTGTTCGACGTGCTGCTCGAACATCGGGGTTTGCGAAAGCCCTCCTTGGCCCAGGCTATAACGCGTTAGATCGATGGCTTCGTAACTTTCGGGGGGTTCGACGACCAATTCGAGTTGTGCGGCCGGCGCGTTCAGCATTACTCCAGTCAACAGGAGCCTCGCCAAGTAACAGCCGAGAAGCAGGAAAGGTCTTCGAATCATAAATAGAATCGTAGTTAGTTAAACACGCCAGCGCGCCAAGAAACTTCACTGCTTGGCCTGCACATTATGATACTGGTTCAGCGCAGGCTGGTGTAATTGCTTCGTTGCTCCATTCAACCAGCGAATTTCGATTCGCTCCGCCTGGGCGATCTTTCCAAGACCGAAATGCGCCGTATTGGATTGTTGAGAACGGAACGAGTCTCCGGCGATAATTTCCTTGGTCATGCTCCCACCGGCATGCTGCAAAGTAATCCGCGCTCCGACTGGTGACGTGGCGCCACCGTGATCGCGAAGCCGCACCCCGATCCAGTTGCCGCTCTCCTCGATCACATTCCGAAAAACTTTGATTGTCTGTTGCACGCGCGGCCACACTTCAAAGGTCGTGACCAATAAATCAAGCCGTCCGTCGCCGTCGAGGTCATCGGCAACCGCGTTGCGTGAGTCCTGTTCCAAAGCCACGCCCATAAAATGGCCGATCTCAACGAAGGATTTTCCACTCTGGTTCAGATAAAAACGATTTTTCTCATATCCGCCGTAGGAATGGCCTCGGCCCCGAGTTCGCGTCGCTTTGCTGCCGAAGTATGCAGATGGGACAATGCCTTCCTTGGAATTGCCGACGTAAATGTCATGCAGCCAAAACTCCGGTTCATACTCCCGCACGGACGGTTTTGTCTCGTGGCCGTTTGCGACATAGATATCTGCAAACCCGTCATTGTCGAAGTCCGCCGCGCTGCATCCCCATGACCAACCCGAACGCGCGATCGAATCATTCAACGATGTTTGCTGAAAGAACGGTTTCCCTTCGTGCGTGAGATAAAGGCGGTTGCCAAAGGCCATCGCTGCGTTCGCTGCGGCATATTCGGTTCGAGCCGGCCTGATTAATCCCAAATGCCGCAACCGATCGGCCGTCGGCGAATTCATCCCGATCATCAGGAAATCAAGCCGGCCATCCGCATCGAAATCTGCCACGGCGTGTGACATGCCAAAACCGCGCGTCTCTGCGGCCCAATCGCGAGTCACATCCTTGAAGTGGCCGCGGCCATCATTGGCATAGAAGTCAGCGCCCGCAAAGTCACTAACCACGGCCAAGTCCAAATCCCGATCGTTGTCGAGATCAACGAAAGAAGCGCTGTAACACCGTCGCCAGCGCTTTTCTCCCAACCCGGAAGCAATCGTCGCGTCCGAGAAGTTTCCTTGGCCGTCGTTCAAGAGCAGATAAGCGGGATGTCCGTCATTGGCGTCGTAGTAAGGTGTCGGCATTTGGCCGCGTTCGTAAGGAACTTTGTACTGGCCGAGCCAAACATCCAGATCACCGTCGCGATCGATATCACCGCACGTCAATGCTTGGCCGTACTTCAGGTGCGGACGTGCCATCCAAACAAAACGGCCCGGCTGATCGAACACACCTTGGGGCGCCCCTTTGAGCAGCATCAACCCTTCGAACTTTGCGCAAAGGAAATCGGCCGAGCCGTCGCCATCGAAGTCCGCAATCAATCCTGTGAAGGTTAAGCCGGGAAAGTGCCGCGAAAGCGGTTCTGATTCGAAGCGATCACCCGCCCGCCGTCTTAAGATGAGATTCTTGGCGGCCAGAATGATTTCCGAGAAACCATCACCATCCAGGTCAGACAGGATCAGCGGATCGATGAAGTAGGATTGGTCCGGCGGGACAATTTGTTCGGACAAGATTGGACGAAAACCCGGCGGGCCTTGTCGCATTTTCAGCGTCAATGCGCTGGCATCGATTTCCTTCACGACGGCGACGTTGTCTTGCGTTCGCTCAGAATCCCAAGTCACGGCGAGGTCGCCTTCCAGCGCTGCACGCATTGGACGGAGTGAATTGGTTAAGTGAGCCGAAAAGTAGAATTGGCTTTTGGCCGCGCGGCCAGCGGTGTTGGTTTCGAAACGATTGTGACGAAACTCAACTTGCGCGAGTTGCCAGCCACCGCGCTGTTGGCCCGACAAGAACGTTCGCCACTCGTCACTCGACCATGCAGGAGCACGCCCGGAGGATGTCCTAAGATCGATGCCATGTGGAAGTCGCTGCGACGGCCCAAGGCGGGCCGGAATGATTTGGCCGGCGGGAAAAGCAGCTAACACATCGAGTTTGTTGGTGCTGATGTTGAGCAAATCCCAAAGCGAATCGAAGAGTTGCCCGCATTGCTCCGCCAAGCGTTCCGGAGCCCAAATCGTCTGGTCCAATTGGTTTTCCTGTGCTTCCAACGCTTCCAACTCGCCGGCCAAACGCCGGGCTTCCGCTGGAGAAATCGTTGTCGCACTGCTCGATTCGTTTGCCACACGCCTTACTCGAATCCAGAGCGCAACGGAGCCCGCAATCAACAAAATGATCACTCCGAACGTCAAACGCCTGACGCGCGCATGCTTAGGCATAACGGTGCGATCCGCCACAATGTGGAGCGCGGACTGGAGCATTCGTCGTCGCGACAGCGTCTTGGGCTGCGGCAGTCCTCTGCCGTTTTGGACGGGCGCGACCCAAAAGCGCCAGAGGACTGGCGCACTCCAAAACCTGGCGGACCTTCGACGTTCCGGCTCCTGAAAAAAGCTGCCTGCGCATCGTTGGTTGATGGAGAGCATCCCTTCGCTTTGCCCACGCATCGTAATCATGAACCCCGCAGGACAGCGCGTCCCGCCTGTCTTGCTTTTGGTGTACGCAAATGCTTGGACAGGCGAGACGCACTGTCCTGCCAGACGGTTCATGGGGAGAACTGCTGAGACCATCCCCAACCGGTTTGACAAGGCGTTCACGGGGATTACAGTTTGCCCGGAATTTCCCTATGACAACTGGTGCCCGATGATAAACTTCGGGCCCGACTCGGTACGTTTTCCGTCTCTGGGCGTTCACATTAATCGAACTGTTGGTCGTCATCGCGATCATTGCCATTCTCGCCGGCATGTTGCTTCCGGCTTCGTCGAAGGCGAAAGACAAAGCCAATCAAACCATAGACCTAAACAACAACAAGCAAATCATGTTGGCGATGCATCTCTACACGACCGACAACAGCGACTTCATGCCTGCGCCGGGCTGGGGCATCGGCGACCGTTGCTGGCTGCACGGCGCTGGGTTTCCGGGCGGCGGAAGCCGGATGTCGCCGGTGATTCTGTCGAACCAACTCGAGAGCGTGAAGAAGGGCCAGCTTTGGCAGTATCTATCCACGCCCAAGGTATTCATGTGCCCGGGCGACAAGACCGCCACCAGCAAACAAAGACGCGAATTCGATCAACGCGTCGTTTATGTCAGCAGTTACGTCTGGAATGGCGCGGTCATCAGTTACGGCCAATTGACCGGAGGCAAAACCTACAAGGTAACCGCGTTCAGTCCCACGGCTGTCCTGCAATTCGAAGCTGATGAAACCAAGCCGTTCTTCTTTAACGACGTCTCGAGTTTTCCGGACGAAGGCATTTCACAACGCCATGGTGGCGGCAATCCCGTCAACGAGAGGATCGATGTCAAAGGCGGCGCGAGCGTGGGACTTTTCGGTGGCAGCGCGTCTTACATGAAGTACCGCAAATATTATGAACTGGCCGGTCGTGTGGACGCACGCGGCGCCGGCCTCAAGAATGTTCCGAACGAAATGTGGTGCGATCCGCTCAGCCGCCGCGGAGGCGCACAGTAAAGACGGCCATGAATCTCGTAAAGTTAGGCAATATTCTCCTGGCGCTGCCAGTGCTCGCGCTTTGTTTTTCTTTTGGCTGCGGCAAAACCAGCGAAAATGCCACAGCACCCGCCGAGTCCGCAGCAACGCAACCCGCGACGGCGACGGTTGCGCCCGAGGTGACCGAAAGCCTTCGCGAGACTGATGCTGCGTTGAAAGCTAAAGAATATGAGAAGGCTGCGGCGGCGCTGATGCGGATGCAAATGTCTGGCCGTGCCATGACTGCCGACGAAAGCACCGCCTACAGCGGCAAGATGCGCGATTTGCAAAGCCAATTGGCTGAAGCCGCTTCGCGTGGCGACGCGCAAGCGCAAGCGCAAGCCGCCATTCAAATGCTCCGGCAATCCAGGAGCCAGCGATAACCTCTCATGACCGACCGGTAGCGCAGACTTTCCAGTCTGCGGGTTCGGGTGACTTTCCAGTCACCCGTGTAAGCTTCATACTGTCGCTTGCGGGACAGGAATGTCCCGCGACCCGCAGACTGGAAAGTCTGCGCTACGGGCGCTAGGTTCACGGTCTCGATGCGCGTTCTTGGATGTGAAGGCTCCGGATAAACCCGCGTCGGCGCGAGTTCATAATCAATCGCGGTCGATGCGCTGGCTCTTCGGCAGAATCGCCCAACTTGGATAAGGAGCTGAACTTCCTTTCTGCGCATGCCAAATAATACGATTGAGCAGGTCTTCGGGACATTTGTCGATCTCATCGAGCGGCAGGCGCGCTGATTGGATCGCATAATGCCTTTGCACTGGATCGTGAATCGCCCGCGGGTCCGGATTCAGTTGATCGAGTGGAATGTTGTTCGCCACGGCTTTGAAGGGTGCGAAGTTCGGCTGGATCGTGAAGCAATCGAACATTGGTGTCGCAGCGGCATCCATTTGATTCATAGGCGGCAAACCGAGGATCAATTCAATCGTCCGCAGCATAGCGGGCTGGTTGTACTGCGTGCTGACGACCGCGCCCCGTTTCGTGTAAGGACTGACGACGTAGGCCGTCGTGCGATAGCCGCTCACGTGATCCCAGCCATCCTGTGGATCATCCTCAATGGCAAAAATGCAGGTCTCCTTCCAAAACTTGCTGTGGCTAATCGCTTCAACGATCTGGCCAAACGCCAAATCGTTGTCAGCCACGTGAGCAGCGGGCGTCGGCATCCCGGCCTTCGTTCCGGATGTGTGATCGTTCGGCAGACAGATGATGATTAGATTTGGAAAATTTCCCGTGCGTTCGAACTCTTTCAAATCTTTAATGAATTGCGCCGCGCGAAAAACGTCGGGCACATCCATGCTCCAGCCAATCGTATTCGTGTTCATGTGCGGCCGGAGCGATTCGATGGCGGGGCGGCTTCCGATGACCGTCAACCCGGTTTGATTCACGAAGTCGCGGTAAAAATCGATGAACTTGGGCTCCGGCTTCCGTTTCGCGTCCTTCCAACCGGTGATGCCAATGGCAAACTCGCCGTAATTGCGGAGCGTTTTCCCGTGTTCGAGCGCATTGTCCCAAATGAAACCGCCCGGTGAATACGCCAGCGCGTCGACATCATCATCATCCATCCCATCCGGATAACTCCGAGGAAATCCGGCGAACGATTTTTCCATGTAATCGGTCGCAAAAGCAGTGGTGGACCATTGATGCCCGTCGGCACTAAGAATCCCGGAACAATAGGTATTATCGAGCAACACAAATTCGCGAACCATCTTGTGCTGATTAGGCGTGAATTGCTCGCCAAAGACGCAAAGCTTTGGATCGCCATTGCCTTCCTTGATGTCGCCAAAGACCTGATCGTAAGTCCGGTTTTCTTTGATGATATAGACCACATGTTTGAAAACGGATGGCTCACCGACGCGTTCAGGGACGGGGCGCGGCGGTTGGTTCCGGCGCGGACGAAGTTGAGCCGCTTCGATCATCTCGCGACGACAATTGGCCAGCACCGTCCGGGTGTGTTGCACGAGCTGGTCTTTCTTCGGCAATGGAACCGATGAGAGCGTGCCAAGGTGCTGATGTGAATTAAATTTCTGCGGATCAGCCGGAACGATTCGTCGGCCGGACCCGATGCCTTTGATATTGGCTACGTGGAGCAATTGGCGTTGGGCGTCGAAGACGATAGCACCGGGAAACCAGCCCACTGGGATGAGGCCGCGCAACTTCGACCGCCGCGGCGCAAAGGAAACGACCGCTATCGCATTGTGAGAGCCGTTGCAAACATAGAGTGTTTTGCCGGATGGATGAAACGCGAGCGCGTTCGGGCTGGCGCCAAAATAATCCTTTGGCTGCCAGCGCAACGAAATTGTATCAATGACCCGATCGTTCCGAGTATCAATCACGCTGACGGAATCGCTCGCGGCATTGGCGACAAGGAGCTGGCGTCCGTTCGGAGAAAGAGCGAGGGCGGACGAATGCAGTCCGACCAGAATCTCTGTTACCGCCACTCCGCGTTCGAGATCGATTACCGAAACGGAGCCTTCATTGGCAATGTACCGCACCGGGTCCACGCGGACCAAAGTTCCTCGCCCCGCTGGGCCGGTAACGCTATTGGTGTGAGGGCGACGCCCGCCCCAATTGCTGACGTAGGCTTTGCGGCCAACCAGAACGACGTCGTAAGGCGCAACGCCGACATCGAACAGGCGAAGTTGCTGTCCAGTCTTGGCGTCCAATTCGAGAAGTCGATTCGACAGGTTCAAAACGACAAAGAGCCGCTGACCGTCCGGTGAGAGTGCGAGGCCGGAGGGGATTTCGTTCTGACGCCGCGGCAAGCCGGTTTGCGGAAGCGAGATCGAGAAGAGCCCAGTTACTTTGCCATCCTTTTCTACGCCAAAAACTTTGATGCTGCCATTGACGTTGGAAAGGTAAATCCGAGAGCCATCGGGCGAGAAGATGAGCCCGGTAAAACTGACTTGGCCTTCTTTGTCCGGTTCGAGAATGTGTGTCGACACTGTTTCGGGCTGAGGCTCGTTGGTCTTGTCAGAAGGCAGAGGAACCCGTTGGAGAATCGTGCCGTTTCCGGGATCGACCACCACAATCTCGTGAGTTTTACCGGAAGTGATGAGTAAACGCCCGTCCGGGCTGAGCGCCAAGGCCTGCGGACGCAATCCCGGCAGTTCGACTTGCCTTCCCGCTGGCGTGAGAATTTGGCTGACTGGGAGAACAGTCCGATTCGAACTCGAGTAACCAACACGCTCTGAGAGGTCCAGCGGTTGCGCGGGTGCGCCGTCGGTCCGTACTGCGTCCAGTCCGGCTAGACTGAGAACTAGGGCAAGCGCCGGAAATGCGAAGCGGGCTTGATTCGCCCAGTTGCCGGCGCGCGTTTCAACAGATTTCATAAATGAGCTCATTAGTTCGAAAATTCAGGCTGTAATTTATCGGAACTGTGTTATGGTGAGCGACGAAAAAGTTGAACTAACATATTAATAACGTGAGAATTTCACTGTTTCTACTGGCACTGAACCTGACCGTTGTCCTGTACCTCCGAGCGGACGAAGCTGGCAAGGCGCTAACGGAAAGCCAGCCGCTGACTTTTGCGGCAACCAACAATCAGGTCATCCTGGACGTTCGGGCCAAAAAGACGAAACCCCTCGAACCCGGGCGAAACGATGCCAACATCGCTCGATACACTGCGCTTCTGTTGGAACACAAACATTTCCTCCAACAGCCGTTTAACGACTCGATATCAAGCAAGTTCCTCGATCGTTACCTCGAAACGCTCGATTACATGCACATGCATTTCCTCCAGTCCGATTTGGATGATTTCGAGAGCTATCGGACAATCCTGGATGAGCTGGTCGAAAAGCGCGGCGATTTGACTCCGGCGCATCACATGTTTTCAGTTTTCCTAAGACGGCTTGAACAGCGCGTCGCTTATGTCGGTGAATTGTTGACGACCGAGAAGTTCGAATTCAAGGGAAACGATCGCTACAGCTACGATCGCCGCAAATCAGCTCCGCCAAAGAGCCTCGACGAGGCGAAGGAACTGTGGCGGCAACATCTGCGTTATGAAATTCTCCAGGAGAAGCTGAACAAGGAAAAGCCCGAAGAAATTGGCGCCAAGATCAGCCGCCGTTACGCTCGATTGCTTCGCATGTTCAAGGAGTACGACAGTGACGACGTCATCGAGCTTTATCTCTCGTCGCTCGCTCGTGTTTACGATCCGCATTCCGATTACATGGGCAAATCACAGTTCGAAAACTTCAATGTCAGCATGAGCCTCAAGCTCTATGGCATCGGCGCCTTGCTGCAATCGGAAGACGGTTATTGCCGAATCAAATCGCTTGTTCCAAACGGCCCAGCCGCCAAGAGCAAACAGATCAAAGAGAACGATCGCATCATCGCGGTGGCTCAAGGAGACGATAATGAGCCTGTGGATGTCGTCGAGATGAAGCTCAATAAAGTCGTAGAGATGATTCGTGGAGTGAAGGGGACAAAAGTCCGCTTAACGATCATTCCGGCCGACGCCCCGGATCCGTCGGTGCGAAAGACCGTTGCACTCATCCGGGATGAAATCAAACTGGAGGACCAGGAAGCCAAGGCGAAACTCATCGAATTGCCAGGCGAAAAAACGCTGCGTTTGGGGGTCATCGATCTGCCATCGTTTTACGCCGAATTTGAATTGGGCGGCAAGAAAACCGATGGCCAGCCTAAGAGCACCACTGTGGATGTGAGGAAATTGATCACGAAACTGAACCAAGAAAAAGTGGATGGCATCATTCTTGACCTCCGGCGCAATGGGGGAGGCTCTTTGGAAGAAGCGATTAATTTGACCGGCTTGTTCATCAAGGAGGGACCGGTTGTCCAGGTAAAAGACCATGACGGAAAGCAAATGGTCGAGAGGGACACCGATCCTTCGGTGGTTTATGACGGGCCATTGATTGTTTTGACGAGCCGCCATAGCGCGTCGGCTTCGGAAATCCTCGCCGGTGCATTGCAGGATTACGGACGCGCATTGATCGTCGGCGACGACTCGACGCACGGGAAAGGAACGGTGCAAGCGCTCGATCAGTTGGACAAATACATCCGGCAATCCGGGCTGCCTCCGAGCAATCCCGGAGCTTTGAAAGTAACCATTCGGAAATTCTATCGGGCGAGCGGTTCCTCGACGCAACTCAAAGGCGTCACGCCCGACATCATTCTGCCTTCACTGAACAACTATGGCGAAGTCGGTGAAGCAGCTTTGGATAATCCCCTGCCCTGGGACGCAATCCCGAGCGCGAAATACGAAAAGCTGAATCGCATTCAACCTTTCCTGGCTGAACTCCAAAAACGGTCGGCTAAGCGCGTGACCGAAGACAAAGACTTCAGTTATCTCCGCGAGGATATCGAGCAGTACAAAAAGACATTGGCGGACAAATCGGTTTCGCTCAATGAAGCACAACGATTGAAGGAGAAACAAGAGGCGGAAACACGCTTCAAGACGCGTCAGGATGAACTGAAGACAAGGCCATCCCTAGACGAAAAAGTTTACGAGATTACTCTGAAACTGGCTGATCTGCCGGGATTGCCGCCACCAGTCGAAAAATCAAACACGGTCGCGAAAGCCGAAAGCCCAAAACCAATAGATGCCGACAGCGACAGTGCTGAGGATTCGACGGAGTCAAAAGCTCTGGCAATTGACATTCGAATGAAGGAAGCAAAACGCATCTTGGCAGATATGATCTCTCTCTCGGGCAACGGCGCGGCTGTTGCCTCGGCAAATACCAAGACCGAACTCGACACCAAGGCGGGCGGAAATCTGACAACCGGCGCTAAGCCGTAAGCCGTAGGACAGGCTTCCGGCTGTCCCTCGAGTTTGGACGTTTTGATCGGGCAATCCCAACGGGATTGCAATCATTTCAGGCCAGGGTTGCGCGAGACACGCTACCCTGGGTCTTCGACCAAACCAATTCATCAAGCCAGGGTTGGCGCGGTTACGGAAGCAGCAAACCCAGGGTAGCCGCACAGCGGCAACCCTGGGCTGAATGATTTCATCGCGTTGGGATGTCAGTGTGTTCGCCGAGGATATCCTGAATCTAGTTGAAAATCGAAGAGTGGCTCTTGGCGTGGTACCAACCACGCAAACAAAGAAACCAAAACAAGAGCCACGCATGAAAGTCGAAACCAAGAATCGAAAAAAAGCAATGGCGGGATTCCGCCAAATGAGCAGCGAGCAACAACAGCGTCAGCAAGTGCATGAGATCATCCAGAACGGCGCTCAGGCTCTGCATGAAGTGACCTTGAATCTGGGCCGGCAGTTGGCCGAATTTATTCTTTATTCGGAGCGGGAGGAGCGGGCCGGCCCAGACTGTCAGCCACGCAAAGAGGGGTTGTACAAATGGGCTTCGGAGCCTGGCTCAGTCTATATCGGCGGACAGAAAGTCCGAGTCGAGCGCCGGCGACTGCGGCGGGGTGATAAAGAAGTGCGATTAAAGAGCTGCCAGGCGATGCAACAAAGCGAAGGTTTTTCCGAACAGTTGCTCGGCCAGTCGCTGGCGGGACTGTCCGGGCGGCGCTACCGCGAGACGCTGGTCAATGCGGCCGAGGCTTTGGGGGTTTGGCCCAGCGCGGTCTCGGAGCGTCTGGTGGAGGCGACCACGCAGAAGTTCAAAGAATTCCGGGAGAGGCGCCTGGAAGATTTTGCGCCGGTGGCCCTGTTCCTGGACACGGTGCATCGCGGCGGGATGGCCTTTGTGGTGGCGCTGGGCCTGGATATTCAGGGCCAGAAGCGCGTTTTAGGTTTCTGGGAAGGGGCCACTGAAAATGCCGAAGTGGCCGAGACATTGTTGGCTGATCTGGAGGAGCGCGGGCGTTGTTGCGCAAGAGGCTCCACTCGGCCAATCCGATCGAGAGTTTGTTTTCGCGCGTGCGCCTGTGTGAGAAAAACATCAAACGTTATCGCCGTTCCACGATGGCCCAACGCTGGCTCGCCAGTGTGTTGCTTTATGGAGAGAAAAGTTTTCGCACCATCAAAGGCCACGAGCACATCCAAGCCAGGGTGGCCAACATTGAAGTCGAACATGCAACCATGAGTCATCCTTAAATCTTAAAAGCGTTTTTTAATGAGCCACTCCAAAAAGTTTCAACTAAAAGCTGGACATGCTCGAAAACTAAACTCAGCAACAGCATAGGATTCCACAGAGAGTTTCTTCGGATATTCATCATGCGATTAGCGATGGACTCAAATACATTACCCGCCTAAAAGCAAATCACAGACCAGGGAAGGTGTGGGATCATGTACTAAGCAGCACGCAGAACCTGGTGCAAAAAGCAGCCCTCTCCCAATCGGATGGGGAGAGGGCTGCTTTTTGCCTTCGCCAGCCGCAGTTTAAAAAAGAACGCAGCCTGAACTCGGGCAGGCTGCGTTCAATTCTTGCGCGCCTATCAAGTGGGATAAAGCGCAGATTTGGGTGAGCTAACGTATTACTTGGCCTTTTCGCGTTTGGCTTCCCATTCGTCCTTCCGCGGTTCAGCGCCATCGCGGCCGGGCCGTTCAATGGCGCCCTTTAGCGTGTCGCCACTGATCTTGGCAACGTATTTGGAAGTCCGTGTCCCACCACCGCGCTCGATAGAGGTCGTGAAGGAAAGTTCGTCGCCTTTGAGCTCGGCGTCCTTGAGGTCGGTCTCGCTGGTTTGGCCTTGGCGTCCGGGCGCCTTGAGTTTGCCGGTGACCTTTTCACCGTCGAGTTTTAGTTCGAGGCTGAACTTGCGTGGTTCGCCGCCGTCGCGACCAGGCGTGCTCCAGGTCCAAGTCCCGGTTGGGTCCACTTTCTTGTCCTGCGCATTTGCCATTACGGCAACCATGAAGCCCAGACAGACAGCTGCTTGAAGGAGAGAAGTTAAAGTTCGTTGCATAGTGATTTTTGTGAGATGGATGACCCCTTTAGACTGCAAGAACCCTGGCCGAGGTTACAATTCAGAAATTCTGGCTGAAGGGGCGAACGCCAAGGCGAAACACAGTATCCTTGCCAGGAATAAATCTCCCAGGGTTTCACTCCTCGAATTTGGGGATCGATTGCGCCCGCGTAGCCGCTGCTTCAATTTGATCCCATTCCTTAGATTCTTTGCTCCGATACCAACGGTCCAAAGCGGCTCGGGGCGAAGCATCGATATTTGGAAAAGACGGTTGGGTTCAGCCACCAGTCGCTGCTCCGCTTCCTTCGGGCTGCAACGGATAGCCAGACGATAAACTTCCCGGCGCCAATCGGCACCACAGGCGCCAACCGGCGCCGATTCAGGCCTCGCCCAGGCACGGCGCTGCAGGTAGAATGAGCGAACGCGGAACAAAGCCCGAAACTGTGCCCTCAATGTGCCCTCAAACGCACACTTGCATTTGAGGACGCGCTAACGTACAAAAACCGCAAGTACAGTCTTACAGTCAACCCACACGCCGATATGCAAAAAATGAAATCCCGGTCCACGACCCATATCACTTGCCAGAAACGCTCCCGGGCGTTCACGTTGATCGAACTTTTGGTGGTTATTGCGATTATCGCGATTTTGGCTGGGATGCTTCTGCCGGCTTTGGCTAAAGCGAAAACCAAGGCGCAGGGGATCATGTGCTTGAACAATCACAAGCAGCTCACCCTCGCTTGGCGGCTTTACGCTGAAGATAACAATGAAAAACTGATCGGCGCCTCGAGTTGGACCATACCCAGCAAAGGCGATGTG
>Ga0194126_10000567_pt1 | contig 61780 bp, 62 predicted proteins | sample TA2KigC150mmetaG_FD_148641 | JGI IMG/M metagenome (GOLD analysis project Ga0194126, IMG submission 148641) | Freshwater microbial communities from Lake Tanganyika, Tanzania - TA2015035 Kigoma Deep Cast 150m | ecosystem: Environmental > Aquatic > Freshwater > Lake | place: Tanzania: Lake...
AAAAAAGTTGCTGTACTTTCAGGGCCAAATATTGCTGCAGAGATTCTTGGAAGTCTTCCCAGTGTTTCAGTAATATCATCTCCAAAGAAAAAAATTCTTGATTATCTCCAGCCAATTTTTTCAACTGATTTTTTTAGGATATATGTCAATAGTGATATCGCTGGTGTTGAAATAGGAGCAGCCGTTAAAAACATTATAGCGATAGCTGCCGGTATTTCAGACGGCCTTGGTTTTGGCTCTAATACTAAGGCTTCCCTTATAACCAGGGGATTATATGAGCTTTCCAAGATAGGAGTATTTTTTGGAGCAAACCCCCAAACTTTATTTGGAGCTGCAGGTCTTGGCGACCTTATTACAACATGTATCAGTAGAAGCAGTAGAAACAGAATGGTAGGTGAAAGGCTTGCAAGAGGGGAAAATATTGAGAAAATTCAAAAAAGCATGTATATGGTTGCTGAAGGTATAAACACTACAAAATCTTTATATATTATTGCAAAAAATAATAATATAGATCTTCCTATTACAGAGAGCGTATATAATATAATATATAAAGGACTTAAACCCTTAGAATCTGTAAAAATTCTTATGTCAAGAAAGTTTAAATCTGAAAATTGATATCATTAGTTTAAACATTAAACTTATGATTTAAGTTTAATGTTTTCAATTGAATGTATCTTTTTAAATATTAAAGTTCTAAAATTTTTAAGTTTCTTTTTTTAAATTTTTTAAATTCTTTTAAACCTTTACTAAAAAATTTTATTACACTAAAATAATCTTATAGTTTCGGGGTGTGGCGCAGTTTGGTTTAGCGCACCAGTATGGGGTACTGGGGGTCGGAGGTTCGAATCCTCTCATCCCGACCAATCTTATTTATATATCAATATTAAATATGAGTGAAAAAATTAAATTCGGGACAGATGGCTGGCGCGCAGTAATAGCAGAAGAATTTACTTTTAAGAACGTCGGTATCGTAACACAGGCAATTTGTAACTACCTTAAAGACAATAATCTGACAAAAAGGGGAGTATTCATTGGTTATGACAACCGCTTTTTATCTGAAGATTTTGCAAGTCATGCTGCAAAAATATTGTCATTAAATAAAACTAAGGTATACCTTGCTGAAACATCAGTTCCAACACCTCTTACAGCATTTATGACTGTGGATTTAAAATTAGACGGCTCAATAATGATTACTGCAAGTCATAACCCATCAAAATACAATGGCATAAAATTCATACCATTCTACGGTGGACCTGCAGAAGACAAAATAACACAAGAGATTGAAAAAAAATTAATGGCTCTTCTAAATTCCTGCCCTAACTCAACAGTTCCCATGAATGCAGAAGAAGACAGAATAGGCGGTGCTGGTACTAAAATAGAAATAATTTCAGATTTTTCAAGTTATAAGGATAAATTATTAAGCATTTTAAATACGGGTATTATAAAAGAGATAAAACCAAAAATTGCTGCCGATACAATGTTTGGTGCAGGAAGTAAAATTTTTTCTGAAATCATCAATGAAGAACTATGTCTTAATGCAGAAGTATTTAATAGCCAAAGGGACCCCTTATTTGGTCTAAAACTACCCGATCCTTCAGAAAATAACCTTGCTGCTCTTAAAGAATATGTATTGAAAAATAAACTGGATATTGGTATCGCTTTAGATGGTGATGCAGATAGATTTGGAGTTATAGACGGTAGGGGTATTTATATAAGTCCCAATAATGTAATTGCATTAATATTGTATTATTTGATTGAATCAAAAAGATGCGACAAAAATGACACAGCAGTCAGAACAGTTGCGACAACGCACTTAATTGATGAGATTTGCCAGGATTATAACCTTAATTTCATTGAAACTCCTGTTGGCTTTAAGCATATAGCAAAAGCAATGCTTAAAGGAAATGTAATTATTGGTGGAGAAGAGAGTGGGGGCCTCAGTATCAAAGGGCATATCCCGGAAAAGGATGGCTTGCTTGCAGGTCTTGTTTTAATTGAAATTCAATCCTGCTTAAAAAAAGACCATAGTTCAATGCACCTTTCAGATTATCTTGAAAAAATCTATAAAAAGTATGGAAGGTACTATAATAGAAGAATTGACATTGAAATTCCACCCGACAAAAAAACAGATATAATCAATTATTTTCTAAATTTAAAAGATAGAGAAATTGATGGTACCAAAGTTGCGAGTGTATCTGATAAAGATGGAGCAAAAGTAATATTTGAAGATAAAAGCTGGATACTTGTTCGGGCTTCCGGTACAGAACCATTAATAAGATGTTATATTGAATCTAAGGATAAAAATTCTTTTAACATTCTGCTAAAGTTTACCGAGGACACAATTGTGGATCTCTCGAAATAAAATAAATTTTTCTTTTTTTATCTATTAAATCAATTTGTTATTAGAATATTTCTCTTTTTAGTATATAATCAAGTTAATCAAATGATAAAAAAATAATCACTAAAAATTAATAAATGCAGGAAGAAGAAAAAAATTTTAAAACAGATTCAATAAAAGAGCAGGAAATAGAACTTGTAAAAGAAATACCCCAGAATATTCTGGATATACTTCAGAAGGTGCCAAAAGACAGAGCCGGTCTAATTGTTATTAAAGGCCCCAGCATTGGAGAAAAATTCCTTTTAAAGAAGCCATCGTTGTTTATCGGAAGACGTTCTGATTCCGATATCCTTCTTGATGATATAACGGTATCAAGAAATCATGCAGTAATTGAAAAAACTAATGAAGGGTATATAATCAAGGATTTGGAAAGTTTAAACGGGACATATTTAAATGGGGAGATTGTAAACAAATCCAGGCTCAATAATGGTGATAGGATACAGATTGGAAAATATATTTTTCTATTCTTTTCCTGAATTTAATTCATTAAATAATGGTTTATTCTTATGGTGGAGGATAAAAAAGTTTACCTTACAATAGGTGAACTTGTAAGAAAATTTAAAAAATATTATCCAGGCCTGACAAGCAGTAAGCTCAGGTTTTTAGAATCAAAGGGATTGATAATACCCAAAAGAGCTGATAATAAATACAGAGTATTTTTTAAAAACGATGTTAGGAAAATTAACCTCATATTAAAGTTACAGAAAGAATATTTTTTACCGCTTGAAGTAATAAAAGAAAAAATAGATTCAATAGATTTTACAAAACTTGGTGAAAACAAGGGAGCTGTTAAGGAGTTGCAGTCAAAACTTGAAGTTGATGAGAAAAAACTTATATCAAAAAAGCTTACAATTGATAGCATAAAAGAAAAATATAAACTTTCACAGGAATATATAAACGAACTTGTGGAAGAGGGTATAATTAGCTGGCATGAAGAAGATGGTAAGAATGTAATAGATGGGAAAAATATCGAAATAATTCGAATTATTAGCGAGCTTTCAAAATTCGGGATAAAACCTAAACATTTAAAACTATTTGAAAACTCGGCTTATCGCCAGTCATCATTTCTTCAGCAGGTCGTCTATCCCGTTATAAAGTCTTCAGGAAAAGATTCACATAAAAAAGCTTCTAAAATTTTATTCAGGCTTGAAGGTTACTTTTCTGAAATACATGAAATTCTATTTAAGAAAATAAATAAGCAATTTCTGGATAGCTATAAATGAATTTAAGCAGCGGAAAATACACCAATAATAATTGTATTAATTCATTTACATTAAAAAAAGATTTTTTGAATAAAACATTACTACTTAAAGTTTTTATATACCTGTCATTATTTTTTCTATTTTTATCAGTTTTACTTTTTAAACCATTTCTCTGTGAAATTAGTGCTGACAGCTACACACAGACACAGGACTTTATAGATATTACAGCAGAATCAGCGGTTGTAATGGATTATGATACCAAAAGAATACTGTGGGAAAAAAATTCAGATGAAAAATTTTATCCGGCAAGCACAACAAAAATGCTTACAGCTATTGTTGCTATTGAAAATATTCCAAACCTTAATGAAACTGTAAGCATTTCAAAAAGTGCATCAGGTAGAAATAGTTCATTTTTTGAATTTAAAACAGGTGATAAAATAACACTGCTTGACCTTCTAAAGGCTGCTCTTATAATTTCACATAATAATGCAACAATTGCTCTTGCTGAATATGTCTCAGGAAGTGAACCGGAATTTGTAGAGTTAATGAATAAAAAAGCAAGTAAGCTAGGGGCATATAATACCTTTTTCCAGAATACAAACGGTCTTGACACAGATTACCCGGAACATAAAACAACTGCAAAAGACCTGGCCATTATTGCAAATTACTGCTTAAAAAATGATTTATTCAAACAAATAGTAAGTACAAAAAAGGATACAATAACCATAAATGATGAAAAAATTGAAATTACTAACACTAATTTTCTCTTAAATTATGGTTATATTAAAGGTGTCAAAACTGGTTTTACTGAAAATGCTGGCGGATGCCTTGTCGCTTATTCCGAAAAGAATGAATTAAATTTAATAAGTGTCATTCTTGATAGCGAAAAAGGTAGAAGGGAAGCGGACACCATTAAACTGATTAAGTGGGTAAATGAAAATTTTTCAAATGAAAAAATTGTTGATTCAAGCAGCATTTATAAAACTATAAAAATTGAAAATGTTGAGGATAATAAAAGTATGTTTTTAAGCAGCAGGCTGGATCTTGTTCTTTATCCGGAAAAAGATTTTAAAAAACTCATAAAAAAGAGCGACAGAATTGAAATAAAAGATAATATAGAAAACGTGCTGCCAATCAACCCAACAAGTAATAATTATATTAGTGATTTTAATGAAGGCATAAATTATAAATTTACCCTTCCTGTAAAAAATAATGAAAAAATTGGTAAGTTAGATCTTTACATAAATAATGAAAAACAGGAAGAAATAAGTATAATTTCAGGAGAAAGTATAGAAAAACCGAAAGCCTACTTTACAGTAAATGATAAAACCAGTGCTAGTCAAATAAAAATAGTAATATTTTTACTAATATTTTACTTTTTAATAATTATCTTTATAATAGTTAAAAATTTAGTTTTAAGATCTACAGAGGAGTAAATTTTTTTTACTGATGTATTGTTAAGGGATAATGGAGGTATGGCTACCTATGGTTACTTTTAAAAAAACAAGAATAAAAATATTAAAAATTTTAATTCTTATTATAATAACAGCAGTCCTTGCGGCAGCATTAATCCTTTCAGGATGTAAAGCTGCTGAATTACCTGAAACCGCAAGTGCTGAAACAACTGCAGCAGAAGAAACTTCTGCTGAAACAGCTGAAGAAACCATTGCTGAACAAACAACAGAAGAGGAAATAATCATTGGTGAGATTACCGGTAATATCAATATTCTTAACGGTCTTGAAATATCAGAAAAGGTATTGAATTCAAGACCAATGGCTATAATGGTTGAAAATCTTGCACCTGCCAGACCGCAGTCCGGTTTGATATATGCAGATGTAGTATTTGAAGTTGTTGATGAGCACGGAATAACAAGATTTGTAGCAGTTTTTTCATCGTATGATGCAACCCTTGTTGGGCCAGTAAGAAGTACAAGGCCTTATTATGCAGAAATTGCTGCAGGCTTTAATCCTGTATATGTATTCTGGGGAACACATCCTTTATTTTATAAAGTTGTAGAAAATCTTGGACTTGATTACCTTTCTCCACTTGGTGATGAATCAGGGAACTCATCCATAACCAGTAATTTTGTTGACCCCTGGAACCCCGGAGAAGGTGTTGATGCAATCAGAGATGGAACAAGGCAGAGACCTCATAATGCTTATGTAAGAATTCCAAGAATGAAAGAAATTGCAGAAAAACTCGGTTATTCTCCTGAAGGCGGGCAATCACCATTTCATTTCAAGGAAGATGCTACTGAATCAGATAGGGGAAATATTACAGATATAATAATAAATTTTTCAGACCCATCATTTAAGGTAGATTTTAAATATGACAGCAAAACAAATACCTACCTCAGATATTGCGGAGGCCAACCTTCAAATGACAGGGAGACAGGTAAACAAATAACAGTAAATAATGTCATTGTTTTATTCACTGATATTAAAAATTCCGGCAATGTTGAAGGACACATGCTTGTCAGAACAACCCAGGGCGGAAATGCATATTATTTTCTGGATGGAAATGTAATAGAAGGAACGTGGGGCAGAAAAAGTGCTCTTGAGCCCTTTATATTTAAGGATATGGACGGAAAGACTGTGCTTTTTAACAGGGGACAAACCTGGGTTGCAATGATTTCTGGGATAGAGCAGCTGGAATATTAATTTTTCCAAAATGGAAAATTCTGATAATTTTAACCTGAAAAACCTTACCAAAAGTACAATATTAGGAAGAGTTTTATTTCCAAGCCAGGTAATAAAGAATAAGGTAATACAGCTTGGAAAAGCGATAACAGAAGATTATAAGTACAGGGACAATGACCTCCTTCTAATAAGTGTTTTAAGGGGGGGAGTGTTTTTTTTTACAGACCTCTTAAGAAATATTGATCTTGAAATATCAATAGACTTTATAGGAATATCAACTTACCAGACCTTAGGCTTTAAATCCAGTGGCGTCGTGAAAATAACTAAAGATCTGGAAGAATCAATAGAAGGTAAAGATATAATCATAGTTGAAGACATAATTGATACAGGTCTTACAATAGACTATCTTTTAAGAAATTTAAAATCAAGATATCCCACTAGTATAGAAATATGCACTCTTTTGGACAGGAATGTTAGAAGAATTGCCGATATTAAAATAAAATATACTGGATTTACAATAGGGGAAGAGTTTGTCGTTGGCTATGGTCTTGATTACAAACAAAAATACAGGAATCTAGAGTCTATATATGAATTAAAAATTGATACGGTAAAAAAAGATATAGAAACAATACAAAGTAGTTCCAGCAATAACCAATAAAAAATGATATAATTAGAACTTAAGGGCAGATGTTAAAAATATATTTAAGCTAAACTGCTGGTACTAATAGATATTATATATAAACCGAATTAAGATAATAATTAAAAAATGAAAACAAACAATAAATTAATAGAAATGTCTTTAGAGGGTGTTAGAATAGAATTACCCTCGCAGCGTCCCATAATATTGCTTAAAGAAAAAGAAGGATATATATACCTGCCTATATGGGTCGGAGCTTTTGAGGCATCTGCTATAGCATTAGAATTATCAAATATAAAGACTCCAAGGCCTATGACTCATGATCTGATCATAAATATTTTAAAAAATTTAAACATAAAAGTTGATACAATAGAAGTCAGCGATATAAAGGATAATACTTTTTATGCAGTTTTAAATCTTAAGAATATAAACAGAAAAGTCATCAGGGTTGATTCCAGACCTTCAGATGCAATAGCAATCGCAGTAAGGGAAAAATGTAAAATTTTTTCTTCATATCATGTGCTCACCCAGGCTGGCATAAAAATACAATCAATAGATGATGAGGTACAGAAATTCAAGAACTTCCTGGAACACGTTAATCCTGAAGATTTCAACCAGATATAGCTTCATGAAAATTATTTATGAAAGTAAAGGATAAAATATCACAATATAGATATAAAGATATAAATTTTGCACATGATAGTGAGAGAGAATTTGCTAAAATTCTTGATTTCTATGATATTAAATGGCAGTATGAGCCTAAAACTTTTCCTGTTGAATGGAGTAGGGAAGGTAACCTTATTGTTAGCTTTACACCTGATTTTTATCTTCCTGACTATGGCCTTTTTATCGAGCTTACAACGCTTAATCAAAAACTTGTTACAAAAAAAAATAAAAAATTAAAACTTCTTAAAGAATTGCACCCGGAAATAAATATTAAGCTATTTTATAAAAAAGATTTTCAGAGCCTGTTATTCTCAAAACAGATAAACAGGTAATCAGATAAACAGATAAATTAGTGAATCTTCAACTTATTTAAAATATATATTTTTTTATATTCAATAATTTATATCCCATAAAATTTAAAAAGAGTTTCTCGACAGTCATACTTAAATAAATTGAAGTGTAGTAGAGTGTCAATATTAAAAAATTATCAAGTTGACATAATATATATTATCGGCACTTTATTATAATGTCAAGATTTTTACTATTTTCTGTTGATATGTTGTATGAGGATTTTAGACAGGCTTTTGGTAATTATTAAGAAAGATATGTAAAAAAGATTCTAAAAAATAATTTTATAAAATACTAAGAAAAGTTTTTATTTCACTATTAAATTTATTTAAAATTTCAGGCAATCTATTAATCAAATTATCAAGCCTTTTACCCTCTAATTCGAAACCGTAAATACTTCTAAAAACATGTCTAAAAGAAAGATATTCGTCAAGTTCTGACGCAAGTTCTTTAGAAATGACTACTGGCCTTATATTTTTTATTTCAATGGTCATCTGGTATAAAAGCCTTTTATGCCAATTACCATTTAAGTTTATTGTTGTATCATCAATATCTTTTGATATTAATTCAAATATCCTCTCAATACTATTATAAAAATCATGCAGTATAGAACCCTTTGCACGTTTAAACAGATTTGTACCTCCATTATATAACTTTGCTTCTTCATTAAGTCTAAACATAATATTTAGTTCTTCTTCAACAAATAAAGTTAAATCTTTTTTCGCCATAATTATTTAATTTTTAATTAAAATTATTTTACCTATCTGAGAAACTTTCTTTTTAAAATTATCCTTCAATTCCTCATAAGGCTTTATATCTATTTCAAACTCACTATTTCTTATACAATAACCGAATGCTTTAAAGTAATTATCACCAAGACCTTTTACAGCAAGATCTATATCGGAACTGGAGTTAAATTTATTCTTCAAAATACTTCCATATAATATAACCTCTTTTGCACCAAATTCATTGCATAATATTTTAGCAATCCTGTTAGCCTCTTTTAAAGCAGATTTAGTCAGTTTTTTATTTTTTTTTAATTTGTTTCTTTCAATTGTCTCGTATATACCCATATAATTTAAAAAAATAATTCTTATTAATCAGAGTAATATTAAATACCAATTCATATATTATATAATTAAATTCCAGTACTTCCAAATCCGCCTTCACCGCGCTCAGACTCATCAAGTTCATCTACTTCGACAAACTCAGCTGCTTCAATTTTTTTTATAACAAACTGACAGATTTTATCACCTTTCTTAATTTTAAATTCATTATCCTTATCCAGATTGACCATTATCACGCATATCTGTCCGCGATAACCTGAATCAATAAGTCCGGGACTGTTAACAAGCGCTATTCCATGCTTTATTGCAAGTCCGGATCTGGGCTGAACAAATCCTGCATAACCCTGCGGTATTGAAACTTTTATCCCTGTAGGTATAAGTTTTCTTTCAAAAGACTTTACAATACAGTCTATTGCACTGTATAAATCAACACCAGCATCTCCTTTGTGAGCATAATTTGGTACTGGCAAAGATTTATCCAGTAATTTAACTTTTATTTTTATCAATTTTTTTTATTATAGTTTTATTTATCTTTTATAAAATAATTATATAAATTTATATAAATTTTTATATAAATTAATAAAAAAGATTTATTAAAATAATTAATAATACTTATATAATAACAACTAAAAAGTAATAATATAATTAAAAATAAAAATATTATAATTTTTATGAATCTTTTGTATCATTTATTTCACTTTTTTTAATTGTTAAAGTGTATTATAACTGGATTAAACAAAAAAATTAATGGAAATACTGAATACGTGGAACCCTGCCCTTTCGGGTTTTTTTAGATGTAAATAACTATTCAGTTAAAGGTATGTATAACGTTTTTCCATAAATGAACTCATCATTTAAATTGCTCAGATTATTTACTTTCTTTATCTCACTGATAAATTTTTCTTTATTTTCACCCTTAGAGTACTCTGAAATTATTTCATCTAAATTAGTAGTTTCATCAATGGTTACTTGAGAATATTTAATAACTTCAGGATTGTAAAACCTGTTTTTATTTGAATACAATGCACATATAACCAGTAAACTTACAATTAGTAAAAGAATTATGATAAAAAATTTTTTTATCTTTAATATTTTTACATCCATATGACTCACCTGCTATTTTGATATTATTTTATTGCTGCAATTATATTATATATAGAACATACGTTCGCATTTATTATAATACGAACACCTGTTCGTGTCAAGAGGTTTTTCAAAAATTTTCAAAAATTTTTAGAAATCAGTGTTTCTGCTTGAAGGATTTTAAAAGTATTGTTGATAGTCAGCTATATAAGAAATATTATAACCATGAGATTTTGCAGTGTTGTATAGCTTTTTATCAGCGGTAAATAATGGATAGTTAAGTTTTAAAGATAATACTACAAATGAGGAATCATAAATTGAATTTTTTAAAATTCTTGCAACCTTGCAAGCCTCTTCAATGATAGGTTTATTAATACTAATTAAAAATACAATATCATAAATTTCTGCTAAAACTTCATTAATTTTATCTTCCGGCAGGTTAAATTTGAAAACAAAAAAATTTAACAGCTCATAAGTCATTATATCGAGAGATACAATAATGACCTGGTTATTTTTTACCCGGTCATAAAATAATCTTGCACAGTCCAGATCATTTTCGTTATCCGAATAATACCATTTGATAATTATGGAAGTATCCAGAATATACTTTTTTTTAATATCTTCTTTTATTAAAAACTCATTCAGTTCCATCTGTTTTTTCTACTGCTGCCTCCCCTATTCTTAGCATTCTTTCTTCCCTCATTTTTCTTATTTCTTCAACAACATCAATCTTTTTGCCTTTAAAGTATTTCTTTAATTCTTCTCTTGTTTTAAGAAGGCTTTCCATCGCTTTTACCCTCTTTTCTGAAGCAATCTCATCATCAATCATGCTAAAATACTCTTCTGCAGCGTCTATTAAAAATTGAGATCTATTTACATTTTTAAACCTTTTATACATGTCAACCTTTGATAGAAATTCATCAGGAACAGATATATTTATCCTTGCCATAAAAAGCCTCCGCAGTCTTTTATTTATACAGTTTAAAATAAAAAAAGAAAAATGTAAATATCTTTTGTGTATAATTTTACATATAATTATAAGTAAATTTAAATATATAATTTAAACTCTATGGACTTGATAGATAATCTTTTCTATATCCTCTTCGGAGATGGAGATAATAATATCAATATCAAGAGTTAAACGCGGAACATCCTGGAGACCTGATAGGATACCCCATTTATATTTCAGTCTTGATTAAATTGCATAAATAAAAATATAAAAAAGAAAGAACAAAAAAAGAAAGATTCACAATTGCTAAAAAAATTATTATTATTTATCATTTACAAATTAGCTCTATTGAATATATTATTTAATTTATCAATTTATTGAAATATTTGAACTAACTACAAGGAAAAGAGGAGGCAAAAATGGCAGAGATTAATTACGACAAAGACATCAATATGGACATCATTAAAGGTAAAAAAATAGCAATAGTAGGTTATGGAAGTCAGGGTCATGCACATGCACAGAATCTTCGTGAAAGCGGCATGGATGTAATTGTCGGAGAGCTTGAAGGAAGCAAACCCTGGGAAGCAGCCAGAAGCAAAGGTTTTGAAGTTTACAGTGCAGATAAAGCTGCAAGCCTTGCAGATATTATCATGATACTTCTGCCCGATCAGCTTCAAAAGGAAATCTACTGCAGGGCAATAAAGCCTAATATTAAAACAGGAAATGTTCTATGCTTTGCACATGGGTTTAACATACATTACAACCAGATAATCCCCCAGTCTGATATTGACGTTATAATGATTGCACCAAAAGGTCCGGGTCACATCGTAAGAAGAATGTATGCTGAAGGAAGTGGTGTTCCAGCAATAATTGCAGTTTATCAGGACTATTCAACAAAAGCAAAGCAGGTTGCACTCGCTTATGCAAAAGCAATAGGTGCTGGCCGTGTTGGAGTAATTACCACAACATTCAAAGAAGAGACAGAAACTGATTTATTTGGTGAGCAGGCAGTTTTGTGTGGTGGAACCACTGAACTTATAAGAGCAGGTTTTGATACTCTTGTTGAGGCTGGATACCAGCCCGAAATTGCATATTTTGAAGTTTTAAGCGAGCTAAAGCTCATTGTAGATTTGATTTATGAGGGCGGAATTTCCTGGATGAGATATTCAATAAGTGATACTGCAGAATATGGTGACCTGGTTGTTGGTAAAAAAATTATTACTGAAGAAACCAGAAAAAATATGAAGGAAATATTAAAAGATATTCAGTCAGGAGCTTTTGCAAGACAGTGGATTCTTGAAAACCAGGCAGGAAGGCCAGTTTACAATGCAATTAAAAAACAGGAAGCTGAACATCCCATAGAAATTGTTGGCAAAGAACTTAGAAAAATGATGACCTGGATAAAAAAGGAAGAGAAATAACACAGGGTTATTTATTCTTTAAAAGTTATTTTAATATTTTCAGGTAACCGTGTCTTTTACTGCCAGTAAAAGTAATTTTATTTTGTTTCTTTAGAATTTGTCTGAATTTACTTTTTTATCAATTATTTTATTCTGCATAAACTAATTCTAAAAAAAGCGAACCTATGTTTGCAATATAGTTACTTTTATGCTAACTTTTATACTATTATATTATGAAATTTATATGCCAATTTAAAATTGATATAAATTGACACAAATAAGGATGAAAATTTATGGTATACGGGCAGCAGGGATTTTAGAACTTTTAGAGTTAGGATTTTTAAGTGAAAGAAAATATAAAAGAAAAAAAATCAGAAATTAGTGAAAGACAGAAGCAGATTCTCCAATTTATTTTAAAGAAAGTCAAAGAACGTGGCTACCCGCCAACCATTCGTGAAATAGCAGTTGCTGTAGATCTTAATTCATCAGCAACAATACACACACACCTAAAAAAGCTTGAAGAGTTAGGTTATATAAAAAGAGACCCTACTAAACCAAGGGCAATAGAGATTAATCCAAACTTTATAAAAACAGATACAGATCAGCCTTACTCTGAAAGCAATATTACTTTTGTTCCTGTAGTAGGCCAGATTGCTGCTGGAAAACCCATACTTGCTGAGGAAAATATTGAGGAATACTTTCCCCTTCCCGCAGAATTCTCCAAAGGAAACAATGAAATATTTATGCTTAAAATTAAAGGAGAAAGTATGATAAACGCAGGCATTCTTGACAGGGATTATATCATTGTAAGAAAACAGGATACAGCAATGAATGGAGAAATAGTTGCAGTTCTGCTTGAAGATGAAGCCACCGTAAAAAGATTCTTTAAAAAAGCTTCAAGCGTCAAACTAATGCCGGAGAATGATTTCATGGAACCTATAGAAGTCAAGGATGTAAAAATCCTGGGAAAAGTAATTGGAGTAATTAGAAAGTATTTCTAGTTAGAAAGTATTCCATATTAATATTAATAAATTAACCAATGCGGCCAATTCGGGTTTTCAGTGAGGGTCCATCAAATGATTCACTATCATTATTATACTCATTACCAGACACGGCCGGTTTCCTGGACCTTTTAAATTTTCTTTCAGTATCTAAATCTTTATATACAAAACTGGATAACTGATTGCACATTTTCAGATTGGCACTTATAAGTAGAACTGCCCCTTCCTCCGTGTATTTCTTGTCCAGAACTTTACAGTTATCAAATATATAAGAAATTAATTTATTCTCAATATAAGGAATTTTAACAGTGACTTTCAAATAATTCCTGTCAATAACTTTTCTGATTTTTTTATAGAGTTCTTCAAGTCCTGCCTTTTTTAATGCTGATATAAAAATTGCATTTCTGTATTTGAGCTTTGCGGCATTCAGTTCACCGCTTTTTAACCTGTCAATCTTGTTAAAAACAATAATAATTGGTTTGTTTAAAACCTCAATCTCTTTTAAAACCCTCATAACGCTCTTTATATGATTATCAAAATTTTTATTACTGATATCCACCATCATTAGAAGTAAATCAGCTTTCCTTACCTCTTCTAAGGTTGATTTAAATGCTGCCACCAGCTGGTGCGGCAGTTTTTCTATAAAACCTACTGTGTCTGTTATAAGAATTTCATCCATTTCAGGTATTTTTATTTTCCTGGTAGTTGAATCAAGTGTTGAGAAAAGCATATCCTTTACTAAAACATTTGAACTGGTTAAGGTATTAAGAAGTGTTGATTTACCGCTATTTGTATATCCAATCAGAGAAATTAAAAATAAACTGTTTTCTTCCCTTCTCTTTCTTTGAATTTCCCGTTGAACAGATATCTGCTCTATTCTTTCTTCCAATTGTTTGATTCTTTTCCTTATTTTTCGTCTGTCAACTTCAAGCTTCTGTTCTCCTGGACCTCTGGTGCCTATACCTCCACCAAGCCTCGACAATTCTATTCCCTTCCCTCTAAGCCTGGGTAAGAGATAGTTTAACTGCGCAAGTTCAACCTGCATTTTCCCCTCACTGCTTTGAGCTCTCTGGGCAAAAATATCTAAAATCAAAGCTGTTCTATCAATGACTTTTAAATTAAGCTTATCCTCCAAATTGCTCTGCTGGGCAGGAGTTAAATCATTATCATAAATAACAAGGTCTACTTTTTTAGCATCAATAATATTTTTTATTTCTTCAAGTTTTCCTGCACTTATAAAATATTTTGGATTTATTTCAGATTGATTATGACATAGAATTCCAGCCACCTCTGCACCAGCACTTAAAGATAGATTCTTCAGCTCCTCAATCTCTTCATCCAGGTCGGCATGCCTTAAAGCAGAACTGCTGCTATGCTTCAAAATAGAATTTTTAAATTCGCTTTTATTCTTAAGCTTTATAAATATAAGAAAAGCTCTTTCTTTATCACTTATATTATCAAAAGTATTGCTTTTACTGGCCATAAAAATTTATAAAATTAAAAAACTTATTGGCTATACAACTTGCTTTTCATGCACTGAATGCATTTTATTTGAGCATTTTCTTCCCTGTTTGGAATAATTTATATATTATTTATGGAAGCCGATGCATAGCCATAAAAAATTTTTACTTCATATATATTATAGAACTTTTTTAATCCTTTCCAAAGCTTCCTCAAGGCTTGAATCTGGAAGAGTGATTGATATCCTGATATAACCCTCACCATATTCACCAAACGCATTTCCTGGCGTCACTACGACACCGGCATTATTTAATAGTATTTCTGTAAAAGACCTTGAATTGTAACCTTTAGGTACTTTAACCCAGATATATATAGTAGAGTTTGATTTATAATATTCTAATCCAATTTTATTGAAAGCATTATAAACGAGCTCCCTTCTCTTTCGATAAATAGAAATATTATGCTGAACATGTCTTGAATAATCCCTTAACGCCATTGCTCCAGCATACTGGACTGCATTAAATATTCCTGAATCAACGTTTGTTTTGTATTTACCGAGGCTTTCAATAATTTTTTTATTTCCAACTGCATAACCAATTCGCCAGCCTGTCATGTTAAAAGTTTTTGAAAGTGAATTAAATTCTATTCCAACTTTTTTCGAGCCTGATGCATTTAAAAAACTTGCAGGTTTGCTATTTTCATCAAAATAAACCTCTGAATATGCATTGTCATGACAAACTAAAATATTAAATCTTGCTGCAAAATCTGCAACTTCATTAAAAAAATCCAAATTGCTGCAGGCTGAAGTTGGGTTGTTGGGATAATTCAAATGCATAATTTTAGCTCTTTTAGAAATCTTTTTATCTATTCTATTAAGGTCAATTAAAAAATTATTTTTTTCCAGCAGCGGCATTGCATGACTTATTCCTCCGGAAAAAAGAGTGCCAATTTTATAAACTAGATATCCGGGGTCAGGTATTAAAACCACATCACCCGGGTTAACAAAAGAATAAGCTATGTTTGCTATACCCTCTTTGGAACCCCAGAGAGTTATAATTTCACTTTCAGGGTCAAGCTGCACATTGAACCTTTTTTTATAATAGTTTGCAACAGCCTCTTTGAATAACATTAAACCATAGCTTGAAGGATACCTGTGGTTCTCTGGATTTTTTGCCTGCCTGCCAAGTTCAACAATTATTTCATTCGGTGTCTGTATATCGGGATCGCCAATACCAAGACTTATTACATTTTCACCCTTTGCTTTCTTTTCAATTATCATCTTATCAATTTCTGCAAAAAGATATGGTGGAAGCTCTTTTAACCTGTCAGCTTCTTCTATAAACATTTAAAGTCCTTCCCTATCATTTATTAAAAAAAACAAATAAAAAATTGCTTTTGATTGGAAAAATAATTTTATTCAATATAAAAATTAATTATCTTAAAAACAAACCTCGCATTTACATATTTTTTTTGAAATAGTAAACAGTAAGCCTTGCGAAACCTCACAAAACATAAGCCGGCGGCTTTTTACCTATTCTTAAAAATCAAGTACAGCCCGTTCATAATCAGACCAAAGTCTGTTAGTTTAAGTCAGAGCGAAACTCCCCCGACTGAAGTCGTGAGCTTTTCTATATTCTAAAGATAGAATAAAGCCTATCCATCACCAGATTAAAGTCCGGTGGTTTAACAGCAGACTAAAAGAAATAACATCCGTCAAAAATATGCAAAACTCTTCCTTCAAGGTAAACTGGAAAATTTTTCCCTTCCCAGTATACTTTTAAAAATCCCCCGGATAGATTTACTTTTACTTTTGATTCCTTTACTTTTCCAAGTTCAATTGAACAAACTGAAGCAGCGCATGCACCGGTTCCACATGCCATAGTTTCACCCACTCCCCTCTCCCATACCCTAATTGTAATCTTGTTTTTATCTTCAACTCTAACAAATTCCACATTAGTTTTTCTGGGAAATATGGGGTGATTTTCAATTACTGGACCCCAGCTGCATACAGGAATTTTTTCCAAATTAAAGTTCTTATCCAAAAAAATTACACAGTGAGGATTCCCCATTGATAAACAGTTAATTTTAAACTTGTTCCCTTTAATTAGGACTGGATAGTTTATTATTTTATCATTCTTAATATTTATTCTGCTGTTGACGAAATTGCTGTTTTTAGTAGTATTGATGTTACTTTTTTTAGTAATAAACCCTGTATCTTTAGTAATATCTACAGGAATTTTCCCAGGTTCAAATACAGGACTACCCATATTGACCTTTATATTTTGTACTGCTGACGTTTTACTGTTTAGGCCTGCCTCAACAATTTTTATTCCAGCAAGTGTTTCAATTTCAATTTTAGGTTTATTCGTAAGTTTTTTCCTTAATATGAGATCAGCCATACATCTTATTCCATTGCCGCACATTTCAGCAGTAGAGCCATCCTGGTTGTAATAGTCCATATAAAAATCTGCAACCCTTGAATTTCTTACAAATATCAGTCCATCTGCCCCAATACCAAAATGCCTGTCACACATTTTACTTATAAGTGTTCTTGAAAGTTTTATTTCTTCTTTTGTGGCATCTATTATTATAAAATCATTGCCCTGGCCACTGAATTTTGAAAAATTAATATATCTCATAGTAATATTTTATAATATATCTCATAGTAATATTTTATAATATTTTATAAACTTTTACTGATTAACCAAATAAACCTTAAAAGTTTTTCTTTTCACTTAAGAAGCAAAAAACTTTTTACTTGCCTACCGAAATGAAACTTTTATTCTTATACTTATTGTGCTTATTACGCTTATTTTCTTATTTTTTACAATCTTCATTGATTATTTTTATTGCATCAATCATTAAGTTTAAAATATTATCATACTTATCTGTTCTAAGCCAATTTATCCTCATGTCAGCCTTAAACCATGTTAGCTGTTTCTTAACCAGCTTTTTTGTATTCTGTATAATTTCTTTCCTGCAGTCCACCAGTGAAATTTTACCATTTAAAAATTCAATTACTTCTTTATAACCCAAAGCCTGCTTTAAACTATAACAGTTTTTATAGCCTCTTGCTAAAAGATTCTTAACTTCTTTAACAAGACCCCTGCTGAACATATCTTCAACACGGGTTTCTATACACTCATTTAAGTTTTTCTTTTCCATAATAAGGCCCAGCATAGAAACATTATAAATTGATTTTCTATCACTCCACCTTTTCTGAAATAAAGAAAAAGGAATACCTGTGATTCTAAATACCTCCAGAGCTCTTATTATTCTTCTTTCGTCATTTGCACCAATCTTAGCTGCATATACCGGATCCACATCACAGAGTTTTTTATAAATAAATTCAAGTCCATACTTTTTGATATCAACTCCTATTTTTTCCCTGACACTATTATCACCATAATCATCCACACCAGTTTTTGCTGTAAACTCAAGATTATCTATAACAGCCCTTATATACAGTCCTGAACCACCGGCAATCAGCGGTATCCTTTTTTTCTTAAAAAATTCATCTTCGATTACTCTTCTACAGATATTCCTGAATTTTACCACCGTTACAGGATTATCAGGATTCGAAATATCAACCATATACTGCTTTATTTTAAGATCTTTACTTTTGAACTTATCGGTTCCAATATCCATACCCCTGTAAACCTGCATTGAATCTATAGAAATTATATCTGTATTAAAAAGTTCTGCCAGATGTACTGCCAGTCTGGTTTTTCCTGTGCATGTAGGGCCACATACAACAATTACCTTTTTTATTGATTTAAGTTTTTCTGTTAATGCTTCAGGATCAATACCTGCCGATTTAATCTCTTTTTTTATTTTTAAAAAATCATCTTCCTTAATTATCAGCATTTTGTTTCATTTCAGCTAAAATATTTACAAATAAAAATAAAATGATTTAAACTGGCTTAATTATACTTAATCGGGCTTAATTTATTTAATAAACTGTTAAACAAAAACAGGTTAAAACTCAATCATTTATTTTTAAGATTTAATTATTTATTTATTCCTTTATGTATTCCTGTAAGATAAAATGTCCTTGCATCTTTAATTTCTACTTTAACAAATTTACCTATTAAATTACTTTTACCATCAAAGTTTACAATTGTATTATTTTCAAGCCTTCCTTCAAGCTGGCTTTCACCTTTTTTGCTTTTGCTTTCAACCAGAACTTTGAGATTTTTGCCTGCCATCTTCAAGTTTTCTTCATAAGATATTTTATTTTGTATCTCTATAAGCTGTCTAAACCAGGCTTGCTTCTTTTCTTTTTGAACTGTATCTGCTAATTTAGCAGCCATTGTCCCCTTCCTTTTAGAGTAAATAAATGTGAAGGCTCTATTGAATCTTAACGATTCTACCAGATCCAGAGTTTCATAAAAATCCTTTTCTTCCTCACCTGGAAAGCCAACAATAATATCAGTTGTAATTGCACAATCAGGAATTTGACTTTTAATGCAGGAATATTTTTCAGTATAAATCTCTCTTGTGTACTTTCTGTTCATTAAATTTAAAACTTTATTTGAACCTGCCTGCAGCGGCAGGTGAATATGTTTCATTATATTATTATTGTCTTTTATTACAGCGGCAAGGTCTTTGTTAAAATCCTTTGGATGAGATGTCATAAATCTTATTCTTTTTAGCCCCTTTATAGCAGAGATATCATTAAGAAGGTTTGAAAAATCATAAACTTTCTTTTCCCAGCTCGAATCCAGATCTTTGCCGTATGAATTCACATTCTGACCAAGGAGAGTAATTTCAACTACTCCATCATCAACAAGCTGCTTTACTGCAGAAATTATCTGGCGTGGTTTTATTGAGCGCTCCCTTCCCCTTACATACGGGACTATGCAGTAGGAGCAAAAATTATTACAGCCTATCATAACAGGCAGGAATGCCTTAAACTTAAAATCTCTTTTAAAATAGTATAATTTTCCCAAAGAGTCCAAATTTTCAATTGTACTGCAGATACTACCTATAAAATCCAATCTGTTCTTAATTAAATCCGGAAGTTGTTCAATATTTTGTGTCCCGAACACAATATCAATATAGGGAAAATCATCTAAAATTTTTTCTTTTAAACTCTGTGCAGCACATCCCCCTATACAGATTAAAACATTAGGATTTTCCGACTTTAAAGTTTTAAAGTTACCTATGTGTCCATACAGCCTGTTTTCCGCCTTTTCCCTTACTGCACAGGTATTTATTATTAATATGTCTGCATCGCTGGTATTAAAAGTTCTTTCATATCCAGTGTTATCTAAATAATAGATAGCCCTTTCAGAATCAAATTTATTCATCTGGCATCCAAAAGTTTCTATATAATATTTTCTTCTTTCTCTTTTATCATCTCTCACTTTATTATCTCTTATTACCTCGCAATTTTTTTTCTTAGCTGAATAATACTCTATTGTTTTACTTTCGTGTTTATTAAAAATATTTTAAACCCGGAATTATTTAGTAAAAAAGCAGATGTGATAAATGATGCCTGGCTTTACTGTAAACCAAAAAATCTGTATTGCGTACAAATAATATAAGAATAATTGGTCAGAGAATTTCTTATCTTAGTTCAACGTTTAAAACAATTGCAGTTTTGGTCTCGCCATTTATCTCTATATCCTTAAAAAATGGAATACACACAAGCTCCTGTCCCGTGGGAGCAATATACCCTCTTGCAATGGCAATACCTTTTATTGTCTGGTTTAATGCTCCCGCACCAATGGTTTGAATCTGCACTTTTCCTTCAGTTCTTATTATTCCAGCAATAGCTCCGGCAACAGAATTAGGTTTAGATTTTGAGGAGACTTTTAAAAGCTTCATTTTGCATTAATTTCAATTTTTTTGCTTTAAATTAATTATTAATTTTATTGTATTGTTAGCTTTTTTAAATTCTACATTATCATCCAACGTTATTAGATATTTGTTTCCAAGCCGCTTTATTTCTTTTTCAAGTATACTTATTATATACCTAATTTCATCATCTTTAAATCTACTTGCAAGTTTTAACTCGTCGTATAAACTTATCCTGCTGCCTTCTTTTCTGCTTCTTTTTTCATCGGAGATAAGCCTGCGATCTTCTGTATTATCAAAAGAATCAAATATTAAATTCTGATTTTCAACCGATATTTTATTTTGATCATTAAAAGAATTATTATATATATAATTATTCAATGATTGAACAGGAGTAATTTCATTATATATAATTCTCTGCAGCCCTCTTTTTGAAATTTCAATATTGAAGTTATTTTTTAATATCTCATCAAGGACAGTATAACTGTCGGTTAGAAATGGGAATTCAAGTATGTCTGCATCATTTATAGAAATAAAACTTTCAATATCTGAAAAGCTGTCAAATTTTACAGGGTTAGTCCCAGCTCTATTTTTTGAAATTTCTCTAATTGTTGCTATTATCTGGGTAGGGCTGCCATAATATAAATTGATATTATTATTTTCAGCTGTAAATTCAAGTAATGTCTTTATTATATTATTTACCCCGCCCTTAATTATTGTCTCACCATTAATACTAGAAATCTGAGGCATAATTGATTGGTCCTTCTTTTCAGGAAGATTTTCAAGATCAATCTCCAGATAGATGCAGGTACCTCTGTTTGTATCCGAAAAAGTGATTTTTATATCTTCTACATTTAGCCTTATTGAAAAAAGCGCCATCCCTCTACCATGAAAGCCATAGGTATCCTTTACACCATCCTCAAGTTTTGATGTTACCCGTGCTTGAAAGATCAAACTGTGAAACATAAATGGAATCCCTATTCCATCATCAATGCAGTATATAACTCTTTTTTTATCACCAATTTTTTTTGTGGCTATAAAAATATTTTTACTCTGTGCATCCCTGCTGTTGCGAAGAAGTTCAATAATTATGTCCTCCACACACTTGATATCCTGAAGTGCCTGTCTGCGTTCCGCTTCAGATACTTTCAACCTGATAAAACCGTTTCCAAGGTCTTCTTCGATCTTTAAATCACGTATTATATTCAGCTCTGAAAAGAATTTGTTAAAATCTGGATTATTTATCATAATAATAATTATTTTGCATAATCTATAGCTCTACTCTCCCTGATAACAGTAACCTTTATCTGACCTGGATACTCCATCTCGCTTTCGATTTTTTTAGCTATTTCTCTTGCAATTATTAGAGCCATATCATCACTTATCTCTTCGGGTTTTACCATTACTCTTATTTCTCTACCTGCCTGAATTGCATAAGCTTTTTCTATGCCTGAAAATTCAGTCGCAATTTTTTCGAGTCCTTCAAGCCTTTTAACATAACTTTCAAGTGTTTCCCTTCTTGCACCTGGTCTTGAACCGGAAATTGCATCCGCAGCCTGAACTATAACATCAAGGTATGTCTGGGATTCGATTTCATTGTGATGTGCTTCTATAGAATGGCAGATTTCCTCATCTTCATGTAATCTTCTCGCAAGTTCTGCACCTATTCTTGCATGAGAACCTTCAATATCATGAGTTAATGCTTTACCTATGTCATGGAGCAAGCCTGCTCTTTTGGCTTTTTTAATATTTACTCCAATCTCTGAGGCAATTATACCTGAAACATAGGCAACTTCTTTAGAATGAAGAAGGACATTCTGCCCATAACTCGTCCTGTATTTTAACCTCCCAAGAATTTTTATAATTCCAGGATTAACATCCGAGATACCAGTGTCAAAAACAGCCTGCTCACCTTCTATCTTTATTTCATTATTTATTAACTTGCTTCCTTTATCGTACATTTCTTCTATTCTTGTAGGATGAATCCTTCCATCCATGATAAGATTCTCAAGCGTAACCCGTGCAATTTCCCTTCTAACCGGGTCAAAAGATGAAAGAATCACTGCTTCAGGTGTATCATCAATAATGATATTTATCCCTGTAAGGTTTTCAAAAACTCTTATATTTCTGCCTTCACGGCCAATAATTCTTCCTTTCATTTCGTCATTGGGAAGATTAACGACAGAAACAGTTGTTTCACTGGTATGGTCTATAGCGCACCGCTGTATTGCCTGAGCAATAATTTTTTTTGCGATTTTATCCGAATCCTCCTTCATCCTTGCTTCTATTTTTTTAATTTCCTTAACAGCTTCAACCCTGGCTTCTTCTTCCATCTTCTTTGCAAGAATTGCTTTTGCTTCCTCTCTTGTCAGTTCAGCAATTGCCTCAAGCCTAAGCATTTCTTTTTTCAAAGTTTCATCAAGTTTTGCTTTTTCTTCATCAATTCCTTTTTCTTTTAAAAGTAATGCCTGTTCCTTTTTTTCGATAAAAAATGCTTTTTTATCAAGACCATCCTCTTTTGAAAGAAGCCTGTTTTCAATCTTTTGAATTTCAAACCTCTGTCTTTTTAACTCTTCATCATTTTTTAGCTTCAAATTTGCTATTTCTTCTTTACCTTCAAACACCATTTCTTTCTTTTCTGCTGCTGCTTCTTTTTTAGCGTCTTCAAGAATCCTTTTTGCTATGCTTTCTGCAGAATTCAATTTATTATCAATAACAACTTTCCTGTAAAAAAACCCTATAAAGAATCCTGCAATTACTATGACCATGCCAATGCCCACATACATTAATACTGTTAGCAACATTTATACCACCCCTCTAAATAAAAAATCGAGCAAACTTGCTCGATTTATATATAAATAAATTTGTACTTTTTTTAATTATTATTAAATTTATTTGTTAATATTATATTTAAAGCTTTTATTTATATTATACAGGCTTAAATATCTTTCTTATTTCTTTTTGAACCATATATTTTTTTATTTAAAGCCTATATTATATCTTTAAAAAATTAATAATTTTAATAATTAATTTAAATTTATAAAATACAAATTTATATAAAATCAAGCAAAAACATTTATAAACCTGAGATTATTCTATATTCTTCAGTTTTTTTAGTCAATATTATTTTAATTTTAGTTAGCATCCTCATTTTCGTGATAGCAATAAAAATAAGATTGTAGGGGTCAACGGATGGTTATTGAAAAAACCTTCTGAAGGCTTAAGCGGGCATGGTTCCTCCGCAGGAGGAGAGCTAAGCCTGAAGCAGAGCAGATTTTCCTCGCTGGGGAAAATCTTGCGTGTTTTTGAAATAACCATCCGTTGACTCAATAAATTATTTTTTATCACGAAGTTGGGGATGCTTCCTTAATTTTGGAAACGCTTTTAACTTTCCTCAAGAAGAAAATCCCTTAGACTTGTGTATCTTTTCTCCACCACATTTTTGTTTACCGCTATTCCCACAGCTTTTTTACTCCCGACGATAACAGCAACTTCTATTGCTCTTGTCAGAGCTGTATAAAGCAGGTTTCTTTGCAGAAGCATATAATGGGATGTTAGAATTGGAATTATAACACATTTGAATTCCGAACCCTGTGACTTATGTATTGTTATTGCATATGATAAGCTTAACTCATCCAGGTCAGAAAAATCATAATTTATATATTTACCATCATAGTCAACGGTAATTTCTTTCATTTCAAAATCGATGTTATTGATAAACCCAATATCACCATTATAAACTTCCTTTTCATAATTATTCTTTAATTGTATAACTCTGTCATTCAATTTATATATATTGGCACCCCTGACCAAACCTATTTTATTTTTATTTAGTTTTTCCTGTATCTTTGTATTTAAATTATTTACACCCACTATACCTTTGTTTGTTGGAACAATTACCTGAATATCGTAGCAGGGATCGTAATTAAATGTAGAAGGAATCCTTTCAGTAATCAGGTATAGAATCATGCTTATAACCTGTTCGGGTAATATTTTTTCTATAAAAAAGAAATCATTATATTCAGATCTTTTTATTACAGGATAAATACCATCTCTTATTCTATGAGCGTTATAAATAATCTGGCTTTTTCCACCCTGCCTGTAAATAGTCTCCAGTCTGACAACTGAAAAAACTTCTGAATTTATTATATCAGCCAGAACATTTCCTGGTCCTACAGCAGGCAGCTGGTCAACATCTCCTACTAGAATCAAATTAGAGTTTTTATTAACTGCTTCAAGAAGAGATTTAAAAAGCCCTATATCAAGCATGGACGCTTCATCTATAATTACAAGATTTGATTCTATCTGGTTTTGTTCATTTTTTAAAAATCTGTTTATCTTTGGTTGATATTTCAGTAATCTGTGAATTGTTTTGGCATCTTTTCCTGTTGCTTCATTTAATCTTTTAGAAGCCCTTCCGGTTGGTGCGCCGATTACAACACTTTTTCCATATTGTTCAAAAAATTTAATAACAATATTTAAAATTGTACTTTTACCAGTCCCGGGGCTTCCGGTTATAACCAGGACTTTTTCTTTTACTGATTTTTTTACAGCTTCAATCTGGTCTTCATTGAGCTCAATATTGCTTTCAGAAGCTATTTGATTGATTTTATTTAAAATCCCGGTATCATGTACTGAATTTATTTCAGAAAACATATCCCTGCGCTCTGCACCAACTTCTTTATAATCCCTGATCTCCATTAATTTATTGCTAACATACAGCTCTGCATCATAAATATTTTTTAAATATACTTTTTTAATAGCGTTATCTGTAATAATTATTTTTTCCTGCTTTTTAAGCTCCCCTATCGCCTCAATAATTTTTAACTCCCCGACATTAAGAAGTTCCATTGAAACCCTGATAATTTCATCATGGGGGTAGTAGCAATTACCTGAATCAGTAATTTCATTTAAAAGATATACTATTCCTGACTGCAGCCTGAAATCTGATTCCTTTTCTATTCCAAGATTTTCAGCAATTTTATCAGCAGTTTTAAAACCAATTCCTGAAACATCCTCTATTAGCCTGTATGGATTTGATTTTAAGATGCTTATTGAATTATTACCATATTTTTTGTAAATCTTAGCTGCACAGCTGTTGCTTATGCCGTATGAGTGCATGAATATCATTATCTCCCTGATATATTGCTGCTTTTTCCATTCTTTTTTTATAAGCTCCAATCTTTTTCTGGCAAAACCTCCAACATTTAACAGTCTTTCAGGTTCAGAATCCAGTATCTTTAATGTATCAATACCAAATTCAGAAACAATTCTTCCTGCCGTAACAGGACCGATGCCTTTTATAAGTCCTGACCCGAGGTATTTTTCTATTCCATCTGTAGTAGTGGGTATAATTACTTCAAAGCTTGCAATCTCAAGCTGCAAACCATATTTTTTATTTTCAACCCATTTTCCTGTTATGCTGATTCTCTCACCCGGCTGAATTTCAATCATATGACCCACAATGGTTATAAGCTCATGTTTTTCTTCAGAGCGAAGCTTACCAATAAAATAATCATTATCGGGGTTTTTAAATACTATTTTCTCAAGAGTTCCTATTATTTTTAATGGCTGCTCTTCAAGCATTTTCTCTTAAATTAAAAGGTATTTTTTTGAGGATATTCTTTTATATATTTAATTGCTTCATCAATAGCAATGCTAAACTTTGTTCCATCTTTTCTTAGCTCTATTTCCAGTTTTTTTTCTTCAAGAAACTTTTTTCCGACAATTACTTTAATGGGAATTCCTATTAAATCGGAATCTTTAAATTTAACACCCGGCCTCACTTTTCTATCATCAAATATAACTTCAATTCCCAGATCAACAAGCTTTTGATACAATTCTTCAGAAGCAGCAGCGATATTTCTATCTTCTATATTGACAGCAATTAAATTTACAGTAAATGGAGCTATTGACAGGGGCCATATTATTCCCTTTTTATCATTGAGCTGCTCAATTACAGCAGAAAGAATTCTGCTTACTCCAATTCCATAGCAGCCCATAACCAGTGGTTTTAGCTTACCTTCACCATCAAGAAATAATGCGTTCATTTTTTCACTATATTTTGTTCCAAGCTTAAATATATGGCCAATCTCTATACCCCTTTCAAATCTCAAAACTCCGCCACAGTTAACACACCTGTCACCTGTTGATGGAAAGGAAAAGTCCCCCCAGAAATCCACTTTAAAATCTCTTGGATAATTTATGTTTTTAAGATGGTAATCCTTTTTATTTGCTCCGGCAACAGAATCATGCATATTTTTAATTGAGTTATCAGCATATATCTTAATTGTTGGTTTAAGTCCTGCAGGACCTAAAAATCCTATATTTAAATCACTTTCCTCTTCACTTCCATTATACAGAGTGAGTTTCCCTCCGGTAAATTTTTCAATTTTTATTATATTTAAATCCTTATCTCCCCTTACCAGCACTGCTATTAGACTGCCCTTTTCATTTTTTAAAAGCATAGTTTTAATTATTTTACCTGCTTTGATGCCAAGAAATTCAACCAGTGATTTAATGTTTGTAATACCTGGAGTATTGATATATTTTAGAGCATTGTCCGATTTTTTTTCTAACCCGGCTGTCTCTGAAATTTCAGGAATAAATTTTGCCATCTCATAGTTTGATGCATACTTGCAGGATGGGCAGTAAACCATTTCGTCTTCCCCGTTTTCTGCGCAAATTACAAATTCATGGGAAAATTTACCGCCAATTAGCCCTGTTTCAGCTTCCACTATAAAATATTTTAAGCCAAGTCTTTCAATTATGCTTGAGTAGCACTTATACATTTTCTTATAAATTACTTCTAAACCCTTCTCATCTGCAGAAAAACTGTAAGCATCCTTCATGATAAATTCACGGGCACGCAGCATTCCATACCTTGGTCTGATTTCATCCCTGAACTTTACCTGAATCTGGTAAAGATTTAATGGAAGATCCTTATAGGACTTAATATCAAGATAAGCAAGGTAAGTTATTACCTCTTCGTGAGTGGGTCCAAGACAGAAATCTCTCTGGCTTCTATCCTTTAACCTGAAAAGCTCCGGGCCATACTGAAACCATCTGCCTGACTGTACCCACAGGTCTGCAGGCTGAATTGCAGGAAGAAGAATTTCAATTGCTCCTGTTTTATTCATTTCCTCTCTTATTATTGTTTCAATTTTTTTTAATACTCTATTACCAAGAGGAAGGAATGCATAAATTCCCGAAGCTATTTTTTTTATAAGTGAAGCTCTAATACATAAAGAATAACTTGGAATCTCCGAACTGCTCTGCTCTTCTTTTAATGTATTTAAAAAATATTCAGAATACCTGACCACAAAATCTCCAGTACTTTAATTTTAAAAATTATCTTTAAGTATTTTAATAAACTCAGGAAAAACTTCTTTCAAGTCAACCCTTTTTATAGCTTTGCCGTTTGCAAAAATTGCAGCCTTATTCTTTCCGAATGCTATTCCAATATCAGCATTTTTTGCTTCTTTGGGGCCGTTTACAATACACCCCATTACAGCAACATTTAAATTCTTTTTCAAGTTAGAAGTATATCTGTCAACCTCTTTAACCAGCTTTTTTAAATCAACAGCAGTTCTGCCACATGTAGGACATGATATTAAATTAATACCATAATTTCTAATCCCCAGGCTTGAAAGTATCGTATAGGCAGCTTTTACTTCAAGTGATGATTTATCAGTAAGTGAAACTCTTATTGTGTCACCTATGCCGCTTGCAAGAAGAACTCCAATGCAAACTGAAGATTTAATGCTGCCGCTAAAGGCAGGTCCTGCCTCCGTCAGGCCAATATGTAAGGGGTATTTTACTTTTTCCGATAAAATCCTGTAAGCATCTATTGTATCAATTACAGAGGCTGCCTTGGCAGAAATTTTAAAATTATAAAATCCGCCCCTTTCAAATATTCTTATGGTATCCAAAGCACTTTCCAGTATAGCATTAAGGATATTACCTTTATTCTTTTTTAAAATACTGATCTCGACTGACCCGGAATTTATCCCTATTCTTACTGCAGCATTTTTTTCCTTTGCCTTATCTATAATTTTAAAAAGTCTTTCTGTTCCCCCAATATTACCTGGATTTATACGCACGCAGTCAACACCTGTATCAAGTGCTTCTACTGCAAGATTGTAATCAAACTGTATATCTGCAACTACAGGAGTAAGAAAGATTTTTTCATCAATAAGTCTTTTTAGATAATTAATTGACTGCTTGTCCGGAACTGCGACTCGAATTATTTCACAGCCACTGAAATATAGTTCTTTTATTTCATCTTTTACAGCATTTAAGTTATTAATCCTTGTTTTCAACATGGACTGAACAGCTACCGGATTATAATTTCCAATTTTTACCCTGCCGATATGTATCTCTTTTGTCTCTTTTCTAAAAATATTCATAAAAAAATTCATAAAAATTGTAAAATATCATTTTACCTACATGCTCGGTAGTTTAAACGGGCTTATTATATCAAATATAAATCCAATAAGAAGGAGTGAAACAACAAGCACAATCCCGATTGTATTGTAAATTTCAAGAGCTTTCTTTGAAACAGGTTTCTTTCTTAATGACTCTATAATTATTATTACAAGATGCCCTCCATCAACAGGAAGGATGGGCAAAAAATTCCCGAATGCAAGCAGCAGTGATACTAATGCAACAAATAAAATAAAGTTCTGAAACCCCATTGCAGCAGACTGCTGAAAGATACTTATTATTCCAATTGGTGATGTGGGTCTTGCTTCTGAAAATGGTATTTTTCCTGCAAGCAGCATTCCAAATAACCTCATATATGTTACTGAGACAGTTCCTGTCATTATAAAACTTTCTTTTACAATCTGGAAAAAATTCATTTTAACCTTAACAAGCCTTGGTCCGACACCGAGAAAACCTTCATTATTGACATTATTTAATTTTGCTTCAATTTCTAACTCTTTTCCGCCCCTTATTACTGTGTATGTTACTTCTTTACCTGGATAAGATTTTGTAAAAGTTGAAAAATCTTCCCAGCTGGCAATTTTATGGTCATTAAGGGCAATTACCTCATCTCCCTGATTGAAACCATAGGTTTCAGCAGGCGAATCAGGCTGTATGAAATCTATTACATTTGTGGGTGCGTAAATCCCCATTGAAAGATAAATCACTATTAAAAAAACTGTAAAGATTATATTAAAAATACCACCGCCGCTTATTACAAAAAATTTTTTATAGAAAGGCTTATTGTAAAATACCTTATCCTTAAGTGCTTCAGGAACATTCTCGCTCCTGTCAAAACCCAGAATTTTATTATAACCACCCAGAGGCACAGCACTTAATCCATACATTGTACCGCTTTTTTTTGATTTAAATTTTATAACTTTTGGCCCGAAACCTATGAAAAATTCAAGAACATGCATTTTACTTAACCTGGCAGCAATAAAATGCCCGAATTCATGAACAAGTATGATTATTGAAAATCCTAAAATCGCTAAAACGTACTGTAAGATTACCATTGATGCAATAACTTAATAATTTTTTAATTTCACATATCTATTATATGCCTATTATATGCCTATTATAGTTTACCAAAACGTCTGCTTCTATGCTGGTATTCATAAATTGCTTTAAAGAAGTATTTCCTGCTAAAGTCGGGCCATAATACTTTTGTAAAATAAAGCTCGGTATAGGCAATCTGCCACAGCAAAAAATTACTGATCCTGAGTTCGCCGCTTGTTCTTATTAAGAGATCGGGGTCCGGAATTTTTGAAGTATAAAGGTATTCAGACAAAACATTAAAATCTGATTTAATAATGTCTAACTTTTTTTCCAGATGTAATTTTAATACTTTTTTCACTGCATCAAATATTTCCTGCCTTGAGCCATAGTTAAAAGCAATATTTAATACAATGTCACTGTTATCTTTTGTTTTCAGCTCTGCATTTTTAAAAACTTCCAGAACTTCCTTCGGTATTATTTCCCTGCTGCCTATCAAATTCAGTTTAACCTTATTCTTTATAAGTAAATCAAGCTCTCTTTCCAGCACTTCAATAAACAGTTTCATCAGTTCATTTACTTCATCCTTTGGCCTTGCCCAGTTTTCACTTGAAAAAGAATATGCTGTAATATACTTTACTCCGATATCCCTGCAGGCAATAACTATTTCCCTTAATACCTCTGCACCCTTTTTATAACCAAAGATACGCGGCATCCTGTTTTTTTGCGCCCACCTGCCATTGCCATCCATAATAATTGCAACATGTTCAGGTATTCTTGCCTTTTTTAATTCACCAATAGAAGGAGTTTTAAAAAAAGAAAGTAAAGAGGTTAAAAATCTCAAGACTTGTTCCCTACACTTCCATAATTTCTTTCTCTTTAAGTTCTAAAGCGTCGTTTATTTTATTGATATACCTGTCAGTAAATTCCTGGGTTTTAGAGTGATAGTTCTCCAGGTCATCTTTAGTTATTTCTTTTTTGCTTTCAAGCTTTTTGAATTCTTCATTTATTTCTCTTCTTATATTTCTTATTGCAACTCTTCCATCTTCACCAATTTTTCTTACAAGTTTTACCAGTTCATGTCTTCTTTCTTCATTTAAGGTTGGGATATGCAGCCTCACTATCCTGCCATCATTTGTGGGGTTTATACTCAAATCAGATGATATTATCTGTTTCTCAATTTCCTTTATAAATTTCGGCTCATAAGGAGAAATAACAATTGTCCTTGGTTCCGGTATGCTTATATTAGCTATAAACTTTAACTGAGTTTTAGTGCCGTAATAATCAATAAAAATCCTATCAAGAAGTGCAGCCGATGCCCTACCGGTTCTTATAGTGTTAAACTCATGCTGTGTATTTTCAACAGACTGTTTCATCTTTTTTTCGCATTCAGATAGAAGTAATTCTTTAATTTTTATCACCCCTTTTTACCAAGGTCCCAATTTTTTTACCCAGTACAGCATTTCTTACATTGCCTGGTTTTGTTATATCGAACACTATAACAGGAAGGTTGTTTTCCATGCAGAGAGATGTTGCAGTTGAATCAAGTATTTTTAAATCCTTATCAAGTACTTCAATAAAAGTAAGCTCGTCATATTTTTTAGCATCCGGGTATTTTTTTGGGTCTTTATCATAAACTCCATCCACCTTTGTGGCCTTAAACATTATTTCCGCATTTATCTCAAGGGCACGCAGTGCTGCAGCAGTATCTGTAGAAAAGTATGGATTTCCAGTTCCACCTGCAAAAATTATCACTCTTTTTTTCTCAAGGTGCCGCAGTGCTCTCCTTCTAATAAAAGGCTCTGCTATTTCCTGCATTGTAATTGATGATTGAACCCTTGTCATAACACCCTTTTTTTCAAGGGCATCCTGAAGTCCCAGTGCATTCATTATTGTTGCAAGCATACCTATATAATCTGCTGTGGTTCTATCCATTCCATTGGCACTTGCAGCAACTCCTCTCCAGAAATTACCTCCACCTATGACTATTGCTATCTCAACATCCATCTCAATTACAGTTTTAACCTGATTTGCAATATTGTCCATAATTTTTGGATCTATTCCAAAGTCTAATTTACCAATAAGCGCCTCTCCGCTTATCTTTAATAATATCCTTTTATATCTGGGTTCTTGCATATTGGCCTTTTATTCCTTTGCGCTTGTTTCACCCAGGACCCAGCGCACAAACCTTTTGATAACTATGTTTTCACCAATGACAGCTATATTTTCCTTTAAGTAATCTCCAACAGTTATATCACTATTTTTTACATATAGCTGATCCAGAAGACAGGTTTCCTGATAATATTTAGATAGCTTACCCTCGGCAATCTTATCAACAATCTTTTCTGGCTTGCCCTCATTAATTGCCTGTCTTTTATATATTTCTTTCTCTTTACCAATTATGTCTTCAGGGATATGTTCCTTTGACACATACAGTGGTGAGGAAGCAGCAATATGAAGAGCGATATTATGGGAAAAATTTTTAAAAACTTCATTTTTTGCAACAAAATCAGTTTCACAATTTATTTCAAGCAGTACCCCGATTTTTGAACCTAGATGTATGTAACTGTCAATTATGCCTTCTCTTGTAGGCCTGGATGCTTTTTTTGCAGCTTTATCCAATCCCTTTTCCCTTAAATACCGGCATGCTTTTTCAAAATCACCACCACTTTCAACAAGTGCTTTCTTGCAGTCCATCATACCAACACCACTTTTTTCCCTTAATTTTTTAACAATATCAGCAGTAATTTCCATAAAATCCCCCTGTTATTAAAAATATGTGTAATTAAGTTTTTTTTGTTTCTTTATTATTATTTTCAGAACCAATATTATTTATTATTTATATCCTGTTTATATCCTGTCTTATGCCCACACCTCATCATCTTCAGGAGCATCCTCTAATTCATCTTCAGTAATTTCCTCTTCAATCTTTTTTGCTTCAATTGTTTCCTGGCTTTTTTCAATCTTTATTTTTTCTTCATTGCCTTTTTTAACAGCATCACAAATTATACTTGCAATTAAGCTGCAGGACCTTATAGCATCATCATTTCCAGGGATAATAAAGTCAATTTTATCCGGGTCACAATTTGTATCAACCAGACTCACAATTTGTACGCCAAGTTTACGCGCTTCTTCAACTGCTATTGCTTCCTTGTGAGGGTCAATAACAAATAAAATATCAGGAAGCCTGTCCATTAATCTGATTCCGCCAATATTATAAAGCAGTTTCTCATATTCTTTCTTTATACGCAAAACTTCAGTTTTTGGAAGCATTTCAAAAGTTCCTGCTTTTTCCATTTCCTCTATTTCCTCTATTCTTTTTGTTCTGGAATAAATTGTTTTGAAATTCGTTAACGTTCCGCCAAGCCATCTGTTCTTTACATATGGCATTTCACATTCACTGGCAAAATTCTCAATAATATCCTGTATCTGTTTTTTTGTTCCCACGAACAGGACAGTTCCTCCATTTGAAACAACATGTCTTATGTGCTCGTATGCTTCTATTAAGAGCTGCATTGTTTGCTGAAGGTCTATTATATATATGCCATTCTTTTCAGCATATATATACTTTTTCATTTTTGGATTCCATCTTCTTGTTTGATGACCAAAGTGCATCCCCACTTCCAGGAGCTGTTTCATAGTAACAATATTACTCATTTATAATCCTTTCTTCTCTTATGGTTTTTTCCTCCATCACTTTAACATAGATGCAGACACCATTGTTCAGAAAGTGATGTGTGAAATTTTCAACGCAAAAGTTTAACATATTATATATTTTTGAGCAAATAATTAAAACAACAACGGCTGGCATCCTCTTTCTTATCATAAATAAATTATTTGAACAACACCTGGGTGTTTCAAAAACATGCAATCTTTTCCCCAGCGGGGAAATCTGCTCTGTTTCAGGCTTCGCTCTCCTCCTGAAGGAGGAACCATGCCCGCTTAAGCCTTCAAAAGGTTTTCTCAACATCCAGCTGTTGTTTCTTGCAGCTTTATTTTTTTCGAATACGAAAAAAGAAATGCTTCAAAATAAGGTCCAAATAACTCCTAAAAAATAATCAGGCTCGCGGATGGAACTTTCTGTAATCCTCTTTTATTTTTTTAATATTTAGATGTGTGTAAATTTGAGTGGTTGAGATGTCTTCATGCCCCAAAAGCTCCTGGATTTCTCTTATGCCTGCACCCTCCTGCAAAAGATGTGTTGCAAAGCTGTGCCTGATGCCATGCGGTGATATTTTTTTTGTCAGTTTTGCTTTAATTAAACAACTCTGTACAATCTTTCTTACCCCTCTTGCTGTAAGCCTGCCGCCAAGCCTATTTAAAAAAATATAATCTTTTGAATCTGACATTTTAGGCTGATAGCTTTCATTTTTTTTAGAATATAAAAGTGTATTTCTTAATTCCAGATACTTTTCCAGCCATAATTTGCTGTTTTTGTTTAAATATACAATCCTTTCTTTCCTGCCTTTTCCGAATATATTAATTTCATTATTTAACATATCTATATCTTCCAGTTTTAAATTCACCACTTCAGAAACTCTGGCACCTGTTGAGTAAATAAACTCAATTAAAGCTTTATTTCTTAAACCTAAAACGGTGGCGGTATCAATATTATCTATAAGATTTCTAATTTCAGCCTGTGAAAGAAAATTATAAAGTTTATGGTGTTTTTTGGGAGACTGAATAAATTGACTTAACTGTTCATGTAAAATATTGCCTGATTCCAGAAATATGAAAAAATTGTTGTATGATGAGTACTTTCTTATTACTGTTTGATTAGAATACCTAAATTTATCAAGATGTTTTAAAAACTGCCTGAATATATCAAGATTGATTTCATTTATATCTTTTATATTATTCTTTTCTAAATAGTTTTTAAACTGAATTAAATCTTTATTGTATGAGTGGATTGAATCGGGAGTTAGGTTCTTTTCAAATTTTAAATATTTTAAATATAAATTTATGCACTCTTCTAAATCCATTATTTATTTTTTTAAAAAAATAAATCTTTTTAAAATTTTAGCAACCTTCCAAAATTCATTAAAAAAAGGAAAAATCTATATTAGATATAATCACTTTCAATATCTTTCATTTTACTTTTTATGGAATTTCTTATTTCTGAAATGGCAGCAAGGCTTGCTGCCTCACCCTTACCCTCAATTTTTGAATGGTCAAAGTCATTATCTCTGGCAATCTCAAAATACTTCTTAAATCTGTTAAGCAGATCAATAATTATATATCTTATCTTATCGGACCTGTAATCTGTTTTAAAATTATCAATTGAAATATCATCAAGAATACCGTCAATCTTAAAAAATGCATTTTTAATTAAGATACCTGCTTTTTTTGCATTCAATTTCTTTTTAGCCTTTAATGCATTAATTACATTTCTCAATTCCTTATTAAAAATGTTATCAAACCTGTAAAGAGCATAGCCAAGAATATTCTTTGGCCTTTCTATTTTTTTTCTTCTTAAAACCATTAAAATTCTTTCCCCTCATATTTTTATTCATATACTATACTCATCAATTATTTTATCATATTCTAACAAATTCATTTAAATTTTTTTCCTTTATTAGATTTTTTAACTCAAGCTCTGCTATTGCCTGGAGGGTCCTGTTAACACCAAAACCTGTAATCCTTATGATTTCTTCAAGACTTTTTGGTCTGCAGCCCAGTAAATCAAATATAGTTTTTTCTTCAGGTTTTAATTTTTGACCATTTATTCCAATATTATCCTTTCTGCTTAAAAAACGGCTTATTTTTTTTCTATTCTTTTTTTCTATGCTACCGCCTGTTTCATTAAGTTTAAAATAATTTTGAAACTGACTTATTTCCTCGAGTATATCATCGACATCCTGGACAAGTTTTGCACCATTTTTTATCAGCCTGTTACAGCCTTTACTTTCATAATTGAAAATGCTTCCTGGCACTGCAAAAACTTCCCTGTTCTGGCTCAAGGCAAAATCACTTGTGATAAGCGCACCACTTTTTTCTCCAGCTTCAATAACTATAACACCACCGCATAAACCACTTATTACCCTGTTTCTTGCAGGAAAATTATTTTTATAAGGTTTTGTATCTGGAAAAAATTCAGTTATTATACTCCCATTATTAATTATTTCTTCAAACAAGTCTTTATTTTCAGGGGGATATATAATATTAATTCCACAGCCTAAAACTCCAATACTGCCGCCCTTGTATTTTATGGCTTCCTTCTGAGCCCAGTAGTCAATCCCAACAGCCATGCCACTTACCACTGTTATTCCAATTTCTGAGAGCCTGCCCGCAATATAAATTGCTGCATCTTTTCCATATGAAGTATATTTTCTTGTTCCAACCACTGCTATTCTAAGCCCGCATTCTTTAATCTTTTCACCTTTATAAAAAATCAATGGCGGAGGCATGTGAATCTGCTTAAGAAGCTTGGGATAATCATTCTGGGAAATGTTTATTAATCCTATTTTTTCCTCTGATAAATAGTTCAGCAGGGCATCCATCTTTATTGCTGGACCAGGCAATTCATTTTCCTGCAGTTTAAAATGCTGAATTTCAAATATGCAGTTTTTATTAAAATAACCAATTGTTTTTTCAATATTGCAGGAATTTCTTTCGTAGACCTCCATAAATCTTGATGGTTTTAAACCAGGTTTTGAAAGTATCAGCAGGATATTTTTAGTTATTCTGTCCATAACTGTAATTGGTTTTATACTGCAGCGCTTCCATAAGATGTGAAATATCTATAACTTTTAACCCTTCCATGTCTGCTATTGTCCGGGCAACTTTAATCAAATTTGTAATGCCCCTGCCTGTTAATGAATATTTATCTATAATTTTTGGAATGAGCTTTTTTATTTCTTCATTTTCATAAATCCAGCCATTTATAAATTTTAGATTAGCTTCAGCATTGTATTTAGTATCAATTCCTTCAAATCTTTTCTTTTGAATCTCCTGGTTTAAAAAAACTCTTGATTTTATCTGCTCTGAACTTTCATTATGCATATCTTTTGTAAAGTCATTGTCATTTAATTTCGGCACATTGACATACATATCAATTCTGTCAATTATCGGACCCGATATACTTTCCCAGTAACGCTTTATTTCCCTAAAAGTGCATGAGCACTTTTTTTTATTATCGCCATAATAACCGCAGCTGCAGGGGTTTGTAGCAGCAACAAGCATGAAATTACACGGAAACGTGTAAAAGATGTTATTCCTTGAGATAGTTATTTCCCTGTTTTCAATTGGCTGTCTTAAATCTTCAATAGCAGTCTTATTGAACTGGGAAAATTCATCCAAAAATAACACACCTCTATGTGCAAGACTTATCTCGCCAGGTTTTGGAATATTTCCTCCCCCAACAAGACCAATTCTTGTTACAGTGTGATGAGGATTCCTGAATGGTCTCTTCATAACAAGATTTCCGTTGAAATTTTTATGCAGGCTGTATATTTTGGTAACTTCAATGCTCTCCTCCTTACTCAGTTGAGGCATTATGGTTGTTATTCTTGAAGCAAGCATTGTTTTTCCGGCACCAGGGGGACCTATCAGCATTATATTATGCATCCCTGTTACTGCTATTTCAATTGCCCTTTTTGCTTTCAGCTGACCTTTTATATCTCTGAAGTCTCCACTCTGTTTCTCAATACAATCAATTAAATTCAACTTTTCTTCAGTCCTTTTATATATATTTTTTTTAATTTTTTCTTCATCTGTTATCAAAACAGCAGCATCACTTAAACTGCTGCAGGTAACTATATTAATATCTCCAATAATGGATGCCTGGCTTGCATTTTTTACAGGCATTAAAAAATATTTCTTGTTGATTTCTTTTGATTTCTCAACCATTGATATTATCCCTTTAACAGTATTAACTTTTCCATCAAGTGAAAGCTCGCCAATAAAGACAAATTTATCTGTTAATTTTTTTGAATTGTCAATCTGGTTGCTAACTGAAAGTATTGCAAGAGCAATCGGAAGGTCGTAAAAAGCACCTTCCTTTCTTATATCCGCAGGAGAAAGATTTACGATAATTCTCTTGGCTGGAAACTTAAAACCGCTGTTTATTATTGCTGCCCTCACTCTCTGCCTGGATTCATTAATAGCTTTGTCCGCCAGCCCGACTATTGAAAAAGATGGAATGCCGTTTGATACGTGAACCTCAACAGATATTTTTATAGCGTCTATGCCTGTTAATGCAAAACTGTCAAGCTTAAAGAACATGCATTAATTATATACATATTTATGCTATTAGTCAATTATGTAATTACTTATTTTTAAAGAAAAATGTGTTTATTGAAGGAAGAACTTTCAACTTAGTGATAGTAATAAAAGTAAGACTTAATAAGTTATTTTCAATCACAAAATTGGAAATACTAACTTTATTAAAAGAACGTATAGAAAAATTAAGCATAAACATATAAAAAGTTCAGAATGTTAGCATCTAAAATTATGTGATAAAAAATAAATTAATGGGCCAACGGATGGGTTACTTCAGAAAACCTTTTGAAGGCTTAAGCGGGCACGGTTCCTCCTTCAGGAGGAGAGTGAAGACTGAAACAGAGCAAGCTTTGACTCGCTGGGACAAAGTTTGCGTGTTTTTGAAATAACCCATCCTGGTCCTTAAAGTTTTACTTTTATTGCTATCACATAATTTTAGATGCTTTCTTTAGAATGCATTTTTTAGATGTGAAATAATTATTTTCCTGTAAGCTTTTTGCACTGAAATAACATCAAAACGGACTCTGGGCTCATCAACACAGGCTGAGGAAAGATAATACTGAGCAACTTTTCGAATCTTTTCTGCTTTAATATGGTTTATTGATTCAACTGGTTCACCATATAATATGCTGGTTCTTGTTTTAACTTCTATAAAAATAAAAATATTGTCCTTTTTTGCAATAATATCAATTTCCCCTGCCCTGCATCTGTAATTTTTTTCAACTACCTGATAATTTTTCTTTTTTAAATACTGGACAGATATTTTTTCACCAAATTTACCGAGGGTTTTTTTATTCAGCATAAATAAAAATAGAAACGATTTCCTTAATTTAAAACACTTTTAAATGAAATTCTGTGTATTTTAGAAGGGCCGTTTTTTTGAAGAACAAGTATATGTTTTTTCGTTCCATATCCTTTATTTCTTTTAAAGTCATACCCTGGATAAACTCTTGACTCCTTAATCATAATTCTATCTCTTATCACTTTTGCAATGATTGATGCAGCTGCAATTGAGGCGCTCAGCTTATCACCTGAAATAATTGGAATAACTTTAATTCCAAACTTATCCATTTTTACATCAATTGCATCCGTTATAACAATATCGGGTTTGATTTTAAGCTGTGTAATGGCTTTTTTAATTACAAGGATATTTGCTTTTCCAAGAGATATCCTGTCAATAATGTGTGGTGAAACCCTGGAAAAAGACCAGCACTTGCAGCTCTTTATTATTTTTCTAAAAAGTTTATTTCTGTTTCTTTCATTTACCTTTTTAGAATCATTTAAGTTTTCTATTAATATTTTTTTTCTGTCAAGAATTACTGCTGCTGCAACTATAGGACCTGCAAGAGAACCCCGTCCAACTTCATCGGCACCTGCTATATTTTCAAAACCGCAATTATATAATTCATCCTCATAGGAGCAAATATTAAGAAGCCTCTTTACTTCCTTAAAATCCATTTTACTTACAGGTATTGCCAATTATCTTATTTATAGGGATTTCCTATCCTGGAAAAGGGTCCATAGATAAAGATTACCTTACCGAATATTTTATTGACATTAACAGACCCAAATACCCTGCTATCCGAACTGTTATTCCTGTTATCACCCATTAAGAAAAACTGGTTATCGCCGATCTTATAAGCCTTTTCCTCATAAGCAAAAGCTGCGTCTTCAGGAAGGTAAGGCTCATATAATAATTCCCCGTTAATATACACACTTCCATCACCTGAAAGTCTTATTTCCTCATTTTCAAGACCAATTACTCTTTTTGTAAGATTCTTTTTCTCTATTGGTGAATATACAGCAACAATATCTCCTCTTTTTACCTGTTTGATTTTATACTCCAGTTTATTAACTATTACCTTATCGCCAACAAGCAGTGTTGGTGCCATAGAAGGAGTTGGAACGATATAGGGTTCAATAACAAAAATTCTTAGTGTGATTGAAAACACTGCAGCAATAATAGCTACAATAAAATAACCCAGAAATTCTTTGAATACACTTTTTTTACTTTTCAAACTCAACTCTAGACTTTTTACCTACTTTTTTCCTAAGGTAGTAAAGCTTTGCCCTTCTTACTACACCGGTATTAAGCTTTATTATGGATTGAATTGCAGGAGAATTAATTAAAAATGTTCTTTCTACACCAACATTAAAAGAAATCTTCCTGACGGTAAAGGTTTTATTTATGCCTTTACCCTGGATTTTAATTACAATACCTTCAAAAGACTGTATTCTTTCTTTGTTTTCTTCACTTATTCTTATATTTACCCTGACCTTGTCTCCAGGCTTAAAATCAGGTACATCAGTTCTCAAATATCTGTTTTCAATTTTATCCAAAACATTCATTTTCTGCTCCGCCTAAACAAAATTTAACTAAAAAATAAACTTAACAACTATAAAAAATTTAGTAATTTTTGTCAATCAAATCAGGTCTTTTTTTCTTTGTTAATTCAACAGATTTTTCTTTTCTCCACTTTTCTATTTCCTTATGGTTACCGCTTATAAGTACTTCAGGAACTTTTATTCCCTTATAAATTTCAGGACGTGTATATTGGGGAAAATCAAGTAAGTTACATTCAAACGATTCATGAATAATTGACTGCTCCTTTCCAACAACACCTTCAAGAAGCCTTATTACACCATCAATAATAACCATTGCAGGTATTTCACCACCGGTTAAAATATAATCTCCTATAGATATTTCAATGTCTGAAACTAACTGCTTAACCCTGTCATCAACTCCTTCATATCTTCCACAAATAATTATTATATTTTCCAGCATGGATAAAAATTTCAGTTTTTTCTGGGTCAGTTTTTCTCCCTGCGAAGACATGAGTATCACTTTCTGAAGCTCTTTATTTACTTTTATGTTTTTACTTTTTATAAAATTAACAGCATTATCAATCGGCTGAACTGCCATCACCATACCTGCTCCACCGCCATATGGCCTGTCGTCAACTTTTCTATGCTTGTCTATTGTAAAATCCCTAAGATTATAGATATTAACCTCACAAAGATTTTTAGCTTTGCCCTCTTTTATAACACCAAAATCAGTAATGTTGGCAAAAAGCTGAGGAAATATCGTAATAATATCAATTTTTAACATTTTAATTTATTGATTTTTTAATTAGCCCATAATTTATAATTAGTTTATACTGAATAGCTTGCTGAAAGCTAAAAATAAAAAAATTTAAGCTTAAATTCTATAATTTTTGCTCTAAATATTAAGGTCTTCAGCAAAAACTGATTAATAAAAATTAAAAAAAATAAGAAAAACCATGCTTTAAAAACCTGTGATTTTACCAGAATATTGGACTATCAGCGATTTCTGGTCAGATATACTCGGGGATTTTTTTTAAAATTATCTTCCTGTTTTTTATATCTATGTCTTTTATATAGTCTTCTAGCATGGGAATAATTATTATTTTTTTTGTTGTATCTCTAATAATTAAATTATCATTATAGGCAAACTTCTGAACTTCCATGACCCTGCCAACTTTTTTGCCTTCACCCATATAAACATTACATTCAGCAAGCTCATCAATCCAGTAACTGTCCTTTTTTGGCTTGGGCTGGTCTTTAAAATTTCTGTAAAGTATAAAACCTCTCAATTTTTCTGAATCTGCCCGGGTATTATAATCGAAAAATTTAAAGATTGTTCTAACCTTACCCTGCAAAACTACTTCTCTTATATTCTCTGGCCTTATTTCTTTCTTACAATCCTTATCCAGGTAAAGCAGGCAGCCTTTTTTAATAGTTTTGGGGTAATCAGTAAACATCATCACATAAACTTCACCTTTATTTCCGTGAGGTTTGCCGATTACCCCAATAATTCTACTGCTACCAATATTTTCTGACATAATTATACCAATTATGTCCTTCTGATTAAGAATATTTCATTTTAATTAAAAACTTAAAATATAAAGATTGAAAATAACAAGAAATTTTATCAATCAACTATCTTTACAATTGAAGATTTTCCTCTTTTAGCAGATGCTGCCCTCATAACTACTCGCAATGCATTAGCTGTCCTCCCCTTTTTCCCGATAACTTTGCCAAGGTCACTTTCAGCAACCTGAAGTTTGAAAATCACAGTCTTATCTCCTTCTTCCTCCTCTGTGATTTTCACTTCATCCGGACTGTCAACAAGTTCTTTTACCATGTACTCTAGAAGCTCTTTCACCATGTACCTCCGTTTTCTTTTGTAAATACTACTGTTTTAAATTAACAATATCAAAAATCTTTTGGACAGTATTCGTTGGTTTTGCACCTTTCTTAATCCAATTCAGAGCTTTTTCTTTATCCAGCACAATTTTTGAGGGATCTGTTTTTGGATCATAAGTACCTATATTTTCAATGAACCTTCCATCTCTTGGCGACCTGCTGTCTGCTATAACTATCCTGTAATATGGCTGCTTCTTTAATCCAACTCTAGTAAGTCTAATCTTTACACTCAACCCAATAACCTCCAAAATCCATTACAAAAAATTCTGTTCTATTATGATAATATGGTCAATTATATATTTTTATTAGAAACTTGCAAAATATTTTTTTAATTTAAAAAAATTAAAAAGGTAAAGGGAAACCTTTTTCCCCGTATTTTGAAAATTTTTTAAGCATTTGCTTCGTCATTTCAAACTGCTTTAATAGCCTGTTTACATCACCGGCAGTGGTTCCACTGCCAGCTGCAATTCTTTTTTTCCTGCTTCCGTCTATAATATGCGGTTTTAGTTTTTCCTGTTCTGTCATTGAGTTTATTATTGCCTCAATTTTATCAAATTGTGCATCACCAAGATTTACATTTGTAAAAAGTTTATTTCTATTTTTTATAGGCAGCATTGAAAAGATTTTTTCAATTGAACCCATCTTTTTAATACTTTTTAACTGGTCAATGAAATCTATAAAATTCAACTGGTTCTTCATTATCTTCTGCTCAATTTCTTTTGCTTTTTTTTGATCGATTATTTTTTCAGCTTTTTCAATCAAAGTAAGGACGTCACCCATTCCTAAAATCCGTGATGCAATTCTCTCGGGATGGAAAAACTCAAATTCATCAACCTTTTCACCGGTTGAAATAAATTTTATTGGTTTTTTTACAACATGATTAATTGAAAGAGCAGCTCCTCCTCTTGTATCGCTATCCAGTTTAGAAAGTATTATTCCATCAAACTCTATACTGCTGTTAAACCGGATGGCAATATTTACAGCTTCCTGCCCTGTCATTGAATCAAGAACAAGATATAGCTGATGCGGCATTACCTCTTTTTTTAAATTTTTCAACTCCTCCATCATTTCAGTGTCTATATGGAGCCTCCCTGCAGTATCTATAACTACTGCATCACTTGAATTTTTTCTAAAATGTTCAACTCCCCGAACGCTTATTTCTACAGGATTTAAATTATCTTCTGTATAAAAATCAATGCTGCACTGATTGGCAAGATTTGCTAGCTGAACTGCAGCAGCAGGCCTGTAAATATCTGCCGCTATTACAGAAACTTTCCTCTGGTATTTATTTCTGATAAAGTTAGCAAGCTTTACAGCAGCAGTAGTTTTTCCTGTGCCCTGAAGGCCTGCAAGCATAAAGATCGTTGGAGGTCTTCCTGAAAAACTTACTTCACTACTGCCGCTGCCAAGAATATTTATTATTTCTTCATTTACAATTTTTATAACCTGCTGTGAAGGTGAGAGACTTTCCAGAATATTCTGGCCCAGAGCTTTTTGCCTTGTATTTTCTAAAAACTCCTTAACAACCTTGAAGTTTACATCTGCCTCCAGTAAGGCAAGCTTTATTTCTCTCAGCGCCGCATCCAGATCTCCGGGGCTCAATTTACCCTTATTCCTTAACTTATAAAATAATTCTCCAAATTTTGATGTAAGAAATTCAAACATTATTTTAATCACCTTAAAAAAGCAACTTTAATTACCTTTAATGATATTAAAAATTAAAAAATTAATAATTATTCAAAAAGCATCCTGGTAAATTTTTCAGGATTAAAAGCTTCTATATCATCCAGCCCTTCACCATCTGTAATAAATTTTATAGGAATTTTAAACTCATTTTTTATAGTTAAAATCATACCACCCTTTGATGTCCCATCAGTTTTTGTAAGTATTATACCACTTAAATTTAAAGACTCATGAAAAGATGAGACCTGAATCCTGGCATTCTGGCCTGTTGTCGAGTCCAAGATCATTAAAATTTCATCCGGTTCTCTGTTTAATTTCTTAAAGATTACCCTTTTAATTTTTTTAAGTTCTTCCATCAAATTATAAGAGGTATGCATTCTGCCCGCAGTATCAATTAAAATAAGGTCTATTTGCTTTACTGCAGCTTTCTCGATACTGTCATATACAACGGCCCCGGGGTCAGAGAACTGTTGATGATGAACAACTGGAATATTTAAAACTTCTGCAAAATGGTTTATCTGCTCATATGCAGCAGCCCTGTATGTATCCGCAGCAGTAAGAATAATGCTTTTACCCTGTTTCTTAAAATAATTAGCAAGTTTTGCAATTGTAGATGTTTTTCCGACCCCGTTTACTCCTACAATTAACCAGACATTGGGTGGTAAATTTGAAAAAGTTATAGATTTGCTTGCATTATCAGAAAGAATAAAAATTATTTGCTTTTTCAAAAAATCTTTAATTACTTCCAAATCACTTATATTTTCTGCTAAAGAATATTTCTTTACATTATTTATTATCTCTTGAGCGGTTTCTATACTTACATCGCCAAGAATTAGCTGTTCCTCAATTTCCTCCCAGAAATAATCATCAGTTTTCTTAAATTTATTCCATATAAGAGAAATATTTTTAATTAACTTTTGCATTTATTTTATCAACTTTTTCAGAAATTATCTTTGAAATACCTGAAGACTGCATTGTAACCCCATAAATAGTTTCAGCAATTTCCATTGTTTTTTTCTGGTGGGTTATCAGTATTATCTGCCTTCCCTTTGAAAATCTTTTAACGAGTGCTAAAAACCGGTCCAGATTCACATCATCCAGGGAAGCATCTATTTCATCAAAAACATAGAATGGTGAATGGTTTTCTGCAAAAATTGAAAATAAAAAAGCTATTGATACCAGTGCTTTTTCGCCACCTGAAAGCAGCGACATTGGTATCATTTTATTATTTCCAATATCCACTTTAAGTTCAATGCCATAATCACTCCCGGTATCTGTTTGCATACTGATAAGGCTCATCTGGCCATTTCCCAAAGGAAACAAAGCCTTAAAATAATTTGCAAAATTGGAATTTATCTCTTCAAATTTCGAATTGAAAATACCTTCGATCCTTTCATTTATTTCTTTTATAAGTTCTTCCAGACCTTTTTTACTTTGCACCAGGTCATCTTTCTGTTCCTGAAAAAAATCGTACCTTTCTTTTAATATCTTATAGTCCTGTGTAGCATTTGGATTAATACTGCCAAAATTTCTAATCTCGTCCCTTAACTTTTTTACATTTTTTTTAGATTTTTCTACATCATCTGCAGGTTTATAGTTTTTTAATATGTACTCCATAGATATATTATAATTATCAAGTACATCTTCAGTTAATTTTTTAACTTTTTCTTTAATCTGATCTCTTCTCAATTCAATTCTGTAAATTTCATTTTCGATATTCTGTTTCTGCAAACCAATACCCTGCATTTTTGTTAAAAAATCATTTAACTTAAAATTGTAATTATTCATATCTGTAAGTAACTGTTCAAATTCCGGATAACCTCTCAAGGCAATATATCCAGCAATCTTTTCCAGGTTTTTGAGAAGATTATATAAATTTTCAGAATCTCTTATCCCCTTTTTACAATACTCCTGCAGACTTTCAATAATTCCCAACCTGTTTTTAATTTCTTTTCTTGTTTCCTCTATACTATCTATATTACCCGAGCCTGAATGTCTGTCATTATCAGTTCCGGGTTGTTTTTGTTCCTGATTAAATCTTTCTTCAAACATGTTCCTTAACTCTTTAATATCATTATTAATCAGGTCTGCGTCATCATCAAGCGCCAGTGCCAGTTTATTATCTTTTATATGCTCTTTAAATTTATATAAAAACTTACTTATTCTCTCTTTTAATCCATCTATTCTGTTAATTAAATTTTTAAAAATTTCTAAATTGCTATTTTCACTGTTTTTCTCAATTGCTTCTCTGCTTTCAGCAAGTAATTTTGAAACAGAATTCTTTATACTCAAATATTCAACTTTAAACATATTATTTAATGTATTAAAAATATTCTTTTTACTTTCAGAAAGAGCCAGTAAACTGGCCAATTTATTATTAAATAAGTTATAGTTATCTATTTTATTCTTTAATGTATTAAATCGTTGCTGCTGCACTTTAAATTTAGACTCAAATTCCAACTTTTCATCTTCCACTTCTTTTAGCTGCTTGGTTAACTGATTGTGATTTTTATCAGCATGTTCATACTGTAAATTTTCTTTTTCCCAGAGTTTGTTTAAGCTGTCAAGCTCGGATATAAAAAGTGCAATCTCTTCCTGTTTTAAATTATTTAAAACCTCAAAATATCTCTGTGCTTTTGCAGATTCAATTTCCAATGGGTCAAGAGTTCTCTTGATTTCCAGCATTAAATCATTAATTCTTTCAACATCACCGGTTATTTTAAGTAACTTATTTTTCGATTTTTCCCTTCTTATTTTATGCTTCTCGATACCTAAAATTTCATCTATTACCGTCTTTCTTTCAGTAGGTTTCAGTAAGGCAATTTCATCAATTTGACCCTGGTTAATAATGGTATAAAGGCCTTTACCCATTCCTTTTTCTGATGTAAGATCCTGTATATCTATGAGTCTTGAAGGGGTAGAATTTATAAAGTACTCGCTTCCGCCCTTCTGGTAGACTCTTCTTGTAAATTTTATCTCATTAAATTCACAGGGAAAAAATTTATCAGAATTATTAAAAAGAAGCGAAACCTCTGCAATAGCCAGTTCATCTTTTTTGCTTCTGAAAATTATATCTTCCATAGAGCTGCCCCTCAGTGATTTAGCGCTCTGCTCGCCCAATACCCAAGAAATCGCATCCACAATATTGCTTTTACCGCTTCCATTTGGACCTACAATAACACTTATACCAGACTCAAATATTAACTGGCTTTTATTTGCAAAGGATTTAAAACCTCTGAGAGTAATATTCTTTAAGTACAATTCTTATTAAAACCTCAAATTCTAACAGATTAAAAATTCACACCGTAAAGTGATTTCAAAGCATCTTTTGCTGCCTGCTGTTCTGATTCTTTTTTACTCTTTCCAGAACCCTTTCCAATCACTCTGTCGTCAATCATAGCAATTGAATAAAATACTTTACTGTGATCGGGTCCTTCAGATTTTTCAACATTATATTTTACAAGTTTTAAGTAATCGGCCTGAACTATCTCCTGCAGATATGTTTTATAATCAGAAATTTTCGGATTTTTTATGATTTCTTCTATTGAATCTTCAAATTTATCTAAAAACCACTGACCCGTAAAATTTATTCCCTTATCTATATAAAGAGCCCCTATAAAAGCTTCCATTGAATCCGCAAGGATTGATTCCTTCTTACGCCCTTCAGTAAATTCCTCATTTTCACTTAAAAGTATCTGTTTGTCAATCTTTAAGCTTTTTGCAGAATAAGCCAGATTACTTCTTGAAATAAGAACAGACCTTACTTTTGCAAGTCTACCTTCTGAAAAAAACCCGTAATTTTTATAAAGGTAGCTTGTAATAATAAAGGAAAGTACGCTATCACCTAAAAACTCAAGCTGCTCATTACCTCTTGATAGAATGTTAATTTCTCTTGCAAATGACCTGTGGGTAAGGCTTTCTATATATATTTTCAAATCTACCGGGTCAATTCCCAAACCAATTAACCAGTTTTTAAGTTTCTGCCTGAGTAACCCTTCTTCCATTGGATAAAAAATTTTAACTAACTAAAATATTTAAATTATACATTCAAAAAACTTACCTTAATACCTATAAAACTGTTGCCTTCCCGAAATACTTAAAATATCAATAATTATTTCTTTGAATGTTTATCAATATAATCAAGAGCGTCCTTTACAGTGACAATTTTCTCCGCCTGCTCATCATTTATTTGTATACCAAATTTGTCTTCAAATGACATTATGAGCTCGACAAGATCCAGTGAATCTGCCCCCAGATCTTCAACAAACCTGCTTTCTATTTTAATATCCTCAGATTTAATTCCAAGAACATCAACCAGAATCTCCTTAAGCTTGTCAAAATTTTCCACATTTCCTCCTTTAAAGCTTTTTATTTATTTATTTATTTCTTCTTTTATTTTCTTTAAAATATCGCTTCTCATTGCGTCACCGGCAAATTTTAATGCACTCTTAATTGCTTTAGCCCTGGAACTACCATGAGAAATTATTGACAGCCCGTCAACTCCCAGCAGTAGGGCACCTCCATATTCTTCATAGTCAAATTTTTTCTTCATCAACTTCAAATCCTTTTTTAAAAAAAGCGCTGAAAGCTTTGTTAAAAAATTACTTGTTAGAACGTTTTTTATTTCCTTAAAGAAAAATTTTGCCATACCTTCAAAAGCCTTAAGTAAAATATTTCCTATAAAGCCATCGCAGACTACCACATCAGCCTTGCTATCAAAAATATCCCTGCCCTCAACATTGCCTATAAAATTTATATTCGCATTTTCTAAAAGATCATGTGCTTCTATTATTATCTCGCTTCCCTTTTTCTTTTCAGTACCCACGTTTAACAGGCCAATTCTTGGATTTGATATGCCCATTAATTCCCTGCAGTATATGTCCCCCATTACTGCAAATTGTTTGAAGTATACGGGTTTTACTTCAACATTTGCCCCGGCATCTATCAAAACAAATTTAGACTCGCCTAATGGTATTACTACTGCGATTGCCGGCCTTTGAATGCTCTCAATCCTTTTCATATTAAAAAGAGAGCATGCCATTACTGCACCAGTATTGCCTGCAGAAATAAAAGCACTTTTTTTGGTTCTTGCAGCAAGATCGGTTCCAATATATATTGAGGAGTTTTTCTTTCGCTTTATAACATCGGAAGGTGAGTCATCCATTGAAATATCATCAGAAGAATTTATAATATTTATTCCTTCTGTATTTATACAATACTTTGATAGAACATCTATAATTTTATTTTTACTGCCTACTAAAACCAGGTCGCTGCCTGTTAATTCCTTACCTTCCACTGCACCCTTAACAATTTCATCCGGTGCATAGTCTCCACCCATTGCATCTACTATTAAGGTAGGTCTATCAGAAATTTTATTCAAAACTTATTTTTCCTTTTGAGAAGTTTTTTATTCCAGCTTTTTAAATTTTAACTTTTTATAATAGAAATAATGCCATTCAGGTCAACAAATTCTTTTGTAATTTTTACTATTTTATCAACTTTTTTCAATTCATGAAAACCTGTATGACCAAGAATCTCATTCAGCCTTTCTACAGTTGTAAAAGTATCGTATTTTACAAGTACCATTGGAACACCTAATTCTTCTGCCCTTGCTGAAACTATGGTACTTGGCTGGAAATTACCTGTAAGTATTAAACATTTTGTATTTGTTTCAAGTGCTGCAAGTTGAATATCTGCTCTATCACCACCAGTTATAACAGCCTTATTAGCTTTTGTCTTAAAATATCTCAAGGAAGGCTCATGACCCATTGCGCCTATCATAAAAGATTCTACTAATTCATCAATTTTATCATATGCATTCAAAATTTTTCCATCAAGATGTTTTGCCATTTCCTTAACACTTACAGAGGATAAAAATTTATTTTGGGTTATAATCCCGAGAACACTTATATTTTTATCCTTAAGATAGGGAACTATTAAGTTCTGGAGACGTTCAAATTTATAATCTGGAATCAGATTGATTATAATCCCGCCAAAACAATCTTTAAAAAAATCCGAATAATACAATACCTGGTCAACGACCTCATCAGTATACCTTAGAACAACGACAGCTTTGGCAGGCAAGGAACTGCATATTTTTTTCGAATCTATGCCCAGACATATACCTGTGTCAATAGTTCCAGCACCTTCAAGTAAAACAACATCTTTACCGGCTGAAATTTTTTGAAAAGAACTTTTAATAGTACTAATATATTTTGCATCAGGTTTGCATGTCTCCAAACAGGTAACGTACATATCATTTGTTAGCATCAGTGGTGAAATATCTTTTAAATCATTTTTAATATCAAATAATTTTGCTATATAATGTGCATCCTCATCTATTGTTATATTTCCCACTCTTACTGGAAGTGTTCCAAGCGGTTTCATATACCCGATTTTATATCCTTTTTCTTTGAGCAGCAGTCCTATACCAAGCAGCAGTGAACTTTTACCTGAAAAAGGCTGGTTGGAAATAAAAAATAGTGATTTCACAATACCCTCCTTTTATTGTTGTATTCTAATTCTAACATCACCCGCTATTGAACCTTTACCCTCTTCCTTGACAAACAACGGATTTATATCCATTTCTATTATATCAGGAAAATCGGTAACAAGTTGAGAAATTTTTAAAATTACATCAATAATACTATCAATATCTGACGGTTTTTCACCTCTAGTCCCTTTTAAAAGTTTTATGGATTTTATTTCATCTATCATTTCCTGGGCATTTTTTCTTGTAATAGGAGCAATTCTGAATGAAACATCTTTTAAGATTTCGACATAAATGCCCCCCAGGCCAAACATTATCATATGTCCAAATTGTGTATCTTTATTTATACCAATAATAACCTCTTTTTTGTTTTCTACCATTTCCTGAATAGAAATGCCATTTATTCTTGCAAAAGGTAAATACCTTAGTACATTTGTCATTATAGTCTCAAAAGCTTCTATTAATTCTTCATCATTTTTTATGCCAATTTTTATTCCTCCAATATCAGATTTATGTAAAATATCAGGGGAGTCAATTTTTAAAACTACTGGATAGCCCATCATTTCAGCCATTTTTTTTGCTTCATCAATATCTTTCACAACTCTTGCTGCTGGAACCATAATATCGTATGCCTCTAATATTTCTCTGGACTGCATTTCACCCAGCTCAAATTTTTCTTCTGATCTGCACCTGTCAAAAATCTCTTTTACTTTATCTGTATCTGCCTTAAATTCCCTGATATGTTCAGATTTTTTATTAATCCAACTCATCTGATCAAGCATAGCCCTTAAAGTTTTTATAGCATCCTCGGGAATTTCAAAATTAGGAATACCATTTTTACTCAGGTAATCAATTGCCTCTTTAACTTCATGGCCACCCATAAAAACAGTAATAACTGGTATCCTCCTTTTTGATTCTTTCACTGCTTCCACCAGAGCCCTTGCCGTATCAAGCTCCTGAGTCATTGCCTGGGGTGTTAAAATAACTACCATTGCATGAATATCTTTATCTTTCATCAATACTTCAAAAGTTTTTCTATACCTATCTGAAAGCGCATCCCCAAGAACATCAATTGGGTTATAAAAGTTAGAGGCAGGCGGCAAGAATTCTTTTAATTTATTATAGGTTTCCGGTTTTATATTTACCAGGTTTATTCCATTTTCCTCACATGCATCACTTGCCATAATTCCAGGACCGCCGGCATTTGTAATAATTACTACATTATTTCCTTCCGGAAGCGGCTGTTCAGCCATAGCAGCAGCTATATTAAACAGATCTTTGATAGTTTTTGCTCTTATAACTCCTGTTTGCATAAAAGCTGCATCATATGCTTTTGAAGAACCGGCAAGTGTTCCTGTGTGCGAAGAAACTGCTTTTGCACCTGCATCTGTATTTCCTGCCTTAACAATAATAACAGGCTTTTTTCTTGTAACTTTTGAACATACTTTCATAAACTCCATTCCATTCGTTACACCCTCAAGATATGCAGTAATTACATTAGTTTTATCATCTTCAAGCCATTCTTCAAAAATATTAATTTCATTTATATCAGCCTTATTACCCATGGAAACAAACTTTGAAAGTCCTATATCATTAGTTTTTGCCCAGTCAAGTACAGCAGTTCCTAAAGCTCCTGACTGAGTTACAAAACTGATTGAACCTTTTTTTGGCATGCTTGGTGAAAAAGATGCATTTATGGGACAATTAAAATCAATCATCCCGAGACAGTTTGGGCCAAGGATTCTTATTTTATGCTCTATTGCTTTTATAATTAGCTGCTTTTCAAGAGCAGCACCTTCTATACCTGTTTCTTTAAAACCTGCGGAAATTATGATTGCAAATTTTGTACTTTTTTTTGCACAGTCATCCAGTACCTGCAAAATAAATTTGCTGGGAATAACTATAACTGCAAGATCAATAACATCATCTACTTCCAGCAGTGATTTATGGCATTTTATTCCATGTATTACATCTGCATTTGGATTTATTAAATATACTTTTCCTTTATAATCAGAATTTAAAATATTATCAACTACAGTATGGCCTACTTTAGTTTCATCTCTTGATGCTCCAAAAACAGCTACCGATTTGGGACAAAAAAAATCAGTAAATTTCAAAATTTCCCCCAGTCTTTAAACAAAGAAATAAATTATTTAACAGCTGTCTTCTTTTTACTTTCTGATGAAGTTTCTGCGCCTGATTTCCTAATTGATGCACCTTTTAACCTGGTTTTTGCAGTTTCCTTACCTTTTTCCTTGCCCTTCTCCTTCATTTTTATGATCTCTACATTGTCATAATAACCACAGGAATTACAAATCCTGTGTGCGATTTTTTTACTATGACATCTTGGACATTCAACAATACTCAGTACTTTCAGCTTAAAGCTGTTTCTCTTCATGTCTCTTTTAGATTTTGATTTTTTATTTTTTGGTACTGCTGCCATTATAATAACCTCCAAAAAAATGTTACAATTCTGCTATAATCTAACAAGCATATTAATATAACATACAGAAAGAATTAATAAAACAGATTTTTTACTTTGTTAGTTATCCCGAAATAATAGATATTTCCTTTTAAATAAAATATAAAAAGAATTTAATAACTACAGTTCCAATTATTTAAAAGAATTATCATTTATTATCGGTGGTAAGAATTGCTTTGAATTGCTCCCTGTTTTTTTCTAATGAAGAAAGAATTTTATATATAACCGCTTCAAGGCTTGCAAGTTTTTCATCAGCATAATCTTCTGCTTCCAATCTAACGGTTCTTGCTTTAGCTTCAGTGATTGAAATTATTTCTTCAGCTTTTTTCAATGCGTTTTTCATTATTTCATTTTCACTTAACATATTTTCTGCTTTTTCTTCTGCATCCTTTATTATTTTAACTGCCTGCCTTTTAGCCTCTTCAAGCATATTTTCTCTTTCTTTTACTATCCATCTTGCCTGCTTAAATTCTTCAGGAATAACGCTCTTCAATTCATCAAGTATTTCATAAATTTCATTTTCATTTATTATAAAATTTGAAGAAAAAGGTATTTTCCTGCTCTTACTAATAAGTTCTTCCATTTTATCAATAAGTTCCAATGCATCCATTTAACACCTCTACTTTTTTTTATAAAAAGTTTGAATAATATCATTCTCAATCTCTTTTGGTACAAGACCTGTGATACAGCCACCAAAACCTGCAACTTCCTTGACGGCACTTGAACTAAGATAAGCATATTTTGGATTTGTAACCAAAAACATTGTCTCAATGTCAGGATTTAATTTTTTGTTTATTTGAGCCATTTGAAATTCATACTCGAAATCTGAAATAGCACGAAGTCCTTTAACTATAACATTTATATTTTCTTTTTCAGCAAGATTTATCAGCAGTCCATCAAAAGAAATAACTCTTATATTATCATATTTTTTAAAAACCTTTTTTATAAATTCAGTCCTCTTTAAAATGGGGTACAGGGGTTTTTTTCGCGGATTTTTAGATACTGCAATTATTACTTTATCAAAAACTTTTATGCATCGTTTTATTACATCTACATGACCTTCTGTTATAGGATCGTATGTTCCAGGGCATAATGCTATTTTTCCCATATTAAATTTTCTTTACCAGCCAATTATAATAATGAAATTTATAATAATGAAATATAAGAAACTATTTTATCACCAAAATGAGTTTTTTTTAGTACTTTCATTAATTTAATTTCAGAACTTATATCCCTTTTAAAGAAATATTCGTAAATTAAAACCGAATTTCTATTTATAATAGCTCCTGATGAAAAAATATTAAACAGCTCTTCCATAATATTTTTATCTATTTTATAAGGAGGGTCAATAAAAATTATATCCCATACTATATCTTTTGCGCTCTTTAAGAACTTTAAGACATCATTCTTGATAATTTTAAAACTGCCTTCTGAATTTTCTTTTGCTTTTACAACTCTCAAATTATCCTGTATTAATCTAACGGATTTTATGCTTCTGTCAACAAAATATACTAAACTTGCTCCCCGGCTTAAAGCTTCTATCCCCAGTGAACCTGAACCTGTAAATAAATCAAGAACTTTACTTTCAATTATTTTATCACCAATTACATTAAAAATACTTTCCTTAACCCGATCCTGAGTTGGTCTTATATCATAATTATGAGGAATTTTTAATTTTGTCCCTTTAAATTTGCCGCTGATAACTCTTATTTATCATCACCCTGGGAAATATTAGGAAATAAAAAGTTTGGAAAACTCAGATAATAATTATTCTATAGAAAAAATATAAGGATATAAAGGCTGTCCACCTCTATGAAATTCTATTTCCATTTTTGGATACAATTTTTTTATCCTGCTTTCTATACTCTTATTTTCTTCTACTGTTGTTCCTTCTCCATAGTAAAAAGTTATCACTTCTTCATTTCCTGTTATCAAATCCCTGACTAGGTCAATTACAGAATCGATCAGATTATCTGAAACAGTCTTGACTTTACCATTTGCCAGACCAATATATTCACCCTTCTTTATCTGACCCACAAAAAGATTTGCATCTCTTATAGCGGTTGTTACTTCTCCCGTTTTTGTATTGCTTATAGCTTTTTGCATATTGTTTATATTTTCATCAATGTTTAAATCCGGATTAAAAATTAAAGCTGCTGATATTCCCTGGGGAATTGTTGTTGTGGGTATAACAGTGATATCTTTTTTTACTATTTTTTTTGCCTGGTTGGCAGTAAGAATTATGTTTTTATTGTTTGGTAGAATAATTATCTTTTCACAATCAAGTTTGTTTATTGCTTTTACAATATCATAGGTGGATGGATTCATGCTCTGGCCGCCTTTCACAATTACATCTGTCCCTATGCTTTTAAATACTTCCTCAAACCCATCTCCATTTGCTATGGATACCATTCCATATTCCTTTTTTGTGACCTGAATTTCTTCAATAACATCAGCCGCTATTGCCTCTCTGCTCTGATCTATCATGTTATTTATCTGAATGTCATGAATTGTTCCCTCCCGCAATGCCCGTCTCAAAACTTTATGAGGATAGTTAGTGTGAACATGAATCTTTGCAAGCTTTTCATTCCCGACAATAAGTGCACTGTCTCCTAAATTTTCAATATATTCCCTTAACCTGATAATATTGATACTTTCACCTTTAACCATCACTTCTGTACAGTAAATGTTTTTTATTTCTGATATCAGGTCGAGTTTTTTTAATTTTGAAATTTCAATATTATCATCTCCGCTTGCGGATACCGTGCTTCCTGTATCTGTTAATTCTTTACTGAAATCTTTTGATATTTTGCCATTTGGGTTGACACCAATTTTTAACTTCTTTTTTCCATCAGAATTACTGAAGCTGTTACTAAAAATAGCTTTTTTAAAACCAATGAGTATTTCAAGAATACCCTGGGCCCCTGCATCAACAACCCCGGCCTGCTTTAGTACAGGAAGTAAAAAAGTTGTTCTTAAAACAGACTTTTCAGTTTCCCCTATTATGACATCCAGAAGTTTGTCATAAGCAGTATTTTTATCACTTACGCCGTCAACAACCTGATATATGTCTTTTATTGTGGTAAGCATTGTTCCTTCGGTAGGGTTCTGTACAGAATCGTATGCAAGTTTCATTGAAGATTTTAAAGCTTCTCTTATGGTTTTAATATCCAGTTCTTTTATCGTTATAAGTATATCAAAAAAACCTTTTAAAATCTGGGAAAGTATCACACCTGAATTCCCTCTTGCCCCCATCAAGGCTCCATAAGAAACCTTGTCTGCAATATTTTTAAGTGAAAAATTATCAAGATTATTAAGTTCCTGCTGAATTGCTTTCAGTGTAAGAAGCATATTAGTTCCTGTATCACCATCAGGAACAGGAAAAACATTGAGATTATTTATTTTTGCTTCACTTTCTTTAAAGTTTAGAATTATTGTATCTATAACTTTTTTTACATCTTTACCGTTTACTTTATCAAACATGTCTTTACCCCTATTTATATACAATTAATTATAACAATATAGTGATAATTATGTTCAAATAGTTTCTGAAAAACAGCACTAATTTAATTTTTTATTCATCATTCAACTTTCGATTAATCAAATAATTCTTTATCTGAAAAATATTTATATACACTTTCTGCTATTAACTGTAAACCTTCCTTGCTGGGATGTATTCCATCTTCCTGGATAAAATCTTCCCGTTCACTGGCGGATAAAAATATTTCCCATAAATTTATACAGTCAACACCGCTGCTTGCAGCAGCACTAACAATACTATTGTTATAGACTTCATAAATTTCTTTTTGTTTCTCTTTGAAATCGCTGTTTTCTGCCAGGGGAAATGAATCCGTTACAGGGTTCATGCCTAATAGAAGAATATTTATTTTTTTTGATTTTAAAACACCAATTAATTTACTGTAGGAATTTTTAAAATCGGAAATATTTACCCTGGGAATGTAGTACCAGCCGTTTTCTTTATAAAATAATTCTTCTTTATTATCCAATTCTTTATCATTTAAATATTTCTTCTTTTCTTTAAGCATTCCATCATTTAAGCCAAAATTAACTATAACAAAATCAGGTTCATAAAATAATACATCTTTTTCCACCCTGTCCAGCCCATCCAGAATTGTGTTGCCTCCAATACCTGAATTGATTATTTTAATTTCTGGGTAATTCTTAATCATTTGCTTTTCAAGCAGATATGGATATGAGTATTCATATTTTAAGTTCCAGCCGAATGTAACAGAGTCTCCAAAACAAATTATTATGGGACTGCTTTCATTTATATCAGCAGGTCTTATACTTCTTGTTTCAATTCTTAAACCAGGATAATTAAACGGGATATTTGAAGAAAGTTTCTCAGCCTTTTTCAGTAATGGACTGCATGAGCATAGCTCCACTGCTAAAACACAGAATAAAAAAATGAATAAATATTTTAATATTTTAAAATAATTTTTTTTCTTCATGATTAAAAAACTTTCCAGTATAATATTAAACCAGAAATTAATCATTAAGGGAACAGTTACAAGAAATGAATAATACAAATTAAACAAGCCTTCTTATATCAATATAAAAAAGCTTGTTTATCTATTTACTGAATTTTTATTAAATTTAGGATTCTGAAATCTGTGGTATTCTTTCAATGCCGAAATTAGAAGGAAATACACCCGTCGGACAGATTGCCATACACTCCATGCAATTAACACAGTGCTTGAAATATGCAGAATCAGGAATAAAAGTAACTCTCTTATTGGTTCCTCTGCCAATAAATCCTATGGCATTGCTGCCCTTTACCTCTGCACAGTAGCGTACGCACAGCCCGCATAAAATACAGTAGTTATTTTCTTTTTTAAACCTTGTTTCCTTAAGGTTGTATTTTTTGGCAAGATTTTTTATTTCACTATGAAATGGAAACAAAGCAATATACAGCTCCACAAGATGCTTTCTAATCTCCTCAACCCTTGGACTTTCAGTAAATACTTTCAAACCTTCTTCAACAGGATAAGCACAGGATGCAACTATTCTTCTCCTACCTCTTTTTTCTATTTCAACCAGGCATAAACGGCATGCACCATGTGGTTTTATTTTCTCATGATAACATAATGTTGGAATATGAATTCCTGCATTCTGTGCAGCCTGAAGTAAGGTAGCTCCCTCATTCACGCTAAGAGGTGTATCATTTATATAAAGAGTTACCATCTCTTTTTTTATGTCTTCTTTATAAACTGTTTTTTCTTCCATTAGAACCCTCCATTTTAATACTTTTAATTCTAAATAATATTCTTAATAATATTGTTATAATTAATATTCTAATAATCTAAATTTTAACAATTTCATGTACATAAATACCTGCTTTTTAAAATTTAATATAAGTTTAAAATTTACTCTAATAGGATTAAATATATAAAATAATTTTATGTAACTTTTTCGGAAATTTTTTCCCCTAATGTAACCTTTTCAAGAATTCCAGTTCTTTTTATAACTGCATCAAATTTTTCAGGGCAAACATCCATGCATGCGCCACACTTTATACATAAATCCTGGTCAATTAGATGAGGTTTTTTTGGTTCCCCTGAAATAGCATTCACAGGACATGATTTTACACAGATCCTGCAGCCAGAACATTTATTTTCAAGAATTGTATAATGTATGAGCGGCTTGCAAACCATGGCAGGGCATGAATTATAATAGATGTGTGCCTCATATTCTTCCCTGAAATATTTAAGAGTTGTCACAACAATATTCTGGGCAGTGCTTCCAAGGGCACACAGCGATGCACCTTCAAGGATCACCGAAAGATCTTCAAGCATTTTTAAATCTTCAACCCTGCCATTTCCACTCATTATTCTTTCATAAATATAAATCATTTGCCTCAACCCTTCCCTGCACGGGACACATTTGCCGCATGATTCATCTGCAAGAAAATTTAAAAAATAATGAGCAATATTTACCATGCAGTCCGACTCATCCATTACAATCATGCCGCCTGAGCCCATCATTGAGCCAGCCTTATCAAGCTCATCAAAATCCACAGGTAAATCTAAAAGCTGTTCCGGAATAACACCACCTGAAGGTCCACCTGTCTGTACAGCTTTAAATTTTTTACCATTTTTTATTCCACCACCGATTTTATAAATAATATCCCTTAATTTAATTCCCATTGGAACTTCAACAAGACCAGTATTGTTTACCTTACCAACAAGGGAGAATATTTTTGTACCGCTACTTCCTTTTGTTCCAATTGAAGTGAACCATTCTGCACCATTTTTTATAATCTTAGGAATATTTGCATAAGTTTCCACATTGTTTAAATTTGTCGGTTTGCCCCATAAACCGCTTACTGCAGTGTGTATGTATTTCAATCTTGGCTCACCGACACTACCTTCAATTGCAGCCATTAATGCACTTGACTCCCCTGATACAAATGCTCCGGCACCTCTGTGAACTTTAACATCAAAGTTTAATTTTGAATTAAGAATATTTTCACCAAGAAGGCCTATCTCTCTTGCCTGCTCAATTGCAGCAATTATATTTAAAACAGCCTGGGGATATTCCTGTCTGACATATATAAAACCCTGAGATGCCCCTATAGCATAGGCAGCAATAATTAAACCTTCAAGTACACTGTGAGGATTTCCTTCAAGTATACTTCTATCCATATACGCTCCGGGATCGCCCTCATCTGCATTTACTATTACATATCTGGGTTCGCCAGAAGCATTTTTAACTGTTTCCCATTTAATACCGGCAGGAAACCCGCCGCCTCCCCTGCCTCTTAAATTTGCATCTTTTACTTCTTTTAGAACTTCATCCGGAGTCATTCCTGTTAAACATTTTGCAAGTGCCTGATAGCCACCAATCCTTATATAATCATCTATGCTTGTTGGATCAATTTTTGAATTACTGTCAAGAATAATCCTTTTTTGGAATTTATAAAATGGAATATCTGATTCTTTAAACACCGGACTACCCGTTTCATCCTTATAAACAAACTTTTCAACTACATCTCCGATAATAGTTTTTTCAACAATTTCTGGAACATCTTCTTTTTTTACTCCCATATAGCATGTTTCTTCTGGGTGTATAACCATTATAGGACCGCGTTCACAGTATCCATGACAACCGGTTCTTTTTATCACGATATTTTTTATCTTTGCTGGATCATTTTTACTAATTCTTTTAATTTCATCCTCTATTGCAGCATGAACTTCTTCAGATGCATAGGCTTTACATCCAGTTCCGGAGCAGATTGAGATAACAGTTTTCCCATTAAGCTCATCCTGGAGTAATCTGGCTCTGTTTTCCAGATCCTTTAAAGAATTTATTTTACTGATTTGTTTATCCATTTCCCCTCCATTTAAAAAATTTTCATCAACAAGTTAAAAAACAAATTAAATAATTTTTAAAATTTTATGTTACCGAACCTAAAAGCTTTTCAAGTTCTTTTTTAGAAGGATTGCTGTAATACTTATTATTAAATAACATTACAGGGCCAAGTGCACAGCAGCCAAGGCAGTTTACAGTGTCAAGCGTAAATTTATAATCGGCTGTAGTATCACCTGGTTTAATTTTTAAAACATTAACTATCCTCTGAAGCAAATTCATTGAACCTCTTACATGACATGCCGTTCCAGCACAGACAATAATCTGGTATTTACCCCTTGGTTCAAGGTTAAAGAATTTATAAAACGAAGCTATGCCGTATATCTGTGAAAGCGGTACATTTATCTTGCTCCCGACATAAAACAGTACATGTCTGGGAAGCCAGTTATATTCAGTTTGAAAATCTATCAGCATTTGAATCAAATTATTTTTATTTAATTCATGCTTCTCAAGGATTTTATCAATTTTTCCAAAATCATTTATTATTTCTTCCAATTCAATCTCCCTCTCTCTTTTAATTTTTTTTAATTCACCTGTCCAAATGTCCAACTGGGCTTGAATCTTGTTTATTTTTTCTATATTGTGATAATCGTCAATTTTTCCTTTAAAATAATAACCCTCTTCAGCCCCCAGATAAGCCGGAGATAAACCTTCAGTTTTGCTAATTTTTATTCCACTATTTTCTGAAACCGTGTTAATTGCTTTCTTGAGGGTTGGTTTTTTATTTGAATACATATTTTCTGCAGGACTGTACACTGCTTTATTGGATCCGCGATAGATTTTTTCAATAATCCCGAATTTTTCCATTAACGCAAGTGTTCTGTAAACTGTTGCTATCCCAATCCCCGGATCTTTTTTTAAAGAAAGAACAAAAATATCATCAGCAGTAAGATCTTTTTTTGCTTTTTTTATAATGTTCAGTATAGTCCTGCGTGATTTTGTCAGCTTAAAACCACTATTTTTAATCTTATTTTGAATTAAGTCAAAATCAATTTTATTATCTATCATAATTACTAATTTTCATAATATATAATGATAATGATTATCATTATCATTATATGCCCATAGAATAAAATGTCAATATAAATTTTAAAAAATTTTAATAAAATTGATTATCAATAAAAAATTATTTTAAATTAAAAAATTTGATATAAT
>Ga0194126_10000570_pt1 | contig 61695 bp, 56 predicted proteins | sample TA2KigC150mmetaG_FD_148641 | JGI IMG/M metagenome (GOLD analysis project Ga0194126, IMG submission 148641) | Freshwater microbial communities from Lake Tanganyika, Tanzania - TA2015035 Kigoma Deep Cast 150m | ecosystem: Environmental > Aquatic > Freshwater > Lake | place: Tanzania: Lake...
CCGCGGGCGGGATTATTGAGCCTTAAAGGCTATGCCCTGACGCACCAGGTTTTTTCAATCTTTATCCTGGTATTTGGGCCCGTGCTCCACCACCCTGACAGGCAATATTATAAAATACCAGCATATTAGCAGCACAGGTCATAATTCAGGCAAAGAATATGATTCCGGCATAAATTATCCTTGCTGATTATATTCCGAAAGAATTCAGATCATCAAACTGGATCCTGGATTATATCGATGCGAGAACTTTTAAACTAAATAGTAATTATAGAGTATTAGTCCAGTATCTAATAATATCATTTTCGTTTGCAGCTAAAACCTGGCGATCTAAAGCCCTTTTCTTCTTGACTAATGATAGCTTATACGCTATCATCATATCATGGTAAAAGATGTACTGCCCAATCCAAAAAATGTTAAATTTGATGACTTGCTAAAGATATGTATAAGATATTTTGGTAAGCCAAGAACAAAGGGGAGTCATCATATTTTTAAGACACCCTGGAAAGGTGATCCCAGGATAAACATACAAAAGGAAGGCAATATGGCAAAGCCGTATCAGGTAAAGCTTGTATTAAAAGCATTGGATAAATTGAAGGTGTAAAATGGAAATAAAAAAATTAATTGAAAAATATACTTACAGGGTAGAATGGTCAGAAGAAGATAATCTGCATATTGCCAGGTGTCTCGAATTTCCGTCACTGGCTGCACATGGAAGAACAATTGAGGCTGCACTTAGGGAAATTGAAAAAGTTGTTGAAGAATCAATAAAATGGATGAAAGAGGAAAACGAAGAAGTCCCTGAACCATTTGGATTAAAAAAATATAAGGGTAATCTGACATTACGGGTTCCTGCCGAAGTTCACAGGAAATTAGCTATAAAATCTGCAGAAGAAGGGGTATCTGTTAATAAATATATTTTATCAAAGATATCTTGATATGGATTGGCTCCCCGGGTAGGATTCGAACCTACAACATTTCGGTTAACAGCCGAACGCTCTACCATTGAGCTACCAGGGAGCGAGGTAAGCCGCAATCTGTAATTATATTATATAAATACTTAATTTCAAGGAAAAAATCCCGATTTTACGAAAAAGAAATTTACTGGCAACGAAAAAATATTAAAGAGGGAACAGTCACCATTTTAATAACTTTTTTTAAGTCTCAAGAAAATCCCTTAAAGCGCCGCTTCTGTTTGGATGCCTTAATTTGCTCAAAGTCTTGGATTCAATCTGCCTTATTCTTTCCCTTGTTACCCCAAATTCCCTGCCGACTTCCTCAAGAGTTCTGGGGTGGCCATCCTGCAGTCCAAACCTTAACTGTATGACTTTTCTTTCCCTCTCGTTTAAAGAGCCCAGTACAAGATTAAGCTGGTCCTGCAGCATAGTAAATGAAGCTGCATCAGCAGGAGCCTCTACTTCTGAGTCTTCTATAAAATCACCGAGATGGCTGTCCTCTTCCTCGCCAATCGGGGTCTCAAGTGATACAGGTTCCTGGGATATTTTCATGATTTCCCTGACTTTATCAGGTGTAAATTCCATATACTCTGCAATTTCCTCTGCAACTGGTTCCCTGCCCAGTTTTTGCAGAAGCTGTCTCTGCACCCTTATAAGCTTGTTTATAGTTTCAACCATATGTACCGGTATTCTTATCGTCCTTGCCTGGTCCGCAATTGCCCTTGTTATTGCCTGCCTGATCCACCATGTAGCATATGTGGAAAACTTATAGCCTTTTTTATAATCAAATTTTTCAACTGCCCTGATAAGCCCGAGGTTTCCTTCCTGGATAAGGTCAAGAAAAAGCATGCCCCTGCCGACATATTTTTTTGCAATGCTGACAACAAGCCTCAGGTTTGCTTCCACAAGCCTGCTTTTTGCGCTCATGTCCCCTTTTTCAATCCGTTTGGCAAGCTGCACTTCCTCTGCTGCGGTAAGCAGCCTGACTTTTCCTATCTCTTTTAAGTACATCCTTACAGGATCATTGGTTGGGGATTTAACAGAAAAATCCAGTTTCTTTTTTAAAATATCCTGGTCTTTTTTTGCCTGTATTATGCTGTCAATATCTTCATCATCTTCATTAACTATTTCAATTGAAAGATTCTGGAGAACATCGTAAATATTTTCAATCTGCTCTTTAGAAAGCTCAAGGTTTGAGAGTGTCTCGGTAATCTCTTCAGTCGTGAGCATACCCTCTTCCCTACCTTTGTTAATCAGGTCCTTAACCTCTTCAAGCCTGAATTCAGACATTCTCTTCATTTAGTAATCACCTCAGAAAACATATAAATATAAAAGTTTTTGAAAACTTATTTAAATTGAATAAAATAGCATAAAAATAAGCTTATAATCAGGATAGGATATTTTAACTTATTTTTAAAAAAAATCAATTAAAACTTCTTTTTTGTATCTCCAGCTCATTCAGCTTTAAAATAAGAAGCCTTATCTTCTCCTGCGCTTTTTCCAGCTTTAATAACTGTTCTTTATTTGCAGCTTCTTTATTAAGGTCTTTTTTAAAATTTTCATATTTTTTAAGAAGCTGCTTGACCTGTTCAATCTTATCAGAGATGTAAAGCTTTTTAAGGTTTTTTAATACTTCCCCGGAAGCAAAATCATAATCAGAATAATTTAAAGGACTGAAAACAATCATATTATAAAGCTTTTTTAAAGATTCTCCTTTAAGCTTATCTGACGAAATTTCAAGAGGAAAGTTTAACGTGAGGTTGCTGTCTTTGCTGCTTTTTATAATGTCTTTTATTATATTGTAAATCTCTTTTGTATCATCAAACCTGAAATATTCCTCTCCTATTTCAACAATATCACCAAAGTGCTTGCCTGCGCCGTTAATGAGAATTTTTAAAGCTTCAAATTCAATATTTCTGGCAGGAGAAATACTCTTATCCCTGGCACTGCTATTTTCAGTTGTTCCTTCACTGTACTTGGAACCGGATTTTATTTTCATTTTTTTAAGCAGCTGCTCCATTATAAGAGATTCGGCAAGGCCAAGTTTTAATGATATTTTCTTTACACAATCCTCCTGGACAATTCTTGATGTAAGGGAGGAAACAAATTCTGCAAGCTCACTTACTGCCCTGAGTTTGCTGCTAATATCTGATATATTGTATTTTTTCAAAATAGAATTAATTGTAAAATCAATTATGCCCATTGAATTTTCAATCCTGGAATTAAATGCTTCAATTCCTTTTTTTACTATATAATCTGCCGGATCATAGCCCTCTTCAAGTACAGCTACTTTCATATCAATATTTCCCTCATGGAAAAGATCCAGCCTCTCATTATATTCCCTGAGCCTTTCAATTCCCCTGAGTGAGGCAGATACCCCTGCAGCATCACTGTCAAAAACAAGTATAATATTTTTTGTAAAACGGCCAAGGATTTCTACCTGTTCTGTTGTAAGCGCAGTTCCAAGGCTTGCAACAGCATTATTTATTCCAAGCTGGCAAAGCGCCATCACATCCGTATATCCTTCAACTATCAGCACAGAGTCATTTTCAACTATACTTTTCTTGGAAATATAAAGGCCGTATATATTCCTGCTTTTGGAGTAAATTCCTGTTTCCGGTGTATTTATATATTTTGCATTTTTTATATATGAGGATGATTCTGATGAGGCATTTTTATTTTCCTGAAATATCCTTGCACCAAAGCCCACAACCCTGCCAACAATATCCCTGATGGGAAACATTATTCTTTCCCTGAAACGGTCATATACTTGCTCCTGATGCCTGCTGCTCTGCAGTGCAAGCCCGCTTTCAATTATGTCTTTTTTATCAAAACCTTTTTTTATTGCAAAGTCGCAAAAATTGGTCCAGCCGGAAGGTGAAAATCCTGCTTCAAATTTTTCTATGGTATCTTTGTTAAATCCCCTTTTTTTTAAATAATCCAGGGCGCCTGAAGCAACTTTACTGTTAAAAAGAATATAGCTGTAATACCTGGCTGCAAGTTCATTTATTTCAATTAGCCTGCTCTTTTTTTCAGTTTGGCGCGGTGCGCCTTCCTGATTGTATTTAAGACTATAATTTATTTTTTTTGCAAGAAATTCTGCTGCTTCCAAAAACTGCAGGTTTTCCATTTTCATAATAAAGCTGATTATATCTCCGCCTTCACTGCAGCCAAAACAATGATAAAGCTGTTTTCGCGCATCAACAGTAAATGAAGGTGTTTTTTCTTTATGAAACGGGCACAGGCCTGTGAAGTTTTTACCTGCTTTTTTAAGATTAACATAACCTGCAATTATTGTCTGTATATCAGCACGCGATTTAAGTTCTTCTATTTCACCTTCTTTTAAGCTGGCAGCCATAAAATATTCACTTCCTGTATATATGTTTTTTATTATGCAGCTAACAGGGTGACTGACTTATAAGATAATACAGCATTATTATACAACAAACTTGAAAGAGTAAAACAGTTATACTGCCTGTTCTTCTAAATTGTTATTGATCTCAATATCAAGCCATGCCAGATTCTCTGAAAATAAATTCTGCTTTCTGTAAAAAAGGCTGAAAAACAGGGTTATTATCATTATAACTATAAGAGGATTTCCAGAGCCATAAAATGGAAGAGAGGGCCTCAGGTAAAATGAAGTATTGCTGAAAAATTCCTTAACTTCACGCACTGCCCAGTAGCCGGTCCACAAAAAACCGTTTATGGTAAATATAGTAAGGGAGACTGCCGATATAACAGCAATACCAAGAAGCACCTGGCCTGTTGTGTGCCTTCTTAGTTTTACCCTTGACCAGCTGACAAGCGGTATAAGCAGCAGTGTTGCAATGGCCCATTTTCCAAAGACCATAAGATATATAAGCGAAAACATGGTTATATAGCTTGAATGAAAGCTTATTTTATAAAATACTGTTATTATTGAAATTACCGGCAGGCCCAGAAGATAAATAAGATAGACTGTTTTTAAAAGCGCAGAGGATTTTAAAAATAATAAGACCAAAAACCCTGAGATTACACAAATATTTATAATCAGCAGCGGCAAGAGCCTTTCTTTTCTTTTTGGTATCTGTAAATCACTGATTCTTCCGGTTTTGTAAAGTAAAAGTATAAAAGAATAAGGTATTGCTGCAATAAAAAAATATGATACAAAAAATGCAGGTAATATCTGCGCCTGTATCGACCCTGCAGGATCATAAAAACAGACTGCAACAAATATAGGCAGCGCCAGGACAGAGCCGTCAAATAAAAACGACACTATCCTGGCAAATTTAGTTATCCCTGTTAACTGCATAAAATCATTATATAGCAAGTTATAATTATTTATCCCTGAATATTTCACCTGTTGTTTCTTTAATAACGGCCTGGGCAGCTGCAAGCCTTGCAATTGGAACCCTGTATGGTGAGCAGCTTACATAATCAAAGTTATTCCGGTGGCAGAACTCAACTGATTCCGGATCTCCGCCATGCTCTCCGCAAATACCCACTTTAAGATCTTTTCTTGCTCCCCTGCCTTTTGCTACAGCCAATTTAATAAGTTCCCCTACGCCTTTCTGGTCAAGAGTGGCAAATGGGTCCTTTTCAAGAATCCCTTTTTCAATATAGTAGGGTAAAAATTTTCCGGAATCATCCCTTGAAAAAGCAAATGTAAGTTGTGTAAGATCATTTGTGCCGAAGCTGAAAAATTCAGCTTCAGTAGCAATTTCATCAGCAGTAAGGCATGCCCTGGGAACCTCAATCATTGTACCCACTTTATAATCAAGCTTTACATTATTATTTTTAATTAAATCTTCAGCAATATCCACTATCTGCTTTTTGAGGATTTTTACTTCTTCAAGGATGCCTACAACTGGAATCATTATTTCAGGTTTTACAGGCATTCCCTGTTTTACAAGCTCAATTGCAGCCTCTATTATCGCCCTTGCCTGCATTTCCAGAATTTCCGGGTATGTAACCGGGAGCCTGCAGCCTCTATGTCCCATCATCGGGTTCATTTCATGCAAAGATACGACTGTTGATTTTAAATCCTCAAATTCTATTCCAAGTTCCTTTGCAATCTCTGCAATATCCTCATCTTCATTAGGCAAAAATTCATGAAGCGGCGGGTCAAGCAGCCTTATGGTTACAGGAAGACCTTCCATTACTTTAAATATATCAATAAAATCCTGCTTCTGGTAAGGAAGTATTGTCATCAATGCGTCTCTTCTTGACTTCTCATCCCTTGCAACAATCATCTTCCTTACAGCCTTAATCCTTGATGCCTCAAAAAACATATGCTCAGTTCTGCAAAGCCCTATTCCTTCAGCTCCAAATTTTCTTGCAACTTCGGAATCTTTTGGAGTGTCTGCATTTGTCCTTACACCCATTTTACGGAACTCGTCAACCCATTCCATAAATATGCTGAAATTCCCTGAAAGCTCAGGGTCTGTTACTGGCATTTCTCCCAGGAAAAGCTCACCTGTTCCTCCATCAAGAGTAATCCAGTCGTTTTTTTCAATTCTTGTGTCACCAACTGTGAAATAGTTTTTCTTTTCAAATACTTTAATTTCTTCTGCTCCTGCAACACAGCATTTGCCCATTCCTCTTGCAACTACTGCAGCATGTGATGTCATTCCGCCTCGGGCAGTCAAAATACCCTGTGCTGTTGCCATTCCCTCAATATCCTCAGGAGAGGTTTCTGTACGCACAAGTATAACTTTATTTCCTAATTTTGATTCCTCAACAGCATCAACAGCATGAAATACTGCTTTACCGACTGCAGCGCCGGGTGAAGCCGGAAGGCCCTTTGCAATAACTTTTGCTTTAGCTTTTTCTTTGGGGTCAAGCTGTTTATGAAGGAACTGGTCAAGCTGTGAAGGTTCAACTCGCAGTACAGCAGTTTTTTTATCAATAAGCCCTTCATTGAACATATCAACTGCAATCTGGACAGCTGCTGCTGCTGTTCTTTTACCTGTTCGCGTCTGCAGCATGAAAAGCTTGCCTTCCTGGAAAGTAAACTCAAGGTCCTGCATATCTTTAAAATGTTTTTCCAGTATTTCAAATATATCTGCAAGCTGGCCATATATTTGCGGCATTTCCACTTTTAATTTATCAATGCCCTGGGGCGTTCTTATGCCTGCAACAACATCCTCTCCCTGTGCATTTATGAGGTATTCACCATACTTAACGTTTTCACCGGTCGAAGGATTTCTTGTAAATGCAACACCTGTTCCTGAGTGTTGCCCCATGTTCCCGAATACCATTGCCTGTATATTTACTGCGGTACCGAGGTTATGCGGTATATCGTATAAATTCCTGTATGAAATGGCCCTGTTATTGTTCCATGAATCAAATACTGCATTTATAGACATTTTAAGCTGCTCTTTCGGATCCTGCGGAAAGCTGGTGCCCTTATCCTCAAATACTATATTTTTGTAATCCTGTACAAGTTCTTTTAAATCACTTGCGCTTAAGTCTGTGTCCACTTTGGCACCTTTTTCCTCTTTTTTGGACTGCAGCGCATGTTCAAATTTTTCATGCTCAACACCCATTACAACATTACCGAACATCTGTATAAACCTTCTGTATGCATCCCATGCAAATCTATCATTGCCTGTTTTTCTGATTAACGCCTGAACTGTATCATCATTTAATCCAAGGTTGAGCACTGTGTCCATCATGCCCGGCATGGATACAGCTGAACCTGACCTTACAGATACGAGCAGGGGGTTTTGTGCATCATTAAACTTCATTTCCATCTTTTTTTGGAGCCTGTCAAGACTTTTAAGTACCTGCTCCCACAGGCCTTCAGGCCACTTCTTGCCAAGCTCATAAAATAAATTGCAGGTTTCTGTTGTAATTGTAAATCCCGGCGGTACAGGAAGCCCGATATTAGTCATTTCAGAAAGGTTTGCGCCTTTGCCTCCAAGAAGCATTTTCATGTCTTTTGTACCCTCGCCAAAAAAATACACATACTGGTTTTCTGCCATTTTATAATTTCCTTTCTATTTGAATCATATTCCTGAATTACTATAATAAAATCCGTGGCCAGCACCACTTTTATAAAAACCCCTTGAATATACAGGGATTATATTAATTGACAAACCATGCGCCATAATTTTTCAAAAATTAAGTAATTATCCTATTTTTTTATAAAAAATCAAAATGTTTTTTACCTGCTACAGTATTTTTGAAAAATCAGCATATAAAAAGTACATATCAAGGCAGCACTTAATAAGATTTATCCTGTTTTGCCGCAATTTCTCATCCTTATCCATAACAAGGACTTTATCAAAAAAATCATTTATAAAAACTGAAAAACCTGATAACTCGTCAAGCATGGATTTAAATTCCCCGGATTTTTCCATTTCTTTCATACATTTTTGTCTTTCAATGAGCTCCCTGTAAAGAACCTTTTCTGCTTCCTCCTTAAAAAGACTGCTTTCAACATCGGTAAATTTTTTATCTTTTATAATGTTTTTACATCTTATCATTGGCTCTGCCAGCAGGGAAAGATTTCCTCCGCTGTCCAGATATGAAAAAAGCTCCGTGTATTTTAAATCAATATCTTCAGTAAATGCAAGCCCGGTGCTTCTTATTGCTTCAAAAATATCTGTTCTTTTCTGTTCTTTTTCCAGTTTAAACTTATACCTGGCAAATATAAAATCAGTAATCTCCAAGGCAGTTTGCCCGGGATTTTTAACAGCTGCGCTGAAGCTTTCATTAAAAAGGCCGGCTGAATATTCTGCCAATTTCAATATATCAATATTATAATTCTTTTTAAGGGTGCCCAGTATAATACCTGAAGCCTTTCTCCTTAAAGCGAGCGGATCCTCTGAGCCTGAAGGGACACTGCCGGCCAAAAAAATACCTGTGATGGTATCTATTTTATCTGCTATTGAAAGTATTGCGCCAGTATCAGATTCAGGAAGCAAATCATCTGAGAAACGCGGCAGGTAGTGTTCAAAAATGGCATCAGAAACACTTTTATTTTCCCCTCTTTCCAGTGCATATTCCCTGCCTACAAGACCCTGGAGCTCAGGAAATTCCACCACCAGATTTGTTACAAGGTCACATTTACAGAACCTGGATGCTTTCGAAAGATCCTCTGCCAGTCCCGGATTATTAAATATATGGCCTTTTTGCTCCACATGGTTTTTAATGAATATGCATATTTTTTCAAGCCTTAAAGCTTTATCATAAAGGGAACCCATTTTTGAATAAAAAACCATGCCTTTCAGCTTTTCAAACCAGGATTTAAAACTGCTGTTTTTATCTTCCTCGTAAAAAAACTTGGCATCACTTAAACGGGCTTTCAGCACTCTTTCATTGCCTTTAATTATTGCTCCGGTTTTATCAGTTAGGCCATTTTGCACTGTAATAAAATTTGTAGTAACAAGTCCATTTTGATCTATAACTGCAAAATACCTCTGGTGATGCTGTATTGCCTTTATCAGTATTTCCCTTGGAATATAAAGATACTGTTTTGGAAATGTCCCTGAAAGTACATTTGGTATTTCAACAAGATTGACCACTTCTTTTATAAGATCATCATCCAGCACTGCTTTCATTTTCCCGTTCCAGGAATTTTTTTCGATATTATTTATCTGTCCGAGTATCATTTCACGCCGTTTAGAGGATTCAGGCATGACAGATGCGGAATTTTCCAGGAAATTTATATAATCGGTAAAGCTGCTTATTTCCTTAATTTCAAGCTGCCTGTTGCCTGATGCCCTGTGGCTGTATGTTTTATCAGAAGAACATACATTTTCAATCTCAAACTCTATTACAGAACCGTTAAAAAGCGCAGCTATCCACCTGATTGGCCTTGCAAATTTAAATGAATAATTGCCCCATGTCATTTGTTTTGAAAAAGATAGGGAAAATATTGCCTTTTTTAAAATACCCGGTAAAAGATCTGCGGTTTTTTTTGGCTCTTCAGTGTATCTGTATCCGATGTAAACACCTTTATCTGTTTCTACTTCAACAAGCCGGGCCGCGTCAATACCGAGGTTTTTTGCAAATCCGAGAGCAGCCTGAGTATATTTGCCCGTGCCCTCATAAGCAATTTTTAAAGGCGGGCCTGTCAACACTTTTTCAGTGCTTTTCTGCATTTCAGACAAATTATCTGCATATGCGATTATCCTTCTTGGCGTTGCAAGAACAATGCAGGAATTAAACTCAATACTGCTAATTTCCAGTCCGGCAGAAAGAATATTTTTAAAGTTTTTTAAAACTTCAATTATACAGGATGAAGGCAGCTCTTCAGTGCCGATTTCAAGTAACAGGTTTTTTGCCATTTTTTTTAACTAATTATTTTTTAAACTATGAATATTCATTCAAGATTTACCTGAGAGATAGCATGTATTGCGCAAATATACAGCTAGACTATTACAGCTTTATTGCTTTTTAAAAGCGGGTAACCCGCATCCTCTCTCTGTTGTATATAAGCTGCGCACAGAGTTTTTGCAAGATTTCTCACTTTAGCTATATAAAGTGTCCTTTCTGAAACACTTATAGCTTCCCTGGCATCCAGCAGGTTAAAAACATGGGAGCATTTAAGTACATACTCATGCGCAGGATATACAAGGTTTTTTGATATAGTTCTTTCAAACTCCAGTTCATATTTTTTAAATAAATCTTTAAGCATTTCAATATTGGCAACTTCAAAATTATACTCTGACCATTGCTTCTCAGACTCCAGCAGAATATCACCATAAGTCAGCATTCCGTTCCATTTAAGCTCCCAGAAACTGTCTTTGTCCTGCAAATACATTGCTATTCTTTCAAGCCCGTATGTAAGTTCAGCAGAAACAGGCTTCAGTGAAAAACCCCCCATCTGCTGGAAATATGTAAACTGGGTAATTTCCATGCCGTCTGCCCATACTTCCCAGCCAAGCCCTGCAGCCCCTATGGTGGGCGACTGCCAGTCATCCTCTACAAACCTTATGTCATGGCACTCAAGCCCAATTCCCAGCCTTTCAAGAGAGCCAAGATACTGCTGGACAACATCGTCAGGCGAAGGTTTTAAAAGAACCTGGAACTGGTAATAGAATTGTGTCCTGAAAGGATTTTCCCCATACCTTCCATCTGTTGGCCGCCTGCTTGGCTCAACATATGCAACATTCCATGGCTCAGGACCAAGGCAACGCAAAAATGTATCTGCATTAAAAGTTCCCGCCCCTTTTTCAAGATCAAGGGGTTGCCTTATGATACAGCCTTTTTCTGCCCAGTATTTCTGCAGGTTAAAAATAATATCCTGGAAATTCATAATTTTTTAATTTTAATGATTATGGCGCTAATAGTCAATTTTAAAGTTTGATTGTTATTTACTGCTATTTTAAATCCTGCATGTTTATCCTTAAGGAAATAATTCATGGAGTCTAGAATTTTTCAGGAAATTTAAAGAATTATATAATTACATCCGATATATAATGTATGGAAAGTTTATACAATAATAACAGGGAAAATTCTTATAACCAGCAGTGCCTGGATGGAAAAGCAAAAATCGCTTATTTCTCTATGGAAATAGGCATAAATGAAAGTATTCCTACTTATAGCGGAGGTTTGGGTATTCTTGCCGGGGATACAATAAAATCCTGTGCAGACCTGAATGTGCCAATAGTGGGCATTACTCTTCTTTCTGAAAAGGGATATTTTCACCAGAAGATAGACGAACACGGAAACCAGCTGGAAATGCCTATACAATTTTCTGCTCCAAAGTACCTTGAGCTATTACCGCCTGTAATAAATATATCCATTGAAGAGCGCAAGGTTGCTGTGCGTGCATGGCTTTACCGGCACCAGGGAATAAATAATTATGTAGTACCTGTGTTTTTTCTTGACTCCAACCTTGACCAAAACAGTGAATGGGACAGAAATCTTACCAAATACCTATACGGAGGAGATGAGAAATACCGTTTGGGGCAGGAAATGGTGCTTGGCATAGGAGGCATCAGAATGCTTAAAGCGCTTGGTTACAATAAAATAAACAGATACCATATGAATGAAGGCCATGCCGCTTTCGGCACACTTGAGCTTTTTTCAGAATTAAAAGATGCAGATATAGTAAGAGATAAATGTGTTTTTACCACGCACACGCCGGTTGCAGCTGGGCATGACCAGTTTGACCTCTCTTTTGCAAGGCCGATGCTGGGAAAAATGCTGCCGGAGGATATAGAGCATTTTGCCACACTTTCAAATAAATTGAACATGACAATGCTTGCCCTTTATTTCAGCCATTATGTCAACGGGGTGGCAAAAAAACACGGAGAGGTCTCAAGGGTAATGTTTCCAGGTTATTCCATTGATTCAATAACCAATGGCGTGCACGCCACTTCCTGGGTTACAGATTCTTTCCGGAATCTTTTTGACCGGCACATACCCGGATGGAGAAGCGACCCGTTTACTCTAAGGTCCGCTTTCAGCATTGATAAAAAAGAGGTATGGGATGCACATCTGGATGCCAAGAAAGAACTTATAAATTTTGTAAATATGACCTGCAATGCAGGCATGAATACAGAAGATTTTACTATAGGATTTGCCAGGCGGCAGACAGCTTATAAAAGGCCTGATCTCTTACTTTCTGATATTAACCGGCTGGAAGAAATTGCAAAAAAAGCCGGGCCTGTGCAGATAATATATGCAGGAAAGGCTCATCCGCAAGATCATTCGGGCAAGGAATCTATTAAGAAGATCTGCCAGGTTATAATGAAAAACAATAATGAAAACATAAATATGGTATTTATACCTAATTATGATATGACAATAGGAAAAATGATGGTGGCCGGTGTTGATTTGTGGCTCAATACTCCAAGAAGGCCAAATGAAGCTTCGGGAACTTCCGGCATGAAGGCAGCCTGCAATGGCGTGCCGCAATTCGGGACCCTGGACGGCTGGTGGCTTGAGGGCTGCATTGAAAATATAACAGGCTGGTCAATAGGTCCAGAAAATATGAATGAGAGCCATATATCAGATGATATTGCGGACAGCAACGATTTGTATGAAAAGCTTGAAAATGCAATAATACCCAAATTCTATAATGACCGTGATAACTGGATAAGGACCATGAGAAGCTGCATAGCAATCAACGGTTCTTTTTTCAACACAAACCGCATGGTACAGCAATATGTTCTTAATGCTTATTTTAAATAATGCAGGAACAGATTTTGCCTCAAATGGTTTTTAGAAATCAGCGTCTGCCAGTTAAAAGATACCTGGCATTTTGCCTGGTTTCGTATAAATTAAGGGCTCATAATAAAAAATGAAAATGCAGCAGCAATCATTTAAACAATGCTTTTAATATATGTTCCGGTATTAAGATTTAAATCATAATGATATTTCAGATAGTCTTCAAGAGTTTTAAAAACGCCTTTTAATAATCTGTCATTTATTGCTGCATTCATGTAAATTTTAAATTTTGCATTGAAAAGAAATCCTAAAAAAATAACTGTTTCCAGCGATATATTTTTCTTTAAATCCGGAATGTTCTGTATCCCAGGTTCACATTCCCCGCAAAAAAACCCGCCAAGCCTTATAGAAAAATAAAAACTGCCTTTATAAATATCATCCTTAAAGGATAGCTGCTTTTTTACATCAGAAATATTTTCATTATGGTTTATGGAAAAAGTGGGAAAACCGGTTTTATAAAATCCAGCGTTAATATCTTTACCGCAAATACAGCAGGCGTGCATGAGAGGAGGGTAACCGGTTATTTTTAAAAACTTTGCAATAAAAAATACTGTTATTTTTTGTAAATTATGCAGGTTCCCGCCAATTACACAGTTAAATTCACTTAAACAGGAATATAGCAGCCTGAAAATCATTGGGGTTATATCGGTGCAGCTGAAGTGGGTCTTGAGGACAATTTCACATATATGCTGTGAAAATAAAAAGGTGTTAAAATCTTCAGGGATGCGGCAGAAATTTTTAATAAGTTCAGCCTGGCATATCACATCAAGGTTTCTTCCTTTTGAAAGTTCAAGCTCCAGGAAATTAAAAACTTCCAGCCTTCCCCCGAATTTGCTTTTTATTTTTCTTGCCCCTTTTGCAACAGCATCCACAAGCCCGTTTTCATTTGAAAAAAGCTTGAGGATTTTATCTGCTTCGCCAAGATTATATGATTTCAGTATTATAGCCTTCGTCTTATATGAAGACATGATTATTTACCAAACAGTTCAACATACTCATCTATAATATTAAGGCCGCTGCTGGTGCCAAGCCTTGTTGCACCTGCATCAATTAAAGCCTGGGCATCCTTAAATGACTTTATGCCTCCTGCAGCTTTAACACCAATATTTCTTGTAACAATTTCCCTTATCAGCCTTATATCATCAAGCTCAGCTCCCCTGTTGCCAAAGCCTGTTGCAGTTTTTATAAAATCAGCTCCTGAAACTTCAACAATTTTACATATTTCAATTATTTCTTCTTTTTCAAGCGCTCCTGCTTCGATAACAATTTTTACATTAATCTGTTTATTGTATTCAGCCATCTGTTCTCTCCTGATTACACTTATAATTACTCCTATTTCTTTTTCAATATATGAAAAATTCCTGCTTTTAATCATTCCGAGATTTATTACAACATCCAGCTCATCTGCCCCCTTTTTTACATTATCCCTTGCTTCAAAAACCTTGGTTTCTATGGTATTTGCACCCATGGGATAGCCCACTACAGAGCATACTTTAACATCTGAACCTGAGAGGATTTTCTTTGCAACAGCCACGTAAGATGGATTTACAACAACGGCAGCGAAATGATTTTTCTTTGCGCTTATGCAAAGCCCCTGCACGTCGCTGACAGTAGCTGCAGGCCTTAATAATGTCTGGTCTATTGTTTTTGCAAGTTGTTCCCTGGTTAACAGTTTAACCACCATTCCTTTCCAGTAAAAATATAATTATTATTCATATCCTAATTTATTTAAAAAATTTTCATTCTTTGTCCAGTTTTCCATGACTTTAACCCATAGCTGGAGATACACCCTGCTGCCTAACATCTCTTCAATTTTTTCCCTCGCGCTCTGTCCCACTTTTTTCAGCATAGTTCCTGATTTCCCGATAATTATAGGTTTATGTGATTTCTTTTCAACATAAATACTGCATTCAATTTTTGTTATGTTTCCTGATGATTTAGTCCTTGATTTTTCAATATTTTCAACTTCCACAATTACACTGTGAGGCAGTTCATCAAAAAGGTTTTCTGCAAGTTTTTCCCTGACAATCTCTGAAATCATTTTACCTGCAGGCATATCAGTAATAATGCCGTCGGTAAAATATTTAGGCCCTTCCGGTAGCTTTTCTATCAGCATGCCAAGTAGAACATCTATATTGTCACCGGTTGCCGCAGAAACCGGGATTATATTCTCAAAAAAACCAAATTCAGCACGCAAACCGAAAACCACATCAGCAATACACGGCTTTTTTTTATCCGGCAAAAGATCCGTTTTATTTAAAACCAGTATTTTAGGCTGAACCCTGTTTTTTACTCTTTCAATAACATATTTATCCCCGGGGCCTATATTTTCTGATATATCAAGCATTGCCACTATTATGTCCACATCTTCAAGAACACTGTATATTATTTTATTTAACTTCTGTCCGAGCAAATCCTTTGGCTTAAAAAACCCGGGGCAATCAACAAAAACAGCTTGTGCAGTTTCCGTATTGTATATACAGTTAATCCTGTCCCTGGTAGTCTGGGGTTTATCAGATGTAATAACAACATTTTTGCTTAAAATAGCATTTATAAGTGTGGACTTTCCTACATTTGTCCTTCCCGTAAGGCCAATAAAACCTGATTTAAACATGCACATTTTACTTTCTTTTATAATTCTGGAATTTAGCAGCAGATGTATAATAAAAATTAATTGTTATTCTTATTTTTACCATGAAAATTTCTTTTTATGAAAATGCCAATATTTTTAAAGTTTTAAACTCATAAGATACCTGTCTTTTCCCCTGCCGTATTCATTATATTCTGTTTTAACTAAATTAAAGCCAAAATCTTTGTAAAGCTTCAGGGCCGGCATATTTTCAGGGTCAACTGTCAGCTCAATACTTTTAAAACCTTCATCTCTTAAAATTCCTGCAGCATACTCAAGCAGTTTCCTGCCGATTCCTTTAGAACGCTGCTCTTTAATGATATAGAAAGAATGAATAAAGGCTTTATGTTCATCATTCCAGTCCCTGATTGCTTCACAGACCCCTGCTATCTTTTTATTTTTACCATTTTCCTGCATCACAGTTATAAATTTTCCATATCTTATAATGACTGGAATCTGCCAGGCGTTAAGGGCTGCCTCTGGGCCAAGATTTTCCTTTTCAAGTTCTATTATGTTTTCAATAAGGCTGCAATCAAAATTTTTGATAACTTCAAAAAAAATGTTTTTATCTCTCATATTTTAAAAAAATAAAATAAAGGCCTTTTTTTCTATTTTACATTATATGTCAATAAAAAATCATGAATTGACAGCATGATTTTACTGCCATGCATGAACAGCCGATAACCTCACCTGTATTTCTATTTTACTGCGCACAAAGTATTTTATTAGAATTTATGTTTGTTTTAATTGCAGAAAAGGGTTCAGCGGTTCAAAAACATCATATTTATCAAAAGAAAGTTGAAAGAGCATCATTTAGAATACTGTTTTGTATATTTTCCATTGACCGGAAATCCTGTTTTTTTTCATGGTCATAACCATAAAGATGCAGTATGCCATGAATTATGAGGAGTGTGATTTCTTTTTCAATATCCCATTGAATAGTATTTCCATATAAATCAATATTTTTAATTTTACTGGAATTTTCAAGAGCTATTTCAGGGCAAATAACAATTTCCCCGGTTATATAAAACCCGCAATTTTTTTGCATATCCTCCCTGCCGGGCTCCCTGATTCCCGGTGAAGTCAAACTACCGGTTTCGTATGAAAAAGATAAAACATCAGTGGGCTTGCTAAAATTCCTGTATTTAAGGTTCAGGGCGCTTATTTCATCTAAACCTGTAAATATAATATTAAGCTCAGCATTTTTGTTTGAATCAAATTTATCTGCAATATAATTTGATATTTTTCTAAAAAGCTTAATATCAAGTTCTATAGCTTTCTGCCTGTTTAAAATATTTACTTTCAATATTATCTAAATTTATGCTATTGATTTACCGAACTGGCAGCTTTAAGATTCTGGCCCGGGTAGGTTAATCTTGAATGATAAATGGATATCAACCCGTCTGTGAGGCTCTGTTTTATTTTATTGATCTCTTTTAAGGTTATATCTGCCTCGCTGAGCTGCCCGTCTTTAATTTTATTTTCAAATATGTAATCAACCATCTGCTCGACTTTTTTTGGGGTTATCTCTTCAATAGATCTTACTGCAGCTTCAGAAGAATCTGCAAGCATAAGTATTGCAGCTTCCCTGCTCTGCGGTTTCTGTGTCTGGTAACGGAAATGGCTCTCAACAAGTGCAGAATTTCCGTTAGAAGTCCTGATGGTTTCCATATCTTTGTGTTTTTCATAAAAATATGTCATAAGCGAAGTTCCGTGATGCTGGGCTATTACAGATATGACTCTTCTTGGTATTTTATGTTTAATTGCATCTTCAACCCCATCCCTTATGTGGCTGGATATAATATTTTTACTCATTGAGGGATTAAGCTTGTCATGCACATTGTCCATTGCTCCCTGGTTCTCATAAAAATACTCCGGCCTTTTCAGCTTTCCAAGGTCATGATAAAGGGCTGCAACTTTCACAAGAAGTGAATCAGCGCCGATTGCTTTTGCAGCATTTTCTGAAAGGTGCGAAACAAGCAGGCTGTGATTATATGTGCCAGGAGCTTTAATAAGCATTTCCTTAAGTATCGGCTGGTCAGTATGGGAAAGTTCAAGCAGGCCCATAGCTGTAACTATCTTGAAAGCTGATTCAATAAAAGGCATTAGCCCTATTGCAAGGATGGCGCATATTGTGCCATTTAAAAGTCCCATGGCAGTGTAAAGTGCAATTGTTGCAGGCTGCCCGCTTGGAAGATTTACCACAAAAAACATAAATGCAAGTATAATCGAGCTTACAAACCCGGTTCTCATAATGTTTGATCTCTGTGCAAAACTTGATACAAGAAAAGTTGAAAATATTCCTGCAGCCATATAGGCCAGGGTGATACTGAAATCAAGGTTTGTTACAATGCCTGCAAAAAAAGAAAGGCTTATTGTAATTATTATGCTGAGATTTGCATTAAATACTATTGTCATAATAATGGACACGGCAATAATGGGGAAAAGATAATTCCACAGGTTTAAGTGAATTGAGGCCAGCGTATTGAGCCCTTTGATTATGCCCATAAATACTATAAGGAAAACAGATATCATTAGCAATTTCCTTATATTGTTATAAATAACTGCCTCAAACCTGTAAATATAAAAACTCAGTAATGCCATGATAAAAAGCACAATAAGGGAAACATACAGGTATCTTTTCCAGTTAACCTCCTGCTCAAGGAGCCCAAGTTTCTGGAGTATTATAATATCATCTTCTTCAATAATGTCGCCTTCAGATACTATTATCTGCCCTTCAAGTATGCTGACCATATGGGGAGATGTTTTAATCCTTGCTTCCTGCCTTGCTTTTTCAGTTGCCGCAGGATTAAATGTTGCTGTAGGTTTAATATTTTCCTTAAGCACTGAAATAACGAGCGGTTTTGCAAATGACGGGATATTTTCATTATTGATAATAATGTCATCAACTTTATTTTTTACAAAATCAACCTCGTTTGGTTTAATTTTTACATCCATTATATTTTTAGCAACTGAAAGTGTTTCTTCCATAATATCCATATTTTTTTCAGGAGAAAGCGCAAGTACAGCACTTACCGCAGATTCCGGATAGCTGTTGCCAAGGAGGTTGACAAGATATGAAAGCTTTTCCTCATCAGTCTTATTATCTTTTGCCTGCACTGTTCGGGAAAGAAGGAAAAAATACCTTATCTGGTAAAGAACGCCCTGCCTGCCATTTAAAACTTCTGTATCATATTCATATACATCCTCAACCTGCGCTGCATTTTTATTGCGGTCCTCTTCAGTTTTTGCACTGTTTTCGAATTGTATATTCCGGTTGGCTTTTATAGTTCTTGGGCTTGCCTGGTTTAGCTCAATACCTATATCAGGCGTATAATTGTATGCAAGGATTGCTGCAATGGCAAATGCAGTAAATACAAAAAGATATATTCTCTGGGCAATCCTGCTCCTGAAGGAAAAATATTTCCATATAATCCCCCTGGGGCTATTTATACTCACATATTCCCCTGATTTTATTATTTCCTTTGTTTTTATTTTAAGATTCCTGTTCTTAGCTATCATTTTTTATCTCCTGCTGCAGGGACTCTTCATACATTTTATAAGCATCGACTATTTTCTGTACCAGAGAATGCCTAACAACATCACGGGAAGTAAGATAAATGAAATCTATCCCTTTTACTTTGTTTAGAATATTTCTTACATGAATGAGTCCGCTTTTCTTTTCCACAGGCAAGTCAACCTGTGTAATATCACCGGTAATAACAATTTTTGACCCGAATCCCAGCCTTGTCAAAAACATTTTCATCTGCTCAGGCGACGCGTTCTGTGCTTCATCAAGTATTATAAATGAGTCATTTAATGTTCTTCCCCTCATGTAAGCAAGAGGAACAACCTCAATAACGCCTATGTCCATATAGTGCTGGAACGTTTCAACATCAAGCATTTCATAAAGCGCATCATATAAAGGCCTCAGATATGGATTAACCTTGTCATATAAATCACCGGGTAAAAATCCCAGCTTTTCACCTGCTTCAACAACCGGTTTTACAAGTATTATTCTCCCGATTTCATTATTTACAAGCGATCCCACAGCCATCGCAAGCGCAAGGTATGTTTTGCCTGTGCCGGCGGGCCCTATGCCAAATACTATGGTATTGTCCCTGATGGCTTCTATATATTTTTTCTGCCCTTCTGTCCTGGGCTTGATTTTTTTACCGCTATTAACAGTGATAAAATCGCTGAATATTTCATGCGGTTTTATACCGGACTTATCCTCCATAATTTTTATTGAATCATTTATTTTCTGTGAATCCATTTTCTGCCCAAGGTTAATCTGCAGTGTAAGTTCACCAAGCAATTTAATTACTTTCTGTACATTTTTGTTTTTACCGCTTACTTCAATATCGTTACCAAGCACAAAAATGTCAACATCGTATTCATTTTCTATAAGCCTTATCAGCTTGTCCCTGTCCCCCAGCAATTCAGCAATTGAGTGATTTTTTGCAAAATCAAGGGTTATTTTCTGCCTGGATTGATACAAGGGCACCTCCATTAAGTTTACCATTCATTACTTAAACGAAAGTCTGCAGCATTGCTATTATGCAAGGCCAGGTTTTTTAGCCCGGCGGCCATTTAAAATTTCTTTTACCAAGAATATGAAAATGCAGATGATTTACACTCTGGCCCGCAGAACTGCCGGTATTTGTCACCACCCTGAAGCCCGATTTATCAAGACCAATATCTTTTGCAGTCTTTGCAATAACGCTTAAAAGCTCTAAAGCCTGCTTGCTGTCAAGTTTATCAATCTCCGCTATCGAGTTTATATGCTTTTTCGGGACCGCAAGCAGATGTACAGGCGCATGTGGATTTATATCTTTAAATACCAGGACATTATCACTTTCATATATAATTTCACTTTTTATTTCTTTATTTATAATTTTACAAAAAAGACAGTCTTTCATAAAACAATCCTTTATTAAATTAACAAAAAAACCGCTTAATTTTTTTGTTTCTTACATTATTGTCTATTCTTTACCTGCCTATTATCCAGGATTTTAATAATTTTGACAAAATTTTTAACGTAAAGCTATGAAATTATACTCTTTTATAAAATTATTACAATATGCTTGCAGGCCGCGCAAGCATCTAAAATTCCGGGATAAATAATTAAAGGGACAGGATGGGTTGTTTATAAAACCATTTTAAGGCGAAGCGGGCACGGATTAATAACTGACGGGTGCTTCTTTTAAGCTTTTAAGTACAATCCGTAAAGGCCGTCGCGGTATTTTTTTTGGGCTCTTACGCCAATTATCCTGCATTTATTTTTGCTGAAGTCCTCCCTGCCAATATTAAAATAAACCCTGACATAATTTTCAGAAGTGCCTGATGCAATGCCGGATATACTGTCATATTTTTCGCAGACAACATCAAGCCTGCATCCTGTTAAGTTTCCGATATAAAGATCCCGCATTTTATCAGTTATTTCTCTTGCAATACTGCTTCTTCTGGATTTGGCTTTTTCATCTACCTGCCCTTCCATACTATATGCCCCGGTAAGCGGGCGCCTTGAATATTTAAACACATGAGTTTTTTTAAAATCTGCTTTTTTCACTGCATATAAAGTATCATTGAAATCATCTTCTTTTTCTGTTGGAAACCCCACTATAATGTCTGTTGTCAGAACCAGCCCTGGAATTGATTCTTTTAATTTTTCCACCATTTCGAGGAAAAAACTGCAGGTGTAATGCCTGTTCATTGCTTTAAGTATTCTTTCGCTCCCGCTCTGCAAAGGAATATGCAGGTGCGGGGCAATCCTGCCCCCTGAGTATTGCAGGATTTTAATCAAGTGATTATCTATTTCATTTATTTCTATTGAACTTAAACGTATTCTTTTAACTTTTGTATTTTCAAGTGTTTTGCATAGAAGTCCTGCAAGACTTAATGCGGGCAATTCTTTATGCATTCCTGCAAAATCTATTCCATATTTGCCTATATGAATCCCAGTAAAAACCACCTCGTCATAATTTTTTTCAGTAAAATAATTCACTTTACTTATAACTTCATCCGGGCCGGCGCTCCTGTATTTGCCCCTTGCAAGCGGGACAATGCAGTATCTGCAATCCTGCTGGCATCCGTCCTGGATTTTTACCAGCGCCCTGCTACGGGCCGGCAGAAGATTTATGTTTTGAGGCAAGACACCTGCTTGTCTTCGGGGCAGTGAAATACTGTTTTTGCCGCTTTCCTGCCTGTGATTTTGGAAATCAATAATACCGGGAATTTTTCCTTTTTCATCATTCTGTATAATTAAATCAGCTCCAAGTTTTTTTAGCTCTTCGCTGTTAAATACTGCATGGCAGCCGGTTACAATAATTTTTGAACATGGGTTTGAAGCCCTTGACTTCCTCAGATACTGCCTTACCTTCTTTGCAGCAGCAGACGTGACGGTGCAGGTATTAATTATTATAATATCCGGCCTGGCGGCAAGTTCTACAGGAAAATATCCTTTTTCGGCAAGCCGGCATAATATTTCATCAGATTCACACTGATTGGTCTTACACCCGCAAGAATAAATGTGAAAAGATTTTTGTCCTGGTTTATTTGGCATTAAATTTCATCCTGATACTTTTAGCATAAAATGCAGCTAAGTTATTTTTGAGGATTTTACAATGTAATCAATTATGCTCAGGAAATATATGGCTGCTGTTTCAGATCTTAATATGTTTTTGCCGAAATTAAATGGCAGCGCACCATTTTTTATAAGATTTTCCTTCTCATAATCCTCAAAACCGCCTTCCGGCCCAATGATATATGATAATTGGCATCCTTTTTTTAAAATATTTTTTTCTAAAAAGTCCCGTTCAGCAATAAAAGCGCTATGCGGCGCACATAAATTACCGGTTTCTTCAAAAGCTGCATATAATACACCATTAACAGGGGCAGATATGCTCCCGATATTTTCAGGAGGATTAATGGCTGCCTTAAAATCCCTTTTGCACTGTTTTGATGCTTCAATGGCTATCTGCTGCCACCTTAAAAGTTTTTTTTGCCTGGTTTTTTCATCCTTAAAATCAAAAACAGCTCTCCTGCTGATTACGGGCGTTATACTGTCTATACCGATTTCAACAGTTTTTTGTATTGCTGTTTCCATCGCTTCCTTTTTCAGTATGCATAAAAATAGGGTCACTGCCGGCAATGATTTTTTTATAATGGTTTTACCTGTTATAGAAAGTATTGCCCTATCTTTTTTTATATTTGAAATTTCTGTTTTATATTTCAGTCCTGCATTATCTGAAACATAAACTTCCTGTCCGGTTTTTGCCCGCAAGACTTTTACAAGGTGGAAAAAATCATCCCCTTCAAGAATAATTGAATTGTTTTCAATAATATTGTTTTGCTGGAAAAAATAAGGACTGCTCATGATATTATAAACTGCCTGACAGGATTTTTTATTTTCTGAAAGCATTTTTGATGCTAGAAAAAATACCTGATGCCCCATCTCCTGTAAGTTCTTCACGGCCTTCAGCATACTTTTTCAGCAATTTTATTTCTTCAGCTGTAAGGTCTGCCGGTATTTTTACATTTAAAGAAATGATATGGTCTCCCCGCCTGCTGCCCGACAATGGGGTTATGCCTTTACCTCTTAAAGTGATTTTGGTTCCGGGCTGGGTGCCTGGCTTTACATTTACTTCCTCCTGCCCGTCAAGAGTTTCAATGTCCAGCCTGGTGCCAAGAGCGGCCTGTGCAAAAGATATATCAAATACGCTTACAACATTATCTCCGTCCCTCTCAAGGCCCGGATGGGGCTTAACATTTATCCTGATAAGCAAATCCCCGCTAATAGACGCGGAACCCTTCGAATTGCCTTTCTGTTGAACCCTGAGCTGCATTCCGCTGCTTACTCCGGAAGGAATATCAACTGAAATATTTTTTTCCTGCCTTATATAACCCCTTCCCTCGCAATTTTTACAGGGTTTTGCTATAACTGTTCCTTTCCCGCTGCAGTTTTCGCATGCAGATGTAGTTATAAGGCTGCCAAGAAAAGTATTCCTGCTGGTTCTTACCTGGCCCAAGCCGCCGCAGACAGTGCATTTGATTATATCTGCCTCATTTTCTGCTCCAGTGCCGCCGCAATGCCGGCAATTAACGTCTGCGGTGTATTTGATATCTTTCTTAACGCCAAAAGCAGCTTCTTTAAAATCAATTGTTATGTCACTGTAGACATCTGATCCGCGGCTCGGCCTGCGCGAGCTTCCCCGGGAAGATGAAAAACTTCCTCCAAATCCTCCTCCAAAAAACATATTGAATATGTCCCCAAACCCGAATTCAGAAAATACGCTGTCAAAATTTATTCCATCAAACAAGCTGCTGTTAAACCCGCAGGTGTCGTACTGTCTTCTCTTTTCTTCATTGCTTAAAATGGCATATGCCTCAGATATTTCTTTAAACCGTTCCTCATGTTCCGCGCTTCCGTTATTTACATCAGGGTGGTACTTTCTTGCAAGTTTGCGGTAAGACTGCTTAATTTCACTCAGGGTGCAGTCTTTTGAAACTCCAAGAACTTCATAATAATCTCTTTTCTGCCCGGCCAATTTTATCACTCCAAATTTTATATTTATCTTAAAATGTAATTATTTAATTTAAAAATATCCCTCAGGTTCTCTGTAAAAGCACTTATAATATTTATGACCCTGCAGTAATCCATTCTTTTAGGGCCAAGTACACCAATCATGCCTGTTGAATGCTCATATATTTTATACCTGGATGCCACAAGACTCAAGTCATCTGGCCCTTCCTCAAATATCTCTGCCCCTATTTTAATAATAACCTCCTCTTTTTCTGTAATACTTAAAAGAAGATCGGCAAGAAGGTACTCATTTTCAATAATTTGCAGTATTCTCTGGATTTTTTTTACATCAATAAAATCAGGCTGGTTCAGTATCGATGACGTGCCGTGCACAAATATCCTGTTGTACAGAAATGCTTCCTCGGCACAGCTTTTTATTGCATCAATTATTTTCTTTAAAAGCGGGATAAGGCTTGAATCGCCCTCTGTTACTTTCACTTTTTTAAAATCCATATCGGCAATGCTTTTACCCCTGAACTGCGAATTTATAATATTTGAAATACCCTGGAAATCCAGGCTGTTATATGTTGCGTCAATAATGAAATTTCTTTTAAAAACCCTTCCGGTATCAGTTATGAGCACGAGAAGCAAATTTCCCCTGTTAATTTCAAGCAGTTCAAGATGGCGGAACTTGCTCTGGTATACTGCCGGGGCTACTATCATTGAGAGGTAGCTTGTTATTTTTGCAAGCTGCTCTGATGATTTTTTAAGTATTGAATCAATTTCCATTTCCCTGTTTATGTCTATTGCAATTTCCGGCATGCCTTTATGGTCTGGCGCTGCAGGCAGAGCCTCTTCTTTTATAAAAGCATCAACAAAAAACCTGTATCCCATATCCGATGGAATTCTTCCGGCTGAAGTATGGGGATGCGTCAGGTATCCGAGTTTTTCAAGTTCTGCCATTTCTTTCCTTATTGTAGCAGAACTTAAGCCAAGCTCAGTATTCTCAACAATATTCTGCGAGGAGACCGGCTCAGCGCTTTCAATAAATCTCGCAATGACCTCTTTTAATATTTCTTTTTTTCTGTCAGTTAAATTCATGTTTTCTGTATTTTTTACAATTTGCCAACATTACCATAATATGATAGCATTATAAAGAATAATAATTTATTAATACCTTTTGACAATAATATATTATAGTCAAAATTCTTTGAAAATTAAATAAGGGCGTGTGGGGAGCTAAAGGCTGAGAGGGCATATATTATGTGCCGACCCTTTTAACCTGAACTAGGTAATACTAGCGTAGGGAAATCCAGGATTTTTAAAATACTACTGAATTATAAACAGCGGATTTTTACGCAGTTCAGTAGTTTTTTTATTTTTTGGAGAAAAAAGGGGATGTTTTCCTTTTTCCATAATGCTTTGCGCCCCGTAAAAACGGAAGGAATTGTAATATAAATGAAAAAACTAAAAGTAAAATCTTTTGAGAATTTTAAAAAAACAAATAAAAAAAATAGTAAAGCAATACTTGTTACAAATGGTAAAATTAATGATTATCCGGCATTATCCGGTATTCTTATAAAAACTTTTGGATACAGCAATGATGATTTTGTAATTGCTGCAGACGGTGGAGCTGGCAACTGCATAAATCTTAAGATATTTCCTGATGTAATAATTGGCGACATGGACAGTATTACGGCAAGTGTGCTGTCCAGATTAAACTCTACATCAAAAGAATTAGAATTCATTAACTGCAGCCATGATAAAGACCAGAGCGACACCCAGCTTGCCCTTGATTATCTTAAAAGCAGGAATTTTAAAAAAGTGCTGGTCGCCGGCGCCCTTGGAGGCAGATTTGACCACAGCTTTGCAAATATTATGCTTCTGGCTTCTGAAAGTTATGAGGATATGGATATAAGCATAATTTCCGGCAGCAGTGAAATATTTATTGTTTCAGGACCATGCAGCATAAAAGGAACTGAAGGCAAAAAAATATCCATTTTTTCCCTCACTCCGTATGTATATTTTGAAAAAACTGCTGGGCTCAGGTACCGGTTAAAGAATGAAAAACTTTTTTTCAGCCCGGCAAGAGGGCTGAGCAATGAATTTATAAAAAATACTGTAAAGCTATATTTTGAAAACGGCAAGCTTCTTATTGTCAGGGAAATCTAAAAGGATTTTATATTAAAAAAACATTTATAATATATGAAAAACGGTTTAAAAAATAAAATATACCCGATTGTATTCTTTGCTGCCGTTTTAGGCACATGGGAAATCATATCTGCTGCAGGCATATTTGCTGCCTATATCCTCCCTGCCCCCGTCGCAATCCTTATAAGCCTTTTCTCTGATTTTAAAAATATTGGCAGGCACAGCCTCATAACACTTTATGAGACTTTTACAGGCTTTTTTATAGCAGTGTTTTTATCTGTAATAGTTGCCTTAATCATGGATGCAGTTGTAACAGTAAAGAAAACTCTTTACCCTGTTATAATCATTTCACAGACAATACCAATTATTGTGCTGGCCCCCCTCTTTATCATCTGGTTCGGGTATGGATATCTTCCAAAAATAATTATTGTAATACTTATATGTTTTTTCCCTGTAACAGTAAGTTTTCTACAGGGGCTTTCAACTGCAGACAGGGAGCTGGTTGATCTGATGCGTTCAATGGGCGCAGATAAATACAGCATTTACCGTTTCGTAAAAATACCATCTGCAATGCCGGCTTTTTTTTCAGGGCTTAAAATTGCTGCAACCTACAGCATAATGGGAGCAACTATTGGTGAGTGGGTAGGCGGCAAAAGCGGGCTTGGGGTCTATATGATAAGGGCCAAGCACTCTTTTGCAACTGATAAGGTTTTTGCGGCAATACTTGTAATAACAGTCCTGAGCATAATATTTTTAAAGATTATTGAACTTGCCGAAAGAAAATACATGCCCTGGCTATATATGCCGGAAGATTTTTATATTGAAGAAAAATAAGAAAAAGGGGATTTTTCCCTTTTTCCGGGTGCAGTCCAGTTTTTTTAAAAAATTTAAAATTTAGAGGCTAAAAGTTTAAATAAACAGAGCAGTTTGGTTTTTATCATAACTTTTTATGCCTCTAAGCAAATGAAAGGAATGGTTATGAAAATAATAAATAATAAAAGTCCGTCAGTATTGGATAAACACCGTTTTGCCTTTATTGCAGTTCTTATCCTTGCTCTTATTAGCGTTGCGGCTGCAGGCATTTTATCATGTTCAAAAAAACCTCTTCCTGAAGATAAGGAAACCGTATCTGCAGAATTGCAGCAGGTTACGGTTATGCTTGACTGGGTTCCCAATACAAACCACACAGGCATATATGTTGCAAAAGATAAAGGTTATTATGAAAAAGCAGGCATGTCTGTAGAAATAATACAGCCCTCTGAGGGAGGCAGCGCTGACCTTATTGCTGCAGGCAGGGCCCAGTTTGGTATAAGTTACCAGGAACAGGTGACATATGCGCGGACCGCAGATAACCCTCTGCCCGTTATTGCCATTGCTGCAATACTTCAGCACAATACTTCAGGATTTGCTTCACCTGCCGGTAAAAATATTAAATCCCCCGCAGATTTTGAGGGGAAAAAGTACGGGGGCTGGGGTTCCCCAATGGAAGAAGCAATATTGAAAGGTTTAATGGAAAAATATGGAAGTACTTTGACACGCTTGAAATTGTAAATATCGGGGCCGCAGACTTTTTCACCAGCGTTACAAAAGATGTAGACTTTACATGGATATATTACGGCTGGGATGGCGTAGCTGCTGAAGTAATGGGTTTTGATATTAACTTTTTGCTGCTTCAGGACCTTGACAGCAGACTGGATTTCTATACTCCTGTCATTATAACCAGTGAAAAAACAGCAAGCCAAAACCCTGGACTGGTCATGGATTTTCTTGCTGCAACAGAAAAAGGCTACAGATTTGCAAAAGAAAACCCTGATGCAGCAGCAGCTTTACTGATTTCATATGTTCCAGAACTTGACATTGAGATTGTAAAAGCAAGCCAACAGTATCTGTCAGGCTGGTATATAACTGAGGGAAGAGGCTGGGGGTTTATGGATGAAAATACCTGGAAAACATTTGGCGATTGGATGTATGAGAATAACCTTCTAAAGAGGCAGCTTGATTACAAAAAAGCTTTTACAAATGAGTATCTGCCATAAAATCAATTAGTGGCTTTGTATTCGTTAATATTAAAGGGGATAAAAAATACGGCATTGAAGACAAAAGACAATATACTGATTGAAGTAAAAAACATAAAAAAAAGTTTTACAAACCTTCATACTATTGAAGATATATCACTTACACTTGAAAAAAACCAGTTTGTTTCCATATTGGGGCCAAGCGGATGCGGAAAAAGCACACTTTTTGATATTATAGCCGGGCTGGAAAAGCCTGACAGGGGATTTGTTTTTATTGGCGGGCACCAGTTTAACGGCAGGACCGGAAGGGTAAGTTATATGCACCAGAAGGACCTGCTGTTTCCCTGGAGCACTATTTTAGATAATGTCTGTGTCCCCCTCATATTAAAGGGCTTAAGAAGAAAAGATGCTGCAATTAAAGCAAAAAAGCACTTCCCTGCATTTGGCCTGGAAGGTTTTGAAAAAAGCTATCCCTCCCAGCTTTCAGGAGGCATGCGACAGAGAGCTGCGCTTCTTCGCACTTATCTTTTTGCTGAAGATATAATGCTGCTTGATGAGCCTTTCGGCAGCCTTGATGCAATAACAAGGAAAAAAATGCAGATGTGGCTCCTTAAAATCTGGGAAAAAATAAATGCATCCATTCTTTTTATTACCCATGATATTGAAGAGGCAATCTTTCTTTCAGACAGGATTTATGTCCTTTCTGAAAGGCCTGCAATTGTAAAGAAAACTTTTGATATTGATATAAAGAGGCCAAGGGACAGCAGCATGCTGACATCGTCCGCATTTAATAATATAAAAAAACAAATATTTGAATTACTGTATTGATGGATTAATGCCGTCTGCTGCACAGATTTGTTTATGGCATGCTTATCTTCCTTATTGGAGCAAAGCTTACAAGAAGGTTCTTTTTTCCTGTTTTATCAAAAAACACTTCAAGTTCAATATCATCTTTCAATATTGCTGTCCTGAGTATTTTGCCTTTGCCCCACATTTTATGCACTACAAAATCACCCACTCTATAGTCTGCATACACGGGACTTTCACTGCTGGCATAATCGGCCCACATATCATCATCCGGAGGTTTTTTATAAAAGGCCTCGGTGCGGGAATAAGCTGCTGCTTTTTTATTATGCGCGGACCCTGCATTTTCATCCCTGACAAGATTTTTTGGAATTTCCTTTAAAAATCTTGAAACATTCCTGTAACTTGTATTTCCGAATATGCTTCTGCTGACTGCACATACCAAAAAAACTTTTTCCTGAGCCCTTGTTATGCCGACATAGCAAAGCCTTCTTTCTTCCTCGAGCTCTGCTATGCTTTCCATGCTCCTCGAATGGGGAAAAATACCATCCTCCATTCCAATAATAAAGACTACAGGATATTCAAGGCCTTTTGCATTGTGCAGTGTCATAAGCACAACCGCATCAGAACCAGTGTCATAATTATCAATATCTGTAATAAGCGATATTTCCTCAAGAAATCCTTCGAGTACTGAAATTCCTGCATCCTGCCCTGTCTCTTTTGCCTTTAAATCATATTCTTTTGTTACTGTCAGGAGCTCTTTTAAATTCTCCTGCCTGTTTTCAGCATCGATTGTATATTCATTCTTCAGCTGAAGCATATATCCTGTATCTGTCCAGATTTTTTCAAGAAGTTTATAAATTTCACAGCCTTTTGAAGCATCACTGCGGAAATTTCCCATCATTTCAATAAAATTATCTATTCTTTTTTGTAAAGCCTGGCCCAAAAACTTGATTTCGCTGTTTCTGTAAAATGCTTCAACAAAAGTTATTTTATTTTCAGCAGCAAATTTCTCCACTGCAGTAAGTGTTGCCTTGCCGATTTTTCTTCCTGGAACATTTACTATCCTTAAAAGACTTATTATATCTTTAGGATTTGAAATGAGCTTTAAATATGCAAGCATATCCTTTATTTCCCTGCGGTCATAAAACCTCAAGCCCCCGTATATTTTATAAGGGATACCCTCCTTTATAAGCTGTTCCTCAACTGCCCTTGACTGCGCATTGGTTCTGTAAAAGACTGCAAAATCACGGTATTTCTTATTACCGCTTTCTGTAAGTTTTTTTATCTCTGAAATTACAAATGATGCCTCTTCTTTTTCATCGGCTGCTGTATACCTGGATATCAAATCACCTTCAATATTTTCTGTCCAGAGTTTTTTATTTTTCCTGCTTTCATTATGCAAAATAAGGCTGTTTGCCGCATCCAGTATTTTCTTCGTCGAGCGGTAATTCTGTTCCAGTTTAATTATTTTTGTATCTTTAAAGTTTTTATCAAAACCAATGATATTTTCTATTTCAGCGCCCCTCCAGCTGTATATGCTCTGGTCATCATCACCCACTACATAAACATTTTTATACTTTTGGGCCAGCAGAAGCACTATTTCATTCTGGGCAATATTTGTATCCTGGAACTCATCTACAAGAATATACCTGAATTTTTCCTGGTATTTTTCCTTTATTTCAGGATATTCTTTGAATATTTCTGCGGTATACATAAGCAGGTCATCAAAATCAACGGCATTTGCCTTGATTAGTTTCTGCTGGTAAAGAGGATATACTCTTGCAACAGTTTTTTCATAGTAATCTGTTGCGTTCTCAATGTAATTCTCAGAATTTATAAGCCTGTTTTTGGCATCTGAAATTACTGAATGCACGGCCCTTGGCAAAAACCGTTTGCTGTCAATGTTAAGCTCTGAAAGGCATTTTGCAGTCAGGCTCACCTGGTCGGAATCGTCATAAATAACAAAGTTTGAAGAAATACCTTTGTGGTAAATTTCGTATCTCAAAATCCTGGCGCAGAAAGAATGAAATGTGCTGACCCACATCACTTCCCCGATTTTACCCACAAGCTCGACCACTCTTTTTTTCATTTCTTTTGCAGCTTTATTTGTAAAAGTAATTGCAAGAATATTAAAGGGGTCAACACCAATCTCCCTGATAAGATAAGATATTTTATAAGTTAAAACCCGGGTTTTTCCGCTGCCTGCGCCGGCTATTACAAGCAGTGGATTATTTATACTTTTTACAGCTGTAAGCTGTGCACTGTTGAGGTGTTTTTCCAGTTCCAAAATTACCTGATTCCGTAAAATCCCAATTATCTTATTTTCCTGCCGAAAAACTTTGCTATATACTCGACCTGGGCAAGCATTTCCCTGGTCTGGTGTGCATTTAATGCCTGCTGGCCGTCACACAGGGCCTTTCCCGGATCTGTGTGAACCTCCACAATCAAACCATCTGCACCCACTGCAATTGCAGCTCTGCTCATTGGAATCACAAGGTCACTCTGGCCGACTGCATGAGACGGGTCTATAATTATTGGCAGTTTGCTTAATTTTTTTATAACCGGAACTGCAGAAAGGTCAAGCGTAAATCTTGTATATGGCTCAAAAGTCCTTATGCCCCTTTCACAAAGCACTACTTCCGCATTTCCCTGCGATGTGATATATTCAACAGCCAGCAGCCACTCTTTTATAGTGGAGCCCCAGCCTCTTTTCAAAATTACTGATTTATTCATTTCATTAGCAATTTTGCCAACTTTTTTAAGCAGCGCAAAATTTGACATATTCCTGGTTCCTATCTGTAGAACATCAACATACTCTGCAACTATGCTGGCTTTATCCGCATCAGTAACTTCAGTTACTGTTTTTAAATCATATTTTTGGCCAATTTCTTTGATATATTCAAGGCCTTTTCTTTCTAGTCCCTGGAAACTGTAAGGTGAAGTACGGGGTTTATATGCCCCTCCCCTTAAATACTTAAGCCCATTTTCTTTTACAAGAGCAGCAATACCGTCAAGCTGGGCGCGGCTTTCAATGGCGCATGGCCCTGCTACTACTGTAATGTATCCCTCTTTAACCAGCGTATCGCTGCTGTCTTTAGCTGTACTATTTTTATCTTTTTCGCTTATTTGTCTTTTTTTTATTTCACCCATAAAATATTACCTGCCTATAAAGTCTCGTCCTTTTCAAGTATCTGCACATTGCGCAATATAGATTCAAAAATCTGTATTATATTATCATTATAAAGAGGCCCATTATTATATTTGACAATATTGTTTATTAAATCCTCTTCCCTTTTTGCATCATATAAAGGCATACCATGAATGTTTTTGAGTTTTTTTATATTTGATACAATTTCCGCCCTCTTATTTAGAAGCTCCACAAGCCCCCTGTCTATTTTATCAATATCTTCCCTGTATTCTTTTAACTTTTTCTTAAAATCCTCTTCCATCTTAATTACCCCTTTTTACATCCTTTAAATTATTCCCATTCTATGGTGCTGGGCGGTTTTGAGCTTATATCATAAACTACCCTGTTAACTCCGCCAACTTCGTTTATTATCCTGCTGCTCAGTCTTTCCATTACTTCATAAGGCAGCCTTACCCAGTCTGCAGTCATAGCATCCTGGCTGTTTACAGCTCTGATTACAACAGGGTATGCGTATGTTCTTTCATCACCCATGACCCCGACACTTTTTATAGCCGGAAGGACCGCAAAAGACTGCCATATTTTATCATAAAGGTCCGCCCGTTTTATTTCCTCAAGAACTATTTTATCAGCCATTTTAAGAATCTCAAGCCGTTGCTCTGTAACTTCACCTATTATGCGTATTGCAAGGCCCGGACCTGGAAACGGCTGGCGTCTCACAATTTCCTCTGAAAGACCCAGTTCTATGCCAAGTTTTCTTACCTCATCTTTAAAAAGCTGCCGCAATGGTTCAATAAGCTTTATATTCATGTCCTCAGGGAGTCCTCCGACATTATGATGAGACTTTATTTTAGCCGCAACTCCTGTGCCGCTTTCAATAACGTCAGAATACAATGTGCCCTGTACAAGATATTCAACGTTCTTTATTTTCCCGGCCTGCTCTTCAAAAACCCTTATAAATTCATTGCCTATTATCTTTCTTTTTTCCTCTGGATCTTCTACGCCCTTTAACTTTGAAAGGAATCTTTCTTTTGCCTTAATATGAATAAAATTTATTTTAAAATTCTTCCTGAAGGTATTTTCCACCTGTTCGCTTTCACCAAAACGAAGCAGCCCGTGATCAACAAATATGCACGTCAGATTCTTACCGACAGCTTTGTGCACCAGAAGCGCCGATACTGCTGAATCAACTCCGCCGCTTAATGCGCATATTACATTTGCGTCTTTTACTGAATTTTTAATTTCAGCAATCTTGCTTTCAATTATAGAAACCATTGTCCAGGAAGGCGTGCATCCGCAAATATTGAATAAAAAATTTTTCAGTATATCCATACCTGACGGGGTATGTATGACTTCAGGATGAAACTGTATTCCATAAATCCTGCTGCTTTTATTCTCAATTCCAGCTACAGGCAGCGCCGGGGTTGAAGCTATTACCTTAAATCCATCCGGGACCTTAATAACGCTGTCCCTGTGGCTCATCCAGCATATTTCAGTCTGTTCAAGCCCTTCAAAGAGCAGGCTGTCTGTTACAAGACCTATTTCTGTCTTTCCAAATTCATTGCTGCCTGTACCTGTAACCTTTCCGCCTAAAAGATGAGCCATAAGCTGCATTCCATAGCATATGCCGAGTACAGGCACTCCGAGCTGCAATATCTCCGGCAGTACTTCAGGCGCATTTTTTTCAGCAAATTCCCTTTTAAAACTGTCCGGCTCTTTTATATCATTATTTTTTGAAGTTATGCTTCCCGGAGAACCGGAAAATATTATTCCTGAAGGATTCTTTGCCCTTATTTCTTCAATACATGTATTATAAGGAAGAACTTCAGAGTACACCCTTAGCTCCCTTATCCTGCGTGCAATGAGCTGGCTATATTGCCCCCCGAAGTCAAGTACAATAATATTCTCCATTTAAATCCTCTCATAAATAATTAATATGGTGTGCTTGATTAAATATTCTAACCCATTCCAATTTTCTGGGTCTGCTGGTGAAACTTGCCCTCAGTTTTTATTGTGGGAGCTACCATTACTTCAGCTTTCTGGAATTCTTTAATATTAAGATATCCGCATGTTGCCATTGATGTTTTAAGAGCACCGCAGAGATTTAATGTTCCGTCGTTTTCATGTGCAGGGCCCACAAGTATTTCCTCCAGAGTTGCAACAACATCAGTCTTTACTCTTGCGCCTCTTGGCAAATCAGGATGAAATGTGGCCATACCCCAGTGATAGCCTTTACCAGGCGCCTCAACAGCTCTTGACAGCGGGGCGCCAATCATAGCAAGGTCAGCCCCGCATGCTATTGCTTTTGCAATATCACCGCCAGTCCTCATTCCGCCATCTGCAATTACCAGGACATACTTGCCCGTTTCCTCAAGATGCCTGGATCTTGCAGCAGCTGCATCTGCTATTGCAGTTGCCTGGGGAACGCCTATTCCAAGGACCTGCCTCGTGGTGCAGGCAGCCCCCGGCCCTACACCTGTAAGTACGCCAACTGCACCGGTGCGCATAAGATGAAGGGCTGCAGCAAAAGAACAGCAGCCGCCCACTATGACTGGAACCGGGCACTCAGGTATGAATTTTTTTAAATCAAGGGGTTCCCTTGAAGTGCTTACGTGTTCTGCACTTATCACAGTTCCCTGTATAACCAGTATATCAAGCCCTGCATCAAGCGCAGACCTGTAATATTTCTGGACCTTCTGGGGAGTAAGTGATGCAATTGCTACGGCACCTTTATCTTTTATCTGTTTAATTCTTTTTACAATAAGCTCTTCTTTTATAGGCTCCTGGTATATTTCCTGCATTTTTCTTGTAGCTTCAGCATCATTAAATGATGCAATTTTTTCAAGCATTTCATCTGCATTGTCATATCTTGACTGTATTCCTTCCAGGTTAAGAACTGCCATTCCTCCAATCCTGTCCATATTAATGGCAAATTTTATATCAACTACCCCATCCATTGCTGAAGCAAGTACAGGTATTTTCATTTTAAACTTATCTATGTTTGTAGAAATATCTATATCTTCCGGATCCCTGGTACGGCGGCTTGGCACTATTGCAATTTCATCAAAACCGTAAGATCTCCTGCCTGATTTTCCTTTTCCAATTTCAATTTCCATTTATTTTATTCTCCCTTCCAATTTAATTTTTTTTTCTTCTTTTTTTGCAAGCCTTTTAATATTATCCCGGTGCGCAATAAAAGTTAAAATAAAAAGACAAACTGCGGCAATTACAACCGGCAGTAAATGCCCTGAGAAATAAAATGAAACAGGTGTGGCAACAGCAGCAGACAGTGATGCCAGAGATACTATTCTTGATACTGCAAAAACTACAGCCCAGGCAGCAAGTATTGCAACTGCCGGGGTAAACCTTAACCATAACAAATGGCTGCCTGATATTGCAAAACAGCACAAACCTATTATAACGCCATAAGATGTAGATATACCTTTGCCGCCCCTGAATTTCAGGTATACAGAGTAAACGTGCCCGACTACTGCAGCTACTCCTGCTATTGAAAGCGTTACAAGATCACCAGGGAATATAAAATAAACAATCATGAGGGGAATAAATCCTTTTAATACATCTATAAGTATTGTTACAACTCCAAGAGGAACGCCAATTGTCCTGATAACATTTGTTCCGCCGATATTACCGCTTCCCTCTGACCTTATGTCCCTTCCTTTTGTCTTTAACTTAAAGACTATATAACCGACAGGAACAGCCCCCAGCAGGTAGGCAAAAATAATCAGCAATATTTTAAAAATAATTACATTATCCATAAATTTTATTTTAAGCCAGGATTTTTATTCCGGATTCCATATTTACAGATTTGCCTGATATATATAAAAATCCGGTTATCCGGAAATTATATCAGAAAACCTTTTGAGTAAAACAAAAAGATTAAAATAATAGTGAAATATTACTATAAGTGCAGGATTTATTCAATTTATGATTGAAGCCATGTTCCAGTTTTTATTGCAGCAATAGTATTTTGCATTCTAAAAAATTTAAATTACATCTTTATAATCATTCCAATCACTATTTCAAGGTTAAAAGAGGTTCAATATAAATGGAGCCTTCCCATTCAAAAAGGGAATGCTGCCCTTTTATGTAATTTATATTTTTATTGATTTACATATTATATTTTTTTTGTTATAATACTTTATTATTTTATATATATTAGTATAAATAATATTATTATAAATATATATAATATTATTTCTATATTTTACAGTTTCTTTATAAATATTTTCAATTAATTAAAAGGAGGCACAATGGATTTAAATATTATTTTAATCATGCTGATGCTTGCAGCCCTGTTTCTATCTCTGGTAGCTATTATAATGGTGGTTGTGTTTTTATTAAAAACTAATACAAAAATCAAATCCTTTTTCAGGTTATCCAGGTTCTTTTATTTAAATAATTTTATTGAAAAAGGTTTAAAAAGAAATGAAAACCAGTATACCGACCCAGAGATGCTTTACCAGGATTATATGCTTAAAAAACCGGTTAAGTCTATAAATAAGTGACATGTTCTGCATTTTTTACTATATATTTCATTTTTAACCATTGTTTTGCTTTGCCCAAGACACAAATAATCATTAAAAGATGGCATAAAGAAGTGAAGCGCCCCACTTTTTTTCCTCTACTGTTGTAATGGCTTGGCCGCAAATAAAAAGAGCCGGTTATTTTTTGTTAATCCGGCTCTTTTATTCTTTTATATAGACGCAGTTTAATCTTAATAAACTGAATCCTTTATTACATCATCGGGCCCATTCCGCCGCCGTATCCACCGCCTGGAGGCATAGGTGGTGTTTTCTCTTTTTCAGGTTTTTCAGCAATTACCACTTCTGTAGTAAGAAGAAGAGCTGCAATTGATGCTGCATTCTGCAGAGCGCTTCTTGTTACTTTTGCAGGGTCAATAATGCCGGCATCAATCATATTAACATATTTGCCTGCATATGCATCAAGGCCTTCACCTTCAGGAAGCGATTTTACTTTTTCAACCACTACTGAACCTTCCCAGCCTGCATTTGTAGCAATCTGCCTGAGAGGCTCTTCAAGAGCCTTGACAACAATAGTTGCCCCGGTCTTGATATCACCCTCAAATTTTTTAAGGTCTATTTTAGGCGCAATATCAACAAGAACAACACCGCCGCCCGGAACTATGCCTTCCTCAACAGCTGCTTTTGTAGCTGAAAGGGCATCCTCTATCCTGTGTTTTTTCTCTTTAAGCTCGACTTCTGTTGCTGCCCCAACTTTAATTACTGCAACGCCGCCTGAAAGTTTCGCAAGCCTTTCCTGGAGTTTTTCTTTATCAAAGTCTGAGTCTGACTGCTCGATTTCGGTCTTTATCTGTTTGATTCTGCCTTTAATGGCTTCAAGTGAACCTTTTCCTTCAACTACAGTAGTGTTTTCCTTATCAACTTTTACCTGTCGGGCCTGGCCGAGCATTTCAACAGTTACATTTTCAAGCTTAATGCCAATTTCTTCTGATATAACTTTTCCGCCTGTAACTATTGAAATATCCTCAAGCATGGCTTTTCTCCTGTCACCGAATCCGGGAGCCTTAACTGCAACGCATACAAATGTACCCCTCAGTTTATTGACTACAAGAGTAGCAAGTGCTTCTCCTTCAACGTCTTCAGCGATAATAAGCAATGGTTTGCCTGTTTGCATGATTTTTTCAAGAACAGGTATTAAATCATTAACAGCAGCCATTTTCTGGTTGGCTATAAGGATATAGGGCTCATTAAGAACAGCTTCCATTCTTTCAGGATCAGTTACCATATAAGGTGAAAGATATCCTTTGTCAAACTGAAGACCTTCAACAAGTTCGATATCTATTCCGAATTTGTTTGATTCTTCAACTGTAATAACGCCATCCTTGCCTACTTTTTCCATAGCATCTGCTATTGTCTGGCCAATAACCTGGTCAGCTGCCGAAATTGCTGCAACTTCTGCAATTTTCTTTTTATCTGTAGCAATATCTTTTGAAGCTTTGCCGATTTCTTTAACAGCTACATCTACCGCTTCTTCAATTCCTTTTTTCAGCATGAGCGGATTTGCTCCTGCTGCAACATTACGCAGGCCTTCTTTTACCATAGCCTGTGCAAGAAGAGTGGCCGTTGTGGTACCGTCGCCGGCAACATCATTTGTTTTTGTTGCAACTTCTTTTAAAAGCTGCACACCTGAGTTTTCAAAAGGATCCTCTACTTCAATTTCTCTTGCTATTGTCACGCCATCATTGGTTATAGTGGGTGAACCGTACTTTTTTTCAAGTACCACATTTCTGCCTTTGGGGCCAAGTGTAACCTTAACTGCGTCTGCAATTATATTTACACCCCTTTCGAGTGCCCGCCTGGAAGTTTCATCATACTTTAATTCTTTAGCCATAAATCATTCCTCCTTAAATTTAATAAATCTGAAATACAATGTGTCCGCCGTATGCCGGCCCAACACTTCATGACTGCCTTAACTATTTAGTTACGATTGCAAGCACATCGCTTTCCCTGATAATCAGGTGCTCGGTTCCATCAATTTTTACTTCAGTTCCGGCATATTTAGAGTAAAGAACAACATCCCCTACTTTGACTTCCATCTGGATTTTGTTGCCCTTATCATCACGTCCGCCTTCTCCTGCTGCAATTACCGTTCCTTCCTGCGGTTTTTCCTTAGCAGAATCAGGAAGGACTATTCCGCTCTTTGTTGTCTCTTCGCTAGCTTTTGGCTCAATAAGAAGCCTGTCGCCAAGTGGTCTGTAACCCATATTCATTACCTCCTCTTAATTTACTTTTTATTCTATTATGCTGCATGCGCACAGGGTACTATTGCGGCAAAATATTTAATTATATGGAACTTTACATAAATATATTTTTGCCTATATGTACCTAATTTGTTTAGCACTCTCTTTATGAGACTGCTAAACCATAAGAAATAATATTACAAGCAGGTCTATAAATCAAGAGAAAAATAAAAAAAATTTTGCAGGATTAGGACTTGCTTGCCTGTGCTAAAATTATAATATTATCCTTACTTTTTATTAAATTTAAATTGACTGCAAAAAGAAAATTATTTTTAATATGGGAATTGCCGCAATTTCTTCTTTCGCTGGCATTTCTTGCTGCCGTAAAGAAAAATATTATTAAAACCCTGAAGTACAGGGATACTCTTGTATATTTTGTCAGTGGTTTTCCCGGCGGGATATCGCTTTCATTTATAATTTTTTTAAATACCAGGTACATTGATTATCCCGGTGTGATAAAACATGAATATGGGCACAGCAGGCAGTCTTTAATGCTAGGTTGGTTTTACCTTCCGGTTGTGGGCCTTCCTTCTTTAATCAGGTCAATTATATGGAATATAAAAAAACTTCCCGAAAAAAATTATTACAATAAATTCCCTGAAAACTGGGCGAACAGGCTTGGCGGACATTCATAATTTTAGCAGCGGTCCCATCTTTCGCAGCAGATCAATTAAGGCCGGTACGCTGCTGCCTAAATGAAATTATTTTTTCCAAGCATTTTAGTTATATATTCAACAGCTTCTTCCGGCTCATCAACTATTCTGTACAGTTTTTTATCTTCAGGGCTTATGGTGCAATATTTTTCGAGCAGGCAATCATCAATCCAGCCATACAATTCCTCCCAGAACTTGCGCCCGTACAAAGCTATGGGGAAATGCTCAATTTTTTGTGTCTGCGCCAGGGTGAGGGCCTCAAAAAGTTCATCCAGGGTGCCGAATCCGCCGGGAAAAATAACATAACCAATGGAATATTTTACAAACATCATTTTCCTTACAAAGAAATACCGGAAATCAAGGGAAATGTTCTGGTAAGGATTTGGCGCCTGCTCCATGGGAAGAATTATATTGCATCCTATTGAAAGGCCTCCAGCTTCAAACGCGCCTTTATTAGCCGCTTCCATTATGCCGGGCCCTCCCCCTGTAATTACTCCAAAACCATTTTTTACCATGAGAGCTGCAGTCTTTTCTGCTTCTTTATAGTATTTATTTTCCGGCAATGTCCTTGCAGAGCCAAAAAAGGAAATGCAGCGGCCAACTTCTGCCAGGGTATCAAAACCATCAACAAATTCACTCTGTATCCTCATTACTCTCCAGGGATCAGTACTCCTGAAGTCATAATCAATTTTTTTTGAAGCACTTAAAAACTCTTTTTCCTCATCCTGTGCGGGATACCTTTTTTTCATACTCATCACTTTCCTGATAATAATTATTCTCTTATATAAAGAATTTTAACATAAGCCACTTTAATAGCCTAATACATTGAATTTTCGTAAAAATTGAATTAAAAAGCAGGAGCAATGCTGTTTTTCTCCATGTTGTTTATAATCCTCAATTCCCTTATTAAAAATATTGCGCAGACAATAATATCCATGAAATCAGAAAACGGCCAGGATGCCCATATTCCTGTAAGGCCCCAGAATACCGGGAAGATAAGAATTGCAGGAATGAGAAATAATACCTGCCTTGAAAGGGTGATAACAGTTGCCGGCATGGCCTTCCCTATTGCCTGGAAAAATGTCCCGCCCACAAACTGTAAGCCAAGAAAAGGGAAAAATACTATAAGTATCCTGATTGGAACAATGCCCAGCTTTATAAACTCCGGTTCGCTGCTGAAAAAACCAAGAAGCTGCGCAGGAAAAATCATCAGTATTAAAAAAACAATTGTGGAAAATACAGTGTTCCAGATTATTGTTTCAGCAAGAATTTTTTTAACCCTGCCATACAGTTTTGCGCCATAATTAAAACTTACAATAGTTGAAAACCCCTGGGTCAATCCAATTATAGGCATAAGTGTGAGATCGATAAGCCTTATGCCTATTCCCACAATGGCAATATAAGCATCGCTTCCATATTTCATTATCGCCCTGTTAAAAAGCAGTATGATAAAGCTGTCAATTGTTGCCATTATAAAAGATGGTGTCCCTATCCTTATTGTCTCCCACATTATTTTCAAGTCTAATTTAAAATCTGAAACCCTGAACCTGAAAATACTATTGCCTAACCTGAAATACAGTATTATGAAAAATGCAGTGACGGCCTGGCTTATTACAGTTGCAATAGCAGCCCCCCTTACGCCCATACCAAGCCAGAACACAAATACAGGGTCCAGAATCATATTTAGGATGGCGCCTACAAGCACCGGATACATGGATGCCCTGGGTTTTCCTTCAGCCCTTATTACAATCCTGGCAAAAGCATCAAATGAATAAAGTACAAAACCGCCGAGTATAACTGAAGCATATTCTTTTGCCAGCGGCAGCACTTCATTTGAGGCCCCGAAAAACCTGAGAAGCCTTTCAAGGAATATGTAGCAGGGCACCATAAATAAAATACTCAACCCAAAGTTAAGAAGGATTGCATTTGCACCTGCATTTACAGCTACGTCTTTCTGGCCTGCCCCAAGATTTCTTGAAATTATTGAACCTGAACCAGCTCCGATCATGAAGCCGATTGCCCACATTATTATCATTATTGGCAACACTATTGTCAGTGCAGCAATACCTCTGGGACCCACTGCTCTTCCAACAAAAATTGTGTCCACCATATTATACAGAGCCCCAAAAACAAGTGCTATTATTGGCGGATACGAAAATTTAAACAGCAGGGGCCGCAGATTATCGTTTAATATATGTTGTCTTTCTTCCATTTAATGCAGTAACAGATTTTTCATGAGATGATTATATAAAATGAAGTACTTATTTAAGAAGGAAATAAATTTATTTAAACTATTTACACAGCTATTTAAATAAATCTTTCAAACCTGTCTTTTTTTACCTTACAAATCGGGCAGACTTCCGGAGGGTTCTCCCTTGCGCATAAATACCCGCACACCCTGCATCTCCACACAGGAATTTTATTTGTTTTAAGCATTTCTGCTGAACTTTCCTTATTTACCAAAATTGTCTCTGTCTTTGCAACGGTACTATCTTTTTCTGAAGCTGTGCTTTGCTTGTACCTTCTTTCAGGGATTGGTTTAAGTTCCTTAAGGCCGCTGAATATATCCTGGTCCACATACAATCCGCAATAACACGCGCCAAAATCATTGATGTCCGCATCGCGGTAATCGCACGGACAGACAATATCCCTGTCATTTTCAATAGAACCTGAAGATAGCCTGCAGGGGCAAGCCTGATATCCATACCTTGCCTGGTTTATAAGAAGCCCCTTTACAAGGTCTTTTGAAAACTGCTCATCCGGATTTAAATGATACCCGCTGCTTTGCGCATCCTTTTTTATTTTTACATAAAGGCTGTTAATTTCCTGCCCTGTAATTTCCCTTTGCATATCTTTCTCTGTCATAAGAAGCTTCTTTTAATATTTAAAAAATCTATTTATTTTCAAACCTGTTTTTAATTTTTTCCTCATCAAACCCAACTATGCAGTCTTTGCTGTCTATTACCATAGTGGGAAAACCCCCTCCGGGATTATATTTTTTAATCTCTTTTATTACCTCCTGCTGCTGTTCAAAGTCAAGCAAATCAACATCTATGCAATCATATGCCACATTTAAATCAGACAGCAGCTTTTTTGTTTTTCCGCACCATATGCATGTGCTTAATGCGTATAATTTTACATCACCCTTATTATTACCTTCAATATGCTTTGTTTCTATATCCATATAACCACCCTTTTAATAAAAATAAAATTTTTAAATCAAAAAATCAACAAATTTGCAGAAGGAATCATATTATCACATATTATTAAAACTTCAAGCTAGAAATAGCTGTATGGATTCTTCTGGGCGCCATTTACCCTGACCTCAAAATGAAGATGGGGGCCGGTTGAATAACCTGTAGAACCAACATATCCAATAACCTGGCCCCTTTTAACCTTACTACCTGCAGATACGGCAAAACCTGAAAGATGTGCATAGAAAGTGGCAAACCCACCGCCATGATAAATAAGTATTGAATAACCGTATCCACCCATATACTCAGCCTGCAGCACTTCCCCATCTGCTGCAGCAACAACAGGTGTTCCTGTATCTGCCCCGATATCAATTCCTCCATGGAATGCATTGGCTCCGGATATGGGGCTTATCCTGTATCCAAAACCGCTTGTAAGCACGCCTTTTGTGGGGTAAAGCAGCTTACCGGGAGCGTTTCCGTGCCTTAAAGCCTCAAGTTTTTTTGTAATCTCATTTTCTTTTGCAGCCAGCTCTTTTTCCATTTTTATTAATGCTTCCTTGTTTGCCCGGGTTTTGCTCAGCAGCGATTTTTTCTCATTATAATTATTTTCAACTTCCCTCTTTTTGATTTCAGATTCTTCTACAAGCTTTTCAATGCTTTCTTTCTGTTTTTTCTGTTCCTCTTTTAATTCCTCTATATTTTCTTTTATTGATATATTCTTATCCCTGTCTTCATGGAGTTCATTAAGTATTTTTACATCCTTCTGTGCAATCATATTCATGAGCTTTAACCTTGAAAACAATTCAATAAAAGTGTCTGATTCAAAAAGGAGCTGGATTACATCTTGTCCCTTGTTTTTATATATGGAGGCCACTCTGTCATTTAAAATAAACGTTTTTTCCTTAAGAATATTTTCCAGGTCTGACACCTCTTTTTCTTTTATAACCAGCTCAATTGTTAACCTGTCAACTTCTGTTTTTGTTTGTGCCAGCCTTTCGTTTAAATCCTCTAGCTCACTCAGGGAGCTCAGCAGGTTTCTTTCAACCTGGCTGACCTGTGCAATATATTCTGTTTCCGCCTTTTTTGCCTGTTCAATTTCTTTACGGGTATTTTCTTTCTGTTTCTTGACTTTTTCAAGTTCCTGCTCAAGGGTTTCGCCAAAAAGTATTTTTGGGGGGTCATAAATGAAAAAAGAAAAAAATGAGACTAGCATAAATACTGCAATGCATAATGATATCATGCATTTTATTTTTAAACCTGTTTGCTGCATTATTACTTGCTTCATTTTCGGCTATGTTATTTGCAACTTAAATATTACTGCTAAATATTTAATTATTTTTTAACTTTATGTATAAACAATTAAGTACATTAATAATTATACACTTAAATAAATAAATAATGCAAAAATTTTATTTCGTTTTAAAAATTATTCTTCTTTTTGGCTAAAAACGGGCATTTATAGTAAACTCATTAATATTATTTATATCATCAGCTATAATTTTTAGCTTGCCCCGGCCCAGGATGATAATTTTAATATTGATTTAGTCTTACAGGGAAAATGAGTAAATTTAAAATTGCACTGCTTCAGTTAAAGGTTAAAGAAAACAAAGAAGAGAACCTAAAAAACGCCTCGGATATGATATATGATGCTGCCAGGGGCAATGCAGATATTATAATACTTCCCGAAATGTTTAATTGCCCTTATGACAATTCTTTTTTTGGAACTTATGCTGAAAAATATCCTGGAATTACTGCAGAAATGCTTTCAGGTCTTTCAAAAAAACTATCCGTATATATTGTGGGCGGGTCCATACCTGAAAAAGATGATGAAGGAAGAATCTATAATACGTCATTTGTTTTTGACCGTAATGGCCGCCTTGCTGCAAAACACAGGAAAATACACCTGTTTGATGTTTGTATTGAAAATGGCATCTGTTTTAAAGAGTCTGCTGTTTTGAGCCATGGAAAAAGCATGACTGTTTTTGAAACGGAATTCTGCAAAGCTGGTGTTGCAATATGCTATGATATAAGGTTTCCTGAACTGATCCGCAAAATGACACTTGAAGGCGCCGGAATAATAATAGTCCCGGCAGCTTTTAATATGACCACGGGCCCGGCGCACTGGCATGTAACTGCCAGGGCAAGGGCCATTGACAACCAGGTTTACATTGTCCTTGCATCCCCTGCAAGAAACCCCAAATCACCATATATTGCTTACGGGCATTCCATGGCTGTAAATCCATGGGGGAAAATTATTTCTGAAGCCACAACGGGCCAGCAGATTATTTTTGCTGAGATTGACCCGGAGTATATGAGAAAAATAAGGCAGGAGCTGCCCCTTCTTAAACACAGACGTACTGATTATTAGGGTACATTTTCTATTCAATATTTTTGACATTTATGAAGTTGGTGCTGCCGGGCCTGTTAACCATTACACCTCCAGTAATAACAACCATATCACCTTTATTTATAAGATTTAAATCCATGCTTGCCTTTATTGCTTCTTCAATCATGCTTTCGATATCGGTTTTAAAATATGTTTTTACCGGAATTACTCCCCAGCTTATCATAAGCTGCCTTATAACCCAATCGTGGGGGCTTGCACCAATAATTATATTGTGTGGCCTGTTTTTTGATATCTGTCTTGCAGTGCTGCCTGACTGTGTAGCAGTAATTATTGCTTTTGCAGACATGACATTTGCGATTTCACATGCGGCAAAACTAATTGATTCTGTAATGCTGTTCTTTTTAAGTGAAAACTTTTTGTTGAGTATCTCCTTGTAATCAAGTGTTTCCTCTGTTTTTTTAATTATTCTTGACATCATCTGCAGGCAAGACAACGCAAACATTCCTGCTGCAGTTTCACCGGAAAGCATCAGTGCATCCGAACCATCATGTATTGCATTAGCAACATCACTTACCTCTGCCCGGGTTGGCCGGGGATTTCTTATCATTGAATCAAGCATTTGAGTGGCCGTTATTACCGGTTTTCCCGCAATATTTGCCTTTTTTATTATCTCCTTCTGTATATTGGGGACATCTTCTTCAGGCATTTCAATGCCAAGATCCCCCCTGGCAACCATTATTGCGTCAGAACTTTCCATTATGCTGTCAAAGTTCACGACTGCTTCATATGTTTCAATTTTAGCAATGACTTTAATATTGCTGCCCAAATTTTCTATAATATCTTTAATAATTTTTAAATCACCTGCATTCCTTACAAAAGACTGGGCAATAAAATCCACTTCCTTTTCTATGCCAAACTTTAAAAAAGAAATATCTGTTTCGGTAACCGAGTCTGCACTGACTGAAATACCCGGAAGATTTATTCCTTTTCTTGATTTTAACACTCCTCCCCTTATTGTCTTTGCATAAGCTTTCTGCTTTGCATTATCTATTTTTAAAATCTTAAATTCCAAAAGCCCGTCATCTATAAAGATTGTGCAGCCTTCCTTTATATCATCAAGAAATTTATCATACACAACTTTTATAACCGGCGTAAAGGCAGCTGTATCCTGGTCATTGCCTGTGGTAAAAATAATATTCTGCCCATCAGAAATTTTTATTTCATTTTCCAGTTTTGCAGTCCTTATTTTCGGACCCTGCAAATCAAGCATGAGGGCAGTATTTTTTCCATGTTTTTTTGAAATATTGCGAATTTTACTGATAATATCTGCAGCATAGGAAAATGTGCTGTGGGACGCGTTTATCCTTGCCACATCCATTCCGTTTAATATAAGTTTTTCAAGCATTTCAGCTGAATTGCTTGCTGGTCCTATGGTACAAATTATCTTTGTTTTTCTCAAAAATCCCTCCTGCTGTTTGCTAATAAAGAAAAATGCCGTTATCTTTTGATTTATTTTATTCTTTAATTGGACTATACTTATTTTTTAAAGGTATTATAGCATTTTAAAATCGGCAGGGCATACCATTCGTAATTATTACAGTCTGACCATTTATGTATTCAAGAATTTTCTTGTTTTACGCTGATCAGGGTAATATTTTTATAATGCATTTATTATTTTTTCAGAAGGGAGACAGTTATGACAATAGGTTCAATAGCAGGTATTATTATTGTGGCAGTTTTTTTGATTATCGTTTTTTCTGCAGCAATAAGAGTCTTAAGGGAATATGAAAGAGGAGTAATATTCAGGTTCGGCAGGCTAAGAGGCGCAAAAGGGCCGGGTATTTTCCTCATCATACCGTTCGTGGATAAAATGATAAAAGTCGATTTAAGGACTGTTACCCTTGATGTTCCCCCACAGGATATAATTACAAAAGACAATGTTCCCGTAAATGTTAATGCTGTTTGCTATTTCAGGGTAATGGAGCCTGAAAAAGCAATCGTACAGATTGAAAATTATAAAATAGCAACTTCACAGATTGCCCAGACAACACTTAGAAGTATACTCGGGCAGGCAGAGCTTGATGACCTTCTATCAAGGCGTGAAAAGATAAATAAGGAATTGCAGGCAATTATTGATGAGCAGACAGACCCGTGGGGAATAAAGGTCAGTATTGTTGAAATAAAAGATGTTGAGCTTCCGCAGACAATACAGCGCGCTTTTGCAAGGCAGGCTGAAGCAGAGAGGGAAAGAAGGGCAAAAATCATCAATTCCGAAGGTGAGCTCCAGGCCTCAGAAAAACTATCACAGGCAGCAGAAGTGCTTTCAAGGTTCCCGGCATCCATACAGCTGAGGTTTTTGCAGACTTTAAAAGAGATATCAGCCGAACAGAATTCAACTATTATATTTCCTGTCCCCATTGATCTTATTGAGGGATTTTTGAAAAAAATCTCTGATAAGAAGTAATAAAGATACAGCAGGCAGAAATCAAATAGAGATTAAAAACATGTTTTATATATTTTGGAGGCGGCACCCGGACTCGAACCGGGGATAAAGGTTTTGCAGACCTCTGCCTTACCGCTTGGCTATGCCGCCTTATGTTATTTTTGAAAGAACTTAGTTCTTCCTGTCTGATAAAATTGCCGGGTGAAACAATGTATTTCTTGCACGCGGCGATTTACTATTATAGGATAAAACAAAACAAAGTTAAATATTATATTTGCAATACTTTTATTTAAACTTGCTCACTCTCCGGGCAGCAGCCAAATAAATTACAGCATTTTAATATCAGCTCGGCTGGTTTTATATGTCCCCCAGCAGTTGCCTTACATATTCTGCAATTGCCAGTGATGAGGTAAGCCCCGGGGAATCAATTCCAATAAGATTTATTGCATCCGGATAAATTGAACTTCTTTTAATTACAAAATCATAATATCCTTTTAATTTTGCTCTTATGCCAGCCTGGTGCAATGTTATATCTTCAATTCTTATATTCGGGAAAAAAGGTTTTACCATCTCATAGAAATACCCTGAATCACGCACAGTGGTATAGTCATCTTTATTTAGAGGCTTTGAGTATGCAGGCCCTATTGTAATTGTATTTCCTGTTTCATATCTTCCATCAATTAAGTCAAAAACCGGGGTCAAATGCACCCCCACTGATTTGGTAACTTTACTCTCCCTGAAAAGCTCAATAAATTTTTTAAAGTGAACATTTGCCCTTTCGCCATCGGAGAAATAACCGAATGGCACTGGATATATATTTGCCCCTTTTACAATTATGTTTTCCCTTTTCCGGCAGTAGAACTTTGCTGATTCACCTTTTACGGGATCAATCTCATAGGGGCTTAAAGGATCTATCATTTTTGCAATTTCATCTGAAAAAAGCCCTGCACAATTTATTAAAAACCTGGTTTCAAATATTTCCTCCGAATTCCTGGACTTTATTCTAATTAAAAATCCCCCATCACTACCAGGTTTTATTTCTGTAAGCTTGTTTCCTGTAAGGAAAATAACTCCCTGCTCTTCAGCAATATTATACAGCTTCTTAACAAACAGCGTTGGCTCTATGATTCCTGATGTGGGCACATAAAGCCCTGCAACTGCTTCAACATTGGGTTCAATGTTTTTTATTTGACGCCCGCCAACAAGCTTTATACCCGGTACGCCGTTTTCCTGTGCTATGCGCAGAACATCTTCAAGATACTCCTCTTCAAGGGCATTTGTTGCCAATACCAGCTTTCCTGTTTTTTTACATGGCACTCCATGTTTTTCACAAAAATCATACAGCATACTGTTACCCTTAACACAAAGGTAGGACTTTAGCGGCCCAAAATCCCTTGGATAATAAATTCCTGCATGTATGACTCCCGAGTTTCTTGAAGACTGGTTTTCTCCTGCAATTTGGCTGTTTTTTTCAATAACAAGTATTTCACCGCTGCATTTCCTGGAAATTTCTGCTGCAACCGCACAACCAATTACGCCTGCACCTATTATTGTTAGCTGTATTTCTTCTGTCATTTCTGTAAAAAAAATCTAATTACTTTTGTTTTTAACTTTGCTGTAATTCCGGTATTTCCTCAATACTAACTTGCCTTTAAATTCTGCCTATGACTGCCAGATTACAGGCAATAAAGAAGTATTGGCATATTAAATAGCGGTTTTATTATCTATTGCTTTAAACTGCAAAAGCAGGCAATAATTTTGGCTGTATTGTATTATTCAAAAACTCCATCAATCTCTTTACTGCAGTAGCCGCACCGCCCGTTTATTATTTTGCTGCCGCTCACATAAAAACTGCTTCTTTGTAAAACAGTTTTTCCACATTCAGGGCAAATGGTATTTTCCAGGCAATTGCTTCCTGTGTTGCCTCCATAAACATATTTCAATCCTGCGTTTTTTCCAATGCTGCATGCTCTTACTATTGAATTAATACCGGTGGGTTCAATGACTGATTTATAATTGGGATAATAGGCGCTTATGTGCCAGGGTATGGCATTGCTTATGCCGGACAAAAAACCTGCAATACCTTCAAGCTCTTTATCTGAATCATTAAGCCCGGGTATAAGCAGCGTTGTAATTTCAATCCATACACCAAGTTTATGCATATGTTTTATGTTATCCATGACAGGTTTTATCCTCCCCCCAATTTTTTCCCTGTAGAAATCCACAGAAAAACTCTTTAAATCAATATTTGCAGCATCAAGATAGGGACCTATCATTTCAATGCAATCTCCTGTCATAAATCCGTTTGTTACAAATACATTTTTAATATTTTTCCCATGCGCCAGTTTTGCTGTATCATATGCAAGTTCAAAATATACAGTGGGTTCAGTGTATGTGTATGATATGCTTTTGCACCCCCCGGCAATAGCTTCACTTACTATTGTTTCCGGCGGGATTTTTCTGCCGTCTATTATTTCATAATCGCACGGCATCTGTGAAATCTGCCAGTTCTGGCAGAAAAAACACTTAAAATTACATCCCGGGGTAGCTAAAGATAAAGATTTTGTTCCCGGAAGGAAATGAAAGAGCGGTTTTTTTTCTATAGGGTCTATATTCAGGGAAATAACTTTATCGTAAACAAGGCTGGTAAGAGTTCCTTTATGATTTTTCCTCACAGCGCATTTGCCTTTTTCCCCATCAGCAATTACGCATCTGTGATTACAAAGGTCACATCGTACAGTATTGTCTTTTAATTTTTTATATAAATATGCTTCTTTCATAACATAAATCAAAAAATATTAAAAATATAATGAATATTAATGTTTTTTTTAACATTTCAGCATATCTTCTAAAATACGAATAATTTAATTGCAGAATTAAATTATAAAAATATTTAATTCCTGATTAGTATTATAGTTTATTATCCTTTTTTAAGAAATAATCCAAACGTCTTGAGGGATTTACATGAAAAAATTTCATACTGTAGATACCAATGCATCTAAACTATATCTTTTTAACTGATTTAATAAGAAGCGGATTAAATAAATACATGGCAATTTATTTTTTTTATAATAAAATATTTGTCAATAAATTAACAATCATTTTGATATCTGTAATATTGCAAAATAAAAAAGCGATAGGAAGGCTATGATGAAAAAATTCTTAATATTATTTTTAATATTATCCCTTATTACTGTTTTTTTTCTTGCAGGCTGTAATAATAAAAATGCTGGAAAAAATGGCCAGGATTTTAATAATAGCCAGGCAGCAACTGATGAATTTGCTGAATCTGCAACCCAGGCTGCTGAGTCTATTGAGGATAAGCAGTTAATAGTGATGTCAATTACCCCTGAGGAGGGCTACAGGATTATATCGGAAAATATGGATTATTTCCTGATTGATGTAAGAACTGAAGAAGAATATATGCAGGGATACATTGAAACTGCTAACCTTATACCTTTGCAGGAACTTGAAAGCAGGCTTGATGAAATACCGAAAAATAAACAGATTATAATTTACTGCAGAAGCGGTAACAGAAGCAGGGAAGCAGCAAACATCTTGATTAATAATGGATTTGGAATGGTTTATGACATGGGTGGAATAATTGACTGGCAGCAGGCAGGCTTTCCTGTAGTTAAATAGATATTTATTATCTGGCAAGGAAACTTGAATATAATGGAGATTGCTGAAGGCTATTTATTAATGCCGGAAGTAATTATAATCATAAAAATTAAGTATAATGGTGTCCCATTGTTTACAAATTTGGAACCAGATTTTTTAAGAAATAAACCTGATAAACAATCTAAAATATCAATATATTTTTTATTTATTTAATTTTTTTGGAAAAAAACTTAGCAGCAGATCAATATTTGCCCAATATTTGTCTTGTTCGTTTCTTAATAATTCTAGGTTAATTAGCTCCTTAAGATCTCTTGTCAAAGTTCTCTGTGATAATATTTTATATGTTGCAGCAATATCAACTGTTAAATTTAATATTTCATCAATTGTAAATTTTTTAAAAATAGGAATTGAAAGAATCAGATTTCTTCTTCTTTTATTCAAATTTTCATTTTTACTTTTAATTTTACTTGTACGAAAAATTTCATGTATATAGTTCGCCCAGGATGTTTTAAACTGGTCTACTTGAGTAAGTTCTAAAATATTATTTAATCCGTCTCTGTAACCCTTAATAGCATAAGCTAAAAAATCACTTAAATTTCCTGTCTTAGTTGATTTTTCCAAATGCCTGTAGTATTCATTTCTGGTTTCATTATAAAAATTAGATAATAAGTGCGATGCAATATCCGGATTACCTGCACGCAATAAAATATAAAATTCCAGCAATCTTGCAGTTCTGCCATTTCCATCCCCAAAAGGATGAATCCATGCAATATAGACATGCGAGATAATTGCCTGTATTACTGAATCTTTAAAATTTTGTCCCTTAGAAAAGTGAAATTCTTTAATGCTCCAATCACAAAATTGTTTTAGTAATGGCCCAACATCATGATAATCAGGTGGCCTATACTTTGTACCGACATTTACATTGCAATCACGAATTTTTCCGGGGATAGCTTGAAAATGATCCCCTAGGTCTTTACCAACAAGATAATTAAATCTCTTGATTAAATCAGGTGAAATTATCTCGAATTTATTATAAATTGCTACTTCTCTTAATAACTCGTTTAATGCATTTAAAATATTTCTAACTTCGGTTTCCTGGTATTCTTTACTGGGAGGTAGCTTAATACCCTCATTTACCTTTTCAACTTCTTCATCGGAAAGAGTATTTCCTTCAATTGCAGTAGTGGACTGTGCGCCTTTAGTTAAAGAAACGTTCAATAAAACTTTTCTATATTCAGGCCTGATGGGAATATTACGTATAGCTTTGATAATTGCATCACATTGGCCTAATTCATATACCGTGTCCTCTTTTAACTCCCATTTTGGCAAAAAAGATATATGAGGATACTTTTCTATAATTATTTTCATTTATTTGATGTTTTTATTTTTGACAAATTTGTTGACAAATACAATATACTTTTTGTCTTAAAATTTGTCAAGTTTGAGATACTGTCCATTCAAGTCCCTATTAACATGCCTTTTTGGCATGTTTATATACATTCAGCTTTACTTATTGAATTTAAATTTGATGGTGTCGGAAGGGGGACTTGGTCTTTCGTCTCGCCTGCTGGCTCGCTGCAGAGCCGCGGACTCACTCGCCTTCGCTCGCTCCGTCCATTCAAGTCCCATAAACATGCCTTTTTGGCATGTTTATATACATTCAGCTTTACTTATTGAATTTAAATTTGATGGTGTCGGAAGGGGGACTTGGTCTTTCGTCTCGCCTGCTGGCTCGCTGCAGAGCCGCGGACTCACTCGCCTTCGCTCGCTCCGTCCATTCAAGTCCCATAAACATGCCTTTTTGGCATGTTTATATACATTCAGCTTTACTTATTGAATTTAAATTTGATGGTGTCGGAAGGGGGACTTGAACCCCCATGAACTATACCGTTCACAAGGCCCTCAACCTTGCGCGTCTACCAATTCCGCCATTCCGACTTTATAATAGGTTTGTTTTACTTAAAAAACTCTTTGACTTTTAAAAGCAACCTATCATAACAATACTGGTTGTTGCTTAAAGCGCATTAATATTCTATTTATATTGTATATATATGTCAATCAATTTTAAGAACTTGTTAGCATCTATAATTTTGTGATTAAATAAATAATATGCCAGGATAGGTATTGATAAACCGTTTGAAGGCTAAGCGGGCATGGTTTCATTTATTACTATCCAAAAATTTTAGATGCTTTTTAAGAACTTAACCTGGAAGAAAACAAATCATTAACAACAAGTTTGAATGATATAGCTTATAATACATCACTAAATTTATGATTATTCCTGCCTGGGCTTAAGGCCTATTGCTAAATGTTCCCATAAATTGCCCGGTTTTACAATTAATGCGAGGTCCTTGTCTCCTTCAATGCTTTGCAGCAGGTTAAGGTCTGCCGGTATATTTAAAATATCAATATTGCCCTCGTTTAACATGCTTATCAGATAATTCATATCCGAATTAAAAATGAATTTTATTGCATCTATTTCCGGTTTTTTTCCAACATAATGGGGATTGGAGTGCACAATTATATGATTGCCTTTTACCCACTCCTTTAAAATAAATGGTCCGCTTCCAAAAATATTTTCAGCAAATAATTCACTGATTTTTTTGTCCTTGAGCATACTTTCGGGAAATAATATACTAAACTGGTCTTCCCAGTTGGCATTATACTGCTTAAAAGTTACTGAAAACTCTTTTTCATCTATCGCTTCACATGAAGTGATATTACTGTAATCAGCCCACATATAGCTTATTTTTTCATCAGATTTTATTGCGTTTATGCTTGCAGCAACATCATATGCAGTAATTGGAGTTCCATCCTGCCAGTATATTTCGTTTTTTAATCTGATCTTTGCTTTAAGGCTTAATCTAATGTCATCTTTGCCTGTATCGTCTCCGGTTTCTATGCCTTCAACAAGCAGCGGCTCATAATGGCCATAGTCTTTCTTTTGCCATAAGCCACATAATATAAGCCCGTTTATATGGTCCCTGTATATATTATCAGGAATAAACGGGTTTAAAAGATATGGCTCCTGCTGATATCCGGCAATAAGACTTTTTTGTATGCCTTCAACACCATCATTATCTTCAGCATTATCCTTCTTGGAACCCTCTTCAGAAGCAATATCCATCTCAGTAATATTTTTAAGAAAACTGCCGTTATCTTCGTCGATATCGATACCTGAAATTTTTTTATTATATGCTACGCAAAATATCCTGCTGTAAAGAGGCAGTATAAATGCGCTTTCAGCAAGTATTGACTGGAGCCTGCCTGCGTCATTATTATCAATAAAAGCAGGATTTTCTGATAATATTTTATTAAGCAGTGTCTCAAAATCCTTATTGCTGTACCAGTAATAATTATTGCAGTTTTTGTTTGTGTCAGATTCCATCGGGGGGATTTTGTCAGAGCTGAAATAATTAACAAGGGAGTAAAAATCAGGTGTATATATAGCCCAGAGCCCGAGCTCATAATCGCCTTTCTTTACATAATCTACGTACCACTCACGCGATTCCTTGTTTGAAATCCAGACTTTTATACCAATAGCATCCAGGTTTTCTTTTATTATCTCTTCAATTACCTGCCTTGAAGGACTTTCCGCCCCAGCGCCAATTGTCAAATAGAGAGGTTGGCCAATGTCATATCCTGCTGTTTTAAGGTATTCTTTTGCCTTAGCAGGATTGTAGCTATAAATATCCCATGCAGGATAGTAGTATTTGCTGCCTGGATTAAATACACTGTTTAATACTGTCCCGTATTCTGCAAACAACTCTTCTGAAATTCTTTTCCTGTCTATTGCGTAAAAAATGGCTTTCCTGATATTCAAATCACTTAAAGGATTTTTATCAGCCTGTTTGTTCTTAAGCTCAAAAAAATATTGTTCTGTAAATAAATAATCTGCAGAATTGTCCTCTTCAACGCTTTCCTGGGTGTTTTGAAACCCTTCAATTCCGGAATAGCCAAGTTTTTCATACTGGCATGCACTTAATATTGCGCTTGCTGTAATAGCCAATATCAAAAATAGCAGGTAGAACTTGCTTGCAGTAAATTTTTTTAATTCTTTATTATCATCCAGCATAATTATAAAATATATCCGGGCTAAAATATTAAATTGGCTTACCGGCAAAAAAGCAGGCCGCCAGATGTCCCTCTGCAGAAGAAATCGCATGTTTTTTTAATTCAGGCTCCTCCCTGCTGCAGATTTCCTGGGCATTTGGGCATCTCGGATTAAACCTGCATCCATTAGGGGGGCTAATAGGGCTTGGCACATCCCCCTGCAGTATTATCCTTTTCCTCTTTCTTTCAACTTCAGGGTCAGGTATTGGAACTGCTGACAACAACCCCATAGTATAGGGGTGAAGTGGTTTTTCGTAAAGGTCCTTACTTTCAGCAACTTCCACAATTTTACCCAGGTACATTACTGCAACTCTGTTGCTTACATGTTTTACAACAGAAAGATCATGGGCTATGAAGAGATAGGTGAGATCAAACTCTTTTTGAAGGCTGTTCATCAAGTTAAGTATTTGCACCTGTACTGAAACATCAAGAGCTGACACCGGTTCATCGCAGAGTATAAGTTTTGGAGTTAGCGCAAGCGCCCTTGCAATACCGATTCTCTGTCTCTGTCCGCCGGAAAATTCATGGGGGTACCTGTTGATATGCTCAGGGTTTAATCCTACTGTTTTTAAAAGTTCCTTGACTTTTTTCCTCCTTATTTTTTTATCGCCAATACGGTGTATTTCAAGAGGCTCCCCTATTATATCTCCAACAGTCATCCTGGGCGAAAGCGATGCATATGGATCCTGGAAAATTATCTGTATGTCCCTTCTTGTATTAAACATCTGGCGATTATTCATTTTGAAAATGTCATTGCCATTATATAAAGCCTGCCCTGAAGTGGGGTTGGTTAAACGCAATATAACTCTTGATGTTGTTGATTTTCCGCAGCCGCTTTCCCCAACAAGCCCAAATGTCTCACCTTTTTTAATATAAAAACTTATATCGTCAACCGCTTTTATAGAGCCGGCAGACCGATGAGACAGAAAACCGCTTCTTAAATTAAAATATTTTTTAAGGTTTTTTACTTCAAGTATCCTGTTATTATTGTCTTTCATTTTCCTAACTTATATCTTAAAACAGTTTAATATTTTAAAAACAATTGCCATCTATTTCTTTCTTTTAAGACTGCCGCTTAAAAATTCTTCAGCCCTTATGCAGGAAGTAAAGTGCCCTTTTTCAATTTCTAAAAGCGGAGGAAGTATGTTTTTACATTTATCAATAGCATATTTGCATCTTACCCTGAATATGCAGCCCCGGGGCAAGTCAATAAGGCTTGGAGGATTTCCCTCAATTGGCTTTAAATGCTCCCTTTTTGCCTCGTCAAGCCTTGTTATTGATTTCATAAGCCCCAGCGTGTATGGATGGCAGGGTTTATAAAAGATTGTATCTACATCTGAAAACTCAACCGTTTTGCCAGCATACATAACCATTACCCTGTCAGCATATTTTGCAACAACACCCAGGTCATGCGTTATTATAATAATTGATGATTTTGTCTTTTCTTTGAGCTCATGCATAAGTTCAAGTATTTGAGCTTGTATTGTTACATCAAGCGCAGTTGTGGGCTCATCGGCAATTAAAATATTGGGGCTGTTAGCTATTGCCATAGCAATCATTGCCCTCTGCCTCATGCCGCCTGAAAACTCATGGGGATAGCTGTTAAATCTTCTTTTAAGGTCAGGAATGCCTACCATTTCAAGCAGTTTTAAGCTTTCCTGCTTTGCAGTTTTTTTATCAACATTCCTGTGCGCAATTATTGCTTCCATAATCTGGTTGCCAATAGTAAATACAGGATTTAAGCTTGTCATAGGATCCTGGAAAATCATGGAAATCCTGTTTCCCCTGAAATCCTGCAGTTCCTTAATATTCATATCAAGAATATTCCTGCCTTTAAAAAGAATCTCGCCTTCCACAATTTTTCCCGGCGGCTGCTTTATAAGGCGGAGAATTGAAAGAGCAGTAACGCTTTTTCCGGAACCAGTCTCGCCCACTATCCCGAGCGTCTCCATTACATTTAAATCAAAAGACACACCATCAACAGCTTTTACAACTCCCCCGTCTGTAAAGAAGTAAGTTTTTAAGTTTTTTACTTCCAGTATTTTGTTATTTTGCTGTAAATCCATTTTTAAATCAGCCGGTTTCAGAAAATATTAAATCTATATTATTGCTTCATCTTAGGGTCAAATGCATCCCTTAAACCATCACCAAGCAATACAAAACCTAGTACAGTTATAAGTATTACCAGGCCCGGGAAAATCATCATCCAGGGGGCAATATCAATATAATCAAGTGACTCCGAAAGCATTTTCCCCCATGCAGGCGTTGGCGGCTGCACACCAATTCCAAGAAAGCTCAATGCAGCTTCAACTATTATCGCAGTACCGACATTCATTGTTGCATACACGATTATAGGGGCAAAGGAATTCGGGAATATGTGCTTTGTAATTATACGGTAATTGCTTGCACCAAGAGCCCTTGCCGCTTCAATGTATTCCTTGTTTTTAATTGAAAGTATCGAACCTCTAAATATTCTTGCAAAAGATGCCCATCCAAGAAGCCCTATTGCTATAAATATATTGATTATGCCTGGACCAAGCACAGTCATTATCGCTATAGCCCCAAGTATATAAGGGAATGCAAAAAATATATCTGCTACCCTCATGATAATTGCATCGGATGCTCCGCCAAAATAACCGGAAAGGGCTCCCATTAACAGCCCTATAATAACTGAGATGCCCACTGCAATAATCCCTACTTCAAGGGATACTCTGCTTCCGTATATCACCCTGCTTAATATGTCCCTGCCAAGCAAATCAGTCCCAAACCAGTAAGTCCTGCCTGGACCAAGCAATGAATCTTCTTTAACACGGCTTATAGGGTCAAATGGCGCAATAAGCGGCGCAAATATTGCAATTATTACAAGGAGCAATACAATTGAAAGCCCTACCATGGCAAGTTTATTCCTTTTTAGTCTTTTCCATGCACTTTATAAAGAGACGTCCTGGTATATTTTTTCTCCATAAAAAAATCTTCAGCAAGCCCTATTGTTACTTCGCTGTCTTCAACACTTCTGTCAATTTCAATGTCTTTTATTTTATTTTCTTCATCCATTTTTTTAAAAAATATACCGGATATAATTTACCTGATAAAAACCGCAACCTGGATTGATAAGCCGGTTAAAGGCCCGGCTCCCTCTTTTCATATCTTATTCTAGGATCAAGCCATGCATAAATTATATCCACAATTAAATTCATTATCACAAAAATACTGACAAGTATTATAGTTCCCCCGATTACAACCGGGGCATCGCGCTGAAGGACTGCAAGATATAAAGTCCTTCCCACACCCGGCCAGTTAAACACAGTCTCAGTAAGAATTGCGCCGCCCATGAGTGCGCCAAGGTCAAGGCCAACCAGGGTAACAACAGGAATAAGCGCATTTTTCATTGCATGCTTTCCAACAACTTTAAACTGAGAAAGCCCTTTTGCATATGCAGTAACAATATAATCATTTGAAAGTGCTTCAAGCATTGTGCTTCTCATCATTCTAGCAACATATGCGATGGATACAGATGCCAGGGTAATTGCGGGAAGTATATAATACTTTATGCTTCCGTCTCCATAACCCGACATTGGGAGCCAGCCAAGTTTTAGCCCAAATGTAACCTGCAATATCATTCCGAGCCAGTATACGGGCACACACACAACAATTGTAGTAGAGATAGTAACAAGGCTGTCCCAGAAACTGTACTTCTTGACTGCAGAAACAATGCCGGCAAAAAGCCCTATTATTATTTCCAGAATTATTGCTGCAAAAGCAAGCCTTATTGAATAGGGATAATGCTGGGCAAGGATGCTGTTTACTGAACGTCCGTACCTGTATGAAGTCCCAAGGTCACCGCTGAACAACCCCCTCATATATCTCCAGTACTGTACATGCAGGGGCCTGTCTATTCCCATCTTCGCCCTCAGATTTGCAAGAGCTTCAGGAGTTGCGCCTTTTTGCAGGATAAGCTGGGCAGGATCTTCAGGAATTACATACATGAGGATAAAAAGTATAAGGGTAACGCCTATAATAACAGGGATTATCTGGAGTATTCTTCTTAAAATAAAATAAAGCATACAAATCCTGTATTTATATTATTAATGCAATAAAAACTGCCCGGCAATAATATAATTTAAACAATCAAACAGTTGTGTGTATTTATATTAGTAAGTACTCTTATTTTTAAAATGCTTAATTTTATAATGAAATTAGATTAATAACAATAAAAGCAGCAGTTAAAACAGCCTCAAATATATTGTAGCCTGCACATTCGGCACAGGCTACAATTTATTTTAACAACAATTTAATGCTTAAGTAACAACACTGTAATTCTTATTTATTCTGCAGATTCAATGTAAACCTTGTTTAAATCATAATTATCCATTGCAGAAAGAACAAATCCTTTTACTTTATCCGCAACCACTCTTCTTGCTCCATAAAAATAAATAATAATAAAAGAATTATCTAAAAGTATTGCTTTCTCGATTTCCCGGTATTTTGCAATTCTCTGCTCTTCATCTTTTATCTGCCTTGCTTCAGCAAGCATTCTGTCAACCTCCGGATTATTATAACCTGTCCAGTTATCCGCTGACTGTGAATGAAAAAGAGGATACATAAAGTTATCCATCGTAGGATAATCTGCACCCCAGCCAATCCTGAAGAAATTGAGTTCCCCTGTTTGAGCTTTTTCAATTAATGTTCCCCATTCAAAGCCCTCTATTTCAATATTTACACCAATTTCTTTTAAATCTGCCTGAACAGCTTCTGCCAGCAGTTCATGTCCAGAACCAGTGTTGAAACCAAGATTCAATGTCGGTAAACCTTCACCATTTGGAAATCCTGCTTCAGCAAGAAGTGTTTTTGCTTTTTCCTGGTCAAAAGTATAAGGAGCCTGATTTTCAGCAAAACCCACTATTCCTCTTGGTACAAAACCTGTTGCAGGTGTTGGTACACCTTCCATTATTACATCGCATATATTCTTCCTGTCAATTGCATAATTTAATGCTTCTCGAAGCTTTGGGTTTGATTTAAAAGGTTCCGACTGTGTATTCATACCGTAAAAATATAGTGCAAGTATTGGAATTGTTATTACATTGTCCTTAAGTTCAGGATCCTCTTCAGTGGCTTTAATCTTTCCCGTAGGAATTGCACAATAATCAATATTGCCTGCCTTAAATTCAAGAAATGCAGTGTTTTCATCAGTTATTATTCTATATTCTACCGCATCAAGCTTTGCATTGGCGCCATAGTAGTCTTCATTGCGCACCAGTTTTATATACTGTTCATCAACCCATTCTACAAATTTAAATGGCCCTGTTCCATTAATATGCTTTGTATAATCATTTCCCCATTTTTCAATATCAGCTTCTCTTACAGGATAAAAAACTACATGGCCCAATGTATTTATAAAATCCTGGTATGGGTATTCAAGAGTTACTTGTAGAGTGAAATCATCAAGCGCCGTAACACCCTCCAGAGTAGTTGCGGTTCCTTCCTGGCATGCCTGAAAGCCTTTTATTGCAGACAGGTGATAGGCAAGATAGGCCGCTGTCTCGGCCAGGACAGCTCTCGTCCAGGAATAAACGAAATCATGGGCTGTAAGCGGTGAGCCGTCATGGAATTTTACGCCTTTTCTAATGTTAAAAGTGTAGACAAGCCCGTCATCTGTGACGTCCAAATTTTCACAGAGCTCAGGGACAAGATCAAGCGTCACCGGGTCATAATCAAAAAGGCCGTCCCAGACCTGGCGTATTACCTGCATGCCTTCGCTTTCAACGCAGAATGGCGGGTCCAATGACATTGGCTGGTCTATATGGATTTTCATCACTCCGCCTGCAGCTTCAGCTTTTTTACAGCCAATTGAAAGAGATCCTATGAGTGCAACAATAAGAACTACAGCCATGATAGCAATCATTTTAGATCTTAATTTCATTTAACCTCCTCTTTCTGCTTTTATTTGCAGAAAACCTGCAAAACTATATCAATATAATTTTAAATTTATAAATTAAAAATAATTATAACTGTCTTTCCGCATGTTAAAAACTCAGTTTTTCCGAATTAATTTCTTAAAAATTACGGGGTTACTTGCCCCAAAAATTGTCCTCATCAATATCTAAAAGATCAAGCAGTAACTTCTGGATAG
>Ga0194126_10000575_pt1 | contig 61360 bp, 55 predicted proteins | sample TA2KigC150mmetaG_FD_148641 | JGI IMG/M metagenome (GOLD analysis project Ga0194126, IMG submission 148641) | Freshwater microbial communities from Lake Tanganyika, Tanzania - TA2015035 Kigoma Deep Cast 150m | ecosystem: Environmental > Aquatic > Freshwater > Lake | place: Tanzania: Lake...
GTTGAGGGCGATCTTGCGGAGCCAGGGGTAGAGGGGCCAGTCGGCGTCGAACCGGCCCAGGGCGAAGTAGGCCTTGACGAACGTTTCCTGGGCGAGGTCGTCGGCCGACTGGTGCGCGCCGGTCAGCCGCCGGCAGAGGGCGTAGATCCGCTGCTGATGCTTGCGGACCAGGCTCTCGAAGGCGTCCATGTCTCCCTGCTGGGCTTTCCTGACGAGGACGGCATCCTCCGGATGCTCGTGCGGTCTCGTCGGAGCTCCCATAGGTGATACACCTCGCCGCGGAACTTATTCCCTTTCCTATTATAGGCTTTTCGGCCGGACTTGTCGCCGCGGAGGCCCGAAAGGTGCCAGCCCGTCGGATGGGGAGAGACGCTGGAGGGAGCAGAATAACAGGGGGACACGTACCTCCGGTACATGTCCCCGATCTCTTCACTTCAGCACGAAGCGGACGGTCACCGTGAAGGTCACGGGCCTGGGACGCCCGTTGATGACGAGCGGCTCGTAGACCCATTGGCGGACGGCGGCGACCGCGGCCTCGTCGAGCAGCGGGATGGAGCGCAGGACCTTGACGTCGATGACCCGTCCGTAGATGTCGGTCGTCGCTTCGAGGATGACGACGCCCGCGGCCCGGACGAGCCGGGCGATCTCGGGATACTCGGGCTCGACCCGGCGGACGAGCCGGGGAGCCTTGATCTCGCCAACGGCCTGGACGACGGGCTCGACGTCGCCGACCAGGCTGTAAAGGACGTCCCCGATGAGGCCGGCCGGCAGGCCGCCCTCGATCCCGTAATCGACGCCGCCGGGGATGCCGAACTCGGCGCCCCCGGCCCCGAAGCTCTCTTCGACGATGCCCTCGGGGATGTTCACGGGAGCGACGCTCCAGGTCGCGGCCGACGCGGCGACAGGGCGCGCCTTGATCCGGCCCCCCGGGCTCCCGGTCCTCGCTTTGGGCGGAGGCAGTGGTGTCTTGGGAAGCGCGGGGGCGACGATGACTGTCGAGATCCCGGACTGAGGCAGGTCGCCTACTCTAAGGAGCGGCAGGACCAGGGCCAGGGTCAGGGCGGCCGCGTGGACGAGCGCGGCCGCCGGCAGGGCGACGGCCTTGGCCCCCAAATGTTTTTCCGGGATGAAGAACGCGTCTTGGAACATCTTGGCCTCCTTGCGGCGGACTCCCGGAAGCCCGTGCTTCCATACGGGATACAATCGAGGAGGCAGAGATATTCCCCAAGGACGGTCCGTTATCAAGGGGAAGTCCTCAGTTCGGCTTGGCGAAGGATATCACCCTGGGCGACATCCATCGCCGCCTCACGACGGACTTCCTTAGCAGAGCGGAACGAGGGCTACGCTTTCGCCTTGGGCCTCCGGCCGGCCTTCTTATAGACGACGGCGACGACGGTCTTGTCGTTGCCGCCCATGTTGACCGACAGGGCGTAGGGGCGCTTGCGCGAGATCTTGATCTGCCAGCCGTCGGCCTTCCCCGTGAGCTGCTGCCAGACCGTGACGGCCTGGCGAACCCCGGTCCCGCCTGTCGGATGGCCCCAGCCGACGAGCCCGCCCGAGGTGTTGAACGGCACCTCGCCCTTGCGCGAGGTCTTGCCCGCCAGCACGTAGTCGGCGCCTTCGCCCTTGCCGGCCAGGCCGATGGCCTCGACCGACAGGATGCCGGAGATGGTGAAGCAGTCGTGGCACTCGACCGTGCCGATCTGGTCCAGCGTGACGCCCGCGGCGTCCAGGGCCTTCCGCACGGCCCGCCTGGTCGTTTCGAGCTCGGTCAGGTCGGCCGGCGGCACGGTCAGGTCGGCCTCGACCTGCCCCCAGCCGGCGACCTCGACGGCCTCGTTCTTGGGGACGCCGCAGCGCTCGAGGCCCTCCTCGGACATCACGGCGATGGCCGCCGCGCCGTCGGAGACCTTGGAGCAGTCGAAGACGTTGAGATGGTCGACGAACGACCGGGGATTGGGCTCGGCCAGGCCCACGGCCTCGAGGTCCGGGCAGGTGTTGTGGAACTCCTGGGCCGTGTCGCACAGCCGGGCGTTCTCGACGGCGTTCCGGTACCAGCGGGCGAAGGCCCGCCGGGCCTTGTCGCGCCCGACCTTCTCGATGTAGGCCCCGGCCCGGTCGCTGAAGAGCGAGGGGAAGAAGTAGGCGTGGCCTTGCTTTCGCTCGCCGCGGTACCAGCCGGCGCCGCCGAGGATGTCGGCCCCGTAGATGGCCTTGACCGTGTTCTGGACCTCGACGCCGACCGTCAGGACGACGTCGGACGCCCCGGACATCACGCTCTTGATGGCCGCCGTCAGCGCGACGCCTCCCGAGGCGCAGGCGCACTCGACCCGGGTGCACGGCTTCCAGCGGAGGTCGGGGTCGATCGAGGGGATGAGCGCCGCCAGGTGCCCCTGCTTGTTGAAGCGGGCGGCCATGAAGTTGCCGATGACGCCCTCGTCGACGTTCCGGCCGCCGCCGATCCGGGCCAGGACGGCCCGCCCGGCCTCCTGGATGTATTCCTCGAGCCCCGGCCGGGGCTTTTTGGGATTGAATTCCTTGCGTCCGGTGCCGAGGGAGACCGTGTGGTGGCCCGCGGCCATGTAGACCTTGCGCCGGTTCTTTTTCATCGTCCGTCCTCTCTCAATCGAAGTAGCCGTTGACCGGCCCGTAGGCGTGGTAGAAGCCGGTCAGCATGACGGTGTTGACGTCCTCGTCCTTGCGGGCGACGCCGTCCCTGACCAGCCCGAGGCCGATCTCCTTGGAACGCCGCCCGTACTCGCGGGCCAGATCGGCCCCGAGCGTGTCCATCTTCCGGAGCTCCTTGAAATAGCCCTCGAGGAAGCCCGCTTTGTCGGCCATGCCGATGACCCCCTTCCAGGGCTTGGCCGAGGAGGGGAGGGGGCCGAGACGCTCGTCGCACCGGGCGCTGATCTCGGCCAGCGGGACATAGGCCTTGGTGTCGGGGTTGAAGACCCCGGCCGGGCGGCCTTTCTCGTACTTGAGAAAGCCGTCCTTCTGGGAGCCGTCCGGGAACTGGCCGCCGGCGACCCCCATTCCGAGCATCCCGTCCACGAGCGGGCTGCGGAGACCTTGGCCCGGGAGCCGCTCGTTCATGACCCCGAGGATGAAGCGGCAGACGTCGAGCCCGACGTAATCGACGAGCTGGAAGATGCCCATGGGCCGGATGAGGAATTCCTGGCTGACCTTGTTGACCATATAGACGGCGTCGACGAATCCGTATTGACCGGACAGCCGCTCGGCATCGGCGATGCCGTGGAGGGCGTCGCGCATGAAGTGCCCGTTGCCGATGAAGCCGGCCACGTCGTTCGAAGCGACGACCGTCTTGCGCAGCTTCTTGGCGTACTGGGCGGCGAACTCGGCCAGCTCGGGCAGCGTCGTCCCGGCCCGAATGACCTCGACCAGCTTCTGGACGGCCGGCGGGTTGTAGAAGTGGAAGCCGACGATCCGGCCGCCGAGGCCGATCCTCGCGTCGAGCTCGGAGATGGGGATGGACGAGGTGTTGGTCAGGAACCAGGCGCCCCTCGAGTTGTTGTCCTTGATCCCGGCGAGGAGCTTGACCTTGAGGTCGGGATTCTCGTTGACGGCCTCGAAGACCAGCGTCGAGCCGTGGGCGGCCTCGATCCGGGTCGTCGGCCGGACGAAAGCCAGGACGTCCTCGACATACTGGCGGATGATATCCTCGTTCTCGATGAGGTCGGCCCGGTCGGCGTAAACGGCGCGCAAGGCGACGGTCTTCTTCTCGGCCGTCCGCAGGACCTGAGCCCGCAGGTACTTGACGAGGCCGGTCAGGGCCTTGGACGAGATGTCCACGGCGTTGAGGGTGAACTCGCGGTCCTTGTGGGCCGGGTCCAGGGCCAGGTCGGCCATCTCCAGGGCCGTCAGCAGGACGATGCCGCTGCCCATCTTCCCGGCGGCGCCCAGGACGGTGACGTTCTCGAGTCGCTCGGCGTAGCTCATGACCGGCTCCAATCGGGTTTGCGCTTCTCGAGGAAGGCCTTCATGCCCTCGGCCCCTTCGTTGCCGAAAAGAGAACCGAACAGCTCCGACTCCAGGGCGCAGCCGCTCTCGAAGTCCCCGAGGACCCCTTCGCGGACGGCGCGTTTGACGAGCTTGACGGCCTTGGGGCCCTTGGAGGCGACGAGCTTGGCCAGGTCGACGGCCGTCTGAAGGAGGGCCTCGGGCTCGACGACCTTCTGGACGAGGCCCATCCGCAGGGCCTCGTCGGCCCCGATCATCTCGCCCGTCAGGAGCAGGAACAGGGCGTTGCCCGGGCCGATGAGGCGGGGCAGCCGCTGGGTCGCGGCGTAGCCGGGGATGAGGCCCAGGTTGACCTCGGGCTGGCCGAACTTGGCCTTGGAGCTGGCGACGCGGAAGTCGCACCCCAGGGCCAGCTCCAGGCCGCCGCCGAGGGCGAAGCCGTTGACGGCCGCGATGACCGGTTTGTCGAGCCGCTCCAGGGACCGGAACGTGGCCTGCCCGAGCCGCGAGAAGCGCGAGCCTTCCTCCGGCGTTTTGTCGACCATCTCGGCGATGTCGGCGCCGGCGACGAAGGCCTTGCCTTCGCCGGTGATGACCACGGCCTTGATGTCGGCCCGGTCCCGGTATTCGGCGACGAGGGAATCCATCTCCTGGAAGAACCGGGTGTTCAAGGCGTTCAGGGCCTGGGGCCGGGAGACGGTGACGACGGCGACGCCGTCGGCGATCTCCTGCTTGAGGATCTCGTAGTTCATGGCATCCTCCCTATTTCGTCAAGACGGACCTGGCGATGACCAGCCGCTGGATCTCGGACGTCCCTTCGTAGATCTCGGTGATCCGCTGGTCGCGGTAGAGGCGCTCGACCTTGTATTCCTTCATGTAGCCGTAGCCGCCGTGGACCTGGAGGGCCTTGTGGCAGACCCGGTGCGACATCTCGGAGGAGAACAGCTTGATCATGGCCGCCTCGGCCGTGAACTTCCGGTCCCCCTTGTCCTTCATCCAGGCCACCCGGTAGAGCATGGACTTGGCGACCTCGACCTCGACGGCCATGTCGGCCAGCATGAACTGAACGGCCTGCAGCTCGCAGATCGGCTTGCCGAACTGGACCCGCTCCTTGGCGTAGCGGACGGCTTCTTCGAGAGCCGCCTCGGCGATGCCGACGGCCTGGGCGGCGATGCCGATCCGCCCGCAGTCCAGGGTGGCCAGGGCGATGCTCAGGCCCTTGTTCTCCTGGCCCAGGAGATTGGCCGCCGGGACCCGGCAGTCGGTGAAGATGAGCTCGGTCGTGCTCGAGGTGCGGATGCCCATCTTGTTCTCGTGCTTGCCGACGGCGAACCCCGGTGTCCCCTTGGGGACCAGGATGGCCGAGATACCCCGGGCGCCCTTCTCCTTGTCGGTGCTAAAAAAGCCGATGACCAGGTCGGCATAGCCGCCGTTGGAGACGAACGTCTTGGCGCCGTTGAGGACGAACTCGTCGCGGTCGCGGACGGCCGTGGCCCGGACGCCCGCCGGGTCGCTGCCGGCGTCGGCCTCGGTCAGCGAAAAACAGCCGACCCATTCCCCGGAGGCCAGCCTGGGAAGATAGGTTTTCTTCTGGTCTTCGGTGCCGTACATCATCAGGGCGTCGTTGACCAGCGAGTTCTGGACGGAGACGGCCACCGTCAGCCCGTTGTCCGCTTTGCTGAACTCCATCAGGGCCCCGACATAGGCGATGGCCCCCAGGTCCGCCCCGCCGTAGGCCTCGGGGACGGTCATGCCCAGGTAGCCCAGCTCGCCCAGCTTCTTGAAGGCCGCGAGGTTGAATTCGCCCTTCTCGTCCCGTTCCTCCATGCCCGGGGCCAGCTCCTTTTCGGCGAACTTCCTGGCCCCGTCGACGACCATCTTCTGCTCTTCGTTCAGCTCAAAATCCATGATGACTCCTTCCTCGGTCCGAACATATATCGGCGCCCGCGCGCCTCCGTCACCCCTTCGAGGGCCGCCCGGCCCTCTCCCGGATGTAATCCACGATGCCTTGAAGATCGTCCCCCGGGCCGAAGACCTTGTCGATACCCAGCTCCCGGAGCTTCTCCTGGTCCCTGGTCGGGATGATGCCGCCCCCGGTCAGCAGGCGGTCGCCCAGGCCGGAGGCCTCCATGAGCTCCTTGACCCGGCGGAAGTTGGTCATGTGGGCCCCGGACAGGATGGACAGGCCGATGACGTCGGCGTCCTCGTCGACCGCGGCCCGGACGATGGACTCGGGCGACTGCTGCAGCCCGAGGTAGACGACCTCCATGCCGGCCTCGACCAGGGCCCGGGCGACGACCTTGGCGCCCCGGTCGTGGCCGTCGAGGCCGGGCTTGGCGATGATGACCTTGATCCTGCGGTCCGTCATGTTCGCATCCTCGCTTCCATCGCTAAAAGAACGGTTGTTCCCGGTATTCGCCGAAGACCTCGGTCAGGGCGTCGCTTATCTCCCCGAGGGTCGCGTAGCGGCGGGCGCAGTCGAGAAGGGGCGGCATCAGGTTCCGGCCTCCGAAGGCCGCGGCCTTGAGGTCCCGGAGGGCCTTCTCGGCGGCGGCGTTGTCGCGCTCGGCGCGCAGTCGGCGCAGGCGCTCGACCTGGTCCCGCTCCACGGACTCGTCGATCTCGAGCAGGGGGATCTCCAGCGTCTGGCCGGGGTTGACGAACTCGTTGACCCCGACGTGGAACTTCTTCTTTTTCGACAACGCCATCTGATATTCGTAGGCGGCCCGGGTGATCTCCCGCTGGAAGAAGCCCTGCTCGATGGCCGGGACGACGCCGCCGAGCTCGTCGATCTTCCGGAAATAGCGCTCGGCCTCCTCCTCGAGGGCGTCGGTCAGCTTCTCGACGTAATAGGAGCCGCCCAGGGGGTCGATGACGTTGGCCGCGCCGCTCTCGAAGGCGATGACCTGCTGGGTCCGGAGGGCGATCTCGACGGCCTTCTCGGAGGGCAGGGCCAGGGCCTCGTCCATGGAGTTCGTGTGCAGGCTCTGGCAGCCGCCGAGCACTCCGGCCAGGGCCTCGAGGGCCGTCCGGACGACGTTGACCTCGGGCTGCTGGGCCGTCAGGCTGCAGCCGGCCGTCTGGACATGGAACCGGCAGAGCCACGAGCGCGGGTTCTTGGCTTTGTATTTGTCGCGCATGGCCCGGGCCCAGATGCGGCGGGCGGCCCGCATCTTGGCGATCTCCTCGAAGAAGTCGAGGTGGGAGTTGAAGAAGAACGACAGCCGCGGGGCGAAGTCGTCGATGTCCATGCCGGCGGCGACGGCGTGCTCGACGTAGGCGAAGCCGTCGGCCAGGGTGAAGGCCAGCTCCTGGGCGGCCGTCGACCCGGCCTCCCGGATGTGGTAGCCGCTGATGGAGATGGTGTTCCACTGGGGGACTTCCTCGGCGCAATAGGCCATCAGGTCGGTGATCAGGCGGAGGTGGGGCTCGGGGGGGAAGATCCATTCCTTCTGGGCGATGTACTCCTTGAGGATGTCGTTCTGCAGGGTCCCCCGGAGCGCCTTGAACGGGATGCCGCGCTTCTCGGCGTTGGCCAGGAACATGGCGAAGATCCAGGCCGCCGGGGCGTTGATGGTCATCGAGGTCGAGACGCGGTCGAGGGGGATGCCGTCGAACAGGCGCTCCATGTCGGCCAGCGAAGAAACGGCCACACCGGTCTTGCCGACCTCGCCGGCCGACAGCGGATGGTCGGCGTCGCGGCCGTAGAGCGTCGGGTTGTCGAAGGCCACGGACAGGCCCGTTTGGCCCTTCTCGAGCAGGAACTTGTAGCGCTCGTTGGTCTGGTCGGCCGTGCCCATGCCCGCGAACTGGCGCATGGTCCAGAGCTTGCCCCGGTACATCGAGGGATGGACGCCGCGGGTGTAGGGATAGGCCCCCGGGTAGCCGAGCCGGGTCTCAGGATCATATCCCTCGAGGTCCTCCCAGGAATAAAGCGGTTCGAGCGGGCGGCCGGAGAGAGAGGTGAAATCGGCGTCCCTCAGGCCGCCTTTCTCGTATCGCTCCTGCCACTTTTTTCTATTGGGGTTCTTCACGGGGCCCTCTCTCTTCGTCGATCAAGATGCGGACCCGCGAGACGGCCTCGCGGATATAGGGGTAGGGGGAACGCCGCCGCTCGAGGAGCCGGCCGACGACCGCCGGGATGACCTCGCCGGCGTTGGTCAGCGCGGCGTACTTGTCCCACAGCTCCCGGCCGATGGCCGCCCGGACCTCGCTCTCGAGGCGGGCCCGGCGTTTCTCCAGGAACAGCCCGGAAGCGACCAGCCCGCTTACGAGGCGCTCGATCTCGGCGAAGGCCTCGTCCAGGCCCCTGTCCTGGAGGGCGGAGGCCTGGATGACCGGGGGCAGCGACTTCCTTCTCGGTCCGCCGCCGATCTCCATCAGGAACCGCAGGGAGTCAAGAAGCGTCTCTGTGCCCTGGAGGTCGGACTTGTTGACCAGGAACAGGTCGGCGGCCTCGATGATGCCGGCCTTGAGGGCCTGGATGACGTCGCCCGTCCCGGGCTGCAGGACGAGGACGACCAGGTCGGCCGAGCTCATGACGTCGAGCTCGGACTGGCCGACCCCGACCGTCTCGATGAAGATGCGGTCCAGGCCGAAGGCGTCCAAGACGTCGGCGGCGTAGGGCGTCGCCGGGGACAATCCGCCGTGGCCCTCCCGCGAGGCCATGGAGCGGATGAAGACCTGGTGGTCGTCGCTCAGGCGCTGCATCCGGACCCGGTCCCCGAGGAAGGCCCCGCCGGAGAACGGGCTTGTGGGGTCGACGGCCAGGACCCCGACTTTCCGCCCGGCTTGGACGGCCCGTCGGGCCAGGGCGGCCGTGACCGTGCTCTTGCCGACGCCCGGGGGGCCGGTGACGCCGACGCGGATGCCGCCCTTCTGGCGGGGGATGATCCGGTCGAGGACCTCGGGGATCGCCTGCGGGGAGTTCTCGACGACCGAGATCAGGCGGGCGCAGGCCAGGCGGGAACCGGCGAAGAAATCCGTCCACAGTTCCTGGCTGACGGACGGTTTCTCCACGCTCATGAAGCTAAGAAAGCGGCCTCTCCTCACGCCGCCGGTGCCGATTTCCCTTCTATCGAGAAACCTTTTTATATCTTTTTACGGCGCGCCCTGTCAAGGATTCAAGCCATGAGGCTGCAGATGGCGGCGACGTTGACCATGTCGTCGGCCGAGCAGCCCCGGCTGAGGTCGCAGTAGGGCTTGTTGAGACCCTGGACGATGGGCCCGACGGCCTCGGCCCCGGCCAGGCGCTCGGTCAGCTTGTAGCCGATGTTGCCGGCGTCGAGGTCGGGGAAGACCAGGACGTTGGCCCGCCCGGCGACCGGGCTGCCCTTGCACTTGCGCTCGCCGATAGAAGCCACCAGGGCGGCGTCGGCCTGCATCTCGCCGTCGAGCATGAGGCCGGGGGCCTTCTCTTGGGCCATCTTGGTCGCCCGGATGACCTTGTCGACGTCCTCATGGGCGGCCGAGCCCTTGGTCGAGAACGACAGCATGGCCACCCGCGGCTCCTCGCCGGTCACGGCCTGGAAGTTCTTGGCCGAGGTCAGGGCGATATCGGCCAGCTGGGCGTCGGTCGGGTTGGGGACCACGGCGCAATCGGCGTAGCAGAGGAGCTTGTCCGGGAGGACCATGATGAAGTAGCTCGAGACCGTCGAGATGCCGGGGGCCGTGCCCACGGTGTGGATGGCCGCCCGGATGACGTCGCCGGTCGAGGACATGTTGCCGCCGACCACGGCCCCGACCTTGCCGGTCGCGAGAAGAAGCCCGGCGTAGTAGAGCGGGCCGCGGGCGGCCTCGGCGCTCTGCTCGAGGGTCCACCCCTTGCCCTTTCTCTTCTCGAAGAGGATGTTGACCAGCTCGTCCTTCGCCTCGTGCGTGCCGGGGTCGACGACCGGGATGCCGCCGATGTCGATCCCGTTGTCCTTGGCCACCTTGGCGATCGCCGCGGCGCCGCCGACGAGCCACGGCTGGGCGATCTTGCCGTCCCTGAGGATCAGGGCCGCCTTGAGCGTCCGGACGTCCTCGGCGTCGGGGAAGGCGACCTTGTGGTTCTTCTTGGCGGCCTTGTCGCGGATGTCCCGGATGAAGGTATTTCCCATCGTATGACTCCTTAAGAATGATATCTCGTTCCCTTGGCCGGCCGCGGCCCCCCGAACGGAGGTCAGCGGCGGAGGTACTTGTCGATCTCGGCGGCCGCGATGCGGGCGTCGCCCATGGCCAGGATGACGGTCGCCCCGCCGCGGATGATGTCGCCCCCGGCGTAGATCCCCGGGAGGTTGGTGGCCATGGTCGTCCAGTCGACCTCGACGTTGCCCCACTTGCCCATCTTGAGCCCCGGCGTCGTCTGGGGGATGAGGGGGTTGGGGCTCTGGCCGATGGCGCAGACGACCAGGTCGACCTCGGTCGTGTACTCCGAGCCCTCGATGGGCACCGGCCGCCGCCGGCCCGACGCGTCCGGCTCGCCCAGGCCCATCTTCTGGCACTCCATGGCCCGCAGGCGGCCGTGCTCGTCGCCGATGTAGCGGATCGGGGTCGTCAGGAGCTGGAACTCGATGCCCTCCTCCTCGGCGTGGTGGATCTCCTCGATGCGGGCCGGCATCTCGGCCCGCGAGCGGCGGTAGACGATGATGGCCCGCTCGGCGCCCAGGCGCTTGGCCGTCCGCACGGAGTCCATGGCCACGTTCCCTCCGCCGATGACGGCCGCCGTCCGGGCCTTGAAGACCGGCGTGTCGTGGTCGGGGAAATCGTAGGCCCGCATGAGGTTGACCCGGGTCAGGTATTCGTTCGCGGAATAGACCCCGACCAGGTTCTCGCCGGGGATCTTCATGAAGTTCGGCAGGCCGGCGCCGGAGCCGATGAAGATGGCCTCGTAGCCGTCGGCCCTCAGGTCCTCGATGGTCGCCGTCATGCCGACGACGAAGCTCGTCCGGATCTCGACGCCGAGCCGCTTGAGGTAGTCGACCTCGGCCTTGAGGATGGCCTTGGGCAGCCGGAACTCGGGGATGCCGTAGATGAGCACCCCGCCCGACTCGTGGAGGGCCTCGAAGATGGTCACCTTGTGGCCGAGCTTGGCCAGGTCGCCGGCCACGGTCAGCCCGGCCGGGCCGGCCCCGATGATGGCCACCTTTTTGCCCGTGGGCGGCGGCAGGGGCGGGACCTTGACCGAGCCCTCGAGGCGCTCGAAGTCGGAGACGAAACGCTCCAGGTTGCCGATGGCCACCGGCGAGCCGCCGGTCTTTTTCAGCGAGCAGACCTCTTCACATTGCGTTTCCTGGGGGCAGACCCGGCCGCAGATGGCCGGCAGCGAGTTGGTTTCCTTGATCTTCCAGGCGGCTTCGACAAAGCGGCCGGCCTCGATGAGCTTGACGAAGGCCGGGATGTCGATGTAGACGGGGCAGCCCGTGACACAGGGCGAAGTGGGGCAGTCGAGGCAGCGGCGGGCCTCCTCCCGGGCCATCTCCGCGGTCAGGCCGAGATTGACCTCCTTGAAGTCGCGATTGCGCTCGTCCGCCGGACGCTCGGGCATCTTCTGGCGCACGGACTTCATGCGCTCCTTGGGCGGCACGGACTTGCGCAGGTCCTTGCGCCAGTCCTGGTCGAACTCGGCCTTCAGGCGGGCCCGGTCTTCGGGGGATAGTGCCTTTTTTTCCTCAGCCATGTCTCTCCGTCCCTTGTCCTAGGGGAGCTCGGTCTCCTCGAAGCGGCAGAGCGACCGGATCTCGTCGTCGAAATAGGATTTCCGGCGCATGAACAGCTCGGCCCAATCGACCTCGTGCCCGTCGAAGTCCGGCCCGTCGACGCAGGCGAACTTGGTCTTGCCGGCGGCCGTGCAGCGGCAGGCGCCGCACATCCCGGTGCCGTCGACCATGATGGGGTTGAGGCTGACGATGGTCTTGATGCCCAGGGATTTGGTGGCCTGGGCCGTGGAATACATGAGATAGGTGCAGCCGATGGAGATGACCCGGCCGACGGGGGCCTCGGCCTCGAGGACCTTGTCGAGCTCCTTGTGGACGAAATCCCCGGAGCCCAGGGCATGGTCGCGCGACGAGAACAGGACCTTGTCGCAGACCGAGAGATAGCGGTCCTTCCAATAGACGAGGTAGTCGGCCTTGGCGTCGATGACGGCGATGACCTTGTTGCCGGCCGCCCGCAGGGCCCGGGCCGTCGGCCAGAGGGCCCCGATGCCGAAACACCCGGCGGTCAGGACCACGGTCCCGAAGGGGCCGATCTCCGAGGCCCGGCCCAGCGGTCCGACGAAGACCGGGACCTCGTCGCCGGCCCGCAGGGCGGCCAGCTTGCGCGTGCTCGTCCCGACCGACAGGAAGACGGCCGTGACCGAGCCGCGGCCGGCATCCCAGTCGGCGATGGACAGGGGAATGCGCTCGCCGCGCTCGTCGGGCATGACGATGACGAACTGGCCCGGGCGGCACTTCCTGGCCACTTCGGGGGCCTCGAACTCGATGAGGTGGAGGTTGGGGACGAGACGCTCGCGGGTCAGGATCTTGGGCATCGTCTTCCTCGCACGAGCTTCAGGCTCTTGTTCTCGAGGGCCAGGTTCAGGCCCTTGTAATCGTCCGGGTCGCGGGGCGCGGCCCCGGCCGAAGCGGCGGCCCGGGCGGTGAGGGGGGCGTCGGTCACGGCCCCCGGCCAGGCCGGCTCCTCATGCAGGACCAGGCCCTGGTCCGGAAGGGCAGCCATCGCCAGGCCGCCGAAGGCGGCCACGGTCCGGGCCAGGTCCTTCCGCGCGTCCCCGCCCGAGGAGGGGAGGATCTCCGCGCGGTCCATCCTCGCGGCCAGGTCGGCCAGGATGCGCCAGCCGGGCCTGGCCTCGCCCGCCGGTTCGAGCGCCGGTCCGGTCAGCTGGACCCGGCCCTCGACGTTGACGAACGTCCCTTCCGTTTCGAACGATGTCGCTTCGGGCAGGACGACGTCGGCCGCGGCCGTGTTCTCGTCCTCGTAGCTTCCCTGGAAGACGACGAACCCGGCCGCTCCCGGTTCGAGCTTGGGTGAAGGGCCGGCCAAGTAGAAGGCCCGGACCTTGCGCCGGGAGGCGGTCTCGACCGGGAAGGCGCCGGCGATCTCGAGCCCGCCTCGCCCGTTGGCTTCCCCGTCCAGGGGGATGACGCGGCCGTCCGTCAGGGCGGCCAGGTTCAGGAGCTCGACGAGCGCGCTCCGCCCGCCGAAGGCCCCGAGGAAAGCCGGGCCGACGAGGTAGAAAGCCGGCTTTCGCGTCTCGAGGGCCTGGGCGATATCGAGGAGCGTTCCCCGGGTCAGGCCGAGGGACCGGAGCTTCTTCGGGCCGTCGATCTTGACGGCGGCGCCGCGGACCTTGCGGACGGCGGCCGCCAGGGACTTGAGGAGCGCTTGGCCTTTCCCCGCGGGGAGGGCGGCTCTGAGAGCGGCCCGGCTGGAGGCCCCCAGGGCCTCGGTGCCGATGTGGACCAATGTCGCCCCGTTCCGGACGGCCCGGGTGACCTCGACGCCCACGATGGGCTGGGTCTCGGGGAGGTCCTCTTCGAACACGACGATCGTGCCGGCCCGGCCGATGTCGGCCATCTGAAAATTCAGAGCCAGGGACTGCCCTGTGCGGCGCCCGTGAGCGCGGAGCGCGCCGGCGGCCGACCCTTCCCAGGGGCCGGCGATCGAGCGGGCCTTCAGGATGTCGGCGGCGAAACGGTGGAGGGCGAACAGGTCCTCGCAGGAGCTCTGGGCGGAGGCGGTCACGGCGATCTGCCCGTCTCCGAGCGCTTTGAGCCCCGCGGCGGCCGCGTTCAGGGCCTCGTCCCAGGAGGCGGCCTCGAGCCGGCCGTCCCGGCGGACCATCGGCCGGAGCAGACGGCGGGGATGGCCGACGGCGGTCTTCACCAGGAACCGGCCCTTGACGCAGGCCTGGCCGCGGTTGGCCGGGCCCTCGGGGTCGGGGAGGGTCTCGACGACGCGGCCGTCCCACAACCCGATCTTCAGCCGGCAGCCCTGGGCGCAAAAGGGGCAGAGGGCCTTGACCTCGGAATCGGGCAGACGTTCGTAGCGGACGCTCCGGTCGGCCAGAGAGCCGGTCGGGCAGACATCGACACAGGCCCCGCAGAAGCGGCAGCCGGAGTCGACGAGGCGGCGGTCCATGGCCGTGCCGATGACGGTCTCGGAACCGCGGGCGACGAAGGTCAGCACGGAGGCCCCCCTGACCTCAGAGCAGATCCGGACGCACCGGCCGCAGAGGATGCAGAGGCTGTTGTCGCGGTCGATGAACGGGTCGTCCCGCCGGACCTCGCCCTCCCGGCGCAGGGCGGGGTAGGGGACCCGTTCGAGACCGACGGCCTCGACGGCCTTCTGCAGCTGGCAGCGGCCGTTGGCCGAGCAGAGCACGCAACCCGTGGGCTCGCCCGTCTTCCGGATGGTGGATTTGTAGTCGTCGCAGGACGACTTCTCGTCGCAGACGAGGCAGGCATGGGGATGTTCGGCCAGGATGAGCTCGAGGATCCCCCGGCGAAGCGACTTGAGCTCCGGGGAATCGGTGCGGACCTCGAGGCCCTCTTCGGCGAAGGTCGTGCAGGCCGGCATGTAGCCTCTCCGGTCCTTGACCTCGACGAGGCAGAGCCGGCAGGCCCCGTAGGGTTCGAGAGCGGGGTGCTCGCAGAGGGACGGGATGAGGATCCCGTTGGCCTTGGCGACCTCGAGGATGGTCGGGCGGCCATCGAAGACGAGCGGACGGCCGTCGATGATGATGTTCATGACCGTCCCCCCTCTCCCGAGTGTTTCGAGACGGCCCCGACCTTGGGCGGGCAGATGTTCATGCAAGCCCCGCACTTGATGCAGGCGGCCTGGTCGATGACGTGGACCTGTTTCCGCTCGCCGGTGATGGCGTTGACGGGGCAGGCCTTGAGGCAGAGCAGGCAGCCGACGCACTTGTCGGGCTCGATGTCATACGTGATCAGGTTCTTGCAGACCTTGGCCGGGCAGCGGCGCTCGCGGATATGGGCCTCGTATTCGTCCCGGAAATAGCGCAGGGTGGACAGGACGGGGTTGGGCGCCGTCTGCCCCAACCCGCAGAGAGCCCCCTGCTTGACCGTCAACGCCAGCTCCTCGAGCTTGCGAAGGTCGTCGTCGGTGCCCTGGCCGCCGGCGATCCGGGCCAGGATGCCGGCCATCTGCCGGGTGCCGAGACGGCACGGGGCGCACTTGCCGCAGGACTCCTCCTCCGTGAAGCGCAGGAAGTAGAGGGCGATGTCCACCATGCAGGTGTCCTCGTCCATGACGATCATGCCTCCGGAGCCCATCATGGCCCCGGCCTTGGTCAGGCTCTCGTAATCGACGGGCAGGTCCAGGAGGTCGCGGGGGACGCAACCGCCCGAGGGCCCGCCGATCTGGATGGCCTTGAACTCCCGGCCTCCGGGGATGCCGCCGCCGATCCCGTAGACGATCTCCCGCAGGCGGATGCCCATGGGGACCTCGACCAACCCGGTGTTGTTGATCTTGCCGACCAGCGAGAAGACCTTGGTGCCCTTGCTCGTCCCGGTCCCCAGCCCGGCGAACCAGGCCGCGCCCCGGCTGATGATGGACGGCACGTTGGCCCAGGTCTCGACGTTGTTGATGACGGTCGGCCGCCCCCAGAGCCCGTGCTCAGCGGGGTAGGGAGGTCTCTGCCGCGGATAGGCCCGCTGGCCTTCGATCGAGGCGATGAGAGCGGTCTCTTCGCCCGAGACGAAGGCCCCGGCGCCGCGGACGATCTCGAGGTCGAAGTCGAAGCCGGTGCCGAGGATGTCCTTGCCGAGCAGCCCGAGCTCGCGGGCCTGGCCGAGGGCGACGCCCATGCGCTGGACGGCCAGGGGATACTCGTCTCGGATATAGAGGAAGCCCTTCTCGGCCCCGATGGCCCGGGCCCCGATGACCATGCCTTCGACCACGGCGTGGGGGTCGGCCTCCAGGACCGAGCGGTCCATGAAAGCCCCGGGGTCGCCCTCGTCGCCGTTGCAGATGATGTACTTCGGCTCAGCCTTCTCCCGCCGGCAGAGGGCCCATTTCCGGCCCGTAGGGAAGCCGGCCCCGCCGCGGCCCCTGAGACCCGACGCGGAGATCTCGGCGATGATCCCTTCCGGGGTCATCTCCGTCAGGGCCTTGGCCATGGCCTCGTAGCCGTCATAGGCGATGTACTCCTCGATCTTCTCCGGGTCGATGCGGCCCCGGTTGCGGAGGACGATGAGGCGCTGGTGCTTGAAGAAGTCGATGTCCGTCATCTTGGGGACGGGCTTGGCTTCGGCCGGCGGGACGTACATGAACTTCTGGACCGGGCGGCCCTTGACCAGGTGTTCCTCGACGAGGAAGGGAACGTCCTCGGGCGTCAGGCGCTGATAGAAGATGCCCTCCGGATGGACCACGACGATGGGGCCCCTCTCGCAGAACCCGTTGCAGCCGGTGGCCACGACCAGGACCTCGTCCTGGAGGCCGCGCCCGGCGACCTCCTTCTCCAAGGCCTCCTTGAGCGTGAACGCGCCGCAGGAGACGCAGCCCGTCCCGGCGCAGACAAGCAGGTGAGTGCGATGGTGTTTCAATCTCGTCCTTCAGTACATGGTTTCGCTGCCGACGGCCAGCGCGTATTCGGCGACGACCCGGCCTTCGAGCACGTGCTCGGCCAGGATCCTGCGCATCTTTTCGGGGGTCAGCTGGGCGTACTTGACGGGGGGCCGGTCCTTGATCTCGACCGTGACCATGGGCTCCCGGTTGCAGAGCCCGGCGCACCCGGAAGTGGTCACGATGACGTCCTGGACGGCCCGGCTCTCGATCTCCTGGAGGAGGGCGTCCATGATGCCCCGGGCCCCGGCGGCGATGCCGCAGGTCCCCATGTGCACGGTGACCTTGGCCCGCCCGGCGCCGTCCCGCAGGACGGTCATGGCCTTGGTCTTTTCGCGGATCCGGGCCAGCTCCTGGATGGTCAGCTTCTTGGTGCTCAATCTCCGTCTCCCGTCGCGTCGTTCACGTCGTCCCGATGCTTTCGAGTCCGGACCGGAGCGTCCGCCGGACCTCCCTGATCAGCTCCGGCCCGGCCGCGGACCCTTCGCACGATCGTGCGAAGAACGCATGGCTGGCGAACCTGAAGGCCCGGCCGTCCCGCCGATGGCGGTAACGGAAATCGATCTCGGGATGGCCGAGGACCAACATTATCATCGTTTCGGCCATGCTCGTCAAGGGTTGCCGATCGATGTGGCGGAAACGGAACCGGGCCGCGACCCGCGTGCCCTTTCCCGGGGTCGAGCGGACGGTCAGGTCGCCGCCGCTCTGCCGGGCCGCCTGGGCCAGGAGCGGCAGGCCCAGCCCGGTCCGCTTTTGGCCGGTCGTGAAGAACGGGTCGAGGGCCCGCCGGCAAACCTCCTCGGTCATCCCCCGCCCGTCGTCCGAGACCCGGATGGTCAGAAGGCCCCGGGACGCGTTCTCGTTGATGAGGATGACGACGCGCGTCGCCCCGGCGTTCACGGCGTTCTCGGCCAGGTCGAGGACGTGGAGGGACAGATCTTCCATCATGGGGCGAGGATCCTCCGGCCGCCGAGGCCGGCCAAGGCCTTGCGGACCTCCCCGAGGGTGGGAGAGGCGAGCAGAAAACCGGTCTGCCGGCTGCCGATCTCCTCGGGACGGTGGGCGTCGGAAAAACGGACCAGCGGATAGCCCGGAGGGGGAATGGACGGCAGCCCGGTTTCCGCGGCCCCGGCGGGAGAGAAGACCTCGAGGGCGTCAAAAGCCAGGTCCGGGGGGATGAACCCGAGCTGGGAGATGACGCTGAAGGAGCCCCGGTCGTAGTGGGCGGCGACGGCCAGCCCCCCGTGCGCGTGGATGAGGTCGACGATCTCGTGGACCGTCAGCTCGGTGGCTCCCATGAGGAAAAAGGGGTGGAATCCGGTGACCTCGTCGGCTTCGTTGACCAGGACCTGGTCCTCGGCGTAGGCCTTCTTCGGACCGCCGTCGGGCAGGCCCCGATGAACGGCCTCGAGCACGGGCCGGACATCGTCCATGGCGTCGAACAGGGCCAGGACGTGGACTTCCTCCGCCGAGACGATCTCCATCCCGGGCAGGACGGTGAGGCCTGTCCCGCCGGCCGCCCGCATGGCCGCTTCGGCGTTCTCCGCGGCGTTGTGGTCGCAGACGGCGATGATATCGAGGCCGACCTCCCGGGCCCGGCCGACGATGGCCCGTGGCGACATCGTCAGCTCGCCGCACGGCGAAAGGCAGGAGTGGATGTGGAGGTCGGCCCGGTAGCGCCCGAGGGTCATCGCGCCCCGCGCAGGCCGAGCTGGTGAAGCCTTCCGCTCAGCTCGAAGGCCCCGAGGGAGGTCCCGAGCAGCGGCAGGCGTTGCTCCTCGGACTGACGGACGGTGTCTTCGGACGGCTCCCGGCCGTTGGTGATGATGACGCCGGCCAGGTCCTTGAGGACGGCCACGGCGACGACGTTGGGATGGATCTGGATGGTGATCCACAGGTCGTCCTTTCGGCCGTGGGCCATGACGTCGCTCATCAGGTCCCCGATGTAGGCCCCCGCGACCGGGCGGTCGAGGCCGCCGCGGCCGGCGTGGACCTTGAGCTCGAGTTGCCGGACGATGTCGGAAAGCGTCATCGGATCTCCTTTCGGAAGAGGGGGCAGTCGTCGAGGTCGGCCAGGCCGCGGACGATGTCCTCGGCCAAGGTCAGGCAGTCGGGGGCGCCGCAGGCCCCGCAGTCCTTTCCGGGCAGGAGCCGAAGGAGCTCGTCCCGGCGGGTGGCCTTCCGGATGGCCTCGACGGGATCGGGGTCGAGCAGCGGCACTTCGATCGGCTTGACGGGGTGCTGGAACGAGAGGAAGTTCTCGCGGACGAAGGGGCCGAAGTCGGCCCGCTCGACACCCACCTTCTCGCTGGCCATGGAGACCAGCCGGAGAATGCGGCTCTTGGTGATGAAGCGGTTCTCGACGGCCAGCGGGCCGCCGACGCAGCCGTCCGGGCAGACCATGCACTCGAGGTAGTCGACGTCCTTGAGCTGGCCGGCCTCGACCTGGTCGAGGACCCGGATCGTGTCCCGGACCCCCGACACGGCGATCGTCCGGTGCTTCTTGAGGCCTCGCGTCTCGCCTCCCGAGAGCGACCAGCCGAGGCCCAGGCCGCTGAAGACGTTCGCCGGGAACAGGTGGTGCATGATCGTGCTCTCGTCGATCTTCTTCAGGGCCTGGAGGAGCCGGGGGTAGATGTCGCGGATGGAGATGGCCCCGTCCAGGTAGGACTTGGCCATGGTCGCCGGCCTATTGATGGAGACGATCTTGGCCGGGCAGGGAGTGATGTGGATGAGGCCGATCTCTTCGGGCGCGAGCTTCAGGACGCCGGGCAGGGTGGCCCGCAGGATCTTGGCGGCGATCTCCCGGGGCGGCTCGATGGGCACGATGAGCCCGCAGAGGGACGGGTAGCGCCGCTGGATGAGCCGTACGACGACCGGGCAGGTCGTCGAGATCAGCGGCCGGGGCTGCGGGTGGGCGGCCAGGTACTCCTCGGCGGCCGAGGCGTAGAGCTCGCAGATCGAGCTGAGCTCGAAGACCTGGTCGAAGCCCTCGTGGCGGAGGGCCGACAGGACCTCGTTGGGCGTCGTATCGTTGCCGAACTGGCCGTAGAGCACGGTGGCCGGGATGGCGACCTTGTACCGGAAGGCCCGCAGGTCGGAGAAGGATGTCGTTCGGGATTCGATGGCGTCGTTGGGGCAGTACCGGATGCACTCGCCGCAGTCGATGCACAGGTCGCCGAGGACCTGGGCCTTGTTGTCGCGGACCCGGATGGCCCGCGTCGGACAGGCCGTCAGGCAGTGGACGCAGCCGCCGCACTTTTCGAGGTTGACGCGGATGGGATGGTCGGGGCTCCGGCTCACGACGGCCTCCCGTCCCGGGCGAAGGTCATCTCCAGCCGCGTGCCCCGGCCCGGCTCGGAGACGATCCGGAAGACGTCGGCGTTCCTCTTGATGTTCGGCAGGCCCATGCCGGCCCCGAAGCCGAGCTCGCGCATCTCTCTGGTCGCGGTCGAGTAGCCCTCGGTCATGGCCAGCTCGATGTCGGGGATGCCCGGGCCGTGGTCGTCGACGATGATCGTGACGTCCGCGGGCGTCACGGCCAGGCGGACCGTCCCCTGGAACGCGTACATGATGACGTTCATCTCGGCCTCGAAGGAGGCGATGGCCGCCCTGCGGACGACCTGGACATCGAGCCCCAGCTCCTTCAGCAGGTCCTTGATGCGCCGGGAGACCTCACCCGCGCGGGCGAATTCCCCGCCCTTGAGAGAGTACTCCTGACGGTAACACAGGTCCTCTTCCATGACTCACGCGTCCGACCGCGGCGATCCTATCCGGATGCAGGCCTCGAACGTCGACAAGGGAGTCGAAATGAGCGGCAGGCGGTTGTCCCGGGCCTCGCCGACGACGGCGGCCGAGGGCCGCTTCCCTTGGACGAACACGACGGCCGCGACGTCGGCCACGGCGGCCGTGCTGACGACATGGCCGTTGACGAGGCCGGTGATCAGGAGCTCCCCCGGGCCCGTGAAGGCCAGGACGTCGCTCATGAGGTCGGAGGCGAAGACCCTCGTGAATTCGAGGCCCAGGTCGCTTCCCGGGGTCAGCAGCTCCCCGTCGAGGCGATCCAGGACGTTCCTCAGGTTCATCCGCCGGCCTCCGTGCCGTCCGCCGACGCCGGGGCCGGCTTGAGCGTTTCCAGCACGGCGTTGGCCTTGGTCTCGTTCATCTGGCCGTAGTAGCGGCCGTCGGCGACGACCAGCGGGGCCAGGGCGCAGGCGCCCAGGCAGTTGACCCGTTCCAGCGTGTATTCGCCGTCGGCCGAGGTCTGGCCGGCCGCGATCCCGAGCTTGCGCTCGAAGTGCTCGAGGACCGCCCCTCCTCCGCGGACGTGGCAGGCCGTTCCCATGCAGACCGTGCAGATGTGGCGGCCGCGCGGCCGCAGGCTGAAGGACTTGTAGAACGTGGCGACGCTGTAGACGTGGGCCGGCGAGATGTCAAGCTCCCGGGCCACGTCGTCGAGCGTTTCGGAGGACAGCCAGCGGAACCGGTCCTGGATGTCCTGGAGGATGGGGATCAAGGCCCGCTTCTCGCCGTGATACCGGGCGACGACGTCCCGGACGACCGTGGGTTCCGAGCTCATCTTCGTCTCCTTCTCCGGGTCGGTCTTCGATGTTTCGCCAAGCGCGGATCGAAAGGGGTCCGGCGAACAGGGGGTCAGCGGCAGCGCTGCCAGTCCGATTCGCTGAACATCCGGTCCAGCTGCTTCCACAGCTGCTTGACGTCGCAGGTCATGACGATCAGGTCCTGGGACCCGCCCTTGATATCCTTGACGAAATCGGGCATCAGCGAATCGTCACGGAAGCCCAGCCGCCGGAAGATCTTCTGGGCCCCGACCTGCGGCCGCATCATCTTGGCGACGATCGTCTGGAGGTTGTTCTGGACGGCGATGAAGTAGAGCTCGCGGATCATGATCGCCCCGAGCCCCCTCTGCTGGAAAGGCCGGGCCACGATCAGGCGGATCTCGCCCTGGTGCTTGCTCCAGGCCTCGCCCGACAGCTCCAGGGCGCCGCTGGCGATGATCAGGCCGCCGTGGACGGCGACGACCCGGATGTCATCGCCGGACTCGACCCGCCGGAGCCGCCGTTGCACGGCCTTGCGGTCGGTGACGTCGAACTTGAGGTACTTGCGGTCCTCCATGGGAAGAGCCAGGAAGAACTCCATCAACAGGTCGAGGTCCTCCATCATCAGCCTCCGGATGGTGACCTCCGTGCCGTCCTTCAGTTTTTCGATCTTGTCCATGCGCGCCGTGTCCCTCTCTCATTTGGATTTCGGCTTGTTATCCGGTATCACTCTATGACCTCGCCGGAAAATTGTCAAGACGGCGGTCTTGGTTCGTCCACGGCTCGGACGGCCCGCGGGAGATTGACAGGGCTTTGCCGGGAGTGGTATCGTGAGCCGAAGAACAACGATGTCACTGCGGGAAATCGAACGACGCTTCCATGACCTCCCGCTGAGGCGCAAGCTCATACTCAGCTTCCTGGCCGCTATCGCCGTCGCGGGCTTGATCACCCTCTATGTCGGCACCCGGCTCCAGCACCGGACGATCATCTCCCTGGCCGAAGCCAAGGTCCGGCACGACCTGGCCTCGGCCTGGATGGTCTACAACGAAAGACTGGCCGGGATCCGTGACACCATCCGGCTCAGCGCCGACCGGGATTTTCTCCGGGATGCGCTCTGGTCCGGCTTTCTCGGCGACGTCGGGGCCCGGCTCGACCGCATCCGCCGGGAGCTCGGCCTTGACATCTTGACCCTGACCGACGGCCGGGGACAGGTCGTCGTCCGCTCGCGCCGTCCCGAGATCTCCGGGGACGACCAGTCCGCCGACCCCTTTGTCATGCAGGCCCTCCGGGGAGGGTCCCCGGGGGGGACCCAGATCGTCCCCCGGGCGGAGCTCCTCAAGGAAGGACAGGACCTCGCCGATCGCGCCTACTTCGAGTTCGTGCCCACGGCCAAGGCGGCCGAGCGCGCGGGGACCTACGAGGAGAACGGCATGATGCTCAAGGCCTCGGCCCCTGTCGTCGGGCGGGACGGGGAGGTCATCGGGGTTCTCTACGGCGGACTGCTTTTCAACAGGGACTACAGGCTGGTCGACAAGGTCAAGGACATCGTCTTCAAAGGCGAGAAGTACAAGGGCCACGATATCGGCACCGTGACCCTGTTCCAGGACGACCTGCGCATCTCGACCAACGTCATGGACGACCAGGGGAAACGGGCCGTCGGCACCCGGGTCTCCCAGGAGGTCAACCAAGCGGTCCTGAAACAGGGAGTGTCCTATCTCGGGCGGGCCTTCGTCGTGACGGCCTGGTACATCACGGCCTACGAGCCCATCCGCGACATCGACGGCCGCATCGTCGGCATCCTCTATGTGGGGATGCTGGAGCGGCCTTACATCGACCTCCGCAACCGGGTCATCGCCACCTTCATCGCCATCGCCGGCCTGGGCGTCATCCTTATCCTGGGCCTGCTGTCCATGATCGCCGGACGGATCACCCGGCCGCTCGGCGTCATGGTCGAGGCTACGGACAGGATCGCCCGGGGGGATCTCGCCGGCCGCCTGGACATCGAAGGGCGCGACGAGATCGGCCAGCTGGCCCAGGCCTTCAACCGGATGACCGGGGACCTTCATGCCGCCCACAACGACCTGACGCAGTGGGGCCGGACGCTGGAGCAGAGGGTCGAGGAAAGGACGCGGCAGCTCCGCGAAACCCAGGATCAGCTCATCCAATCCGAGAAGCTGGCCTCCCTGGGGAAGATGGCCGCCGGCGTCGCCCACGAGATCAACAACCCCCTGACCTCCATTCTCATCAACACCCATCTCCTTCTCGAGCGATGCGAGGACCACGCCCTGGAGAGGGAACAGCTGACCATGATCGCCGACGAGACGACCCGGTGCGCCCAGATCGTCGGCGGCCTCCTGGATTTCGCCCGACAGACCCCGGCCACAACGGTCCAGGCGGACATCGACGAGATCGTCGAACGGACGGTCCAGATCCTGGAGATGCAGGCCTCGGTCCGAAACATCCGCATCGAGCGCCGTCTCCACCGCTCCTTGCCCCGCATCGCCATCGACAAGAACAAGATCCAACAGGTCTTTTCCAACCTGATCATCAACGCCTGTGAGGCCATGCCCGGGGGAGGGGTGCTGACCGTCTCCAGCCGCCTGAGCCGCGACGGCACGCACATCGAGATCGCCTTTTCCGATACGGGAGTGGGCATTTCTCCCGCGAATATGCCGCGGCTTTTCGATCCGTTCTTCACGACCAAGAGAATGGGAACGGGTCTGGGCCTGGCCGTCAGCTACGGGATCGTCCGCCAGCGCGGGGGGACGATCGAGGTCCAAAGCGAGGTCAAGCGGGGGTCCGTGTTCACGGTCCGCATCCCGCTGGAGGAAAATATCGAGGAAACGGGACGAGAGGAGAACGGATCATGACAGATACCGGCAAGAAGGCCATCCTGGTGGTCGACGACGAGATCACGGTCTGCAAGAGCATCCGGAGCGCGCTCGTCCAGGAGAACTACGACATCGATTTGGCCCTCAGCGGGGAGGAGGCCCTGCAGAAGGAGCAGGTCAAGAGATACGACGTGATGATCGTCGACCTGATGATGCCCGGTATCAGCGGGCTCGACCTCCTCCGGTCGATCAAGACGACGAACCCCGGGGTCCAGGTCATCATGGTCACCGGTTATCCGACGATGAAGAACACCCTCCAGGCCATGCAGATCGGGGCCTTCGATTTTCTGCCGAAGCCCTTCCTGCCGGCCGACCTCCGCAGCCTCGTCGCCAAGGCCCTGGCCGCGGGCGAGGGCCAGGGGAGAGCGTCAGGAGGCTCGTGACAGGGCGTCCCGCAGCCGGTCCCCGATCTCGGCCGGGCTGACCGCGACGTAAGCCCCGGCGGCCCGCAGGGCGTCCATCTTCTCCTTGGCCGTCCCTTTGCCCCCGGCGATGATGGCCCCGGCGTGGCCCATCCGGCGGCCCGGAGGCGCGGTCTGGCCGGCGATGAAGCCGACGACCGGCTTGGGGAATTCCCCGGAAATGTAGGCGGCGGCCTCCTCCTCGGCCGTGCCGCCGATCTCGCCGATGAGGATGACGGCCTCGGTCTCGGGGTCCTCCCGGAACAGCTTCAGCAGCTCGACGAACTTGTGCCCGACGATCGGGTCCCCGCCGATGCCCACGGCCGTCGACTGGCCGAGCCCCTGCCGGGTGACCTGCTGGACGGCCTCGTAGGTCAGGGTCCCGGACCGGGAGATGATGCCGACGCTGCCGCGCTTGTGGATGGGACCCGGCATGATGCCGATCTTGGCCTTTCCGGGCGAGATGAGCCCGGGCGTGTTCGGCCCGATGAGGACCGTCCCCCGTTCCTTGAGGAGGGCTTTGACCTTGATCATATCGAAGGTCGGGATGCCCTCGGTGATGCAAACGACCAGGCGGACGCCCGCGTCGGAGGCCTCCATGATGGCGTCCGCGCCGGCGAAGGGCGGGACGAAGATGGCCGCCGCGTCCGCCCCCTCGGCCCGGACGGCCTCGGCCACCGTGTTGAAGACGGGCACCCCGATATGGGTCGTGCCGCCCTTGCCGGGCGTCGCCCCGGCCACGACCTTGGTCCCGTACTCGATCATCCGCTGGGCGTGGAAGGTGCCTTCGCCGCCCGTGATCCCCTGGACGACGACCCTGGTCTTTTCGTCGATGAGAATGCTCATGTCGATCTCCTTGCCGGGCCCTTATCTCACCAGGGCCACGATCTTGGCCGCCGCTTCCTTCATGCTGTCGGCGGGCTGGAAGTCCAGCCCCGACTCCCGGAGGATATCCTTGCCCCGGTCGACATTGGTCCCCTCCAGCCGGATGACCACGGGGATCTTCGTGCCGAGCGCCTTGGCCGCCTTGACGACGCCGGCGGCGATGAGGTCGCAGCGGACGATGCCGCCGAAGATGTTGATGAGGGCCCCGCGGACGTCGGGGTCCGAGACCAGGATGCGGAAGGCGTTGGTCACGGCCTCTTCCGTGACCCCGCCGCCGACGTCCAGGAAGTTGGCCGGGGTCCCGCCCGCGTACTTGATGATGTCCATGGTGGCCATGGCCAGGCCGGCGCCGTTGACCATGCAGCCGACATTGCCGTCGAGCTTGATGTAGTTGAGGTTGTACTTCGAGGCCTCGACCTCCAGGGGCGACTCCTCGGCCAGGTCCCGCAGGGCCTGGATGTCGGGGTGCCGGTAGAGGGCGTTGTCGTCGAAGTTCATCTTGGCGTCGAGGGCCAGGACGTCGCCTTGCTTCGTGACCAGCAAAGGGTTGATCTCGGCCAGCGAGGCGTCCGTGCCCTCGAAGGCCCTGTACAGGGAGGCGATGAACTTGACGGCCTGCTTGTGGGTGTCGCCGGCCAGGCCGAGCCGGAAGGCCAGGGACCGGGCCTGGAAGGCCTGAAGGCCCGTAGCCGGATGGACGTATTCCTTGAAGATGGCCTCGGGCTTCTCGGCGGCGACCTTCTCGATCTCCATGCCTCCTTCGGTCGAGGCCATGAGGACCGGGGCCTCTCGGGCCCGGTCGATGACGACGCCGAGATAGAGCTCCCGATCGATGTCCAGGGCCTCTTCGACCAGCAGCCGCTGGACGACCCTTCCTTCCGGCCCCGTCTGAGGCGTGACCAGGGTCATGCCGATCATGTCCTTGGCCAGGCGCTCGGCCTCGTCCGGAGAGGCGGCCAGCTTGATGCCGCCGCCCTTCCCGCGGCCGCCGGCGTGGATCTGGGCCTTGAGGACGACCCGCGAAGCGAGCTTCTCGGCGGCGGCCCTGACCGCCGCGGGGGTCTCGGCCGTTTCGCCGCGGGGGACGCGCACGCCGTAGCGCGCCAGGATCTGCTTGGCCTGATACTCGTGGATCTTCATCTTTCCCTTCCTTTATATATAGAGGATCTCTTCGATGAGGGACGATCCAGGCCGGCCGGGCGCTCTTTATAACAAAAGGCCCGCGCCGTTGTCAACCGCGCGCCCCGCGCCCCCGGGGCCGCCTTTTTCCCGCTCTCTCCGGCTTGACAGCCCCTGACGAAAAAACTATAGTGATTCTTCATGTGTTGCCGTATGCACGATCCACGGTCTGCGATAAACAAATCCCTCCGCACCCGACTTACCCGCGAAAGGATGACCCATGGCTAAGCCGAAATTCGCTATGTATTGGGCGGCCAGTTGCGGCGGCTGCGAGATCGCTTTCCTCGACATCCGGGAGAAGATCCTGGACTTCGACGCGGCGGCGGACCTCATCTTCTGCCCCTGCCTCATGGACACCAAATACAAGGACATCGAGGCCATGCCCGACGGCTCCATCGACGTGACCCTGTTCAACGGGGGGATCCGCAGCGAGGAGAACCTCCACATCGCCAAGCTCCTCCGGAAGAAATCCAAGGTCCTGGTGGCCTTCGGCTCCTGCGCTACCGAGGGGTGCATCCCCGGGCTGGCCAATCTGACGACCAAGAGCGAGATCCTGGATTACGTCTACCGCCGGTCGCCGTCCGTTGTCGCCGGCAACCAGGTCCTGCCCCAGCTTTCGACCGAAACCCCGTCCGGGACCCTGACCCTGCCGGACATGTTCGAGACCTTGCGGACCCTGGACCAGGTCTTGGATGTCGACTACCGGATGCCCGGATGTCCGCCGGTGGCCGAGCAGATCTGGGCCGTCGCCGAAGCGGCCCTGACCGGGAACCTGCCTCCGAAAGGCTCCCTGGTCGGGGTCAATCCCAAGACCGTCTGCGACGAGTGCGAGCGGACCAAGGAAGAGAAGAAGATCAAGGCCTTCCGCCGCCCCCATCTCGTCGACCCGCGGGACATCGACCCTGTCAAATGCCTGCTGGAGCAGGGCCTCATCTGCAACGGCCCGGCCGTCCACGCCGGCTGCGGGGCCCTCTGCCCTCAGGTCAACCTGGGGTGCCGCGGCTGCTACGGGCCGGCCGAAGGCATCCAGGACGTCGGGGCCAAGCTGGCCGGGGCCATCGCTTCGGTCATCGACAGCGACGACCCCGCCGAGATCGACAGGATCGTCGGGGAGATCCTCGACCCCGTCGGGACGTTCTACCGGTTCGGCCTGGCCGGTTCCATCGTCGGGAGGCGCATCATATGAAGACCATCACCATCGATCCCATCACCCGGCTCGAAGGCCACGGCAAGATCTCCATCTTCCTGGACGACGCCGGCAACGTCGCCGACGCCTACCTCCAGGTCCCGGAGCTACGCGGCTTCGAGAAGTTCTGCGTCGGCCGCCCCGTCGAGGAGATGCCGCGCATCACGACCCGCATCTGCGGGGTCTGCCCCGAGGCCCACATGATGGCCGCGGCCAAGGCCTGCGACGCCGTCTATCACGTCGAGCTGCCGCGCACGGCCAAGATGCTGCGGGAGCTCCTCTACGTCATCTTCTACGTGACCGATCACGCCACTCACTTCTACGCCCTGGGCGGCCCGGACTTCGTCCTGGGGCCGGAAGCCCCGCCGGCCCAGCGCAACATCCTCGGCGTCGTCCACAAGGTCGGGGTCGAGATCGGCCGCAAGGTCATCGGCATGCGCGGCGCCTGCCACGAGCTCATCAAGATGATGGGCGGCAAGGCCGTCCACCCCATCGGCGCCCTCCCGGGCGGGATGAGCAAGGGCCTGAGCAAGGAGGAGCGGGACGAGGTCCTCAAGATCGGCGAAGAGGCCGTCGAGTTCGGCAAGTTCAGCATCGGCGTCTTCAACCAGATCGTCCTGGGGAACAAGGAATACGTCGACCTCATCCTGAGCGACAGCTTCACCCACCGGACCTACAACATGGGGCTGGTCGACGAAAAGAACCATGTCAACTTCTACGACGGCCGGGTCCGGGTGACCGGGCCGGACGGGGCCGAGCGGGCCAAGTTCGCGGCGGCCGACTACCTCGAACACATCGTCGAGCACGTCGAGCCCTGGTCCTACCTCAAGTTCCCCTTCCTGCGCAAGGTCGGCTGGAAGGGCCTGGTCGACGGGCCCGAGAGCGGGATCTACAAAGCGACCCCCCTTTCCCGGCTCAACGTCTCGGAGGGCATGGCGACGCCTCTGGCCGACGAAGAGCACGACCGGCTGTACAAGACCCTGGGCGGGAAACCCGTCCATCAGACCCTGGCCACCCACTGGGCCCGGCTCGTCGAGCTTCTCTACGCCGCCGAGCGCTGGGTCGAGCTGGCCTCCGACCCCGAGATCGTCGGCCCCGACTACCGGGTCGTCCCCGACCGGACCCCCGACGAGGGCATGGGCGTCGTCGAAGCCCCCCGGGGCACGCTCTTCCATCATTACAAGACCGACAAGAACGGCATCCTCCAGGAGGCCAACCTGATCGTCGGCACGACCAACAACAACGCGGCCATCAACCTGTCGGTCAAGAAGGCCGCCATGGGCTTCATCAAGAACGGCGAGGTCCGCGAGGGGCTGCTGAACATCGTCGAGATGGCCTTCCGGGCTTACGACCCCTGCTTCGGGTGCGCGACCCACGCTTGGCCCGGCCAGGCCGCGCTCCACGTCCGCATCTTCGGCCCGGCCGGCGATCTCGTCCACGATCTCAGGAGATGACCACGGCCATGAAAGTCCTTGTGCTCAACAGCGGCAGCTCGTCGGTCAAGTTCCAGTTCATCCGCATGGACGACGAAGGCCTCCTGGCCAAAGGCATCGTCGAGAAGATCGGCTCGAGCGACGCCATCGTCACCTACCAGCCGGCCGAAAAGAACAGGATCCGCGAGATCCGGGAGGTCCTCAACCACGGCGTGGCCATCGAGATCGTCCTGGCCCTCCTGCTTCACCCCCAGCACGGCGTCATCCGGGACAAGGGCGAGATCGACGGCATCGGCCACCGCGTCGTCCACGGCGGCGAGGACTTCGCCGATTCCGTGCTGATCACCGACAAGGTCAAGGCGACCATCCGCAAGTGCATCCAGTTCGCGCCCCTGCACAACCCCCACAACCTCAAGGGCATCGACGCCTGCGAGACGCTCCTGCCGGAGGCCCCGCAGGTCGCGGTCTTCGACACGGCCTTCCATCAGACGATCCCCGCCCGAGCCTTCATCTACGGGCTGCCCTACGCGCTCTACCGCAAGCTCGGCGTACGCCGGTACGGCTTCCACGGCACCTCCCACAGCTACGTCGCCCACCGGGCCGCCGAGCTTATCGGCCGGCCGATCGAGAAGCTCAAGCTCATCACCTGCCACCTGGGCAACGGGGCCAGCATCGCCGCCGTCGCCGGCGGCCGGTCGATCGACACCTCGATGGGCTTCACGCCCCTCGAAGGCCTGGTCATGGGCACCCGCTGCGGGAGCATCGATCCGGCCCTCGTCCCCTACATCATGGACCGCGAAAAGCTGGGGACCAAGGAGATCGACTCCATCATGAACAAGAACAGCGGCATGCTGGGGCTGACCGAGACCTCCAACGACATGCGCGAGATCGAACAGGAAGCGGCCCACGGCAGCGAGCGCCATCAGCTGGCCCTCGAGATCTACTGCCATCACGTCAAGAAGCACATCGGGGCCTACATGGCCGAGATGGGCGGCGTGGACGCCGTCGTCTTCACCGGCGGGATCGGCGAGAACTCCCGACTCGTCCGGCGCCTGGCCGCCGAGGGACTCGAGGAGTTCGGCATCCGCCTCGATGCCGCCAAGAACGAGGCCAACGAGACCGTCGTCTCTTCCGGACGGGTCAAGCTCCTGGTCGTCCCGACCAACGAGGAGCTGGCCATCGCCCGGGACGCGCGGCGGATCCTCGAGGCCCGGCTGCCGGCGGAGCCTGCCCCGGCGGCCGAGCCCGGGCCGGCCCGGCCGGCGGCCCTGCCGCCCGCCGACGTGGCCCGCCTGGTCCTCCTGTGGGCCCGCGATCCCGGCCAGAGCGCCGAGTCCTTGGCCCGGAAATGGGGCCGGGAGGTCGGCCGGCCGGTCGGCGCCGGCCTGGTCGCCGAGGAGCTCGCGAGGCTCAACCTGGCGTCCGTCGCCGGCGACGTCAGGAAACCGGCCAAGAAAAGGAACAAGTAAAGGATCACGCCATGGACAAGATCGACCGCGAAGAAGCCGGCTGGCTGGTCGCCCTGGCCTGGCTGAGCGCCCTGGAGGAGACGGCCCGCGATTTTCACGGCACGCGGCCGTGGGTCTTCAGCGCCCGGGCCTACGAGCATGCCGTCCAGTACTACCTCCACCTCCTCGGCGACGAGTACGGGATGCAGATCAAGAAATCCCTCTCCATCCGGGCCGCCGTCGAGAACTACATCGAGATCGGCATCGCCGGCGGCCTGTTCCGCGCCGCGAACACGTTCGAGCTCGTCGACGTCAATCCCTTCCACCTGGAGATCACGGTCCACGACTGCGTCTATCTGAAGAGCTGCCAGGCGCTCATCGACCAGGGCTTCTCCGTCCGCGACCTGACCTGCGCCCGGATCGGCTCGTTCCGGGCGGCCGTCAAGGCCCTGGCCAACATCGACTGCGAGTACCAGGTGACCTCGTTCAACATCGAAGGGGACTGCAAGGGCTACATCGAGAGGACCTGAAGTGCAGAAAGCGATCTCCTCCCCGCTGGACGGGCTGATCCGCATCGCGCGGGAGAGCGAGGATGCCTCCGCCGTGCGGACCGCGATCATGCAGCTCGGGTACGCGAAGGGGGACGACGCCTACGCCCTGCTCGTCGAGAAGCTCGACGATCCGAACCCCGCCATCCAGCACGCGGCCGTCGTCGCCCTGGGCCGCTTCGGGCGGATAGAGGCCATCGAGGAGCTGCTCAAGCCCAAGGTCTTCCGCTCCAAGCAACACCAGCTCCGATGGGCGGCGGTCGCCGCCGTGGCCCGTCTCGGCGATTACCGGGTCATCGACATCCTTCTCAAGGCCGCCGAGGACCCCGAGTGGATCGTCCGGACGGAGGCCGTGACCGGGCTGATGGGCAAGGTCAAGGATGTCGTCGCGAGCAGGGACGTCCGGCTGGCCCGGGTCCTGATCCACATGTTCTCCCTGGACAACGAGGAGATCGTCGAGCTGGCTATGGAGGGCTTCCAGGAGATCGGTCCCGAGAGCCTCCGATGGCTCCACGACGCCCTGGACATCTCCTCGGAAACCATCCGGGCGAACGCGGCCCTCGCCCTGGGCAAGATGAAGTCCCACGCCTCCACGCCCTATCTCCTGGAGCTGCTCACGGACGAGAGCGCCGCGGTCCGGGCCAGCGCCTGCCGGGCCCTCGGAGAGATCGGGGACAAGGTCAGCATCGAGCCCCTGGTCCTGATGGTCCAGGACAACGTGGAACGGGTCCAGGAGGAGGCCGTCGAGGCCATCGTTCACTTCGGCAAGCTGGCCGTCGTCCCGCTGCTCAATGCCCTGATCCGGGAGCGGGACAAGTTCGCCCAGAGGGCGTTCCTCCGCTGCCTGGGCCGGATCGGGGACCCCAAGTCCGTGCCCGCCCTGATCAGCCATCTCCGGAGCAGCTACTTCATCGTCCGCCAGGCGGCCGTCTCGGCCCTCGTCCGCCTCGGGCCGATGGCCATCCCCCACCTCCTGGCGACTCTGTCGTTCAACACGTCCGACATCGAGAAGCTGAAAAAGGACGCCTGCGACAAGGAGCGCCCCGAGCTCCAGATGAGGGCCGTCAAGGCCCTTGGAGGCTTGGAGGACCACCGGGCCGTCCCCCTGCTAAAGGACCTCATCGACCAGGGGCTGCCCGACGTCCAGGAAGCCGCTTCCCACGCCCTTTTCCAGATCGGGTGCGCCGCGTGGGGCCGCTGCTGCGCCCTGCGGGTCCTCGGCGAGATCGCCGACGCGTCGTTCGTCCCCAGGATCGTCCCGTCGCTCAAGGACAACTCGGAGAACGCCCGGTTCGAGGCCGTCGTCGCCCTCGGCCGGCTGGGCGGACCGATCGCCGTCCGGCACCTCGCCCGGATCGCCGGCAAGGACTGCGCCCCGTTCATCCGCCGGGAGGCCCTCCGCCACCTGAGGACGGTCGGGCTGGGGGATCCCTCCGTCCTGGACGCCGGCCGCCGATGTCTCAAGGATCCGGCCCGGGAGGTTCGGGTCCAGGCGGCCCGCCTCCTAGGCAACTTCCAGGACCAACGGTCCATCCTGCCCCTTCTCAAGGCCATGGCCGACGCCCACTGGAGCGTTCGGGAGAGCGCCGAGCTGGCCCTCCTCAACTTCGGCCGGGACGCCGTGGACCCGCTCACTGAGGCCTTGAAAAGCCCGTCGTGGACGGCCCGCTTTCGGGCCGCCCGGCTCCTGGGAGAGATCGGCGACAAGAGGGCCGTCGGCTGTTTGAGGGGCGCCTTGGCGCGGAAACGTGAAAGGAAACAGGTCCGGGAGGTCATCGAGGCCGCCCTCAAAAAGCTCGAAAAGCCGATCGCGACGTGAATGCCATTTTAGAGGAGAGAGCATGAGAGTCAAGCTCAAGGCCGGTCCCGAACAGCGGACGTTCATCGACAGGATCGAGGAGCTGTCCGGCGAGAACGTCTTCGCCTGCTATCAGTGCGGGCGGTGCTCCGCCGGCTGCCCCATGGCCTCGGAGATGGACCTGCTGCCCAACCAGATCATCCGTCTGGTCCAGATGGGTCTGCTGGAGGACGTCCTCCGCTCCAAGACCCTTTTCCTGTGCGCCTCCTGCTTCACGTGCGAATCCCGGTGTCCCAAGGGCATCGACATGGCCCGGGTCATGGAGGCCGTCCGCCACATCCTGGACCCCAAGGGCAAGGACGCCTTCGGCCCGGGGGAGATCTCTCCGGAGCTGGCCAAGGAACTGCCCCAGCAGGTCATGGTCGCCCTCTGCCGGAAATTCGCCAAGTAAGGGAAGCCCATGAAACTCCATTACTATCCGGGATGCACGCTGAAGGAGAAGGCCGTCGCCTTGGACATCTCCACGCGGGAGGCCATGAAGCGCCTGGACGTCGAGCTCGTCGAACCCGAGGGCTGGACCTGCTGCGGCGCCGAATACCCCCTGACCGAGGAGAAGATCGTCGGGCTGGCCGCCCCGATCAGGGTCCTGCGCCAGGTCCGTGACGAGGGCGGGGAGGTTCTCGTGACGACCTGCTCGTTCTGTTTCGCCGTCCTGAAACGGGCCAACAAGGCCCTCCGGGACGACCCGCTCAAACGCAAGCGCATCAACGCTTTCCTGCGGGACGACATCCAGATCGATCCGCTGACCAAGGCCAGGACGACGGACTTCGAGGACTACAACGGCGAGGTCCAGGTCCTCCATCTCCTGGAGTACTTGCGAGACCGGGTCGGCACGCCCAAGATCAAGTCCCGCCTTAAGCGCGATCTCAAGGGCCTGGCGGTCGCCCCCTATTACGGCTGCCGCCTCCTGCGCCCGCAGGAGGAGATGGCCTTCGACGAGCCCGACGCGCCGCGCGTCTTCGAAGATTTCCTGGAGGCCGTCGGCTGTTCGGCCGTCGATTACGCGTTCAAGCAGGAGTGCTGCGGCTCCTATCTCTCCGTTTCCCTCCCCGACGCGGCCACCGAGGCCTCCTACCGCGTCCTGCGGGCGGCCCAGATGGAGGGCGCCCGGGCGGTCACCGTGACCTGCCCCCTGTGCTTCTACAACATGGACAGCCGCCAGGCGGCCATCAAAGAGAAGTTCCTGGACTTCTCGGGGCTTCCCGTTCTGTACTTCACCCAGATCCTGGCCTGGGCCCTGGGGGTCGACCGCGAGGTCCTGGGCCTCGGGGAGCACGCCGTTCCCGCCGACAGCCTGTTCGAGGAAGTTCCGACGACCGAGGTGAGGACATGACCGTCAAGACCAAGAAGAAAGAGGACAAGCGCATCGGCCTGTTCGTCTGCCACTGCGGGGTCAACATCGCCGGCGTCGTCGACGTCAAGAAGGTGGCCGAGGCCTTGAAGGACACCCCCGGTGTCAGCATGTCCACGGATTACGTCTACATGTGCTCGGACCCCGGCCAGCAGATGATCATCGACACCATCAAGGAGAAGCACCTCGACGGGATCATCGTCGCCGCCTGCTCGCCGACCCTTCACGAGAAGACCTTCCAGGAAGCGGCCCGCCTGGCCGGCCTGAACCCCTACCAGATCGAGATCGCCAACATCCGGGAACAGAACTCCTGGGTCCACTCCGACAAGGACAAGGCCACCAAGAAGGCCGTCAAGATCGTCAAGTCCCACGTCGCCAAGGCCATCCGGAACGAGAACCTGGAGCCCATCAAGGTCGACGTCAAGAAAAGGGCCCTGGTCATCGGCGGCGGGGTCAGCGGCCTGCAGGCCGCCTTGGACATCGCCGACCACGGATACGAGGTCATCCTGGTCGAGAAGAACCCGTCGATCGGCGGCAAGATGATCCAGCTGTCGGAGACCTTCCCGACCCTGGACTGCTCCCAGTGCATCCTGACCCCCAAAATGGTCGAGGTCTCCCGGCATCCGCGGATCAAGCTCCTGACCTACCACGAGGTCGATTCCGTGTCGGGCTTCATCGGCAACTTCAAGGTCCGCATCAAGAAGAAGCCCCGGTTCGTGGACGAGAAGCTCTGCAACCTCTGCGGCGAGTGCGAGAAGGTCTGTCCCCAGATCGTCCCCGACGAGTTCAACATGGGCCTGTCCTTCCGCAAGGCCATCTACATGCCCTTCCCCCAGGCCATCCCGGGCACCTACACCCTGGACGAGGATCACTGCCTCGGCCTGTCGCCGGTGCGGTGCGGCAAATGCAAGGACGTCTGCGAGCCGCGGGCCATCGACTTCGACATGAAGGAGACGATCATCGAGGAGGAGGTCGGGGCCATCGTCGTGGCCACCGGCTACGACCTGTATACGATGCAGGCCCTGGGCGAGTTCGGCGGCGAGAAGTACGAGGACGTCGTCAACGGCCTGGAGTTCGAGCGCATCCTGTCGGCCTCGGGCCCGACGGGCGGCGTCGTCCGGCGTCCGTCCGACGGCAAGGTCCCGAAATCCGTCGTCTTCGTCCAGTGCTGCGGCTCCCGCGACACGGAGAAGCACCTGCCGTACTGCTCCAAGATCTGCTGCATGTACACGGCCAAGCACGCCATGCTCTACCGCCACCGCGTGCCCGACGGGCAGGCTACGGTCTTCTACATCGACGTCCGGACGGGCGGCAAGGCCTTCGACGAGTTCTACCAGCGGACCGTCGAGGAGGACAAGGTCCTCTACATCCGGGGCAAGGTCTCCAAGGTCTTCAAGGAGGGCGACAAGCTCATCGTCTGGGGTGTGGACACCCTGACCGGCAAGAAGGTCGAGATCGAGGCCGACATGGTCGTCCTGGCCATGGCCATGGTCAAGACCGACGGCGTCCAAGACCTCCTGAAGAAGCTCAAGATCTCGACCGACATCCACGGCTTCGTCGCCGAGGCCCACCCCAAGCTGCGGCCGGTCGAGAGCCTGAACGCCGGGTTCTTCCTGGCCGGCTGCGCCCATGGGCCCAAGGACATCCCGGAGGCCGTCTCCCAGGCGTCGGCCGCGGCGGCCAAGGTCGGCGACCTGTTCGCCCAAAAAGAGCTCAGCCACGAGCCCACGGTCGTCCCGGTCAACGACGAGCTCTGCTCGGGCTGCGGCATCTGCGTCACGATGTGCCCTTACGGGGCCCGGACACTGGACCCGTCCAAGGGGGTCGTCGACGTCAACGAGATCCTCTGCGAGGGTTGCGGGGCCTGCGCGGCCGCTTGCCCGTGCGGGGCCGCCCAACAGCGCAATCAGACCGACGACCAGATCTTTTCGATGCTTAGAGCCATGCTGAGGGAGTGACGATGTTCGAACCGCAAATCATGTGCTTCCTGTGCAAGTGGTGCACCAGCGCGGCGGCCGACCTGGCCGGCACCTCCCGCCTCCATCACGTCGCCAACACCATCAACATGCGGGTGATGTGCTCCAGCCGGGTCGACCCCCAACACATCCTCTACGCGTTCAAGGAGGGGGCCGACGGGGTCTTCCTCGGCGGCTGCCATCCCGGCGACTGCCACTACGTCGAGGGCAACTACAAGACCCTCCGCCGGATCGCCCTCTTCAAGAAGATGCTGGCTGACCTGGGGATCGACCCGCGGCGGCTGCGCCTCGAGTGGATCTCGGCCGCCGAGGGCAAGAAGTACGCCGAGACGATGAATGAATTCACCGAGCAGATCCGGGCCCTGGGGCCCCTCGACCTGAACGATAAAGCTTTAGTCCGAGAGGTGGTCAAAGATGAGTAAAACGGCATCCAAACCGAAGAAGGCCGTCGCCAAGGCGAAGGACGCCGAGGCGAGCCTCGTCCCCATCTTCGTCATGGGGAAGCGTTACGAAGTCCCGGCCTCGCTGACGATCCAGAAGGCGCTCGAGTACGCCGGCTACCAGCTCGTTCGGGGCTGCGGCTGCCGGGGCGGCATCTGCGGCGCCTGCGGCACGGTCTACCGCTTCCCCGGCTCCTACCGGATCGAGGTCGGCCTGGCCTGCCAGACCGTGGTCCAGCCCGAGATGTACATCGCCCAGCTGCCGTTCTTCCCCGGCAACAAGGCCGTCTACGACATCGAGACGCTGCCCGCGGTCGGGGGGACCATCGCCGCCCTCTACCCCGAGGTCTTCAAGTGCGTCGGCTGCGGGACCTGCACGCGGAGCTGCCCCATGGACATCGACGTCATGGGCTACATCTCCAAGGCCATCCAGGGCGACCTCACGGCCGTGGCCCAAAGCTCCTTCGACTGCGTCATGTGCGGGCTGTGCGCGGCCCGCTGCCCGGCCGAGGAGGTCCAGTACAACATCGGCATCCTGGCCCGCCGGCTCTACGCCCGCCACCTGGCCCCCAAGGCCAAGCACCTGGCCGAGGCCGTCAAGAACGTGGAGGGAAAGAAGTTCGACAAGGCCCTCCAGGAGCTCAAGAAGAAGGACCTGGAAGCCCTCAAGAAGATCTATAAGAGCCTGGAGATCGAGCCCGACATGGCCGACGAATCCTGGACACCGACCGACAAGTCCTTTCTGGGAGAATGAACCATGCCCTACACCCCTGAACTGAAGGAACTCATCAAGAAGGTCGAGAAGACCCGGCCGGCCCGCGTCGAGAAAAAGCGAAAGGGGGAGGAGTTCCCGCCGATGTCCCTCGAGGAGCGCAAGGCCATCCTCAAGTACCACCCCGATTTCAAGGAGGACGGCCGGAGCGAGATCCTGGTCGGGCCCGACAAGGGCTACCGGATCGCCAAGGAGATGGTCAGCCTGATCCACGCCAAGAGCCGTCTCGATCCCGAGGCCGTGGACCTCACCCGCGTCGATTACGAGACCGACATCCTGGTCATCGGGGGCGGCGGGGCGGGGGCCTCGGCGGCTCTCCTGGCCCGAGAGAACGGGGCCAAGGCCCTCATCGCCACGAAGCTCCGTCTGGGCGACGCCAACACGATGATGGCCGAAGGGGGCATCCAGGCGGCGACCAAGGCCGACAAGGACTCGCCCTACTTCCACTACCTGGACGCCATGGGCGGGGGGCATTTCAAGAACGACCCCGAGCTGGTCGAGACCCTGGTCGTCGAGGCCCCCAAGGTCATGGCCTGGCTCGAGAAACAGGGGGCGATGTTCTCCAAGTACGATGACGGCCGGCTCAAGGCCATGCACGGCGGCGGCACCTCCCGCAAGCGCATGCACTACGCGGGCGACATCACCGGCGCGGAGATCATGCGGACCCTGCGCGACGAGGTCAAGAACCATCCCGACGACATCCAGGTCCTCGAGTTCTCGCCGGCCGTCGAGCTCATCCTCAACGCCCACGGGGCCTGCGCCGGCGCGGTCCTCTACAACCTCGAGACCGAGGAGTATTTCCTGGTCAAGGCCAAGGCCGTGGTCATGGCCACCGGGGGCTCGGGCCGGCTCCACATCCAGGACTTCATGACCACCAACCACTACGGGGCCACGGGCGACGGTCTGATCATGGGCTACCGGGCCGGGGTGCCTCTGAGGTTCCTCCACACGGTCCAATACCATCCGACGGGGGCCGTCTTCCCGGAGCAGGCCGAAGGCTTGCTCATCACGGAGAAGGTCCGCGGGGCGGGGGCCAACGTCCTCAACATCGACGGCGAGCAGTTCGTCTACGAGCGCGAGCCCCGGGACGTCGAAGCGTCGGCCTTCATCCGGGAGTGCCTGGAGCGGGGAAAGGGCGTGCCCACGCCGACCGGGAAATTCGGCGTCTGGCTCGACTCGCCGATGATCGACGTCCTCAAGGGCGAAGGGACGGTCCGCAAGGAGTTCCCCGGCAAGTGGATCCTGTTCCACCGCTACGGGATCGACATCACCAAGGAGCCCATGCTCGTCTATCCGACCCTCCACTACCAGAACGGCGGCCTGCAGATCAACCAGCGGACCGAAACGGTCGTGCCCGGGCTGTTCGTCGCCGGCGAGGCCAGCGGAGGCATCCACGGGGAGAACCGCCTGATGGGCAACTCCCTGCTCGACGTCGTCGTCTTCGGCCGGATCGCCGGATGCAGAGCGGCCGAATACACCAAGTCGGCGTTCAAGGACGGGGCCCTGTCCCTGGACCACGTCCGGGCCTATCACCAGGCGCTCGACAACGCCGGCGTTCCCGTGGACGGCCGCGTCGCGCCCATGCTCCTGCCGGACTATTCCAACCCCGAGGTCCGGAAAAAGCAGCTGACGACGAAGTATCACGGAACGCTGCGGTAATCCATGAACGAGGTTCAGCCATGCCGGTAAGGCAAAGAGAAAAACCGTTCGGTTTTCCCAAGCCGGAGACCCCTCACGGCGAGATCGTCATCCTGGAGGAGCGCTGCAAGGGCTGCGGCTTCTGCATCGAGTACTGTCCGCATGATGTGCTCGTGCTGTCCAAAAAGTTCAACGCCAAGGGCTACCATCCGCCGGAAGTCGTCAAGGCCGAGCTCTGCGTCGACTGCGGCTTCTGCCGGATGATCTGCCCCGAGTTCGCCATCTATACCTACGAGCTCAAGACGGGAGAAAAGCCATGAAAGCCGACCCCAAGGGAGTCCTGACCGGATCCCACTACATCGACGGCGACCACGCCTGCTGCGAGGGCGCCCTGGCGTCCGGATGCCGTTTCGTCGGCGGCTACCCGATCACGCCCTCGACGGAGGTCGTCGAGCGCTTCGCCCGGCGGGCGCCGATGGTCGAAGGCGCGCACTTCATCCAGATGGAGGACGAGCTGGCGGCCTCGATCGCCATCCAAGGCGCCGTCTGGGCCGGCAAGAAGGCCATGACCGTCACGAGCGGCCCGGGCTTCTCGCTGATGATGGAGCACATCGGGCTGGCGGTCATGACCGAGACGCCCTGCGTCTTCGTCGACGTTCAGCGCGGCGGGCCGTCGACCGGCCTGCCGACCCTGCCGGGCCAGGCCGACATGATGCAGGCCCGCTGGGGGTCCCACGGCGACTACGAGATCATCGCCCTCTCGCCGAACTCCCCCCAGGAGTGCTTCGACCTGACCATCGACGCCTTCAACCTGTCCGAGCAGTATCGCGTGCCGGTCATGTTCATGATGGACGAGTGCGTCGGCCACATGATGGAGCGGGTCGTCATCCCGCCGGCCGACCGGATCGAGATCACGCCGCGGCGTTACACGGCGCTGCCGCCGGGAGAGTACCTGCCCTTCAAGCCGGGCCCGGACATGATCCCGGAAATGTTCAAGGCCGGCGACGGCTACCGGCTGCACATAACCGGGCTGACCCACGACTTCAAGGGTTATCCGGCCATGAACCCCGAGGTCCAGGAACAGCTCGTCCGGCGCCTGGTCGACAAGATCCGGCTTAGCGAGCCCAAGATCCGGCGTTATGAGGAAGACGGGGTCGAGGACGCCGACGTCGTCGTCGTCACCTACGGCATCACTTCGCGGGTCGCCGTCGAGGCCATCGAAGCGGCCCGCAAAAGGGGCATCAAGGTCGGCATGCTCCGGCTCGTCGTCGTCTGGCCCTTCCCCGAGCCCCGGATCTTCGAGCTGGCCTGCCGGGGCAAGGCTTTCGTCATGGCCGAGATGAACTACGGCCAGATCTTCTACGAGGTCGAGCGCTCGGTTCGCGGCCGGGCCCCGGTCGTCCTGGCCGGGCACGGCGGGGGAACCGTCCACAACATCGATGACATCGTCAAAAAGATCGAGGAGGCCCACCGGTGTCTGTCCTGAGCGAACTCCAAAAAGCGTCATTGAGCCCGACTCCGGATTTCCATCCGGAAAACCATCCCATGGACGATTTCCTGCGGATGGACCGCATGCCCCACATCTGGTGCTCCACGTGCGGCATCGGCGTCAGCGTCAACTGCTTCGCCAAGGCCCTGGAGAAATGCCAGATCCCGCTCGATCAGGTCGTCGTCGTCTCGGGTATCGGCTGCACGGGGCGGGTCGCCGGCTACGTCAAGGTCGACTCCTTCCACACGACCCACGGCCGGGCCATCCCCTTCGCCACGGGGATGAAGCTGGCCAACCCCAAGCTCAAGGTCATCGTTTTCAGCGGCGACGGCGACATCATCGCCATCGGCGGCAACCACTTCATCAACGCCGCCCGGCGGAACATCGACATCACGGTCATCTGCGTCAACAACTTCAACTACGCCATGACGGGCGGGCAACTGGCCTCGACGACCCCCGAGGGGTCCGTCCTCTCCACCTCGCCCTTCGGCAGCTACGAGTTCCCCTTCAACCTGCCTTTCCTGGCCGAGTCGGTCGGCGCGGTCTATGTCGCCCGCTGGACCTCCCTCCACGTCTACAACCAGACCGTCTCCATGGTCGAGGCCCTCAAGAAGCCGGGCTTCTCGTTCATCGAGGTCATCGCTCCCTGCCCGACGATCTTCGAGCGCCAGCAGAAGATGGGCGACGGCCTGGACCGTCTGCGGTGGTACTGCGAGAACAGCGACATCCGCAACGGGGCCAGCACCAAGGATGTCGACATCCGGCTTCGGGACAGGATGGTCGTCGGCAAGTTCGTCGACGTCGAGCGGCCGACCTACCTCGAGGCGATGAACGCCCATTACCGGGAGCGGCTGGGCTCGAAGTACAAGGACTACGAGGGATAACATGGCCAAGACGGAGATCAAGATCGGCGGGTTCGGCGGCCAGGGGGTCATCCTGACCGGCTACATCATCGGCAAGGCGGCCTCCATCTTCGACGGCAAGAACGCGACCATGACCCAGGCGTTCGGTCCCGAGGCCCGGGGCAGCGCCTGCAGCGCCCAGGTCATCGTCGCCGCCGACGCCATCCTCTATCCGTACGTGAAGCGGCCGCAGATCATGGTCATCATGAGCCAGGAGGCCTTCACCAAGTTCTCCCCCCAGCTCGACCCCAACGGGATGATCCTCATCGAGGAGGAGCTCGTCGATCCCAAGGGGCTGCCGCCGACGGTCAAGGTCTTCGGCATCCCGGCGACGCGGATCGCCGAGGAGCTCGGCCGCAAGATCGTCCTCAACATCGTCATGGCCGGGTTCTTCACGGCGGTGACCGGGATCGTCTCCAAGGACGCCATGCGCAAGGCCATCGAGAGCTCGGTGCCGAAAGGGACGGAGGGATTGAACCTCCTGGCCTTCGAGAAAGGCTACGAGTACGGCCTGGGCAAGGTCCAGGCCCAATAAGCCGGCGGCCGAACGCCGGACCTGCGGAGGGATAAAATGCCGGATTTCGTCCACACCCCGATGTTCCCCCTGGGACCGGACACGACCGAATACGAGGCCATCTCCCAAGACCACGTCGCCGCCGGCGAATGCGCGGGCCGCCAGGTCCTCAAGGTCGCGCCGGAGGGGTTGTCGCTGCTGTCCGAACGGGCCTTCCATGACGCCGCCTTCTACCTGCGGACCTCGCATCTCGAGCAGCTCAAGTCCGTCCTCGAGGACCCCGAGAGCTCGGCCAACGACCGCACGGTCGCCCTCGAGCTCCTCAAGAACGCCGTCATCTCGGCCGACGGCGTCCTGCCGATGTGCCAGGACACGGGCACGGCCATCATCAACGCCAAGAAGGGCCAGCTGGTCCTGACCGAGGGAAAGGACGAGGAGGCCCTGTCGCGGGGCGTCTTCAACGCCTATGTCGGCAACTTCCTGCGCTACTCCCAGAACGCCCCGCTGACGATGTACGAGGAGAAGAACACGGGCACGAACCTGCCGGCCCAGATCGAAATCTCCGCCGTCGACGGCGACGAGTACCGCTTCCTGTTCGTCGCCAAGGGCGGCGGCTCGGCCAACAAGACCTATCTCTTCCAGGAGACCAAGGCCGTCCTCAACCCCGTCTCACTGCCGAAGTTCCTGGTCGGCAAGATGAAGGCCATCGGCACGGCGGCCTGCCCGCCCTATCACCTGGCGGTCGTCGTCGGCGGGACCTCGGCCGAGCTGGTCCTCAAGACGGTCAAGCTGGCCTCGGCCCGCTATCTCGACGGCCTGCCGACGACGGGCGGGTCCGGCGGCCACGCCTTCCGCGACCTCGAGCTCGAGGCCGCCCTCCTCGAGGCCTCCCGCAAGCTGGGACTCGGGGCCCAGTTCGGCGGCAAGTACTTCTGTCTCGACGTCCGTGTCGTCCGCCTGCCCCGCCACGGCGCCTCCTGTCCCATCGGCATGGGCGTCAGCTGCAACGCCGACCGCAACGTCAAGGCCAAGATCACCCGCGAGGGGATCTTCCTCGAGCGGCTGGAAAAGGACCCGGCCCGGTTCCTGCCCGTCCCGGGGGGGGGCGAAGAGGACGCCGTCCGGATCGACCTCGAACGCCCGATGGCCGAGATCCGGGCGACGCTCTCCAAATACCCCGTGGCGACCCGCCTGTCCCTCGACGGGCCGATCATCGTCGCCCGCGACATCGCCCACGCCAAGCTCAAAGAGAAGGTCGACAAGGGCGAGGACCTGCCGGCCTATTTCAGGGATCACATCATCTACTACGCCGGGCCGGCCAAGACGCCGCCCGGCTACGCCTCCGGCTCCCTCGGGCCGACGACGGCCGGCCGCATGGACGACTACGTTCCCGTGTTCCAGAAGATGGGCGGCTCTCTGGTCATGCTGGCCAAGGGCAACCGCTCCAAGGGCGTGACCGAGTCCTGCAAGGCCCACGGCGGCTTCTACCTGGGCTCGATCGGCGGCCCGGCCGCCCGGCTGGCCAAGGACTGCGTCACCAGTCAGGAGATCGTGGCCTACCCCGAGCTGGGCATGGAGGCCGTCTACAGGATCACGGTCAAGGACTTCCCGGCCTTCATCATCGTCGACGACAAGGGGAATGACTTCTACGAGAAGATCCTGGCCTGACCTCGGGTCATGAAAGGCTTCTGGAACCGGCTCCTGCGGATCGACCTCGACCGGGGGACCTGGCGCACGGAGCCGATTTCCGACGAGCTGCTCGTCCGGACCCTCGGCGGGAAGGGTCTGGGCGCGGCCCTGCTCCTCGCCGAGAACCCTCCCGGCGTCGACGCCCTGTCTCCCGGGAACCGCTTCATCTTGACGACCGGCCCGGTCACCGGGACCGCGATGTGGGGCCAGTCCCGTTTCGCCGCCTTCGCCAAGAGCCCGGCCACAGGCGGCTACGCCGAGTCCTATTGCGGGGGCGCCCTGGCGCCGAAGATCAAAGGCTGCGGTGTCGACGCCGTCATTCTCGAGGGCCGGCGGCCGGCCCTGAGCTTCCTCGCCGTCGACGAACAGGGTGTCACCTTCCACGGCGCCGAGCCGTTCCGGGGCTGGACGACGGACCGGGCCGAGGACGCCCTGCTGGCCCTGTCGCCTCCGGGCGCCGGGGCCATGACCATCGGGCCGGCCGGCGAGAACGGCGTCCGGTTCGCCTGCATCAAGTCCGACCGGTGGCGGAGCCTGGGCCGCTGCGGCCTGGGAGCCGTTCTCGGCTCCAAGAACGTCAAGGGGATCTCTTTCTGCGGCGCCCGGCGGGCGGCGGTCGCCGACCCGGACGGGATGCGCCGGATCGTCTCCGCCGTCGCCCGCAAGGGCAAGGAGAGCCCCGTCTCCGCCCTCTACCGAAAATACGGGACGCCCATGCAGGTCGCCCTGACCAACGCCCAGAACTGCTTCCCGACCCGCTATTGGAGCTCGGGGCGCTTCGCGAAGTGGGAGGCGATCTCGGCGGATTATATGATCGAGAACTTCGACGTCGTCAACCACGCCTGCCCGGACTGCTTCCTCCAGTGCACGAAGTTCTGCCGGGTCCGCCGCGGCCGACACGCCGGGCTGGAGCTCGAGGGCCCCGAGTACGAGACGATCTACGCCCTGGGCGGGCTCAACGAGGTCGACAGCCTCGAGGAGATCGCCTGGCTCAACGACCTCTGCGACAAGCTCGGCCTGGACACGATGAGCGCGGGCAACATCTCCGCGCTGGCCGCCGAGGCCCGGGCCCGGGGGCGGTTCCCCTGGGACATCGGCTACAACCAGCCCGACCGGATGGCCGAGCTCTTCATGCTCATCGCCGAGGGCCGGGAGATCGGAGCGGTCCTGGGGCAGGGCATCAAGCGGGCGGCCGCCGAGCTCGGCCTCGAGGACCTGGCCGTCCACGTCAAGGGGCTGGAGCCGGCCGGCTTCGAGCCGCGCGTCCTGAAGGGCATGGGCCTCGCCTACGCCACGGCGGCCCGAGGGGCTTGCCACCTGCGGGGGACCTTCTACAAGGCCGAGCTCGCCGGTCTCGTCGATAAGGCGGCCGTCGCCGGCAAGGCCGTCCAGGTCATCGATTACGAGGACCGGGCCGCCCTCTTCGACTCCCTGATCCTCTGCCGGTTCTTCCGGGACCTCATCCTGTGGGACGAGCTGGGCGCGCTCATCGCCGCGGCGACGGGCCTGGCCATGACGCGGGAAGAGCTCGAAGCCATGGCCAACGAGATCACCCTGGACGGCCGCCGCTTCAATCTCCGGGAGGGCCTGGGCGCGGAAGACGACAGGTTGCCGCCGAGGATCCTCCGGGAGAAAACCGCCGAGGGCATGTCGCTCGGGCCCGAGGAGATGGACGTGATGCTCCGGGAGTACAACGCCGTCAGGGAAAGCCGGCGCCGGCGATCCTCCTGACCCGGAGCCGCGTCAGTTGTCGTCGACCGCGCTCGCCGGCCGCTCGTAATCGATGATCGTCTGGACGAGCAGCCTGCGCACGGCCGCCAGTCGGTTGCTGACGCGTTGAACGAGGCGCCTCATGAGAACGAACCCGGCCGCGGTGTCCCCGGCCAGGTAGTCCATCAGCTCCCGGCCCTTGACGGCCACGACCCGGACGGCCGAAGCGGCCTCGGCCGAGCTGTTGTGGTGCCCGCTCCCGACGATCGACGAGAATCCGAGAGCCTGACCGGGCGTTCCCAGCACGGTGACCGTCACAGGACCGGAAAGGGGCGACACCTGAACCGTCAGGCGGACCGACCCTTCCAGGAGCACGTAGAGGTGCTCGGCCGACGTTTCGGGCGAGAAAATGACCGTATCGGCGGCGAAGGACAGCTCCCTGGAAATCGCGCCGATGGCTTTGAGGGCGCCCTTGGGCAACCCCTCGAAGAGACTGAGCTTGGCCAGCGTTTCTGTGGGGACCACGGCCACCTCCTGTATCCGGTCGTTGCTGGCTCCATGATACCCGGGCGGCGCCTTTTTTTCACCTGTTTTCTTTTGCCGGCGTTTTGGCTATCATGGGGAGGAAGGAGCTTCCGTGGACAGGACGAAATTCATCAAGCTCGGCGTGGGCGTCATCGTTCTGTTCCTCCTCGGGGTCTTCCTGAAGCTGGCCAAGCCCGTTCTCATCCCCTTCAGCATGGCCCTCCTGCTGGCCTTCGCCGTCTCCCCGATCCTCGATTTCCTGGTCCGCCGCAGGATCCCCAAGCCCGTGGCCCTGGCCGTCGTCCTTCTGCTGGCCTTTGTGGTCCTCTACCTGATGGGGACCGTCTTCTACACGAGCGGCAAGTCGTTCGCCGCCGAAGTTCCCTCCTACCACGACCTGGTGCAATCGTTCCTGGCGGGCATCGAAGAGAGCGTCCAGAACGAGCGCCTCAGGCTTGGGCTCATGGAGTGGGTCCGGGCCCTGAACGTCGAGAGGGTCGGGCCCGTCGTCCTCTCGGCGCTCGGCCCGTTCCTGTCCTTCATGTCCCAGCTGATGCTCGTGTTCGTCTTCTTGACCTTCATCCTGGCCGGCCGGGGCCGGATGGAGAAAAAGATCGCCCAGGCGTTCTCCCCCGACCAGGCCTCGACGCTGACCCGGACCGTGGCCTGGATCAACTGCGAGATCCAGAAATACCTGGCCGTCAAGACCCTCATCAACCTCGGCATCGGGGCCCTCACGGCGGGCGTCCTGGCCTTGTTCGGGATCCCGTTCGCCGTCCTCTTCGGCGTTCTGGCCCTCCTCCTCAACTACGTCCCGACCCTCGGGGCCGTCATCGCCGTCGCCCTGCCCGTGCTGATGGCCGCTTTTATAGCCGGCGCGTTCGGCCCGACCGTCTGGGCCGTCGCGGGCCTCCTGGCCGGGATCCATGTGGTCCTGAACGGCGTCCTCGAGCCGCGGCTGATGGGCAGGGAATTGAACCTGCCGCCCCTCCTTGTCCTCTTCTCCCTGTTCTTCTGGGCCTGGCTGTGGGGCGTGCCCGGCATGATCTTGGCCGTCCCCATCCTGGCGATCCTCAAGATCGTTTTCGCCAATGTCCCGTCCTTGAACTTCCTCGAAGCGATGATGGACAAGTAGGGGGGAGGGGGCTCAGTCGAGGCCGAGGGAGGCCAGGAACTGCTCGAGCCGGCGTTCGATCATGCCGGCCGTCTCCTTGTAGGCGTCGTAGCCCGATCCCAGAGGATCTTCGATATCCCACCCGTAGAGCTTGGGGACAGGCACGCCCCAGATGTCCCGGAGATGGTTGTAGATGGAGATGTCCATGGCCACGACGTGGTCGAAGGACTTGATGTCGTAGACGCCCACCGGCCGGGCCACGTGGCCCGAGATGTCCGTTTGATAGACGAGCCGCATGACCAGGACGGCCTCCACGGAAGCCGGGCCGCCCGTGGCGGCGATGCCCGCGCTGGCCGCTTCCGCTCTCGACCCGAGCCGCCGCCGGGCGATGCCTTCGGCCATGGGGCTGCGGCAGATGTTGCCGTAGCACACGAAGAGAATGCGCGTTTTCTTCATTCGCGCCCGGCGCCGGCGCTTTCGAGGGCCACTTCCTTCGCTTTTTCGAACAGGAAGGCGGCCAGGATGAACCGCTCCGCGGCGCGCATGTAGTTCTTCTCCCGGGCCAGCTCCGCGGCGCCGGTCTCGTCCTCGACGGCCCGGTCGAACAGCCAGGCCTCCTTGGACGGCGCCTGGGCCGCCTCGGCCTCTTTCCGGAGAGAGGCGGCCAGGGCCCGAAGCGCCTCGAGGCTCCGCTCCTCGTCCTCGACCCGCAGGCTCAAGAGATAGACCTTTTCCAAGATCGAATAGAGGATCCGGGCGCCGGAGAAATCGTTCTTGGCGAAGGCGTCGTCGGCGTCCTTCTCCTTTTCACCGGCGATCCACGTCAGGAGATTCGGCCGGTCCCAGCGGCCCGCTCCGACGATCTTCTGCTTGGCGGCCTCCATGCCCTTGAGCGAGGCTTCCGCCCCGTCCCGTTCGCTGACCTGGGCCAGCATCTTGCGCATCTCCGACTCGCCCCGGCCGAAGCTCCGGCGCGAGGCCTCGGCGTCGCCGGCCTCGCCCAGCTTCTTGCCTTCTTGGATCCTCCGCTCGATGTTGTCCAGGAAACCTGAGAAGGCCGCCGCCTCGGCCGGGTGCTTCTCCTTGATCGCCGCCAGAGCCTTCTCAAGCTCCAGGGCGTCCTTTTCGCTCAAGTACTTCTTCGGGTCCTTGAGGAAGGGGCCGAGATAGGCCAGGATCTTCGAGGAGTCCAGGGACTTGACGGAGACGGATCGCGGGGCCTCCGGGCCGCCCGGCGGCGGGACGGAAAGCCCTTCCCTCCCCCCGGGCGGCCGGGTCCGCCTCTCGGCAATGGATGGCGCCCCACCCGACTTGAAGGCCGCTCCGGTCCCGTCGACCTTCGGCTTCGGGCCTTGGAGCAAGGCGATCGATCCGGCCACGGCCAGGGCCGCGACGATCAGCCCGGGGATCAGGACCTTCTTCAAGTTGAACTTGACGGTGATCTCGCGGCTCGTGATGGGCTTGCGCGCCGGCAGGGCCCGCTGCGCCGTGGGCAGTCCCTTCTCGATCCGGCCCAGGTCCTCCAGGAGGTCCAAGGCCGTTTGATAGCGCCGGTCCCTGGATTTTTCGAGGCACCGGAGAATGACCCCGCTGAGGGCCGGCGAGATCTGGGCGTTCAGGGTCTTGGGGTCGGCCGGCGGCTCGCTCTTGTGCTTGAGGACGATGCTCAGGGGGGTCTCGCCCTCGAAGGGCAGACGGCCGGTGACCATCTCGAAGAGAATGGCCCCCAGCGCGTAGATGTCGACCCGGTGGTCGACGTCCTTGGCGTCGGCCTGCTCCGGGGCCATGTACTCGGGGGTCCCGATGATGACCCCGGAGCCCGTCGCTCCCCGGGTGTGCAGGGAGCGGGCGATGCCGAAATCCATGATCTTGGCGTTGCCCTCGCGGTCGATCATGACGTTCTGGGGCTTGAGGTCGCGGTGGACGACCCCCATGCGGTGGGCCTCGGCCAGTCCCTCCGCGATCTGCCGGGCCAGGGCGAGGGCTTTGGCCTCGTTGAGGTGACCGGAGCGGCGGATGAAGCTCTTGAGGTCCTCGCCGGGGACGTACTCCATGGAGATGTAGATCGACAGCCACTCCTCGTCGAGGTCGTACATCCGGCAGACGTAGCGGTGGGCGACCTTGCGGGCCAGCTTGATCTCGTTCCGGAAGCGCTCGATGACCTCGAGATCGGAGGCGATCTCCGGCTTCAGGAGCTTGATGGCCACGGCCTCCCGGATCTTGCTGTCGTAGGCCTTGTAGACCGTGCCCATGCCGCCCTTGCCGATCTCCTCGATGATCTCGAACCTCCGGGCGAACGTCGTCCCCCGTTGGAGCCCCCGGGTCGGGGTCTGGAAGGTCCGCGTCCCCGACGAGGTCTTCTCTCCCGAGCCCGGCAGCTCGCGCCCGCAGCGGCCGCAGAAGCGGGTGTCCTCAGGGTTCTCGTGGGAGCATCGGGGGCATTTCATCGGATGTCTACACCAAGAATATCAATTCGAGTTCGAAATATCAAACCCACTACCGGGGAGATGCCGTCACGCCTTTCGATTCACGGGTCCGGCCACAGCTTGCGGGGGTAGGCGCCCCGCTCGATGAGGTCAAGAACGGCGGCCTCGAACGCGGGCCGGTCCTCGGGGTAGGTGACGCCGAACCACCGTTCCCGGGTCGGCAGGACCTTGACCCGGGCCCGGCCCTCGCGCACGAGCTCCCCGACGACCTCGGGGATGAGGAACTCCGCCTTAAGGTCGGAGGAGGCGGCCGACTCGAGGAACCGGGGGAACCGGGCTTCGAGCTCGGCGAACAGGCTCGGGGCGAACCCCCAGCAATTCATGGACGTCCAGCTCTCTCCGTCCAGGGGGGCCCAGTCGACGCCGTTCTCCGTGTGCCTGACGCCTTCGGGGAACTTCCGGACCTTGAACAGCTCGCGGATGCCGACGAGATAGCCGTCCTCCGTGGCCGTGCAGACGCCGCGGGCGACGTGGCCGTGCTCCGAGAGGGTGTTGGCCAGCCGGTAGCCGACCATGGCGTATTCATGGACCCTGCCCGCCGCGGGGATCCGCCGCAGGTAGCCGGTCATGGCCTCGAAGGCCGTCCGGCCGTAGAAATCGTCGGCGTTGATGGCCATGAAAGGGGTTCGGACGGCCTCCTTGCAGGCCAGGATGGCCTGGGCCGTGCCCCAGGGCTTGGTCCGCCCTTCCGGCACACGGAATCCCGCCGGCACTTGGTCGAGCGATTGGAAGACGTAGGCCGTATCCGCGAGCCGCTCGACCTGCCGGCCGATCCTGTCCCGGAAGGCCCCCTCGAAATCCTTCCGGATGATGAAGACGACGCGGTCGAAGCCGGCCCGGAGGGCGTCGTAGACCGAGTAATGCATGACGATCTCGCCGCCGGGCCCGACCGGGTCGATCTGCTTGAGGCCGCCGTACCGGCTGCCGATCCCGGCGGCCATGACCACCAATGTCAGAGAAGGCACGGGCATCCTCCCTTCGATCGCTTTTCCCTGGTCCCCCATCTTAATCCAGGGGCCCGATGGAGGTCAACGGCCGGGCCCGAATTCGCCGGTCCCCCCGCTTTACTTGTCCCGCTCTATCTTATATCATTGAAACGGAACAATGACCGAAGGTGAGCCCATGATCCGCTCGACGACCGTCATCTGCGTCCGCCGCGGAGGGCGGGTGGCCATGGCCGGCGACGGCCAGGTGTCCATGGGCCAGACCGTCCTCAAGCGCAAGGCCCGAAAGCTCCGCAGGCTGGCCAAGGGGAGCGTCCTGGCCGGGTTCGCCGGGGCGACCTCGGACGCCTTCGCCCTGTTCACGCGGTTCGAGGCCAAGCTCGAGGAATACCGCGGCAATTTGTCGCGGGCGGCCATCGAGCTGGCCAAGGACTGGCGCCTCGAGAAATCCCTCCGCCAGCTGGACGCCCTGCTCGTCGTGGCCGATGCCGAGAGCACCTTCCTCATCTCCGGCACCGGGGACGTCGTCGAGCCCGACGACGGCGTCATCGCCGTCGGCTCCGGAGGGCCCTACGCCCTGGCCGCCGCCCGGGCCCTGATGGCCCACACGGACCTGCCGGCGAGGACGATCGCCGAGGAGGCCCTGAAGACGAGCGCCGGCATCTGCGTCTACACCAACCTCGAGATCACCGTGGAGGAGCTCTGAATGCCCATCTCCCTGCCCGAGAGCCTGGAGTCCCCGCCGGCCGAAACGCCGGCCGCGGAGCTCACCCCCCAGGAGATCGTGGCCGAGCTCGACAAATACATCATCGGCCAGAAGGCGGCCAAGAAGGCCGTGGCCATCGCTCTCCGGAACCGCTTCCGCCGCCGCAAGCTGCCCCCCGACCTGGCCGACGAGATCGCGCCCAAGAACATCCTGATGATCGGCCCGACCGGGGTCGGCAAGACCGAGATCTCCCGGCGGCTGGCCCGGCTGACCTCCTCGCCCTTCCTCAAGATCGAGGCCAGCAAGTTCACCGAGGTCGGCTATGTCGGCCGCGACGTGGAGTCCATGATCCGCGACCTCGTCCGCATCTCGGTGGACCTGGTCAAGCAGGAGAAGGTCTCCGAGATCGAGGAAAAGGCCCAGGCCGCGGTCGTCGAGAGGCTCCTGGACATCCTGCTCCCGCCCCTGCGGAAAAAGGACGACGCGTCGGGCGCCGAGGAGGACGACAGGTTCCGCGACACCCGCGAGAAGCTGAGGGCCCAGCTCGCCGCCGGGCTGCTCGACGAGCGCCTCATCGAGGTCGAGGTCAAGGAGAAGACGACGCCGCCTTTCGAGGTCATCTCCAACTCGGGCGTCGAGGAGATCGGGTTCCAGATCCAGGAGCTCCTGCCCGGGTTCCTGGGCGGCCGCTCCAAGCGCCGGCGGGTCAAGATCAAGGAAGCCCGCGAGCTGCTGCTCGAAGAGGAGGAAAAGCGACTGGTCGACATGGACCAGGTCTCGAGACTGGCCATCGACCGCGTCGAGCAGTCGGGCATCATCTTCCTGGACGAGGTCGACAAGATCGCCGGCCGGGAATCCGGGCACGGCCCCGACGTCAGCCGCGAGGGCGTCCAGCGCGACCTCCTGCCGATCATCGAGGGGACGACCGTCAACACCCGGTTCGGCCTGGTCCGGACCGATCACATCCTGTTCATCGGCGCCGGCGCCTTCCATGTCTCCAAGCCCGCCGACCTCATCCCCGAGCTCCAGGGCCGGTTCCCGATACGGGTCGAGCTCACATCGCTCGGCAAGAACGACTTCGTCCGCATCCTGACGGAGCCCGAGAACGCCCTGATCCGGCAATACGAGGCTCTCATGGGCACGGAGGACGTCCGGGTCGATTTCACGTCCGACGCCGTCGACGAGATCGCCGAGGTCGCCGAGAAGGTCAACGCCGAGGCCGAGAACATCGGGGCCCGCCGTCTCCACACGGTCATGGAGAAGGTCATGGAGGAGATCTCCTTCGAGGCCCCGACGGTCGTCGATAAGTCCCTCCGGATCGACAGGGAATACGTCCGGAACCAGCTGAAAGACGTTCTCGAGAGCCAGGACCTGAGGCGCTTCATCCTCTGATGACAAGACCGGTCGGAACGCTCATCCTCGGGTTGTCCCTCCTCGCCGGCCCCGGGTGCGGGCGGAAAGGGCCCCTCGAGCTCCCCCCGGGCCGCGAGCCCGCGCCCGCCGAGCGGGTCACGGCGGCCTTCGAGAACGGGGCCGTGGTCCTCACCTGGGCCAATCCCGTCAAGGCCGTCTCGGGCAAGCCTGTCGGGCCTCTCGAGGCCATCGAGATCTGGGTCCTCGAGGGGGCCGGGCCCGCCGCGGGGACGGCCCCGGCGCCGGCTGAGGTCGAGGCCGAGGCCCGGCTCGCCCTCAGGATAGCCACGGACGGCCGCGAGGCGACGATGAGCCGGTCCGTGCCCGTCCCCGAGGGCGCCAAGCGCCTGGCGCTCACGGTCCGCGTCCGCGACCGCCGGGGCCGCGTCTCGGCGTTCTCGCCCTGGGCCGTCGTGGACGTCGCCCGGGCGCCCGGGGGGCCCGCTCCCGCCGAAAGCGAGGGACCGTGAAGATCTACCGTTTCCGGTACCGGAAGAGGATCCTCCTCGGGGTCCTCAAGGAGGAGTTCCTCTTTCCCCTCAAGGGCTCGATCTTCGGCGACTTCACGATCGAGGACAGCCCCGTCCCGATCGGCGACGCGAAGATCCTGCCTCCCGTCATCCCGACCAAGATCATCGGCATCGGGGCCAATTACCGGGGCCACGCCCGGGAGATGGGCCGCCCCCTTCCCGAGGAGCCGCTGATCTTCATGAAGCCGTCCACCGCCGTCGTCGGCCATCTCGAGGCCATCGTCCCTCCCGACATGGCCGGCCGCGTCGACTACGAAGGGGAGCTGGCCGTCGTCATCAAGAAGAGAACCCGCTCTCTCCGGGACGAAGACCCCGTGGCCGACCGCATCCTGGGCTGCACCTGTTTCAACGACGTCACCGCCCGGGACCTGCAGAAGAAGGACGTCCAGTTCACGCGGGCCAAGTCCTTCGACACCTTCGCCGCCGTCGGCCCCTGCGTCGCCACCGACGTCGACCCGGGAGGCCTGCGCCTCAAGACCTTTCTCAACGGCAAGCTCGTCCAGTCGGGACACACGGCCGATCTGATCTTCCCCGTCCCGTTCCTCGTCCGCTTCCTGTCCCGGATCATGACCCTCAACCCGGGCGACATCATCACCACGGGGACCCCCGAAGGCGTCGGGCCCATGGTCCCCGGGGACCGGGTCGACGTCCAGATCGACGGCATCGGGACACTGTCCAATACGCTCGTGCGTTCGAGATCCTAAGGAGGTACCATGAAGTTTTTTCTGGACACCGCCAACCTCGAGGAGATCCGCGAGGTCGCGAGCTGGGGGGTCCTCGACGGGGTGACCACCAACCCTTCCCTGTGCTCCAAGGAGAACATCAAGTTCGAGGACAACATCCGCGAGATCTGCGCCCTCGTCGGCGGCCCGGTCAGCGCCGAGTGCGTCTCGCTCCGGTCGGAGGAGATCGTGCCCGAAGCCCGGGCCTTGGCCAAGATCGCGTCCAACGTCGCGGTCAAGATCCCCGTGGGCCTGGAAGGCCTGAAGGCGACCAAGGCCCTGGCCGCGGAGGGCATCTCGGTCAACATGACCCTGGTCTTCTCCGCGAGCCAGGCCCTGCTCGCGGCCAAGGCCGGGGCCAAGTTCGTCAGCCCGTTCATCGGGCGGCTCGACGACGTCTCGGAGGACGGGATGGCCCTCATCGAGGAGATCGTCCAGGTCTTCGAGAACTACCGGTTCGGGACCGAGATCATCGTGGCCAGCGTCCGCCACCCCCGGCACGTCGTTGAGGCCGCCCTTCTGGGCGCCGACATCGCGACCGTTCCCTACGCGGTCATGGAGAAGCTTGTCCGCCACCCGCTCACCGACGCCGGTATCGAGCGCTTCCTGAGCGACTGGAAAAAGGTCAGGAAGTGAGGATCAAGTCGGTCTTCCGGATCCGCGAGCTCGTCCGCCGGCTCGTTCAACGGATCCGGAGGATCACCGTCGCCGTCCTCGTCCTCGGGTTCCTCGGCGGAAGCCTGGTCGTCGGCCGGTCCGTCCTGGTCGGGGAGATCCGCAAGGAGCTCCGCAAGACGTTCGCCTATGCCGACCTTCGGGTTTCCTCCTTCCCGCCGGCCATCCTCCTCGAGGAGGTCCGGACCTTGACCGATCCCCCCCTGTTCCGGGCGCGATCGGTCAAGGTGGGGATGCCCCTGTGGTCCCTGCTTCGGAACCGCAAGGCCGTTTCGGTCGTGTTCGATTCCCCCGAGGTCCGCATCGGGCCGGAGGCCCTGCGTCCGAGAGCCGCGCGGGCGAGACCCGCGCTCTCCCTGCCCTTCAATGTCGACAGGGGCGTCGTCAGGAACGGGGCGGTCCTCTACGAGGGCGGCGGGACGCGCCTCGAGGTCCGTGGGCTCGAGGCCTTATTCACGCAGAGAGGCGACCAGTTCAGCCTCCGGGCCGGATCGGACGACGCGAAGTACGAGTCCCTTGCCGGCGAGGCGGTCCTGCTGGCCGGCTTCGACATCTCGCTTTCGGGCAGGGGCGATAACATCGCGGTCCAGCAGTTGAAGATCGAGGGCCCGGACGTCCTCTTCGAGGGCCGGGGGCGCTTTCGGGCCTACCGGGATCCCGAGATCGAGCTCGACACGCGCTTCGAGATCGAGACGGGCGAGGTGTCCGCGCTTCTCGATCTGCCTTTCGACTGGAAGGGCAAGGCCGGCGGGGAGGGGAAGTTCCTGCGGAGATCCGGGCAGATCTCCGTCGAAACGACCATCGCCGCCGACGACCTCGTCCTGTGCGACGTTCCCATGGGCCGGATCCGGGGCGGCGTCCGCCGGGAGCCCGGCAAGGACGTCGAGGTCGACGTCGTCATCCAGAAACCCGGGCTGCTTCCCGAGACCCTGACCCTGGCCATCGGAGGAGGCAGGGTCGAGGGGCGGGCCGGCCGGGTGTTCATCGACCCGGTCTTCAACGAGATCGAGGTGCCCTGGCCCGTGCGGTCCCCTGTCTGGGGGACGTTCGTCGTCAGGGACGGAAAGCTCGAGGCGTCGGCCGAATTCCGCGATACGTCCCTCGAAAGGGCGGGCGACAGGTTCGCTTTCCGGGGAGGCGCCGAAGTTTTCGTCGATTTCCGAACCAAAGAGATACGGGTCGAGACACCCGACCTTCAATCGAATTTCGCCCGCCTGGAGGCCCGCGCGGCGATCGACCTCGACGGGGACATCGACACCAGGATCCGCGGCTCGGTCCTCGATGTCAGGCAGGCCCGGGAATTCGTCTCCCTGATCCTGAACGAGACCTTCGATTTCGGAGAGATCCGCGGCGCGGGATTCGCCGAGGTCAGCCTGAGCGGCCTTTCGGCGGCCCCGGTCGTCGACATCCGGGGAACGTTCTCGCCCGGCGGTTTCGACCTGCTTGACGCCGCTTTCGTCGAAGCGGACACCCGGATCACCGCCCAGGGTTTTGCCGGGACGTTCAAGATCGACGACCCCGAGCTCAAGGGCCAGGTCCGGGTCGCGGGCGATGCCGCCCGGACCGAGGTCGAGGTCCGGGGCGGGGAGGGGGAGCTGGCCAGGATCTTCCCGGCCCTCGAGATCCCCGTTTCTCTCCGGGGTCGGGCGGCCGGCGATTTCAGGATCGTCCGGACGAATGAAGAAGAGGAATATTCCGGGACCTTCTCGAGCCCCGAGATCTCCGGCTACGCCCAGACCGCCCGGGACGTCGCCGGCCGGCTCGAGTTCAGGAACGGGGTCCTCGCTTTCCCCGAACTGGGGCTGGACCTTTACGGGGGACGGTTCGAGGGCCGGTTGCTCATCGGCCTCGTCGACGGCGAGTTCGATGTCGATCTCCGCGGCCGGGACGTGGACCTCTCTCTGTTGAGCTCGGACGCCGCCGGGGCCCTTTCTCTCACGCTGGGCGGCCGCGGCGTTTTCGGCGCGGACACGCTCGGCGGCGCTTTCAGCGTCAGGGACCTGCTCTTTTCTCCTCTCGAGAAGACCGAAGCCCGCGGCGCGCTCGAGCTGGGCTACGAGGATGGCCAGGTCGTTCTGGGGATCAAAGGCGGGCTGGCTCCCGGAGAGAATCCCTTCGAGGCCCGGGTCGCCATCCCCACGACCGGGGAGCCGTTCCGCGGGACCGTCAAGGGGACCCTGGGGAACCTCGACCTCCTCCTGCCGTGGGACGGCGCCCTCGGGCGGGTGGATTACGCGGCCGACATCGTCGAAACGGTCGATTCGACCCGGGTCGCCGTGGCGACGGGCTTCCGGGGGTCCGTGCTGCCCCTTCCCGGGTTCCCCTATGCCGTCACCGATTTCTCCGGAGAGGCCAGGTACGAGGAGGGCTCGCTGACGATGACCGCCTTCGCGGGCCGACTGGGCGGCGGGACCGTCCAAGGGACGGGGGAGCTGAGGACCGGCCCGGACGGCATCGAGACGATGGACATGCGGGCCGAAGCCAGGGACATGAACCTGTCCCCGGCCGAGAGAGTGAGGGCCCAGGTCGAAGGGACCCTGCGGATGCTCAAGGACAAGCAGCGCTTCGTCCTCGAGGGCGACCTGATGATCAAACGCCTGAACTGGCGTCGCGAGATCACCGAGGGATTCTCGTTCTCCTCGGTGGCCGACCCGGAGGAGGATCCCGGGCCGTCATTCTTCGACGGCCTGACCCTCAATCTCCGCCTCCAGGGGGACGACAACGTGATCGTGGAGAATTCGCTCGGACGTTTGTCCGGGCGCTTCAGTCTGGCCGTCACGGGAAGCCTCGAAAATCCCGTCTTGCTCGGCGATGTCGACATCCGCAGCGGCGACATCTATTTCCAGGACCGGACCTTCCGGGTCCTCTACGGCCGCCTGAGCTTCACCGACCCTCTCCGGGCCGAGCCCTATCTGGACTTCCGCGGGGAAACGTATGTCAAAGATTACCGTGTGACCCTCAGCATGAACGGACCGGTCAGCCGGATGAGGCCCGAGTTCTCGTCCTCGCCGCCCCTGCCCCCTGACGAAGTCCTGGCCCTCTTGGCTTTGGGGGAGTCGTTCCGGAGGACCTATTACACATACTCCATGGACCGCAGCGCGGCCATGAGCACGGCCTCTCTCCTGACCTACCAGATCGCCGACCAAGCCAAGAAGAGGACGAGCGGCGTCTTCACCCTGGACCGCTTCCGCATCGACCCCTATTTCTCCGAGAGCTCGCCGGGGTCCATCGCCGCCCGGTTGACGGTCGGGAAGAAGCTGTCGAGCAACCTGCTGCTCATCTACTCCACGATCCTGGCGAATTCGAACGTCCAGGCCGCGGAGGAGGAGTCCCCCATCTTCCGCATGGAGTGGGACATAAGCCGGAGGTTCTCGCTGGTCGGCGGACAAGACGACCGGGGAAAGCTGAGCATCGATGTCAAGTACCGGAAGAGATTCTAGAGGACGGAAGCCGCGGCGGGGCCCCGGGCCGGGGTGCCTTCCCGTCCTCCTGGCCCTTCTCCTCTGGCCCGCGACGAGGGCGGCGCAGGCCCAGGAGACGGGCCTTCCGGTCATCGCCCGGGTCGTCGTCCAGGTCGACGGTCGCCCGGGGGAAGCGGCCCTCCTGGACCTCATCCCTCTCCAGGCCGGGGAGCCCTATTCCGCGAGGGCCGTGGACCAGGCCGTCAAAGCGATCTTCCGGACAGGGCTCTTTTCCGATGTCCAGGTCCTCAAGTCGGGGGACGAGGACGTCGAGCTGACCTTCGTCCTGGCCAGGAACCTGTTCGTCGCCGATGTGAAGTTCCGCGGCACCCGGGCCCCGGCGGCCCGCCTGATGGACGGGCTCCTTTCGCTCCGGCCGGGGAGCGTTCTCTCGGAGGAACGTCTTCCGGTTGCAGCCGGGGAGGTCCGGGCAGCCCTGCGCGGCGAAGGCTTCTTCGACGCTAAAGTCGAGGTCGAAGTCCATAAGGACGCCCGTTCCTCTTCGGCCAGGCTCGTTTTCCGGGTCGATTCCTGGAAGACCGTCCGGGTCCGGTCGATCGCCCTGGAAGGGGATGTCCTTGCCGACCGGGACGCCCTGCTGAAGCGTCTCAAGTGCCGGCCCGGCGACCCCTACGTCCCGGCCCGGCTCGAGCGCGGCCGACAGGCCCTCGCGGCCTTCTACGCGGCCCAGGGATTCCGGCGAGCGGAAGTCCGGCTGGAAGAAGAGTCCTTCGACGAGGAGCGCAGCGAGGTGGGCCTTCGGGTCGGGATCGAGGCCCATGAGAAGATCCGGGTGGAGATCCGGGGGGCCCGGGTCCCGGCCCGGCTCGTCGAGCCGATCTGGGATGAACCCATTTTCGAGCAGTGGGGCCTGGAGGAGGGGGAAGCCCGGGTCCTCAATCATGTCCGCCGGAAGGGATACCTTCAGGCGGCGGTCGACGGCCGGATCGAGAAGACGGAGGACGGGCTGGCCGTCATCTACGAGGTTTCGCGCGGAGAAAAATTCCGCGTGAGGGAAGTCGAATTCCCCGGGCTGGCGGCCTATTCGCCGGACGATCTGAAGGTCCTGCTGGCGGTGCGCGAGGGCGTGCCCTTTTTCGACCTTCTCGGATACGACCGCCTGTTCGCCCTGCCGCGGGACATCGAGACGCTCTATAAGGAGAACGGTTTCGCCGAGGTCCAGGTCAAGCTGGATTTCGTCCGACAGGGGGCCGACGTCAAGGCGGTCTATTCCGTCAGAGAGGGCGCCCAGCGACGGGTGAGCTCCGTCCGGCTCGAAGGCGTCAGCCTCTTCTCTCCGCAAGCCATGCTGGCCGAATTGGCCAACAAGGAAGGCGGTCCGTATTTCCCTCCGAACGTCCAGCGGGACGTCGGCCGGATCGAGAACGCCTACCTCGACCGGGGCGCCCGGGGAACCGAGGTCCTGCCCCGGGTCGAGATGGGCGAAGACCATCGCGTGTCCCTGGTCTTCGAGATCACGGAGGGCGAGCCGTTCGTCACCGGGAACATCCTCGTCACCGGCAACCGCATCACGAAGACCAAGGTCATCAACCGGGAGATCCAGGTCCGCAAGGGCGATGTCGCGGACCAGTCCCGGATCCAGGATTCGAAACGAAGGCTGGAACGCCTGGGCATTTTTTCCGAAGTCCGGCTGGAGCAGATCCCCACGGAGCCCGGCCACGAGATCCTCGTCGTGACCGTGCGGGAGGGGGAGATGAACTACGCGGGGATCGGGCTGGGGTTCGAATCCCGCAACCGGGTCAGCGGGTCCCTGGCTTCGTGGCCGGACGAGTTCCGGCCCCGGGGCACGGCCGAATATATCCGGACCAACGTCCTGGGCCTCGGCGCCCAGGTCGGGCTCGTGGGCCAGCTCAGCGGCATCGAGAGGCGGATCGTCGGATCCTGGAGCCAACCCTACCTCTTCGGCCTGACCATGCCGACGACCCTCCTGGCCTGGGCCGAGAGAGAGGACCGGGTCAGCTTCAAGTTCGACCGCCGCGGCGTCAGCTTCAACACCGTCAAACCCCTAGGGGCGGCCCGGCTCCTGCTGGCCTCGCTGAGCCTGACCCGGACCGCGATCTTCGACGTCAGCATCGAGAACCCTCCTGAGGACATCGACCGGCGGTACCTGCCCTATTCCGCGGCCGTGGCCTCGCTCAGCATGAGCGGGGACAGGCGGGACGACACGCTGAACCCGGTCAGGGGGACCTATTTCAACCTGGTCGGGGAGTGGGGCTTCCCGGTCTTCGGGATGGAATCGGATTATCAGAAGGTCTTTCTCAAATCGCAGTTCTACCGTCCCCTGTCGCCGGGCTTGAGCTTGAGCCTGACGGGCCGTTTGGGACTCGGCCGCAGCCTGAGGAACCTCCCGGAACGCTTCTTCGCGGGCGGCAGCAACACCTTCCGGGGAGAGGAGTTCGACATGCTCGGCCCGGCCGAGACCGGTGAAGACGGCTCGCAGAAGCCACTCGGCGGGGAAGCCGTGTTCCTCATCAACACGGAGCTCGCTTTTCCGCTCGTGCGGTCGTGGCGCGAGCTGAGGATCGCGGCCTTCTTCGACCTTGGGAACGTTTACGGCCGGCTCCAGGATTTCCGGCCTCTCGATCTCCAGGGCGCCGCCGGCGCGGGCATCCGCTACAGGACGCCCTTGGGGCCCGTGCGTCTGGAGGTCGCCTGGAAGCTCTGGACTTTCGAAAGCACGGACCGCAAGGGCAGGCCCCTGTTTTTCCTGACCATCGGCAACATCTTCTAGGATAGGAGCCATATGAGGATCGCCAGGATCGCCGGTTGGTGCCTCCTGTGGGGCGCCCTGCTTCCGGCCCAGACCGTCAATTGCCTGGTCGCCGTCGTCAACGGCCATGTCATCACCCTGGTCGACGTCCAGGTCATCGCCGAATTCGGTCTGGCCCGCCGGACCGCGGAAAGCCCGGCCAAGGACCCGCGGCTCGCGGCCCTCGACGCTCTCATCGACCGGAAGGTCGTCCTGGATGTGACCCGGGAGGCGCGCTCGGTGGACAGGGAGGAAGCGACGGCGGCCCTCGACGAGGTCCGGCGGCGGCTGGGGGAGGCCGATTTCGGGGCGCGGTTGCGGAAGTTCGGGCTCCAGGAAAAGGACCTCAGGTCCTATGTCGAGGAGGCGCTTCTCTTCGAAAAGGCCCTGGCCCTGAGGTTCAGCCGCAGCCTGCCCGTCTCGCGCACGGACGTCGAGAGGCACTATCGGGAGATCTATGTCCCGGAGCGGGTCCGCCGGGGGCTCGAGCCCGAGCCTTTGGACCGCGTGACGGGCCCCCTCGAAGCCCAGGTCCGGGACCGCGATCTAAAGAAACAGATGGAGACCTGGATCAGGGACCTCAGGTCCCGGGCCGAC
>Ga0194126_10000577_pt1 | contig 61344 bp, 66 predicted proteins | sample TA2KigC150mmetaG_FD_148641 | JGI IMG/M metagenome (GOLD analysis project Ga0194126, IMG submission 148641) | Freshwater microbial communities from Lake Tanganyika, Tanzania - TA2015035 Kigoma Deep Cast 150m | ecosystem: Environmental > Aquatic > Freshwater > Lake | place: Tanzania: Lake...
GCCAGGGTCCTGGCGGCTTCCTTGCGCGCCGCCGTCATGTGGCCGGGGAACCACTGGATGGTCATGAAGGAGCCGGTCCGGAAAAGCGCCGATTATAGAGGGCGGACGGCAACCTTTCGCGTATTCCCGGGTCTAATGTTTAATAAGAAAAATTGTTTTCACGACCCTTCAATTTCATTAAAGGAGAAACGCATGTTCCAGACAGCCAGTTCGCGAATCGTCGCCGTCGTGCTCGCCTTCTTCCTCGCCGCCTGCGCCTCGTCCGGCGGCCCCTACGGCGAGCGCGAGGTGCGCTCCGGCGTGATCGAGCAGATCACCCCGGTGCAGATCACCAGCAGCCAGGGCGTCGGCGTCGGCGCGGTGGTGGGCGGCGTGGTCGGCTTCGGCGTCGGCAGCCTGATCGGCAAGGGCAGCGGGCGCGACGTCGCCCGGGTGCTCGGCACGGTGGGCGGCGCCTTTGCCGGCCACAAGGTGCAGCAGCACTACGCCCAGCCTGTGCAGGGCCAGCAGATCGTCGTGCGCACCGACAACGGCGTGCTCGTCACGATCACGCAGCCGGCCAACCCGACGCTCGCCGTCGGTCAGAACGTGACGATCACGGGCAGCGGCGAAGACGCCCGCGTCGTGCCGCGCTGAGTGTTTGCCCGTTCCTCTCCCTCTCCCGCTTGCGGGGCGAAGGCGGGGTTTCGCGAAGCATGCTTCGCGCCGCCGCAGCCGGCCGGCTGTGCAAAGCAGGCAGTGGGGCGCGGAGCGGGGCAGGGGAGAGGGGATTCAGGTCTGCAGCCCGAGCGTGGGGGCGGGCGGCTGGCCGATGCGCTCGTATTCCGCGATCACCTGCGCGCCGAGCAGCAGGATGATGGCGCCCGCCTCGAGGCTGAGCAGGATGACGATGGTGGCGGCGAAGGAGCCGTAGACCAGGTTCACCATTGACAGCGTCGAGAAGTACCACACCATGGCGTGGCGCGTGAGTTCCCACAGCAGCGCCGCCGTGGCGCCGCCGATCAGGGCGTGGTGCAGGGCCTGCCGGCCCACCGGCATGACCAGGTAGAGCGAAGTGAGCAGGACGATCTCGCCGGCGACGCCGAGCAGGTAAATCAGCACCGCGTCGGCGCCGTCGAGCGACCAGGCGCGCCCCATGAACGTCACCACCCGGTCGTCCAGCGCCGCCAGCGCGCCGCTCACCAGGTTCACCACCAGCATGCCCGCCGCCAGCAGCAGGATGTAGCAGTAGGGGATGATCGCCGAGACGAGGAAATGCCGGCGACGGATGACGACGCGGTGGAAGAAGATCACCGACATGGCGTTCTCCAGCACGGTGAACGCCAGCGAGCTGAAGAACAGCAGCAGCACGACGCCGAGCGCCCCGACCAGCTTCCAGTTCTCCAGGAACACGCCGATCTGCGCCACCAGCGCCGCCGACTGGTTGGGCGCCACGAGCGAGAGGTATTCGTCGAGCGTGCGCAGCAGGGCGGGGGCGTCGCTGAAGTGCGACAGCAGCACCAGGATCAGCGCGAACATCGGCACGATGGAGAGGAGCGTGTTGTAGGCCACCGCCCCTGCCAGCAGGAAGCCCTGGTTGGCGCGGAAGCTGGCGAACACCTGCCGGACGAAGCGCCAGGGATGGTCGAGCACGTGGCGGGCCTGTGGGGAGATGAGCGGCATGGTGCGATTATGCCCGGCGAGTCAAGGAAAAGTCAGTCCCCGCAGCACGGCGCCGTATCGCAGGGGCTGACTTTTGTCCAGGGCTCAGGTGTAGCGCCGCGCGATCATCTCGGCGACGCAGGCGGGCTTGTGCTGGCCTTCGATCTCGACGAGGGCGTGCCAGGTGAGCTGGACGCCGCCCTGGATGTCTTCCAGCGCAGCGAGGGTGAAGCGGGTGCGGATGCGGTCGCCGCAGCGCACCGGCGCGGCGAAGCGCACGCGGTTCACGCCGTAGTTGATGCTCATGCTACCGCCCTGCAGATCCATCGTCTCCATCATCATGTGCGGGACGAGCGAGAGCGTCAGGTAGCCGTGGGCGATGGTCGCGCCGAAGGGCGATTCGGCCTTGGCGCGCGCCGGGTCGACGTGGATCCACTGGCGGTCGCCGGTGGCGTCGGCGAAGCGGTCGATGCGGTCCTGATCGACCTGGAGCCAGTCGCTCGTGGCGACTTCCTTGCCGACCCATTGCTTGAGTTCTTCCAGGGAATGCAGGGTGATCCTGGCCATGTTCAGTTTCCTATGAATTCGCGGATGAGCCGGTTCACTTCCTCCGGCCGCTCGTGGATGACCCAGTGCGAGGCGTCGGGGATGCGTTTCAGCGTGAGCTGGGGCACCAGCGCCTCGAGTCCGTCGAGCAGGCCCGGCAGCAGGGCCGTGTCGCGCTCGCCCCAGATGACCAGCGTCGGCACGCGCACCGTGAAGGCGGCCGGATCGAGCTGAAGGGCAGTGGGGCCGGGCGCTTCGGGCGTGGGCGGGTGCAGCGGCGAGGCGCGGTAGAAATTGAGGCTGGCGTCCATCGCGCCGGGCTGGCTCCACGCCTCGCGGTAGCGCGCCAGCAGCTCGGGCGTCAGCCAGTGCGGATCGGCGGTCGACTGCGAGAACATGGCGGCGAGGCGGGCGCAGTCGTTCTCCAGCAGCTTCTCCGCCGCGCCGGGCCGGCGCAGCCAGTTCATGTAGGCGCTGGCCTGCTGTTGCGCCGGGCTGTCGCGCAGTTCGCGGGCGAATGTCACCGGGTGCGGCGAGTTGATGATGACCAGCTTCTCGAGGTACTCGGGATGCGCGGCGGCGAGGTTCCACGCCGCGGCGCCGCCCCAGTCGTGCGCCATGACGATGGCGGGGCGGCCGCCGAGGTGGTCGATCAGCCGGCGCAGGTCGGCGACGAGGTGTTTCGGCCGGTAGGCCTTGGTGTCGGCGGGCTTGCCGGAAAGGTTGTGGCCACGCATGTCGAGGGCGACGGCGCGATGGTCGCGCGAGAAATCCTCGAGCTGGGCCTGCCAGGCATACCAGAACTCCGGAAAGCCGTGGATGAAGAGCATGAGCGGGCCGTCGCCGGCGTCGACGTAGTGCAGGCGCACGTCGTCGAAATCCACATAATGATGTTGCAGATTCACGCAGCCACCAGTCTGTTTCCGTCGAGCTTCGGCACGACGTCGTAGAGGCTCTTCTGCGCGGCGAAGTCTACCTCGCGGTCGAGGCGGCGCTCCAGCATCATGCGGCCGACGCGGGCGCGGCGCAGGCATTCGCCGGCCTCGCAGTGCTCGTAGAGCAGCCGGGCGGCGAGGGCGGCGTCGCTGAATTCATGCTCCTGCCCCTGCTGCGCGAAGAGCGAGACGAGGTAGCCGGCGCCGTAGAAATCCTCGAGGTTGAAATTGTCGGCCGATCCGGAGCAGACGATCAGCACCGTCTCTTCGGCGTGGTGCGCGGCGATGTGCTTCACCACCGCCTCGCCGTTGAGCAGCGCCGCCGCGTAGACGTGGTCGGCCTCGCGCGACTTGGCGACCGCCACCGTGCCGTTGGTGGTGGAGTAGATGAGCGACTTGCCGGAGAGGTTTTCCGCCAGCAGGTGCAGCGGCGTCGGGTGTACGAAGCCGGGAATGGTCTCGGCGTTGAGCTCGCCGGAGAGCACGCAGCTGCCGGCCGCGTGGCGCGCCGCCTCGGCCTGCGCCGCCGCGCCGTCGAGCGTCGGGATCACCTCGGCGGCGCCGTGCGCCATGGCCGCGACGATGCTGGAGGTGGCGAAGAGGATGTCGAGCACGACCACCGTCTTGCCCGGCAGGCGCTGGGCGTCGAGCTCCTCCTTCTTCAGCAGGACGTGGATCTTCATTTGACGTGGCTGCGCCGCCGGAACATGCCGTAGCCTTCCATCTGCATGACTTCCTCGTTGTGCTGGTTGATCACCTCCCAGCGGTTGCGCACCAGTCCGATGTGCGGCTTGCTCTCCATCGGCCGCGCCTCCAGCACGACGCAGCGCACGTGCAGGGTGTCGCCCGGGCGCACCGGTTTCAGCCAGCGGACGTTCTCCACGCCGGGCGAGCCGAGGCTCGCCGATTCGAGCAGGTAGGCGTCGCACATCATGCGCATGGCGAGGCCGCAGGTGTGCCAGCCGCTGGCGATGATGCCGCCGAACATCGAGTGCTTCGCCGCCTCCTCGTCGATGTGGAAGGGCTGCGGATCGAAGTCGCGCGCGAAGCGCATGATCTCCTCCTGCGTCAGCGTGATGCCGCCGAACTCGGTGACCTTGCCGACGGGAAAATCCTCCCAGTAGTACTTGTAGTGCTTGCTCATCCTTCGGATTCCTCTTTCGGCTTGATTTCCGGCACGACGGCGAACACCGCGCTGGCGCGCAGGATGCGGCGCTCGCCGACCTGGAGATAGCAGTTGGCGTAGGCGAGGCGGCTGCCGATGCGCAGGACGTCGACGTGCGCCTCGACCCAGTCTCCCGGCACGGCGCTCTCGATGAAATCGGTGGTCAGGCTCACGGTCACCATCGGCTGCGGCGGCTTGCGTGCGCTGTAGAGCACGGTGCCCAGCGCGCTGTCGGCGATGGTGACCAGCATGCCGCCGTGCACGATGCCGCGCATATTGGTGTGGCGTTCCTCGATGCGAATGCCGAGGACCAGCTTGCCGTCCACTTTCTTGTAATAGAGCGGGCCGTTATGGCCGAGATAGGGGCCGGTGTGCTCGACGGCCTTGAAGCCCTCTGGTATGTCGCTCATCCCGGCCTCAGCTGAATTTTGAATAATCCGGCTTGCGCTTTTCGAGGAAGGCGCTGAAGGCCTCCTTCGCTTCGGGCGAGGCGAGCTGGCGCTTGAATATGGCGCCCTCGGCCTGCATCGTCTGCGGCACGAGGGCGGCGACGGACTGCTTGAGCAGGCGCTTGGTCTCGCGCAGCGAGGCGGCCGGGAGAGTGGCGAGCTTGCGCGCGCGCTCCAACGCGGCGTCGAGCAGGGCGGCGTCCGGATGGATGGCGTTGGCCAGACCCATTTCATAGGCTTTCGCGGCGCCGAAGGGCTCGCCGAAGAAGAGCAGTTCGGCGGCGCGTGGGTGGCCGACCAGGCGCGGCAGCAGCAGGCTGGAGGCGGCCTCGGGGCACAGGGCGAGATTGACGAAGGGCAGTTGGAAGCGGGCGTTCTCGCCGGCGTAGACCAGGTCGCAATGCAGCAGCATCGTCGTGCCGACGCCGACGGCGTTGCCGCTGACGGCGGCGACGAGGGGTTTCTCCGCGGCGGCGATGTTGCGCAGGAAGCGGAACACCGGGCGATCCGGGTCGTCGGTCGGGCCGTTGAGGAAGTCGCCGAGGTCGTTGCCGGCGGTGAACACCTCGGGCTGGCCGTGGATCAGCACGACGCGCACGGCGTCCTCGCGCGCGGCGCGCTCGAGCGCGTCGGCCATGGCGGCGTACATCGGTCCGGTGAGGGCGTTCTTCTTCTCCGGCCGGCGCATCTCGATGCGCAGAACGCCAGAGGTGAGTTCGTTGACGACATGCTCACTCATCGTGATCTCCTCAGAACCACTCGTTCCGCATCTCCCGGCAGGTCGGCTCCAGCGCGCGCAACAGGGCGTGCTGCGGCTGGGTCTTGGGCAGCTCCCAGTTGAAGAAGTAGCGGCAGGCGGCGAGCTTGCCGCGGTAGAAGTCGGCGTCGGCCTGGTTTTGTAAAGTCAGTCCACGCGAGGCGGCGATCGCCTGCCTCAGCCAGATCCAGGCGAGCACGGTGTGGCCGAACATCTCGAGGTAAACGCTGGAATTCGCCAGCGCGGCGTCCGTGTCGCGGCCGAGCGTCTCGGCGAGCTGGCGCGTGGTGAGGCCGACCTCGGTGATGGCGGCGCCGAGCGCCAGCGCGTGGGCCTGCAGCTCGGGAATGGCGCCGGCCTCCTGCACCGTCCTCTGCACCTCGCGGCCGAACAGCTTGAGCGCCGCGCCCTCGTGCATCATCACCTTGCGGCCGAGGAGATCGAGGCCCTGGATGCCGTGCGTGCCCTCGTGGATGGGGTTGAGGCGGTTGTCGCGGTAGTACATTTCGACCGGGTACTCGCGCGTGTAGCCGTAGCCGCCGTGCACCTGGATGGCCAGGCTGTTGGCTTCCAGGCACCACTGCGAGGGCCAGGACTTGGCGATCGGCGTGAGGAGATCGAGCAGCAGGCCGGCCTCGCGGCGCGCGGTTTCGTCCGGCGCGCTGTTCTGTTCGTCGACCAGCCGCGCGCAGGTCAGGCACAGGGCGTAGCCGCCCTCGACATAGGCCTTCTGCGCCAGCAGCATGCGCTTCACATCGGTGTGCTCGACGAGCTTCACTTGCGGCGTCTGCGGGTTCTTCGAGGCCGGATGCCGGCCTTGCGGGCGGTCGCGTGCGTAGTCGAGGGAAGCGAGGTAGCCGCGGTAGCCGAGCATCACCGCGCCCATGCCGACGCCGATGCGCGCCTCGTTCATCATGTGGAACATGTACATCAAACCCTTGTGCGGCTCGCCGATCAGCTCGCCGCGGCACTGGCCCTTTTCGCCGAACGACAGCATGGTCGAGGTCGTGCCGCGGTAGCCCATCTTGTGGATGAGGCCGGCCAGCGCGACGTCGTTGCGCTCGCCGGGGCTGCCGTCATCGTTCACCCGATATTTCGGCACGATGAAGAGCGAGATGCCCTTCACGCCGGGCGGGCCGCCGGGGATCTTCGCCAGCACCAGGTGCACGATGTTCTCGGAGAGCTCGTGGTCGCCGGCGGAGATGAAGATCTTGTTGCCGGTGATCGAGTAGCTGCCGTCCGGGTTCGGCTCGGCGCGGGTGGTGATGTCGGAGAGGCTGGAGCCGGCCTGCGGCTCGGTCAGCGCCATGGTGCCGAAGAAGCGGCCGGCGAGCAGCGGCTTGAGGTATTTCTCCTGCTGCGCGGGCGAGCCGAAACGGCGGATCACGTTGGCGTTGCCGATGGTGAGGAAGGGGTAGCCGGAAGTGGAGACGTTGGCGCCCTTGAAGAGCGAGAAGCAGGCCTGCGTCATCGTCACCGGCAGCTGCATGCCGCCGAGGTCGTAGTCGTGGGCGGCGGCCATGAAGCCGGCGTCGATGAAGGCCTGCAGGGCCTCCTTCACCTCGGGGATCATGCTGACGCGGCTCCCGTCGAACTGCGGCTCGTGCTCGTCGGCCTTGCGCGTGTGGGTGGCGAACTTCTCCGCGGCGATGGCCTCGGCCGTGTCCAGCGCGGCGAGGAAGGTCTCGCGCGAGTGGTCGGCGAAGCGCGGCCGCGCCGTCATGGCCTCGGCGTCGAGGAGCTCGAAGAGGACGAACTCCAGGTCGCGGCGGTTGAGGATCTGTTCCATTACGCGGCGAGCAGGGTGTCGCTGAACAGGCCGAGGTGATGGTCGGTGTTGCCGAAGGTGAGCTCGATCATGGTCAGGCGCTTGAAGTAGTGCGAGACATTGAGCTCGTCCACCACGCCCATGCCGCCGTGCAGCTGCACTGCCTGCTGGCCGACGAAGCGCGCCTGCTGGCCGATGTAGGCCTTGGCGGCGGAGAGCGCGCGGCGGCGCTCGGCGGCATCCGTCGCGTCGGCCTTCACCGCGGCCATCATGGCCATCGAGCGCGCCTGCTCGGTGGCGATGACCATGTCCACCATGCGGTGCTGCAGCGCCTGGAAGCGGCCGATCGGCTGGCCGAACTGCTTGCGCGTCTTCAGGTATTCCAGCGTCGCTTCGTCGAGCGCGGCCATGATGCCGACGGTCTCGGCGCACAGCGCGGCGATGCCGTAGTCGAGCGCCCGCTCGACGAGCGGCAGGGCGCCACCCTCGGGGCCGACCGGCGCGTCCTTGCCGACGGAAACGTTGTCGAGGTGGACCTCGGCGGCGCGGCCGCCGTCCTGTGTGACGTAGCTGCGCACGGTCAGGCCCTGCGCCTTGGCGTCGACCAGGAACAGGGAGATCCCTTTCCCGGTATTCGCCGAGACGAGGAGGGTGTCGGCGGCGCCGCCGCCGAGCACCACGCCCTTGGCGCCGCTGATCTTCCAGCCGCCGCCGTCGGCCTTGGCCGCCGTGTCGACGCGGCTGACTTCGTAGCGGCCACCGCGCTCATAGTGGGCGAGGGCCAGCAGGCGCTCGCCGCCGGCGACGGCGGGGAGGATCGCTTCCTTCTGCGCCGTGCTGCCGGCGTCGCGGATCAGCCCGCCGGCGACGATCACTGAAGAGAGATAGGGCTCGAGCACGAGGCCGCGGCCGAAGGATTCCATCACCAGCAGGGTGTCGACGGCGTTGCCGTTCAGTCCGCCGAACTCTTCGGGGAAGGGCAGGGCGAGCAGGCCCAGCTCGGCGAACTGCTCCCAGTGCTCGCGGCTGAAGCCGTCGTCGGATTTGGCCAGGGCGCGACGCTGCTCGAAGCCGTAGTCCTTGGCGATGTAGCGGGCGAGGGTATCGCGCAGGGCGTTCTGTTCGTCGGTGTAGTTGAAGTCCATTGCTTGCCTCACAAACCCAAAATCATCTGGGCGATGATGTTCTTCTGAATCTCGTTCGAGCCGCCGTAGATGGTGGTCTTGCGGTAGTTGAAGTAGTGGCCGGAGAGCGGCGCGGCGTAGTCGGCGCCGACCGGCACGCCCTGCCAGGCCGGATCGAGCGCCTCCTGCAGCCAGGGCAGGGCGTAGTGGCCGAGGGCGTGCATCTGCAGCTCGGCGATGCTCTGCTGGATCTCCGAGCCCTTGATCTTGAGGATCGAGGCCTCCGGCCCCGGCGCCTTCTTTTCCTTCTCGGCCGAGAGCACGCGCATATTGGTGATCTCCAGCGCCATCAGTTCCAGCTCGACCTGGGCGATGCGGTCGCGGAAGCGCGCATCCTCGATCATCGGGCGGCCGGCGGAGGTCTCCTTGCGGGCGATATCCTTGAGGTGCTTCAGCTGCGCCTTGGAGCGGCCGACGCCGGCGATGCCGGTGCGCTCGTGGCCGAGCAGGAACTTGGCGTAGGTCCAGCCCTTGTTCTCCTCGCCGACGAGGTTCTGCACCGGCACCTTGACGTCCTCGAACCAGACTTCGTTGATCTCGTGCTCGCCGTCGTTCATGATGATCGGCCGCACGGTGATGCCCGGCGTGTCCATGTCGATGAGCAGGAAGGAGATGCCCTCCTGCGGACGGCCCTCCGAGCTGGTGCGCACCAGGCAGAAGATCCAGTCGGCGTACTGACCCAGCGTGTTCCAGGTCTTCTGGCCGTTCACCACGTAGTGGTCGCCCTTGTTCTCCGCCTTCGTCTTGAGCGAGGCGAGGTCGGAGCCGGAACCCGGCTCGGAGTAGCCCTGGCACCACCAGTCGCTGCCGTCGACGATGCGCGGCAGGAAGTGATCCTGCTGGCCCTTGTTGCCGAAGGCCTGGATCACCGGCGCCACCATCTTCAGGCCGAAGGGCAGCTGCAGCGGCGCGCCGGCGTCGGCGCATTCCTCCTCGAAGATGTGCTGCTGCACGGCCGACCAGCCGGTGCCGCCGAATTTCACCGGCCACATCGTTGCGCCCCAGCCCTTGGCGTGCAGCACTTTCTGCCAGCGCACGAAATCGTCCTTGTGCAGGCGCTTGCCGGATTTCACCTTGGCGCCGATGTCGGCCGGCAGGTGACCGGTGACAAAGGCGCGCACCTCGGCGCGGAACGCCTGTTCCTCGGGGGTGTAGTTCAGGTCCATGCGGTTTCCTTGTTATTTCTTGGCGGCGGCCCAGCCGTCGAAGGCGCGGCGGGCGGCGGACACGGCGGCCTGCACGTCGGTGTAGTCGCCTTCGGGGATGCGGCCCATGATCTCCTCGGTGGAGGTGTTGTGAACGTCGATGGTTTTCCTCCGGGATGCGGCCGTCCAGCGGCCGTCGATATAGAGTTTGTCTCTGATTTGCATGGTGTCTCTGTGAGGGGTTGTTTACAAACTTCGGATCGAACGATACCATGCTTTGAGATAAATCGAAATAGCATTCCGCAGAGCGAAACTTTTAGTAAATACCATAGCCAGGACAGTCACTTATGACACAAGCAGCCTATTCGAAGCACGGTGCCATTGCCGTGATCGCCATGAACAATCCGCCGGTGAACGGCCTCGGCTTCGAGCTGCGCAGCGGCATCGTCGCCGGCCTCGACCAGGCTCTGGCCGATCCTGCCGTGCAGGCCGTCGTGCTGATCGGCACGGCCAAGGCCTTCTCGGGCGGCGCCGACATCCGCGAGTTCAACTCGCCCAAGGCGTTGGCCGAGCCGAACCTGAACACCGTCATCCGCATCGTCGAGTCCAGCAGCAAGCCGGTCATCGCCGCCATCGGCGGCGCCTGCATGGGCGGCGGCCTCGAGCTGGCGCTCGGCTGCCACTACCGTGTTGCCGTGGCCGGCGCCCAGATCGCCCTGCCGGAAGTGAAGCTCGGCATCCTGCCCGGCGCCGGCGGCACGCAGCGTCTGCCGCGACTGCTAGGTCCCGAGGCCGCGCTCAACATGATCGTCTCCGGGACCATCGTGCCCTCCGAGCAGCTGAAGGGCACGCCGCTCTTCGACGAGTTCATCGAGGGCGACCTGCAGGCGGAGGCAATCGCCTTCGCCGAGAAGGTGGTGAAGGAAAAGCGGCCGCTGAAGCGCGTGCGCGACTTGAAGATCGACTATCCGAACGCGGACGGCTTCTTCCAGTTCGCCCGCAATACCGTCGGCGCCATGGCGAAGAACTTCCCGGCGCCGCTGAAGTGCGTCGACGCCGTCGCCGCCGCCGTCAGCAAGCCCTTCGACGAGGGCATGAGGATCGAGCGCGAGTCCTTCGTCCACCTGGTGCAGACGCCGGAGTCGAAGGCCCTGCGCCACGCCTTCTTCGGCGAGCGCGCCGCCTCGAAGATCGGCGACGTGCCGGAAGACACCCCGACGCGCAAGATCGAGCGGGTCGGCGTCATCGGCGCCGGCACCATGGGCGGCGGCATCACCATGAACTTCCTCAACGCCGGCATCGCGGTGACCATCCTCGAGATGAAGCAGGAGGCGCTGGAGAAGGGCGTCGGCATCATCCGCAAGAACTACGAGAACTCCCTCAAGAAGGGCAAGCTGACGCAGGAAAAACTCGACCAGCGCATGGGCCTGCTGAAGCCGACGCTGTCCTACGACGACCTGAAGGACTGCGACCTGATCATCGAGGCGGTGTTCGAGGAGATCGGCGTCAAGGAGCAGGTGTTCAGGAAGCTCGACGAGGTCGCCAAGGCCGGCGCGATACTGGCCAGCAACACCTCGACGCTGGACGTGAACAAGATCGCCAACTTCACGAAGCGGCCACAGGACGTGATCGGCATGCACTTCTTCAGCCCGGCCAACGTCATGAAGCTGCTGGAAGTGGTGCGCGGCGCCGGCACCGCCAAGGATGTGCTGGCGACGGTGATGCAGCTCGCCAAGAAGATCAGGAAGACCGCGGTGGTCTCCGGCGTCTGCGACGGCTTCATCGGCAACCGCATGATCGAGCACTACGGCCGCGTCGCCGGCTTCCTCGTCGAGGAGGGCGCCACGCCCTGGCAGGTGGACAAGGCCCTGGAGAAATGGGGCATGGCGATGGGTCCCTTCCGCATGGGCGACCTCGCCGGCAACGACATCGGCTGGGCCATCCGCAAGCGCCGCTATGTCGAGAAGCCCGAGGTGAAGTACGCGAAGATCGCTGACAAGCTGTGCGAGCTGGGCCGCTTCGGCCAGAAGACCGGCATGGGCTGGTACCGCTATGAAGCCGGCAAGCGCGACGCCATTCCCGATCCGGTGGTGGAGAAGCTGATCGAGGACTATCGCAAGGAACAGGGCATCGCGCCGCGCAAGATCTCTGACTCCGAGATCGTCGAGCGGTGCATCTACGCCCTGGTGAACGAGGCGGCGCGCCTGATCGAGGAGGGCATCGCCCAGCGCGCTTCCGACGTCGACATGGTGTACCTCACCGGCTACGGCTTCCCGCTGCACCGCGGCGGCCCGATGCTCTACGCCGACCAGGTCGGCCTCTACAACGTCGTGCGTGCCGCGCAGCGCTTCGCCGCCGAGTCGGGCGACAAGTTCTGGCAGCCGGCGCCGCTGCTGGCGAAGCTCGCCGCCGAAGGCAAGACGTTCAATTAAAGGATTCCAGGAGCAGACAATGACTGATGCAGTGATCGTTTCCACCGCCCGCACCGCGCTCGCCAAGTCCTGGCGCGGTGCCTTCAACATGACCCACGGCGCCACCCTCGGCGGCCACGTCGTGCAGCATGCCGTGGCGCGCGCCGGCATCGACCCGGCCGAGGTCGAGGACGTCATCATGGGCTGCGCCACGCCCGAGGGCGCCACCGGCTCCAACATCGCGCGGCAGATCGCGCTGCGCGCCGGCCTGCCGGTGACGGCCGCCGGCGTCACGGTGAACCGTTTCTGCTCCTCGGGCCTGCAGACCATCGCCATGGCTGCGCAAAGGGTGATCGTGGACAAGGTGCCGGTGATGGTGGCCGGCGGCGTCGAGTCCATCTCCTGCGTGCAGAACGAGGCCAACCGCCACATGATCATGGAGAGTTGGCTTGCGCAGAACAAGCCGGAGGTGTACTGGCCGATGCTGCAGACCGCCGAGACGGTGGCCAAGCGCTACAACATTGCCCGCGAGCTGCAGGACCAGTACGGCGCGCGCAGCCAGCAGCGCGCCGCCGCCGCCCAGGCCGCCAGCAAGTTCGACGACGAAATCGTGCCGATCACCGTTACCGCCGGCATCGCCGACAAGGCCAGCGGCCGACTGTTCACCAAGGAAGTGACGGTGTCCGCCGACGAGGGCATCCGCGCCGACACCACCTACGAGGGCGTGGCCAAGATCAAGCCGGCCATCCCCGGCGGGGTGATCGCCGCCGGCAACGCCAGCCAGTTCTCCGACGGCGCCTCGGCCTGCGTGGTGATGGATGCGAAGCTCGCCGAGAAGCGCAACCTCAAGCCGCTCGGCATCTTCCGCGGCTTCACCGTCGCCGGCTGCGAACCGGACGAGATGGGCATCGGCCCGGTCTTCGCCATCCCGCGCCTGCTCGAGCGCACCGGCGTGAAGTTGCAGGACGTCGGCCTGTGGGAACTCAACGAGGCCTTCGCCGTGCAGGTCATCTACTGCCGCGACAAGCTGGGCATCCCAGACGACCGCCTCAACGTGAATGGCGGCGCCATCGCCGTGGGACACCCCTACGGCGTTTCCGGCGCCCGCTTGGTCGGCCACGCGCTGATCGAGGGCAAGCGCCGCGGCGTGAAGTACGTCGTCGTCACCATGTGCATCGGCGGCGGCCAGGGCGCGGCGGGTTTGTTCGAGATTTGCTAATAAGAAAACCTATTTCACCACAGAAGCACAGAGACATAGAGAACTGCAAAGCAAAATGCTTCTTGTTTTTCTCTGTGCCTCTGTGTCTCTGTGGTTAATCGTTTTGAAAGGATATCCATGAGCGTCAAAAAACTGTTCGACCTCACCGGCAAGGTCGCCCTCATCACCGGCGGCTCGCGCGGGCTTGGCCTGCAGATGGCCGAGGCTCTGGGCGAGATGGGCGCGAAAGTGGCGATCACCGCGCGCAAGGCCGATGAGCTGAAGGAGGCCGAGGTCCACCTGAAGAAGAAGGACATCGAGGTGCTCACCGTCACCAACGATCTCTCGAAGTTCGATCAGATCCCGGGGATGGTGGACGCCGTGGTGGCGAAGTTCGGCACGATCGACATCCTGGTGAACAACGCCGGCGCCACCTGGGGGGCGCCCGCCGAGGACTACCCGGACGAGGCCTGGAACAAGGTGATGAACCTCAACATCAATGCCATGTTCTTCCTCAGCCGCGAGGTCGGCAGGCGCTGCTTCATCCCGAAAAAGGCCGGCAAGATCATCAACATCGCTTCGGTGGCCGGACTCTCCGGAAGCCCGCAGGGCATGTACACCGTCGCCTACAACACCAGCAAGGGCGCGGCGGTGAATTTCACCCGCACCCTGGCGGCGGAGTGGGGCCGCTACAACATCAACGTGAACGCCGTCTGCCCCGGCTTCTTCCCCTCGAAGATGTCGCAGGGCCTGCTGAGCCAGATCGGCGACCGCATCGTCGCCGTGACGCCGCTCGGGCGGCTGGGCGGCGACGAGGATCTGATGGGCACGGTGGTGTTCCTCGCCTCGGAGGCCTCGCGCCACATCACCGGCCAGTACATCGCGGTGGACGGCGGCGCGTGCATCTCGAAGTGAGAACAACAACTCCCCTCTCCCGCTGGCGGGAGAGGGCTGGGGAGAGGGTGGTCCGGCGGCTTGCCTCTCTCCCTGGCCCCGCTCCGCGCCCCACGGCCGGCTTTGCACAGCCGGCCGGCTCGGTCGGCGCGAAGTATGCTTCGCGAAACCCCGCCCTCGCCCCCGCAAGCGGGGAGAGGGGATGACAGAGGAAACAGTGATGAGCGAAACGAACAAGCAGATTCTCTTGGCCAGCCGGCCGGCCGGCTGGGTCGAGCCGTCGAACTTCAAGCTGGTCGAGACCCCCGTGCCGCAGATCGCCGACGGCCAGGTGCTGGTGCGCAACCATTTCCTCTCGCTCGACCCCTACATGCGCGGCCGCATGAACGACACCAAGTCCTACGCCGCCCCGGTCAAGCTCGGCGACGTCATGATCGGCGGCACGGCGGGCGAGGTGGTGGCATCGAAGCACCCGAAGTTCGCCGTCGGCGACAAGGTGGTGGGCATGCTGGGCTGGCAGCTCTACGGCGTCAGCGACGGCACCATGTTGATGAAGGTGGATGACCGCCACATCCCGCTCTCGGCCTACCTCGGCACGGTCGGCATGCCCGGGGTGACCGCCTGGTACGGCCTGATGGACATTTGCGCGCCGAAGGCCGGCGAGACGGTGGTGGTGACGGCCGCCTCGGGCGCCGTCGGCAGCGTGGTGGGCCAGCTGGCGAAGATGAAGGGCTGCCGCGCGGTCGGCATCGCCGGCGGGGCGGAGAAGTGCCGCTACGTCGTCGACGAGCTCGGCTTCGACGCCTGCGTCGACTACAAGGCCGGCAACCTGTGGAAGGACATCAAGGAAGCGACGCCCAACGGCATCGACTGCCTGTTCGAGAACGTCGGCGGCGAGATCTTTGACACCCTGCTCGGGCGCATGAACGCCTTCTCGCGCATCGCCGTGTGCGGCCTCATCTCGCAGTACAACAGCGAACCGTACCCGATGAAGAACATCGGTTCGGTGCTGATCAACCGAATAAAAATGCAGGGCTTCATCGTCTCCGAGCACATGGAGCGCTGGCCGACCGCGTTGCAGGAACTGGGGCAGGGCGTCGCCACCGGCAGGATCAAGTACCGCGAAACCGTCGCCCAGGGGCTGGAGAACGCGCCGCAGGCCTTCATCGGCCTGCTCAAGGGCGCCAACCTCGGCAAGCAGCTCGTCAAGTTGATATGAGCGAGAAGTTCATCGGCACCCGCGCCGTCTCGCCGCAACACGCCTTCGACACCGGCCGCCTCGCCGACTGGCTGCGCGCCCACGTCGAGGGTTTCGCCGGCGATCTCACTGTGGAACAGTTCAAGGGCGGCCAGTCGAATCCGACCTTCCTGCTTTCCGCCGGAAACAGGAAGTACGTCATGCGGCGCAAGCCGCCCGGCAAGCTGCTGCCCTCGGCCCATGCCGTCGACCGCGAGTACCGCGTCATCGCCGCGCTGGCGCAGACCGACGTGCCGGTGGCGCGGAGCTATGCGCTGTGCCAGGACGATGCGGTTATCGGCACCGCCTTCTACGTCATGGACTACGTCGCGGGCCGCATCCTGTGGGACCCGGCCCTGCCGGGCCTGGCGCCTTCCGAGCGCACGGCGATCTTCGGCGAGATGAACCGCGTCATCGCCGCCCTGCACAGCGTGGATTACGCCGCGGTGGGGCTGGCCGACTACGGCAAGCCGGGCAGCTACTTTGCACGCCAGATCGACCGCTGGAGCAAGCAGTACCGCGCTTCCGAGACGGAAAAGATCGAGGCGATGGACAACCTGATGGCCTGGCTGCCGGCCAACATCCCGGCCGGCGACGAGACGTCGATCGTGCACGGCGACTACCGCCTCGACAACGTCATCTTCCACCCGGGCGAGCCGCGCATCCTCGCCGTGCTCGACTGGGAGTTGTCCACCCTCGGCCATCCGCTCGCCGATTTCGCCTACCACTGCATGAGCTGGCGCCTGTCGCCGGGCCAGTTCCGCGGCCTCGTCGGCTACGACCTTGCCGCGCTCGGCATCCCGAGCGAGCGCGAATACGTCGCGCTGTACTGCGGGCGCACCGGGCGCGCGTCGATACCGGCTGCCGAGTTCGAGTACTACGTCGCCTTCAACATGTTCCGCCTCACCGCCATCCTGCAGGGGATCATGGCGCGGGCGCTGCAGGGCAACGCCTCCAGCCAGGAGGCCGTCGAGACCGGCAAGCGCGCCCGCCCGCTCGCCGAGGAGGCCTGGCGCCAGGTGGAAAAGATCATCGCCGGAAAAATCTAGGAGCAAGCATGGATTTCGCACACTCTGAAAAAGTCAGGGCGCTGCAGCAGCGGCTGAACGTCTTCATGGACAGGCACGTCTACCCGAACGAGGCCGTCTTCGACGCCGAACTCGAGGAGAACCGCAGGAAGGGCAACCCCTGGGTGCCGACGAAGATCATCGACCAGCTCAAGGAGAAGGCGAAGGCCGAGGGCCTGTGGAACCTGTTCCTGCCCGAGTCGAAGCTCGGCGCCGGCCTCACCAACCTCGAATACGCGCCGCTGTGCGAGATCATGGGCCGCTCTCCCATCGCGCCGGAAATCTTCAACTGCTCGGCGCCCGACACCGGCAACATGGAGGTGCTGGTGCGTTACGGCAACGCCGAACAGCAGCAGTGGCTGGTGCCGCTGCTGGAAGGCAGGATCCGCTCCGGCTTCGCCATGACCGAGCCGGCGGTGGCCTCCAGCGACGCCACCAACATCGAGGCCAGCATCCGGCGAGAAGGCAACGAATACGTCATCAACGCGCGCAAGTGGTGGACCTCCGGCGCGCCCGACCCGCGTTGCAAGATCCTCATCTTCATGGGCAAGACCAGCCCGGACAACGTCAACCGCCACCAGCAGCAGTCGATGATCCTGGTGCCGATGGATACGCCGGGCGTGACCATGCTGCGCCCGCTCACGGTGTTCGGCTACGACCATGCCCCGCACGGCCACGGCGAGGTGGACTTCAAGGACGTGCGCGTGCCGGTCTCCAACATCCTGCTCGGCGAGGGCCGCGGCTTCGAGATCGCCCAGGGTCGTCTCGGCCCGGGGCGCATCCACCACTGCATGCGCCTGATCGGCCTCGCCGAGCGTTCGTTGGAACTCATGTGCCGGCGGGCGCTCAAGCGCGTCGCCTTCCACCGTCCGGTGGCCGACCAGGGCGTGACGCGCGAGCGCATCGCCAATGCGCGCATGCTGATCGACCAGGCGCGCTTTCTCACCCTCAACGCCGCCTGGATGATGGATACCGCCGGCAACAAGGTGGCGAAGAAGGAGATTGCCATGATCAAGGTGGTCGCGCCAAACATGGCCTGCCAGGTCATCGACTGGGCCATCCAGGTGCACGGCGGCGGCGGTGTCTCCGACGACTTCCCGCTGGCGCACGCCTACGCCCACGCCCGCACGCTGCGCTTCGCCGATGGCCCCGACGAGGTGCACCGCAACCAGATCGCCAAGTACGAACTGGGGCGCTACCTGGAAGAGAAGTAGAAGCGGCGAGCGCCGCGGACCGGAGCGCGCCTACCGCAGCCTGAACACCACCGGCAGGATCAGCTCGCGCGCACCCGCGTCGGGCAGGCTGCCCATGGCGAGGGCGGCCTTGATGGCGGCATCGTCGAGGATCTTGTGGCCGCTGCTCGCGGCTACTTGCGCATCGCGAATCGCGCCGCCGCCGTCCAGGGCCAACAGCAGGCGCACCTCGCCCTCGAGGCCGCGCGCCACCGCTTCGGGCGGATAGAACAGCACTTCCGACAACTTGCGCTGTGCCGCCTCCTCGGGCGTGCGCGGGGCGGGGCGGCGGCTTTTCGTATCGGCCGGTCTCGGCGGCGCCTGCAGCGACTTCGCGGATTCCCCCTCGGCCAGCGTGTCCTTCAGCAGGGGCTCGGGCCGCACCGTGGCGGGCGGCAGCAGGCGTGCGCTGATCGAGGCCGGCGTGTCGTGCGGACCGGCTTTTTTCCGCGGCAGGCCGAGGCCGAACAGCGCCAGGTGCAGGACGAGCGACGCCGCCAAGGCAAGCAGGAAGCGGCGTGAAGCGGGGTTGTTCAAGTCGGGATCAAGGCTTGGAAAGCCATATTTTGCTATAAATGCGCCATGCGAATCCTGTTATCGGCCCTGATCTGCCTGGCCTGCCTGCTGCGTCCCGCCTGGGCGGCGGCGCCCATTCCACCCACTGCGCTCGAATACGGCGTCGCCGTCGAGGCGGGCAACACACTTGCCGTGAAGAAGTGGCTCGGCCAGGGTCTGCCGGTCGACTTCATGGCAGACCGCATCGGCAGCGGCCTGATGATCGCCTCATGGACCGGCAACATCGAGTTGATGGACCTGTACCTTGCGCGCGGCGCCAACGTGCATCTCGTCAACCGGTTCGACGAGCAGGCCCTGCAACTCGCCGCCTGGCGCGGGCATCTCGACGCGGTGAAGCTCCTGCTCGAAAACGGCGCGCGGGTGAACCGCGAGGGCAAACAGTGGAGCGCGCTGCACTACGCCGTCTTCGCCGGTCACGACGGCATCGCCCGCCTCCTCATTGAGAAGGGCGCCGACGTGAACGCGCGCACGCCGAACGATTCCACCTCGCTCATGCTGGCGGCGCGCGAGGGCCATTCCGGCATGGCGCGTGCGCTGCTCGAGGCGGGCGCCGACGCGACGCCGGTGAACGAGTGGGGCGACAATGCGCTCGCCTTCGCCATGCGCAACAAGAACTACGGCATCGGCAAGATGGTGTCCTCCGCCGAGAAATTTGCCAGGGCGGCGAAGGCGCCGGAAGCCTTCGGCGAAGCGAAAAAGTCGGTGCAGGCGCCGCCGGACATCGACGAACTGCTGGAGAAGATCCGCCAGGCGGAAGCCGCCGGCAAGCCGACCGACAAGCTGCGCAAGGCGCTGTTCGCCGCGATCGCCCTGCACAAGCACGACAGCGAGGTGCAGACCCTGAAGACGAAGAAGGGCAAGGGCGGCAAGCCCGAGGTGCTGGTCATCACCGCCAAGCGCAACGAGGTCGGGCGCGAGCGCGCCGAGCTGCTCTACGAGGCGATCAAGGCCGGCGCCGAAGTGACCACGCCGGCCGAGGTCACCGGCCGCGCCGAAGGCGCCGCCTCCGAGATATCGGGCATCCTCGAGCGCATGCAGCAGGAAAAGGGGAAGAAGGGCAAGCAGCGTTCGGCCGCCGAACTGCGCAAGGAGCTGCTCGATGCTGTCGCCAAGTTCAAGCAGGAAGCGCAGTCCGAGGCGGCAGGGGCGCCCAAGTAGGCAATTTCACCTCCTCGCCGGGATGTACCGGCGCCAGGGTCAGGCTGCCTTCTTCAACGGTTCTTTGACGCGCATTTCCACGCGCATCCCGGCGCGCGCCGCCATATTGACCAGCGCGTCCAGGCTGAAAAGCTCGATTTTGCGTTTCAGCATCAGGTTCAGTCGGGGCTGCGTGACGCCGAGTTTCTTTGCCGCCTGCTGCTGGGTGAGGCCCTTCTTCTCGACGAATTGCGCCAGGCGGATCATCAACTCGGCGCGCAGGTAAAGGTTTTGTGCTTCTTCCTGCGGGAAGCCGATGTCGGCGAACACGTTGCCGCTGCTCTTTTCAATTTTTTTTGCTTTGCTCATTTGGCTCTCCTTGTCGCCCGCCCAGATCAACGGCCTCATGTTATTCCAGTTCTGATATAGAGCGCAAGTGCGGTAGGGTCCTTTCGCCGTAAGCGGCTTCCCGTTGTGGCGCCGCCGCGGTTCTGGATTGGCGTGACGTCAAGGCGCCGGTTTGTCGCGGTCGGGCAGGGTGCGGGCTTCCCGCTCGACCTCGATGTATTCGCCCTCGAGGATGATGGAGCCGTCGCGCGCCGGCTCGGCCGGCTTGCCGCCGAGCAGGCGGCGCAGTCCGGCCAGGACCAGGGCGGCCAGCGCGATGAGCAGGGCGATCCACCAGGCGACGAAGACGGCCACCAGCACGGCGGCGAGGAGGGCGGTGAGGATCAGCCAGCGGAAGACTTGTCCAATCATGTGGCGCAAGGATAGCAACAAAAAAGCCGGCGGGCGCCGGCTTTTTGTGGATTCCCGCCTGCACGGGAATGACGCCCCTGCTCAGTTGCCGAAAGCCGGGATGCCGGTCTGGGCGCGGCCGAGGATGAGGGCGTGGATGTCGTGGGTGCCCTCGTAGGTGTTCACCACCTCCAAGTTCACCATGTGGCGGATGACGCCGAACTCGTCGGAGATGCCGTTGCCGCCGAGCATGTCGCGCGCCATGCGTGCCACGTCGAGCGCCTTGCCGCAGGAGTTGCGCTTCATGATCGAGGTGATCTCGACCGAGGCGACGCCCTCGTCCTTCATGCGGCCGAGGCGCAGGCAGCCCTGCAGGCCGAGCGTGATCTCGGTCTGCATGTCGGCGAGCTTCTTCTGGATGAGTTGGTTGGCGGCGAGCGGGCGGCCGAACTGCTTGCGGTCGAGCACGTACTGGCGGGCGCGGAACCAGCAGTCCTCCGCAGCGCCGAGCGCGCCCCAGGCGATGCCGTAGCGCGCCGAGTTGAGGCAGGTGAACGGGCCCTTGAGGCCCTGCACGCCGGGCATCAGGTTCTCTTCCGGCACGAACACCTCGTCCATGACGATCTCGCCGGTGATCGAGGCGCGCAGGCCGACCTTGCCGTGGATGGCGGGAGCGGAGAGGCCCTCCCAGCCCTTCTCGAGGATGAAGCCGCGGATGATGCCGTCCTCGGTCTTCGCCCAGACGACGAAAACATCGGCGATGGGCGAATTGGAGATCCACATCTTGCTGCCCGAGAGCGCGTAGCCGCCCTTCACCTGTTTGGCGCGGGTGACCATGCTGCCGGGGTCGGAGCCGTGGTTCGGCTCGGTCAGGCCGAAGCAGCCGATCCACTCGCCGGTGACGAGCTTCGGCAGGTATTTCTTCTTCTGCGCCTCGGTGCCGAACTCGTTGATCGGCACCATCACCAGCGAGGACTGCACGCTCATCATCGAGCGGTAGCCGGAGTCGACGCGCTCGACCTCACGCGCGATTAGGCCGTAGCAGACGTAGTTGAGGCCGGCGCCGCCGTACTCGGCGGGGATGGTGGGCCCGAGCAGGCCCAGCTCGCCCATCTCGCGGAAGATGGCCGGGTCGGTCTTCTCGTTGCGGAAGGCTTCCTGGATGCGCGGGGCGAGCTTGTCCTGGCAATACTGCTGCGCGGTGTCGCGCACCATGCGCTCTTCCTCGGAGAGCTGCAGGTCGAGGAGGAGGGGGTCGTCCCACTTGAAGGAGGCTTTGGCTTTGGTCATGAAGATTTCCGTGGATGAAAATTAGTGAATGGTCAGCCCGCCGTCGACGGCGAGGATCTGTCCGGTGATGTAGCTCGCCCACTCCGAGGCGAGGAAGACGAAGGCCGGCGCCACTTCGTGCGGCTCGGCCCAGCGCCCGAGCGGGATGCGCTCGAGGTACTTGTCCTTGAATCGCTCGTCGGTGCGGATCACCTCGGTCATCGGCGTCGCCGCGCCCGGGGCGATGGCGTTTACCGTGATGCCGTGGCGGCCGAGCTCCTTCGCCGCCGACTTGGTCATGCCGGCGATGGCGGCCTTGGCGGCGCTGTAGTTGATCTGGCCGATGGTGCCGAGCAGGCCGGCCGTCGAGGTGACGTTGATGATGCGGCCGGACTTGCGCTCGATCATACCGTTCACCACCGCCTGCAGGCAATAGAAGCTGCCGTTCATGTGCACGTCGATGACCTGCTGCCACTGTTCCGGCGTCATCTTGTGGAGCATGGCGGTGCGCGTGATGCCTGCGTTGTTCACCAAAATGTCGACGCGGCCCCATTCGGCCGTGACGCCGGCGGCCATCCGGTTCACCGATTCGCGCTCGGCGACGTTGCAGGCGAAGCCCCTGGCCGTTCCGCCGGCTTCGCGGATGCCGGCGGCGACGGCCTCCGCCGCCTCGGCGTTCATGTCCGCCACCGCGACCTTCGCGCCCTCATGCGCGTAGGCCTGCGCGATGGCGGCGCCGATGCCCTGGCCGGCGCCGGTGACGATGGCAACCTTGTCCTTCAGCAGCATTGCGTGTTTCCTCTCAAGACTTCTCTCCGCTTTGTCTTTTCGCCTGGAAATCCTTCAGCGCCTGTTCGTACTCCGCCAGCATCTGCGGCGTCACCGCTTCGCCGCACTCGTAGCAGGCGTTGGTCATGCGGTCGTACCAGCGGCAGCCGCAATGGTCGCAGCCGAGCTCCGGGGCGCCGGCCGGGTTGTGGAAGATCACCGGCAGGCTCCGAGGAAGGCGAGGCCGAGCGAGTCGAGGAATTCCTCGTAGCCCGCGTCCTGCAGCTCGTACTTGGTGCGCATGACGAAGAACATGATGCCGCCGGCGCGGATCTGCCGCTTCATCAGCGCCAGCGTCGCGTCGCCGATGTCGGCGCGCAGCCTGTCCATCACCTCGGCTTCGGCGACGAAGAGCAGGTCGACCTTCGCCTCCTGGAAGCCGCGGTAGGGCACGATCCCGGCGCGCATGCCGTCCGCCGTCACTTCCCAGCGCAGCATGTCGCCCGCGCCTTCGGCGGCCTTCAGCCCGGCGATGTGCTTGCCGGGCTGGATGCCGGAGCCCTCGCGCGGGACAATGGCGACGCTCGAGCCGGGCGCCATGTCGGCGAACAGTTCGCCGTGCCGGTCAAGCATGGCCTGCCATTCCGCCACTTCTCCGAAGACGCTTTCGGTCGCGGTTTCCATCAGTGCCTCGGCACCGCCAGTTCGAGGTCCTCGACGAACTCCGCCAGTCCCGCCGCCTCGAGTTGGTCCATGGTCTTCAGGATATACGGCGACACGCGGCCGCGCCGGATCATGCCCGGCAGGACGGCGCAGCCGCCCTCGCGCAAGTCCGACAGCGCCGCCGCGTCCGCCACCAGCAGCACGGCAACGTCGTCCCCGCACTGTCCGCTATACTCGCGCAGGTCGGCGCGGCAACCCTCGGCATCGGTGCGCCAGAGGAGCAGGGTGCCGCGCTGCGCCGCGAACTCGTCGCGGCGCAGCAGGCCGATTGCGGCACTCGACGCCGGCATGCCGGCGCGAACGAGCATGGCCCTCCAGCCTGCGCAGTCGAGAAATCCGTCGTTCATGAAAGCCTATGCCACCGAGTCAGGAACGGTTGGATATATAGCATGATAAGATCGAAAGCTGCAACGTACTGCATCAATAAACACAAAAATGCATGATAGTGCAGAATTGCTGGGGCTGTCGTGAGCCAGGCCATTGATATCCAGGCGGTTCTGGCCCGTTCGCGGCCGGCCCTGGCGCGCGCCATCACATTGATCGAGAACGACCGCCCGGGGGCGGCCGAACTGATGGCCGAGTTCGCCAAACACACCGGTCGCGCCCACATCGTCGGCATCACCGGCGCGCCGGGGGCGGGCAAGTCGACGCTCATCAACGCCCTCATCGGCGAATGGACGCGGCGCGGCAAGCGCGTCGCCGTCATCGCCGTCGATCCCTCAAGTCCGATCAGCGGCGGCTCCATCCTCGGCGACCGCGTGCGCATGGACGAGCACGGCTCGCGCGAGGAAGTCTTCATCCGCTCGGTGTCCTCGCGCGGCCACCTCGGTGGGCTGTCGCTGCACACCGGCCGCATCATCGACGCCTTCGACGCGGCGGGCTTCGACATCGTCATCGTCGAGACCGTCGGCGCCGGCCAGTCGGAAGTGGAGATCCGCCATTTCGCCGACAGCAACATCGTCGTCTGCCCGCCCGGCCTCGGCGACGACGTGCAGGCCATCAAGGCCGGCATTCTCGAGATCGCCGACCTGCTGGTGGTGAACAAGGCCGACCTGCCGCTGGCCGGGCGCACCGTGTCAGACCTCGCGACGGCCATGCAGTTGCGCCACCGTCCCGGGCGGCCGCCGGTGCAGGTCCTGAAAACCGTGGCCACCGGCGGCGAGGGCGTGGCCGCGCTGGTCGACGCCATTGCGGAGCATGGCGCGGCGACGGGGATCGGCAAGCGGCTGAAACACTCTCTCGTCGCTCCGCTTGCGGGGAGAGGGGTAGGGGGAGAGGGGCTACGTTTGGGCCACCCTCTCCCCAACCCTCTCCCGCCAGCGGGAGAGGGAGGAAAAAGCGCAGCGCCTCAGGTCACCGACGACGAACTCTTCTCCCAACTCGCGCACTGGCGCGCGGAGGGCAAGGGCGTGGCGCTCGCCACGGTGGTGAAGACCTGGGGCTCCTCGCCGCGGCCGGAGGGCAGCCACCTCGCGGCCGAGGCGGGCGGCGCCTTCGTCGGTTCGGTTTCCGGTGGCTGCATCGAGGGCGCCGTCATCGTCGAGGCGCAGGCCGCCATCGCCGACGGCAAGCCGCGCCTGCTCGAGTTCGGCGTGTCGGATGCGCGCGCCTGGGAAGTCGGCCTAGCCTGCGGCGGCAAGGTGCAGGTGTTCGTCGAGCGCGTGAAGCCCGGCATCCTCGAACCGCTCATGGCCGCGCGCGCCGCACGGTGCGCCGTCGCCGTGGTGACGCGGCTGGCCGACGGCGCGCAGGCGCTCGTTGCCGAGGGCGCCGTGCCGGGCGGACTGACTTTGTCCGACGAGCAGCGCGCCGAAGCGGCACTGCTCTTGCGCAATGACAAGAGCGGCGTGCTGGCCTCGTCTGAGGGTGCACTCTTCACCCGCAGCTACGCCCAGGCCCCGCGTCTGGTCATCGTCGGCGCGGTGCATGTCACCCAGGCGCTGGCGCCGATGGCGTCCATGGCCGGCTTCGAGGTGACCGTGGTCGATCCGCGCCGCGCCTTCGCCACCGCGGAGCGCCTGCCCGGCGTGGCGGTGTCGACCGAGTGGCCCGACGAGGCGCTGGCGCGCCTCGCGCCCGACGCGCAGACGGCCGTGGTGACGCTGTCGCACGATCCCAAGCTGGACGACCCGGCGCTCGTCGCCGCCCTGAAAAGTCAGTCCTTCTACATCGGCGCCCTCGGCAGCAAGCGCACCCACGCCGCGCGCGTCGAGCGCCTGACGGCGGAGGGGCTGGGCGCGGAGCTGCAGCGCATCCATGCGCCGGTCGGGCTGGATCTGGGCGGGCGGTCGCCGGCGGAGATCGCCGTGTCGATCCTGGCGCAGGTCATCCAGGCCAGGTATTCCAAGTGATCTTCGGCGAATTCCGCTGCGGGGAGGCCGAGGGCGTTACGCTCGCCCACACGCTCAACCTCGGCGCGAAGACGCTGAAGAAGGGCCGCGTGCTCGGCGCCGCCGACATCGACTTGTTGAAACAGGCCGGCATCGAGACCGTCACCGGCGCGCGCATGGAGGCGGGCGACCTCGACGAGAACGCCGCCGCCGCCGCCATCGCCGCGCTGTTCGCCGGCCCAAACACCGAGACGCGCCGTCCCTACACCGGCCGCTGCAACCTGCACGCCTCGGTGCGCGGCCTGGTGCGCGTGGATGCCGCGCGCCTCGACGCGCTGAATCTCCTCGACGAGGCCGTCGCCGTCGGCACGCTGCCCGACCACGCGCTGGCGCGGTACGGCCAGGTGGTCGCGACGGTGAAGATCATCCCCTTCGCCGTGGGCGAGGACCTCGTCGCCCGTTGCCGCACCATTGCCGCGGCGGGGCCGCTCCTCGATGTGCTGCCGCTGCGGCCGGTGCGCGCCGCGCTGATCATGAGCGAACTGCCCGGCATGCGCGAGAACGTCTTCCGCGGCACCGTCACCGCCACGCGCAACCGCCTCGACGCCCTCGGCGGGCGGCTCGCGCTGGTGCTGCGTTGCGCGCACGAACGCGAAGCCATCGCCGCGCAGATCCGCCAGGCGCTCGCCGCCGGCTGCGACCTGCTGCTCGTCGCCGGCGCCACGGTGACGAAGGACCGCCGCGACGTGGCGCCCGCCGCCATCGTCGCCGCCGGCGGCACGATCGAACACTTTGGCATGCCGGTCGAGCCGGGCAACATGCTGCTGCTGGCCCGCATGGACAAGACGCCGGTGGTTGTTCTGCCCGGCTGCGCGCGCTCGCGCCGCACCAACGGCCTCGACTGGGCTTTGCAGCGCCTGATGGCCGGCCTGCCCTTCGGCCGCGAAGAGATCATGCGCATGGGCGTCGGCGGCCTCATCCGCAGCCCGCTCGAACCCGAGGACGAGGAGGAGGGCGAGGAGGACGCCGTGCCGCAGCCGCCCGCCGCGTCGCCGAACGTCGCCGCGCTGGTGCTCGCCGCCGGGCAATCGTCGCGCATGGGCGGCGCCAACAAGCTTTTCGCCGAGGTGGACGGCGTGCCGCTGCTGCTGCGCGCGGTGAATGCCGCATTGGCCTCTTCGGCGTCCGCGGTGACCGTGGTGCTGGGCCATGACGCAGAGCGCGCCGAGACGCTGCTCGCCGGGCGCCGCGTGAGCATCGTGCGCAACCCCGATCACGCGCAGGGCATGTCCACTTCGCTCGCCGCCGGGCTCGCGGCGCTGCCGGCGGAGGCCGAGGCAGCCGTCGTGCTGCTCGCCGACATGCCGCGCGTGAATGCCGCGCATGTCGACGGCCTGATCGCCGCCTTCGATGCGTGCAAGCCGTCCATCGTCGTGCCGCTGCACGCCGGCCGGCGCGGCAACCCCATCCTCTGGCCGCGCGAATTCTTCGCGGAGATGCGGGCCGTCACGGGCGACCGCGGCGCGCGCGGGCTGCTCGAGGCGCACGCCGCGCGCATCGCCACGGTCGAGGCGGACGCGGCCATCCACGCCGACATCGACACGCCAGACGACCTGCGGAGGACGCAGCCATGAAGTTCAGCGCGCACGAATGGCGCGGCCATTTCCCGCTGCTGGCGAACCATCCGCGGCTGCACTACCTCGACAACGCCGCCACCGGCCAGCTCTGCGCGGCGGCCTTCGACGCCGTCACCCACCACGAACTGACGCAGCGCGCCAATGTGCTGCGCGGCACCTACAAGCTGGCGGAGGCCGCCGACGCCGCCTACGAGCAGGCGCGCCGGCAGGCCGCCGCCTACCTGAATGCCGCGAGCGCCGACGAGGTGGTGTTCACCTCCGGCACGACGGCCGCGATCAACCTCGTCGCCCACGCCTTCGGCGACACGCTGCAGGCCGGCGACGAGGTCGTCCTCAGCCTCGCCGAGCACCACAGCAACCTCGTGCCCTGGCAGATGCTGCGCGGACGGCGCGGCGTCGCGCTGCGCTTCATCCGGCTGGCGGACGACGGCCGCCTCGACCTCGCGCGCCTCGACGAGATCGTCACGCCGCGCTGCCGGCTGGTCGCCGTCACCCACGCCTCCAACGTCACCGGCGCCGTCAGCGACCTGGTACCCATCGTCGCCGCGGCGCGCGCCGCCGGCGCCCGCGTGCTGGTGGACGGCGCGCAAATGGTGCAGCACGGGCCGGTGGACGTCGCCGCGCTGGATGCCGACTTCTACGCCTTCTCCGGCCACAAGGCCTTCGCGCCGAACGGCGTCGGCGTGCTGTGGGGGCGGGCCGAAGCGCTCGCCGCGCTGCCGCCCTTCCTCGGCGGCGGCGGCATGATCGGCCGCGTGACGGCGGAGGAGACGACGTATGCCGCGCCGCCGCGCCGCTTCGAGGCCGGCACGCCGCCCATCGCCCAGGCCGTGGCGCTCGGCGCCGCGCTCGACTGGCTGCGCGCGCAGCCCTGGGAGGCGATGCGCGCCCACACAACGCACCTGGCGCAGCGCCTCCTCGACGGCCTCGCCGTGCTGCCGGGACTGACTTTTCTCGGGCCGCGCGAGATGACGGAGCGCCTGCCCATCGTCGCCTTCAACCTTGCCGGCATCCACCCGCACGACGCCTGCCAGGTGCTCGACGCGCACCACGTCGCCGTGCGCGGCGGCCACCACTGCGCCCAGCCGCTGATGGACCGTTTCGGCGTCGAGGGCGCCGTGCGCGCCAGCCTCGCGCCCTACAACACCGAGGCCGACGTCGACGCGCTGCTCGAAGGCCTGAAGGACGCGCAGCGCAAGCTGAAATGAACGAGGACCTCTACCAGCAGGCCATCCTCGATCTGGCGAAATCCGCCGACGGCGCCGGCCGGCTGGCGGCGCCCGACGGCACGGCGCAGGGCGACAGCCCGCTCTGCGGCGACCGCGTGCGCATGGACGTGAAGCTCGACGGCGGCCGCATCGCCGCGCTGGCGCACGAAGTGAAGGGCTGCCTGCTCTGCCGCGCCGCCGCCGCCGCCATCGGCCGCCACGCCGCCGGCCTCGACGCGGCGCAGGCCGCCGAACTGCGCGCCGAAGTGGCGGCGCTGCTCTCCGGCGCGGATGCCGCGCCGGCATGGCCCGAGCTGAAGTGCTTCGAACCGGTGCGTCCACACCGCAACCGCCACGGCTGCGTGCTGCTACCCTTCGACACGCTGCGTGACGCAATCGAGAAAGCGGCGGGACGGTGAATTCAGATTCGGTGCGCCCGCCAGCGCGCATTCGCCAGCACCACCGAGGTCTCGTTCTGCCGCTCGGAGATCGTCCAGTATTTCTTCAATAGCGCCGTCTTCTCCGCCTCGCCGACCATGCGGAAGCCGTGGCGCGCGTAGAAGTCGACGGCCCAGGCGGCGGCGCGCCAGGTGCCGACCAGCACCGGACGGTCGGTCAGCGTGAGCAGGTGCGCGAGCAGCCTGCCGCCGATGCCGCCGCGGCGCGCCCGCGTGGCGACGTAGGCGTGTCGGATCAGCGTCACGTCCTGCACGTCCTGGATGCCCATCACGCCGAGCAGCTCGCCGCCCTCGAACCAGCCGAAGAAGCGCACCCCGGCGGCGATCTCGCCGCGCAGTTCTTCCTCCGGCATGTAGGGCGCGTGCAGGCAGTCGTCCGGCACATGGCCGCGGTAGGCCCGCGCCGCGTCGTCGATGACGGCGAACATGGCGGGGATGTGGGTGTCGGTGCAGGGCGCGATCATCTTCGTCTTTCCCCCTCTCCCGCTGGCGGGAGAGGGCCGGGGAGAGGGCGGGGGTAAGGGTGGTTCATTTGTCGGGCAGCGTTCCGACGAACCTCAAACTCTCCTCCACCCACCGCTTCAAATCCAGGTCCTCCTCGTACCCCGGCGGATCGACGAAGACATAGCCCTTCATCGGCTTCCCGGTGAAGTCCATCGGCCGCGCATGCGGCCGGCGCAGCGCCTTCCCGTACCCCGCCGGCCCGACGCGCGCCATCAGCGCCTCGCCGACGATGCCGACGAACATGTGGCCGCGCGCGAGCAGGCACAGCCCGCCGAACATCTTCTTTTCAGTGATGCCGGGGCGGTCCTGCAGGAGTTCGCGCAGCCGTTCGGCCAATCCCTCGTCGTAGGCCATGGCGGCTACTGCATCGAGTGCAGGCCGATCATGTTGCCCTCGGTGTCGCTCGCCAGCACGATGAAGCCGTACTGGCCGATGGACATCTTTTCCTTCACGACGCGGCCGCCGGCCTTGACGGCCTTCGCTGCCTCGGCGGCCCAGTCGTCGCAACTGAAGTAGACCAGCACGCTGTTGCCGCCGGAGGGGAAGCCCGCCATCTTCACCAGCGCACCGGAGGCGCCGTAGGTCTGGTCGCCCATGGGGAAGGCCCACATCTCCATGTCCGGGCCGCCGAGGTCGGTGAGCTGCACGTCGAACACCGACTCGTAGAACGCCCTGGCGCGGGGCATGTCCTGAACGTAGATTTCGAACCAGCCGACGGGGTTGGGCATGGGAGGCTCCTGTTGGTCAGGGAACAACCATTATGCGACGCGTTGATTGCGGAGAAAAGTCGGTCTGCGTGGGGCGGCGAAGGGGTTTGGCAGGGGAGGTTGATGCTGACAGACGGGTTGGATAGTTATGCCACAATCCTAGAGCGGTAGCCCATAATAGGATTCGGTTTCCTTTTCAGCCAGCCATACACACTGAACTCGCGGAACTGCGACGATTGCTTTCATTCCGCTGTACCAAGCGGACCATACTTCTGGGTGGATATGGCCGAGTTGGACATACAAATATTCTTCACCGCAGAGGTTGAAGTAGTCAATGAGCGTTTCTCGTTCATACGCAGAGACGTTTGATTCTTTCGATTCAATAATGTGGGCCAACTTCTCGTTCATACCATCGTATCGTGCGTTGAATTCTTTGAAGAGTTCACGGAAAAGCCTCAATTCCTCGAGCTTCTGCTTTTGTGCAAAGTAGAACAGCGATAGAAGTACGCCGATTCAGCGGTACCTCCCAGCCGGGGAATACGAGCACGGCCGGATGGCAGTTGAGGGCGCGGGCAAGCACTTTCGCGCGCTCGACACCCAGGTTCACTCGACCGTTCTCGATAGCGGAGATGGTGGCTTGCGGGATGCCCGTCAGTTCGGACAGCTGGCTTTGGCTCAGCTCCTGGAGTTCGCGCAGGATACGGACGGACTCTCCCACCGAGACCTCGACACGCTTTTTCGCGGGACGAAACCCTTTCATTTCATGGCCTCCAGTAATCGTGGGCGGTGACATGCATACACTAACAATGATATGCCAAGGGCGGTATGCCGCGGTGACGCATGTGCGGCGACCGCCGGGGATGGCCAGGGGGAAGTCAGTCCCCGTGGGACGGCGGAAGGAGGTGTTACGGCGCGGTGTGGCGCGCGACTTCGATCCGCGCCGGCGGCAGGGGGCGATAGCCTTCGGCGCGGCCGGTGATTTCCTGCCAGAGCTCGCCGAGGGGGATGCGGCGTTCGCGGTCGCGGGCGACCCATTCGGTGGGGACGGGCTGTTCCGGTTTGAAGCGCACGCCCCAGATCGGCTCGAAGGCGACGGTGTCGAGCGAGTAGCGGGCGTCGGCGACCACGCTGGAATCGCGCGGGGCGCGCGTGACCCAGCCGGCGGAGAAATAGCGGAAGCGGCGGAAGTCGCGGCGCACGCGCGGGTCGGCGCGCTCGGCGGGGCTGAGGTCGGCCTCGCCGAACTGCGCCATGCGCGCGCCTTGCTTCCATTGCGCGTCGCCGGCGAAGGGCACGCGCACGCGGTCGGCGTGCAGCGTGCCGCCGGTCTGGTAAAGCGTGCGCCAGACGAGCGGGTTGCCGATGGTGGGGAAGACTTCGGCGCGGTCGATGGGGTGGCCGCGCCCCTGCGCGATGCGCTCGAGCGCCGCCTCCGCCTTTTCGCGCTGCCAGGCGGCGGTGCCGACGTAGGCGAGGCACAGCGCCAGGGCGGCGACGGCCGGCGCGCGCGTGTGCCTGAGGGCGGCGAAGACGAGACCCAGCAGCAGGAACAGGGTGAACAGCGGCCCGATGGTGGTCATCAGGTTCCACGACTCGCGCGCGGACGAGAAGGGCCACAGGAGGTGCGTGCCGTAGGTGGTGCAGGCGTCGAGCACGCCGTGGGTGGCGTAGCCGACGATGCCGGCCGCCAGCACGCTGCGCCACTCGGCGCGGTATTTGCGCAAAGTCAGCCACGGCAGGGCGGCGAGCGCGCCGCCGAAGGGAATGGCGACGAGGGAATGCGTGAACTGGCGGTGGTATTCGATGTTGAGCAGCGGGTCGGTCTCGCTGCGGATGAAGTAATCCACGTCGGGCAGCATGCCGGCCGCGGCGCCGATCATCCAGCCGGCATGGCCGAGCCGCCGCCCGAGCACGGCTTTGGCGGCGACGGCGCCGAGCAGGCCTTGGGTGAAGGGGTCCATTACCTACTTACTTGGCGAAGCGTTGAGCCATCTCTGCGTGTGAAATGGCGTTCTTGCGGTCGAACCTCTGTAGCCGCCTGATCGCAAGTGCCTCGATGCTTTTGTCGCCGAAATGGGCGGAACGAGCCCCTTTTTTCGACGAAGGTAGCGCTTTCCGATGTTTTGGCAGGGCAGGCATGGCGTTTCATCGAGGCTGTGTTGGCCGGACTATAGCAAACCCTGGACTCCCGCTTTCGCGGGAGTGACAAAGTATTGGGCGGAAGGTACGGATCAGGCCTTCAGCTTCGCGTTGAGGTGCGGCGCGATGATCTGCAGCAGCTGGGCGAAGACTTTCGGGTTGCCGCCGACGATGTTGCCGGTGTCGAGGTAGTTCGGTTCGCCGGTGAGGTCGCCGACGAGGCCGCCGGCCTCGGTGATGATCAGCGCGCCGGCCGCCATGTCCCAGGGCGAGAGGCCGAGCTCCCAGAAGCCGTCGATGCGGCCGGCCGCCACCCAGGCGAGGTCGAGCGCGGCGGCGCCGGGGCGGCGCACCCCGGCGGTCTTGTGCATCATGTCGCGGAAGATGCCGAGGTAGGCGTCGACGTGCTCGAAGTAGCGGAAGGGGAAGCCGGTGCCGAGCAGCACTTCGTCGAGCTTGGCGCGCTTGGAGACGCGGATGCGCCGCTCGTTCAGGAACGCGCCGGCGCCCCTGCTGGCGGTGAACAGCTCGTTCTTGGTCGGGTCGTAGACCACCGCGTGCTGCAGCACGCCCTTGTGCTGCTGGGCGATGGAGATGGCGTACTGCGGGAAGCCGTGGATGAAATTGGTGGTGCCGTCGAGCGGATCGATGATCCAGACGGTTTCCGAGTCGCCGGAGGCGCCGGACTCCTCTGCTAGAATCGCGTGGTCCGGATACGCCTCCTGCAGCACCCCGATGATGGCCGCCTCGGCGGCCTTGTCGACCTCGGTGACGAAGTCCTTGTCGCGCTTGGCGCTCACCTTGAGGAGCTCGACGTCGCGCGCGGCGCGGTTGATGATGCCGCCGGCGCGTCGCGCGGCCTTGACGGCGATGTTGAGGGTCGGGTGCATGGCTTTCCGGTTTTCGAATGAGCATGCCGCATGGCTGCGGCGAAGAAGACGGCATTGTATATGAACAACCCTCTCGACCGCATCCGCATCGTCCTCTCGCACACCAGCCACCCGGGCAACATCGGCGCGACGGCGCGCGCCATGAAGACCATGGGCCTGACGCAACTGTGGCTGGTGAATCCCTGCGCCGACCCCGACGGCGTGGCGCGGGCGCGCGCCTCGAACGCGCTCGACGTGCTGCAGGGCGCGCGCGTCTGCGCGACGCTGGAGGAGGCGCTCGAGGGCACGGTGTTCGCCGCGGCGATGACGGCGCGGCAACGCGAGCTGGCGCCGCCACCGCTGTGGGCGCGCGCGGCCGCGCCGCAGATCGTCGCCGCCGTCGCGCACGGGGAGGTGGCCATCGTCTTCGGCAACGAGACGTCGGGACTTTCCAACGAGGAGACGGCGCTGTGCCGCCTGCCGGTGATGATCCCGGCCAACCCGGACTATTCCTCGCTCAACCTCGCCGCCGCGGTGCAGGTGATGGCCTACGAGCTGCGCCTGGCCGCGCTCGACCCCGGCGCGCCGCCGGCGCCGGAGAATCCGCCCGCCACGGCCGAGCAGATCCGGCATTTCTACGAGCACCTCGAAGCCGCCGTCACCGAGAGCGGTTTCCTCGACCCGGCGCATCCCAAGCGGCTGATGCCGCGCCTGCGCCGCCTGTTCGACCGCATCCGGCTGGAGCGCGATGAGGTGAGTCTCTTGCGCGGCATGCTCAAGACCTTCATGAAAAAACCCGGCGATAAAGTTGACTGAAATAGAGGGTTTTTTGTAACATTTCAGCGTTTGCTGATGTTTTAGGAATCCAAGATGTTTGCCCGTTTGCGCGAAGACATCACCTGCGTATTCGACCGCGATCCCGCCGCCCGCACGACCTGGGAGGTGCTGACCTGCTATCCGGGCCTGCACGCGCTGCTCTTACATCGCTTCAACCACTGGCTGTGGGGCATCGGCCTGAAATGGCTGGCGCGGCTCGGCTCGAACATCGGCCGCTGGATGACGGGCATCGAGATCCACCCCGGCGCGACGATCGGCCGCCGCTTCTTCATCGACCACGGCATGGGCGTGGTGATCGGCGAGACGGCGGTGATCGGCGACGACTGCACGCTGTATCACGGCGTCACGCTCGGCGGCACCTCGTGGAGCAAGGGCAGGCGCCATCCGACGCTCGAGAACGGCGTGGTCATCGGCGCCGGCGCCAAGGTGCTCGGCCCGATCACGCTCGGCGAGCGCGCCAAGGTCGGCTCGAACGCCGTGGTGGTGCGCGACGTGCCGCTGGGCGCGACGGCGGTGGGCATTCCGGCGCGCATCGTCGAGGACCGCAGCGAGATCGCACGCGAGATCAAGGCGGGGCAGATGGGCTTCTCGGCCTATGCCGTCACGCGCAACGAGGACGACCCGCTCTCGCAGGCCATCCACGGGCTGCTCGACCATGCCGTCGAGACCGACCGCAGGATCGATACCCTGTTGAAATGCCTCGAGAAAACGGGGGTGTGCAAGGCCGACGAGCTGGCCACCGCCGACAAATTCGATCCGCAATATTTGGGCAAAATAGTTGACTGAACTTATCGGGATTCGTATAGTCGACTGAAATGTTCAAGTATTAGGCGCGCAAGCGTCTTTTTTGGAGAGGATCCAAACATGAGACTGACGACGAAAGGCCGCTTTGCGGTTACGGCAATGATCGACCTGGCCCAGCGCCAGGCCAACGGACCGGTGACCCTGGCGGGCATCAGCGAGCGCCAGAAGATTTCCCTGTCCTATCTCGAGCAGTTGTTCGGCAAGCTGCGCCGCCACAAGATCGTGGCGAGCGTGCGCGGGCCCGGCGGCGGCTACCGCCTGGCGCGCGGCATGAACGAGGTCACCGTGGCCGACATCATCGCGGCGGTGGACGAGCCGCTCGACGCCACCAACTGCGGCGGCCGCGAGAACTGTCAGGACGAGCACCGCTGCATGACCCACGACTTGTGGACCAACCTCAACAAGCGCATGCACGAGTACCTCGCCTCGGTCTCGCTGCTCGACCTGGTGAACCAGCCCAAGGCGAAGGCGATCGCCGCGACGATCGCCATGGACGACCGCCTGCGTCCGGCGCGGCGCGTGAACGTGGCGGTGTCCGCCTGACGGAGCCTTCGTGTTCGCCCCGGCCTACCTCGACCACAACGCCACGACGCCGCTCGACGCGGGCGTGCTGGAGGCGATGCTGCCGTTCCTCAGGGAGCGCTACGGCAATCCGTCCAGCCGCCACGAATACGGCCGCGCGGCGCGCGCCGCCATCGACACGGCGCGCAGCCAGGTGGCGGCGGCAGTGGGGGCGCACCCGACCGAAGTGGTGTTTGCCAGCGGCGGTTCGGAGGCCAACAACCTGTTCATCAAGGGCGCGGCGGCCTGCCTCAAGCCCGGCACGATTGCGGTGTCGGCCATCGAGCATCCCTGCGTGCGCGAGCCGGCGAACGACCTCAAGCGCCTCGGCTGGAGCGTGCACGAGATCGCCGTGGATGCCGAGGGCCGTGTCGCGGAGACTGACTTTTCCGCGGCGCTGGCGCAGACGCCCGCGCTGGTGTCGGTGATGCTGGCCAACAACGAGACCGGCGTGCTGCAGGACGTTGCCGCGCTGGCGGCAAAGGCGCGTACAGCGAAGGCCTGGTTCCACACCGACGCCGTGCAGGCGCTGGGCAAGGTGGCCATCGACTTCCGCGCACTGAACGCCGCCGGGGTGAACGCGCTGACGCTTTCCGCGCACAAGATCTACGGGCCGAAGGGCGCCGCAGCGCTGGTGCTGGACAAGCGCATCGAACTGAAGCCGCTGATTTCCGGCGGCGGCCAGGAGCGCAACCTGCGCTCGGGCACCGAGAACGTCGCGGCCATCGTCGGCTTCGGCGCCGCCTGCGAACTGGCGGTGGCGCGGCTGGAAGCGGATGCGGCGCGGCTGAACACGCTGCGCGAAAAGCTGGAAGAGGGCGTGGCGGCCATGGGCGCCAAGGTCTTCAGCCGCAATGCGCCGCGCCTGCCCAACACGTCGTTTTTCGCCCTCGGCGGGATCGACGGCGAGACCCTGGTGGCGCAGCTCGATCGCGCCGGTTTTGCGGTGGCGAGCGGCTCGGCCTGCTCGAGCGTCTCGCCCGAACCCTCGCACACGCTGCTGGCGATGGGCGTCGCGCCGGACATGGCGAAGGGCGCGCTGCGCGTCTCGCTCGGCCGCGCCAACACGGATGAGGACGTCGCGCGCTTCCTGCAGACGCTCGGCGAGACGGTTAACAAACTGAAAGGGCTGGCCGCGGTGGCCGCCTGAGAATATCGGAGATGAGCATGCTGACATTCCCCATCTACCTCGACTACTCGGCGACGACCCCGGTCGACCCGCGCGTGGCCGAGCGGATGATTCCCTGGCTGGTCGAGAAGTTCGGCAACCCCGCCTCGCGCTCGCACGCCTACGGCTGGGAGGCGGAGAAGGCCGTCGAGGAGGCGCGCGAGAACGTCGCCGCGCTGGTCGGCGCCGACCCGAAGGAGATCGTGTGGACCTCCGGCGCGACGGAATCGAACAACCTCGCCATCAAGGGCGCCGCCTTCTTCTACCAGGGCAAGGGCAAGCACCTGGTGACGGTGAAGACCGAGCACAAGGCGGTGCTCGACACCATGCGCGAGCTGGAGCGCCACGGCTTCGAGGTGACCTACCTCGACCCGCAGGAGAACGGCCTGGTCGGCCTCGAGCAGTTCAAAGCGGCGCTGCGCCCCGACACCCTCCTCGCCTCGGTGATGTTCGTGAACAACGAGATCGGCGTCATCCAGCCGATCGAGCAGATGGGCGAGATCTGCCGCGCCAAGGGCGTCATCTTTCACGTCGATGCCGCCCAGGCGACGGGCAAGGTGGGCATCGACCTGTCGAAGCTGAAGGTGGACCTGATGTCCTTCTCGGCGCACAAGACCTACGGCCCGAAGGGCATCGGCGCCCTCTATGTGCGCCGCAAGCCGCGCATCCGCCTCGAGGCGCAGATGCATGGCGGCGGCCACGAGCGGGGACTGCGCTCCGGCACGCTGGCCACCCACCAGATCGTCGGCATGGGCGAGGCCTTCCGCTTCGCGCGCGAGGAGATGGCGGCCGAGAACGAGCGCATCCGCATGCTGCGCGACCGCCTGTGGAAGGGCCTCTCCGGCATCGAGCAGGTCTTCCTCAACGGCGATATCGATGCGCGCGTGCCGCACAACCTCAACGTCAGCTTCGCCTTCGTCGAGGGCGAGTCCCTGATGATGGCGATCAAGGACGTGGCGGTGTCTTCCGGCTCGGCCTGCACCTCGGCCAGCCTGGAGCCGTCCTACGTGCTGCGCGCGCTGGGCCGCCAGGACGAGCTGGCGCACAGCTCGATCCGCTTCACCATCGGCCGCTTCACAACGGTCGAGGAAATCGACTACACCATCCAGCTCCTGCACCGGCAGATCGGCAAGCTGCGCGAGATGTCGCCGCTGTGGGAGATGTACAAGGAAGGCATCGATCTGAACACCGTCCAGTGGGCGGCGCATTGAGTTTTTGAAGGAGCGGCGAATATGTCTTACAGCGAAAAGGTTCTCGACCACTACGAACACCCGCGCAACGTCGGCGCCTTCGACAAGGAAGAGGAAGGCATCGGCACCGGCATGGTTGGCGCGCCGGCCTGCGGCGACGTGATGAAGCTGCAGATCAAGGTGAACAAGGAGGGCGTCATCGAGGACGCCAGGTTCAAGACCTACGGCTGCGGCTCGGCGATCGCTTCCAGTTCGCTCGTCACCGAGTGGGTGAAGGGCAAGACGGTGGACCAGGCCCTGGAGATCAAGAACACGCAGATCGCCGAGGAACTGGCGCTGCCTCCGGTTAAAATCCACTGTTCCATCCTGGCCGAGGACGCCATCAAGGCGGCCGTGGCCGACTACAAGAAGAAGCAGGAAGGGTAAGGTGAGGCCATGGGAGTGACATTGAGCGAAAGGGCGGCGAAGCACGTCGCGAATTTCATCGCCAAGCGCGGCAAGGGCGTCGGCGTGCGCATCGGGGTGAAGACCTCGGGCTGTTCGGGCATGTCCTACAAGCTGGAGTTCGCCGACGAGGCGGCGCCGGAGGACATCGTCTTCGAGAGCCACGGCGTCAAGGTGCTGGTGGACCCGAAGAGCCTGCCCTACATCGAGGGCACGGAACTCGACTATGCGCGCGAGGGCCTCAACGAGGGATTCAAGTTCAACAACCCCAACGTCAAGGACCAGTGCGGCTGCGGGGAAAGCTTCAACGTCTGATGGTTCCTGACTTCAGCCAGGACTACTTCGCGCTGTTCGGCCTGCCGCGCGCCTTCCGCATCGACGCGGCACGGCTCGACCAGGCCTACCACGCCATGCAGGGCAGGGTGCATCCGGACCGCCACGCGCACCTGCCGGAGACCGAGCGGCGCCTGTCGATGCAGTGGGCGACGCAGGTGAACGAGGCCTACCGCACGCTGAAGCAGCCGCTGCTGCGCGCGCATTACCTGCTGCGCCTGGCCGGGATGGAGACCGGCCACGAGAGCAACACCGCCATGCCGCCGGCCTTCCTCATGGAGCAGATGGAATGGCGCGAGGCGGTGGCCGAGGCGCGCGCGGCGGGCGACCATCACGAGCTGGAGAAGCTGATGCAGCGCCTGGAGAAGCACGGCGCCGACCTGCGCGGCGAGATCGAGTCCGGCTTCGACGCGAAGAAGGATTACGCGGCGGCGGCCGACGCGGTGCGCCGCCTGATGTTCATCGAGAAGCTCTTACACGAAATAGAAGACGCGCTGGAAGCGCTCGAAAGCTAGATTCATGGCCCTCCTGCAGATCTCAGAGCCCGGCCTGTCCGCGGCGCCGCACCAGCATCGGCTGGCGGTCGGCATCGACCTCGGCACCACCAATTCCCTCGTCGCCACCGTGCGCAACGGCATCGCCGTCGTGCTGCAGGACGAGGTCGGCAGGAGCCTGCTGCCCTCCATCGTGCGCTACAAGGCGGACGGCGGCGTCGACGTCGGCTACGCGGCGCAGGGCGCCCAGGCGCTCGACCCGCGCAACACCATCGTCTCGGTCAAGCGCTTCATGGGGCGCGGCCTGAAGGACGTCTCGCACATCGAATCGATGCCCTACGACTTTCTCGACGCCGAGGGCATGGTGCGCCTGCGCACCATCGCCGGCGTGAAGAGCCCGGTGGAGGTCTCGGCGGAAATATTGAAAGTGCTGCGTGAGCGCGCCGAGGCCAGCCTCGGCGGCGAGCTCACTGGCGCCGTCATCACCGTGCCGGCCTATTTCGACGACGCCCAGCGCCAGGCGACGAAGGACGCCGCCAAGCTCTCGGGGCTGAACGTGCTGCGCCTGTTGAACGAGCCGACCGCGGCGGCCATCGCCTACGGCCTCGACAACGCCTCAGAGGGCGTCTATGCCGTGTTCGACCTCGGCGGCGGCACCTTCGACATTTCCATCCTCAAGCTCTCGCGCGGCGTCTTCGAGGTGCTGGCGACCAACGGCGACGCCTCGCTCGGCGGCGACGACTTCGACCAGCGCGTGTACTGCTGGATGCTCGACGAGGCGAAGATCCGCTTCCCCAGCGTCGAGGACACGCGCCGCCTGCTGATGAAGGCGCGCGAGGCCAAGGAGATGCTGACCGGTCACGACGTGGCGCCGGTGCACGCCGAGCTGGCCTCCGGCGAGACCGTGGACCTGACGCTGAAGATTGACACCTTCGCCGACATCACGAAGAACCTCATCTCGAAGACCCTCGGCCCGACGCGCAAGGCGCTGCGCGACGCCGGCCTGACGGTGAACGACGTCAGGGGCGTGGTGATGGTCGGCGGCGCCACGCGCATGCCGCAGGTGCAGCGCGCCGTGGCCGAATACTTCAAGCAGGAGCCGCTCACCAACCTCGACCCGGAGAAGGTGGTGGCGCTCGGCGCCGCCATGCAGGCCAACGTGCTGGCGGGCAACCGCGCCGGCGCCGACGACTGGCTGCTGCTCGACGTCATCCCGCTCTCGCTCGGCATGGAGACCATGGGCGGCCTGGTCGAGAAGGTCATCCCGAGGAACTCCACCATCCCTGTCGCCAAGGCTCAGGACTTCACCACCTTCAAGGACGGCCAGACGGCGATGAGCTTCCACATCGTGCAGGGCGAGCGCGAACTGGTCGCCGACTGCCGCTCGCTGGCGAAGTTCGAGCTGCGCGGCATCCCGCCGATGGTGGCCGGGGCGGCGCGCATCCGCGTCACCTTCCAGGTCGACGCCGACGGCCTGCTTTCGGTCTCGGCGCGCGAGATGACCTCCGGCGTCGAGGCCTCGATCACGGTGAAGCCCTCCTACGGCCTCACCGACGACGAGATCGCCGGCATGCTGAAGGATTCGATGGAGCACGTCGGCGACGACGTGCAGGCGCGCAACCTGCGCGAGCAGCAGGTCGAGGCCGGGCGCCTGATCGAGGCGGTCGAGGCGGCCATCGCCGAGGACGGCCGCCTGCTGCGCAGCGGGGAGCGCGCCGACATCGAGGAGGAGATCGCGGCGCTGAGGAAGCGCATCGCCGGCACCGACCACCGCGCCATCAAGGCCGGCATCGACTCGCTCAACGCCGCCACGCAGGATTTCGCCGCCCGCCGCATGGACCAGAGCGTCAAGCGGGCGCTCACCGGACACAAGGTAATCGAACTCAAGCTATGACCCAGATCATCGTCCTGCCCCATGTCGAGCTCTGCCCGGACGGCGCGGTGATCGACGTGCCCGCCGGCACTTCCCTCTGCGACGGGCTGTTGCAGAACGGCATCGAGATCGAGCACGCCTGCGAGAAGTCCTGCGCCTGCACCACCTGCCACGTCATCGTGCGCGAGGGCTTCGATTCCCTCGGGTCGGCGGAGGAGAAGGAGGAGGACCTGCTCGACAAGGCCTGGGGCCTGGAACCGCAATCGCGCCTGTCCTGCCAGGCGAAGGTCGCCTCGACCCCGCTGGTGATCGAGATTCCGAAGTACACCATCAACATGGTGAGCGAAGGACACAAGAAATGAAGTGGACCGACATCAACGACATCGCCATCGAACTGGCCGACGCCCACCCGGACGTCGACCCGATGAGGATCAACTTCGTCGACCTGATGAACTGGGTGAAGGCGCTGCCCGGATTCAACGACGATCCGAATCACTGCGGCGAGAAGATCCTGGAAGCCATCCAGGCCGCCTGGATCGACGAGAAGGAATAGTCAGGTGCATCGCGACGGCGGAGACATGCAGCCCAACGTGCTCGGCGGCCCGCTCGGCGTCTGCAGCGAGAAGCCGGTGACCGGCTTTTTCCGCACCGGCTGCTGCGACACCGGCCCGCAGGACGTCGGCCGCCACACCGTCTGCATCGTCGCCACGGCGGATTTCCTCGCCTTTTCGAAGTCGCGCGGAAACGACCTGTCGACGCCGATGCCCGAGTACGACTTCCCCGGCCTGAAGCCCGGCGACCGCTGGTGCCTCTGTGCCGCGCGCTGGAAGGAGGCCTTCGACGCCGGCATGGCGCCGAAGGTGGTGCTCAACGCCACCAACGAGGCGACGCTGGACATCGTCGCGCTCGAGGACCTCAAGCGCTTCGCCGCCGACCTCCATTGAAACGGATTTCCATGAAAAAGGCCGCCCGCGGGCGGCCTTTTTTGTCGACCGGATCGGATCAGTCGATGGCGTGCGACACCAGCCCGTCGGCCAGCTTGGGCTCGAACCAGGTGGACTTCGGCGGCATCACCTCGCCGGCGTCGGCGACCGACATCAGGTCTTCCATGTCGGTGGCGTGCAGGGCGAAGGCGGCGGCCATCTCGCCGCTGTCCACGCGGCGCTCGAGCTCCTCCAGGCCGCGGATGCCGCCGACGAAGTCGATGCGCTTGTCGCGGCGCAGGTCCTTGATGCCGAGCACCGGGCCGAGCAGGTTGTCGGAGAGCAGGCTCACGTCGAGCCGCGCCACCGGATCGTCGTGGGGAATGAGGTGCGGGTGGATGGCGAGGCGGTACCACTGGCCGGGCAGGTAGAGGCTGAACTCGCCGCGCTGCGACGGCCGGTAGCGCGGCGCGCAGATCGAGACGACGAAACGCTCGGTCAGCCGCGCCAGGAAGCCCATGGTGGACAGGCCGTTCAAGTCCCTCACCACGCGGTTGTAGTCCATGATGCGCATCTGCCTGTGCGGGAAGATCACCGAGAGGAAGTAGTTGTAGTCCTCCGCGCCGGTGTGGTGCGGGTTCTTGGCGTGGCGCGCCGCGGCGACGCGCGAGGCGGCCGCCGAGCGGTGGTGGCCGTCGGCGATGTAGAGCGCCGGCATGGCGTCGAAGAGAAAAGTCAGCCGCTGCAGCACGGCGGCATCGCGGATCACCCAGATCATGTGGCGGATGCCGTCGCTGGCGGTGACGTCGGCGTCGGGTTCGCCGGATGTGGCCTGCGCAAGGATGGCGTCGACCTCCGGCGAATCGGGATGCGCCAGCAGCACCGGGCCGGTCTCGGCGTTGAGCGCCTCGATCTGGCGCACGCGGTCGTCTTCCTTGTCCGGGCGGGTGAACTCGTGCTTGCGGATGCGGTTGGTGTCGTAGTCGGCCACCGAGGCGGCGGCGACCAGGCCGGTCTGCGCGTGCTCGCCCATGACCAGGCGGTAGGCGTAGTAGCAGGGCGCCTCGTCCAGCGCCAGCACGCCCTCGGCGAACATCCTCAGGTAGTTCTCGCGCGACTTGGCATACACCTGCGGCGAGTAGTGGTCGATATCCGTCGGCAGGTCGATCTCGGCCTTGGAGACGTGGAGGAAGCTCCACGGCTTGCGCGCGGCGCGCTCCCGGGCCTCGTCGGCGGAGAGGACATCGTAGGGCGGGGCGGCGACTTCGCCGGCGCGGCCGGGCGCCGGGCGGATGCCGCGGAAGGGCTTGATGAGCGACATGGTTCTTCTTGGTTAAGCGTTGCGGTTCGGCAGGATGCCCTTGAGGACTTCGCGCGCCTTGCGGATCATGGTTTCGGTCGTGGGCCAGTCGACGCAGGCGTCGGTGACCGAGCAGCCGTACTTGAGCTGCGCGAGATCCTCGGGGATGGGCTGGTTGCCGCCCTCGATGTTGCTCTCGATCATGAGGCCGACGATGGACTGGTTGCCCTCGCGGATCTGGTGCACGCAGTCGGACATCACCAGCGGCTGCAGGGCGGGATCCTTGAGCGAGTTGGCGTGCGAGCAGTCGATGACGATATTGGGCGCGATCTTCGCCTTGGCCAGCGCCCGCTCGGCCATGCAGACGCTGACGGTGTCGAAGTTCGAACGGCCGTCGCCGCCGCGCAGCACGATGTGGCCGTAGGGGTTGCCTTGGGTGCGCACGATGGCGGAGCGGCCCTGCATGTTGATGCCGAGGAAGCTGTGCGGGCTGGAGGCCGACTTGATGGCGTTGATGGCCGGCGTGATGTCGCCGTCGGTGGCATTCTTGAAGCCGACCGGGGTGGACAGGCCGGAGGACATCTCGCGGTGGGTCTGCGATTCCGAGGTGCGCGCGCCGATGGCCGTCCAGGTGATGAGATCGCCGAGGTACTGCGGCGTGATCGGGTCGAGCGCCTCGGTCGCCGTGGGCAGGCCGAGCTCGCAGACCCTGAGCAGGAAATCGCGCGCCCGCTCCATGCCTTCCTCGATGTGGAAGGAATCGTCCATGTGCGGGTCGTTGATGAAGCCCTTCCAGCCGGTCGAGGTGCGCGGCTTCTCGAAATACACGCGCATGACGAGGTAGAGCGTGTCGCTCACCTCGTCCGCCAGCTTCTTCAGCCTTTGCGCGTAGTCGTAGCCGGCGACCGGATCGTGGATGGAGCAGGGGCCGACGACGATGAAGATGCGCGGATCCTTGCGGTCGAGGATGTTTTTGATCGCCTCGCGGCTGGCGAAGACGGTGTCCGAGGCCTTCTCCGAGAGCGGCACGCGGGCGTGGATCTCCTCGGGCGAGGGCATCAGGTCGAAGGCGCCGATGCGGACGTTTTCCAGGGCTTGCTGTGTCATGACTGCTTTTTGGATGGTGAAACGGGCTGGTTCAACAGTGAAATGATCTCACGGATTGCCGCCGCCCGCTCGGGCAGGGTGGCGGTTTCCCGGGAAACGGCGAGCTTGTCCGGCCCGGCCAGCTTCCAGCGGCGGTCCTGCTGGACGAGCTGGATGATGCGCGCCGGATCGATGGGCGGATTGGGGATGAACTGCAGTTTGACGACGGCCTCGGTGGCGTCGATCTTCGCCAGGCCGGCCGGCCGCGCCAAAATGCGCAGGCGATGGGTCTCGAGCAGGGTGCGCGCCTGGTCGGGCAGCTCGCCGAAGCGGTCGATCAACTCCTCCTGCAGGCGCAGCAGCTCTTCCTCCGTTTCGCAGTTGGCGAGACGCTTGTACAGCGTCAGGCGCTCGTGCACGTCGCTGCAGTAGTCGTCGGGCAGCAGGGCCGGGGCGTGCAGGTTGATCTCGGAGGTGACGCCGAGCGGCTGGGCGAGATCGGGTTCCTTGCCCTCCTTCAGCGCGCGCACGGCGGCGTTGAGCATCGTGGTGTACAGGTTGAAGCCCACCTCCTGGATCTCGCCGCTCTGCGCCTCGCCCAGCACCTCGCCAGCGCCGCGGATCTCCAGGTCGTGCATGGCGAGGAAGAAACCGGAGCCGAGCTCCTCCATGGACTGGATCGCCTCGAGGCGCCGCTGCGCCTGGGCGCTCGGCTTGACGCCGCGCTCGGTGAGGAGGTAGGCGTAGGCCTGGTGGTGCGAGCGGCCGACGCGGCCGCGCAACTGGTGCAGTTGCGCGAGGCCGAACTTGTCGGCGCGATTGATGAGGATGGTGTTGGCGTGCGGGTTGTCGATGCCGGTCTCGATGATGGTCGTGCACAGCAGCAGGTTGTGGCGCTGCTGGGTGAATTCGCGCATGACGCGCTCGAGCTCGCGCTCGGGCAGCTGGCCGTGGCCGACGACGATGCGCGCCTCGGGCAGCAGCTTCGCCAGGCGCTCGCGCACCGTCCCGATGGTGTCGACCTCGTTGTGCAGGAAGTACACCTGGCCGCCGCGCTTGAATTCGCGCAGTACGGCTTCCCTCACGATGCCGTCGGAGTGGGGCAGGACGAAGGTCTTGATGGCGAGGCGCTTCTGCGGCGCGGTGGCGATGACGGAGAACTCGCGCAGGCCCTCGAGCGAGAGGCCGAGGGTGCGCGGGATCGGCGTGGCGGTGAGCGTCAGCACGTCGACCTCGGCGCGCAGGGCCTTCAGCGCCTCCTTCTGCCGCACGCCGAAGCGGTGCTCCTCGTCGATGACGACGAGGCCGAGGCGGGCGAACCTGACGTCCTTCTGCAGGAGGCGGTGGGTGCCGATGGCGATGTCCACCTTGCCCTCGGCGAGCTGCTGCAGGGCGGCCGTCTGCTCCTTGGCGCTCCTGAAGCGCGACAGCTCGACGATCTTCACCGGCCACTCATTTGCCACATGCGCGAAGCGGTCGCCGAAGGTGTTGAAGTGCTGCTCGGCCAGCAGCGTGGTGGGTGCGAGCACCGCCACCTGCTTGCCGTCCATGACGGCGGCGAAGGCGGCGCGCAGCGCCACCTCGGTCTTGCCGAAGCCGACGTCGCCGCAGACGAGGCGGTCCATCGGCTTGCCCGATTTCATGTCGGCGACCACCGCGGCGATGGCGGCGGCCTGGTCGGGCGTCTCCTCGAAGCCGAAGCCGTCGGCGAAGGCCTCCAGGTCGTGTTCCTTGAAGCTGAAGGCGTGGCCCTGGCGCGCCGCGCGCTGGGCGTAGAGGGCGAGGAGCTCGGCGGCGGTGTCGCGCACCTGCTGCGCCGCCCTCCTTTTCGCGCGGTCCCAGCGGTCGGTGCCGAGCTTGTGCAGCTCGACCAGCTCCGGGTCGACGCCGCTGTAGCGCGAGATGAGATGGAGCTGCGCCACCGGCACGTAGAGCTTGTCGCCGCCGGCGTATTCGAGGTGGAGGAATTCCGTCTCGCCCTCGCCGAGGTCGAGGTGCACCAGGCCCATGTAGCGGCCGATGCCGTGGCTCTCGTGCACCACCGGGTCGCCGATCTTGAGTTCCGTCAGGTCGCGCAGCCAGCCCTCGATGCTGGCGCGGCGGGCGTCGCTCCTGCGTCCGCGCGGGCGGGCGGTGGCGGCGTAGAGCTCGTTCTCGGTGACGACGGCGAGGCGCGCTTCGCGCAGCAGGAAGCCGTTGGAGAGCGGCGCGACGGCCAGCGCGAGCTTATCCGCTGCCGTCGCGCAGGCAGCGAAGTCGGCGCAGGGCGCGGGCGTCAGGCCATGCTCGGCGAGGTACTGCAGCAGGGTCTCGCGGCGGCCCGGCGATTCGGCCAGCAGCAGGATGCGGCCGTCGAAGCCGGCGGCGAATGCGCGCAACTTGTGCAGCGGATCGTCGGCACGGCGCTCGACGGCGAGGTCCGGCAGCGGCGCCGCGGGCGCATCGGCCGTCGCGACCTCGGCGGAAAAAGTCAGTCTCCCCGGCACGGCGGCGGCGACGAAGAACTGCTCTTCGGTAAGGAACAGTTCGGTGGGCGGCAGCAGCGGCCGGCTGCGGTCGCCGCCGAGCAGCCTGTAGCGCGACGCCGTGTCGGCCCAGAACTCGCGGATTGCCCCGGGCACGTCGCGGTGCAGGCAGAGCACCGTGTCCTTGGGCAGATAGTCGAAGATCACGGCCGTTTTCTCGAAGAACAGCGGCAGGTAGTACTCGATGCCGGCCGGCGCGATGCCGTTGGAGACGTCCTTGTAGATCGGGGAGCGCGAGGGGTCGCCCTCGAAGGTCTCGCGGTAGCGGCCGCGGAAGCGCGTGCGGCCGGCTTCATCCAGCGGGAACTCGCGCGCCGGCAGCAGGCGCACCTGCGGCACCGGGTAGACCGTGCGCTGCGAGTCGACGTCGAAGCTGCGCAGGGTCTCGATCTCGTCGTCGAAGAGCTCGATGCGGAAGGGCAGGGCCGAGCCCATCGGAAACAGGTCGATGAGGCCGCCGCGCACGCTGTATTCGCCGGGCGAGACGACCTGGGTGACGTGCTGGTAGCCGGCCAGCGTCAGTTGCGCGCGCAGGGCGTCGACATCGAGGCGCGCGCCCTGATCGAGGAAGAAGGTGTGCGCCGCCAGGTATTCGGCCGGCGCCAGGCGGGTGAGCGCCGTCGTGGCCGGGATCAGGGCAATGTCGCAGGCGCCGCGACTGATCTCGTAGAGCGTGGCCAGTCGCTCCGAGACGAGGTCGTGGTGCGGCGAGAGCGTGTCGTAGGGCAGGGTCTCCCAGTCCGGCAGCAGGTGCACGCGCAGCGCAGGCTGAAACCAGGCGATCTCCTCCTGCAGGCGCTGCGCGTCGAGCGGGTTGGCGGTGACCACCGCCAGCATGCGGCCCACGCCGGCGAGCTGCGCCAGTACGAGCGCGTCGCCCGAGCCCGCCAGCGCCGGCAGGTCGAGGCGCGCGCTGGCCTTGGGCAAAGCGGGCAGCTGCGGCAGCAGCGCAGGCGGGGCGGGCGTCATTGCGGGGAAGGCTTGCGGAGAGGACGGCTTTTCAAAGCGCGAATTATACTTGGTTGCCAGTTGCCAGTTGCCAGTTGCCAGTTGCCAGTTGCCAGTTGCCTGGAGATAGGGCTAAGGTTCTGGCAACTGGGAACCGCCTTCATGATTTTCAGCAACCGCGAACAGGCCGCCAGGCTGCTCGCCGAAAAACTGACCGCCTACAAGGGCATTAACCCGCTGGTCCTCGCCATCCCGCGCGGCGCCGTGCCGATGGCCAGGCTCATCGCCGAGGTGCTGGAAGGCGAGTTCGACGTGGTACTGGTGAGGAAGCTCGGCGCGCCGGGCAATCCGGAATTCGCCATCGGCGCCATCGACGAAACGGGCTGGGCCACCCTCGGCCCCTATGCTGCCATGGCCGGGGCCGATTCCGGCTACATCGGGCGCGCCAAGGCGCGAGAGCTGGAAACCATCCGCAAGCGACGCGCCCAGTATTCGCCGCTGCATCCGCCCATCGATCCCGCGGGGCGCATCGTCATCGTCGTCGACGACGGCCTCGCCACCGGATCGACCATGCTCGCCGCCCTGCATGCGCTGCGCCAGCGCGCGCCGCGGAAGCTGATCTGCGCCGTGCCGGTGGCGCCGCCCGACACGCTGGAGAAGGTCGGCCAGCACGCTGACGAAGTCGTCTGCCTGCACGCGCCGGAATACTTCCAGGCGGTCGGCCAGTTCTACGCCGACTTCGGCCAGGTCGAGGACGAGGAAGTGATTGCACTGCTGTCGGAGAGGAAGAAACCATGAAGCTGCACATCCTGATCGTTGCCGCGCTGCTGTCCGGCTACGGCGTATCCGAGACCGCCACCGTCGCTGCCACCGCCGGCGCCGCCAAGGCCAAGGAAGCCGAGCAGGCGAAGAACGATGCGCCGGCCCAGGTGCAGGGCAAGCTCGACGAAGCGATGAAGCAGGCGGAGCAGAAGCGCGACGTCGACGCGCGTTGATGCCGGCGACCCTCGGCAAGCAGGATGTTTGCGCTGCATCAAACATTCGCGCCGAAATGCCCATAGACTGCGATAATAATGGCTTCCGATATTTGAATTGACCTTGGGTTCCGGCTTCGCAGCATTTTTGCCGGATTCCGTGCGGGGAGAGGCGATGTCGAACTTCGAGATTGTGACACGGGAGGACTTCTCCGAGGTCACCTATCTGCTCGAGGTGCGGCATCCGCTGATGGCACGGGCGGCGCGGCCCGGCCAGTTCGTCATCGTCATGCTGCATGAAGCCGGCGAGCGCATCCCCCTGACCATCGCCGATTTCGACCGCGAGGCCGGCACCATCACCCTGGTGGTGCAGGCGGTGGGCAAGACCACGCGCGAAATGCAGCAGGCCTGCCGCCGCGGCACCCATTTGCATGCGCTGGTCGGCCCGATGGGCGTTCCCAGTACCACGACCCACGCGAAGAAAGTCGTCTGCGTCGGCGGCGGACTGGGCGTGGCGCCCATCTACCCCCAGGCGCGGGCGCTGAAGGAAAGCGACGCCTACGTCATCGGCGTAATCGGCTTCCGCAACAAGGATCTCGTCTTCTGGGAAGAGAAGTTCAAGGCAATCTGCGACGAGCTCATCATCTGCACCGACGATGGCTCGGCCGGCATCAAGGGCCTGGTCACCGAGGGCATCAAGCAGGCGGTCGCCCGCCATTCGGACATCGACGAAGTCATTGCCATCGGCCCGCCGATCATGATGAAGGGCTGTGCGGACACGACCCGTCCCTTCGGCATCCGGACCATGGTCAGCCTGAATCCCCTCATGGTCGATGGCACCGGCATGTGCGGCGGCTGCCGCGTGAAAATCGGCGAGGAAGTGAAGTTCGCCTGCGTCGACGGTCCCGATTTCGACGGCCACAAGGTCGATTTCGACGATCTGATGCGACGGCTGAAACGCTTCACCAAGGAGGAGCGCATGGCGCTGGAGCACTGGGAGAAGGGCTGCCGGCTGCAACAGCAGATCGATGCGACGGCAGCCTCGCCGGGCGGCGGCAGCGAGTAGCATCATGGCCAAGAAGAAAACCATCCGCACCATCCCGCAGGAACGCACGCCGATGCTCGAGCAGGCGGCCGCGGCGCGCGCGAAGAATTTCCAGGAAGTCGCCTGCGGCTACCGGCTGGAGGACGCGCTGCGCGAGGCGGAGCGCTGCCTGCTCTGCCCGGACCGGCCCTGCGTGGCCGGCTGTCCGGTCGGCATCGACATTCCGGGCTTCATCGAGAAAATCGGCCGCAAGGATCTGCGCGCTGCCTACGACACCCTGACCGATACGAATCTGCTGCCGGCGGTATGCGGCCGCGTCTGCCCGCAGGAAAACCAGTGCGAGGGCGTGTGCACGGTCGGCGAATCCCTCGAGTCCGTCGCCATCGGCCGCCTCGAGCGCTTCGTCGGCGACACGGCGATCAAGGAAGGCTGGGCCAACATTCCCTACATCGAGCCGAACCGCTACCGCGTCGGCATCGTCGGCTCGGGCCCCGCCGGCATGGCCTGCGCGGCGGACATGGCCAAGGCCGGCTGCGACGTCACGGTCTATGAGGCCTTCCATGTGCCCGGCGGCGTGCTGCGCTACGGCATTCCCGACTTCCGCCTGCCGAACGAGGTGATCGATGCCGAAATCGAGAACCTGAAGAAACTCGGCGTGAAGTTCGAATGCAACACCCTGGTCGGCCGGCTGTTCACCATCGAGCAGATGATCGGGGAGATGGGCTGCGACGCGGTGTTCGTCGGCGTCGGCGCCGGCTACCCGACCGGCCTGGGCATCCCGGGCGATTCCCTCAACGGCGTGCTCTCGGCCAACGAATTGCTCACCCGATGCAACCTGATGCGGGCGAAGGAATTCCCCAACTTCGATACGCCGGTTCCGCTGGGGCGCCGCGTCGCCGTGGTCGGCGCCGGCAACACCGCCATGGATGCCATGCGGGTGTGCCTGCGGCTGGGCGCCGAGAAGGTGTATTGCATCTACCGCCGCTCGCGCAAGGAGGCGCCGGCGCGGCTCGAGGAAGTGCATCACGCTGAGGAGGAGGGCATCGAGTTCAACTGGCTGACCAATCCGGTGGCGGTGCTCGACGACGGCAGCGGCGGCGTGCGCGGGCTGCGCTGCGTGCGCATGGTGCTGGGCGAGCCGGACGATTCCGGCCGGCGGCGGCCGGTGCCCATCGGCGGCAGTGAATTCGATTTCGAATGCGACGTCGTCGTCTACGCAATCGGCACCAACGCCAATCCGATCATGGGCCAGACTTCCAGGCTCAGACTGAACAAGTGGGGCTATATCGACACCGACGACGACCTTGCCACTTCGGTGGCCGGCGTGTTCGCCGGCGGCGACATCGTCACCGGAGCGGCGACGGTGATCGAGGCCATGGGCGCCGGCCGCAAGGCGGCGCGCAGCATGAAGGTCTACCTGGGACTGCGCGATCCGTGCCTGCCCTATCGGGTCGACGCCGATGCCGGAGATCGGCCCTTCGGCATCGATCGCCGCGAACGCAATTTCGTGCGCGTGAGGATGGCCGAAACCTGAAACGGACCCGACAACCGCCAGCATGGATGCCATGACCCCCGCAGCCCAGCCGACGTCCGCCAGACCGGCCGAATCCCGCGCCGACGCAGCGCTCGGCGGCAAGGCCGCCACGACGCTGAAGGAACACATCGTCGAGATCATCAGCGATTCCGGCGAGGGCGCGCAGCGCTGCGGCCAGTCGCTCGGCTCGATCGCCGCGCGCATGGGCAACGGCATCTGGACCACCGAGATCATCCCCGCCGAGATCCGCCCGCCGGCGCGCAGCGTTGCCGGCGCCAGCGGCAATCGCATCCGCATCGGCGCCGGGCCGGTGACCAACGGCGGCGACGAGACCGACCTGGTGATCGCCTTCAACGAGCAGGTGCTGCTCGGCAGGGTGCGCGGCAACCAGCTCAAGCCCGGCTGCACGATCCTGCTCGAGAGCATGTGGCGTTCCAGCCCGGATGCCAAGGTCGCCGCCTCCTACATCGACACCCACGACCGGCTGGTCAAGGCCGGCTACCGGGTGTACGAAGTTCCGCTCGAAGCGGAATGCCGCAGGCACGTCTCGGATCCGCGCCAGGGCAAGAACATGTTCGCGCTCGGCATGCTGTGCAGCATCTACAGCCTCGACCTGCAGGTGGCGCGCGAGCAGGTCGCGCTCACCTTCGGCAAGAAGGACCGCGGCGTCATCGAGCAGAACGTCAGGCTGCTGGAGGAGGGCTTCAAGTGGGCCGAAGCCGGCCTCGACTTCAAGTACCGCATTCCGGCGCTACGCAACACGCAGCCGCAGATCGTGGTCAACGGCAACACGGCGCTGGCGCTCGGCGCCCTCGCCTCGGGCATGGAAGTCTGCGCCATGTATCCGATCACCCCGGCCACCTCGGCCTCGCACTACCTGAGCGACGTCTTCGAGAAGGTCGGCGGCGTCGTGCACCAGGCCGAGGACGAGATCGCCGCCTGCGCCTTCGCCATCGGCGCCTCGTATGCCGGCAAATGCACCGTCACCATCACTTCCGGGCCGGGCTATTCACTCAAGCAGGAGGCGATCGGGCTGGCCGTCATGGGCGAGATTCCCCTCGTCGTGGTGAACGTGCAGCGCGGCGGGCCGAGCACGGGACAGCCGACGAAGGTCGAGCAGGGGGATCTGCTTACCACGCTGTTCGGCAGCCACGGCGACGCGCCGAAGGTGGTCATGGCGCCGGCCACCATCGAGGACTGCTTCTACTCGGTGATCACGGCGCGCAAGATCGCCGAGACCTTCAACATGGTCGTGGTGATCCTCTCCGACGCCGGGCTGGCGACTTCGCAGACGCCTTTCCCTCGTCCGCATTTCCAGGAGTCGTGGCTGGCGCCGCCGATCGACCAGAGCGAAGTGCCGGAGGGCGCGCTGCCCTACGCGTGGAATCCGTCCACCGGTCTGGCGCGCCGCTTCATACCCGGCCAGCCGGGCGGCATGCACACCGTCACCGGCCTGGCGCACGACAGCGCCAGCCACGTCGCCTACGATCCGGAAATCAACGAGGCCGGCATCCGCGCGCGCAGCCTGAAGCTCGCCGCGCTGCAGAAGACCCTGCGGCCGCCCCCGCTGTTCGGCGATGCGGAAGGGGATCTGCTGATCGTCGGCTGGGGCAGCACCAAGGGCACCATCGAGGAGGCGGTCGGCGCGCTGCGCGAGGAGGGCCACAAGGTCTCCTCGATGCACCTGCAGTTCCTGCAGCCCATGCCGCCGGGCATCAAGGAGGCCATGCAGCGTTTCCGCAAGGTCATGACCGTCGAGGGCAACTGGTGCGACCGCCCCGAGGACGAGATCATCGACGAAACCAACCGCCGCTATTCGGCGCTCGCCATGCTGCTGCGGGCGCGATACCTGATCGACGTCGATTGCTGGAGCGAAGTGAAGGGCCAGCCGATCAAGCCGAGCGTCGTGATCCGCGCCATCCGCGCGCGGCTGCAGCACTGAGAAGAGGAGCCAGCCAACATGAACATGGCCGCCACCGAATGCCTCCTGCAGTTGTATGAGGAGCGTCTCCAACTCGAGGACTACCAGAGCGGGGTGCCGCGCTGGTGCTCGGGCTGCGGCGACAATGCCATCCTGGCCGCCGTCCAGCGGCTGTGCCGCGACGAGGGCCTGCGCCCGGAACAGACGGTGTTCGTCTCCGGCATCGGCTGCTCGAGCCGCTTCCCGCATTACATGAAGACTTACGGCTTCCACGGCATCCACGGCCGCGCCCTGCCCATCGCCGAGGGCGTCAAGATGGCGCGTCCGGATCTGACCGTGTTCGTCAACACCGGCGACGGCGATTGCTGCAGCATCGGTGCGGCGCACTGGATCCACGCGCTGCGCTACAACATGAACATCACGCTGTTCCTGCACGACAACCAGATCTACGGCCTGACCAAGAAGCAGGTCTCGCCGACCTCGCCGATCGGCACCCGGAGCAACACCACGCCGCGCGGCGCCTATCTGGAGGCGCTGAATCCGCTCACCGTCACCCTCGGGGTGCAGAACGTCTCCTTCGTTGCCCAGGCCGTGGACTGGATTCCCGAGCTGCTCTACGACATCGTCAAGGCCGCCTACCACCACAAGGGACTGTCGTTCGTGCGCATCGTCCAGCGCTGCCCCGAGTGGCTGCCCAAGCTGATGGATCCGTGGATGCACGATCCGCAGAAGGTGCAGCTGGTGCACCACGAGCGGGCGCTCAGGATCAGTCCGGCCATCGCCAAGGTCTACAAGAACCACGTCGAACACGATCCGCTCAACATGGACCGGGCGCGCGAGATCGCTTCGAGTACGGATGTCGTTCCGGTCGGCATCCTGTACCAGAACCCGTGCGTTCCCTGCTACGAGGACATCCGCCGTTCAGGCGGACTGCGCAGCGCGGACTATGTGCGCCGTGGGCTGGAGGGCGAGTTCGACAAGTTCACGGTTTGGCCCGAAGGCGCGGGCGAGCAGCAGGCGGCTTGATCACGACCTGACGTTGCCATGGAATCCGATCTGCAAACGCATGTCACCTTCTATCTCACCGGCAAGCGGCACGGTGGGCAGCTCGGTCCCATTGACGGCATGGCGCTGCGGCCCGCGTTGCTCGCCGGCTACCGCGACCTGACCCGGCTGCGCTACGACTATCCGGTCGTCCTGTGTGCCCAAGACGGGGATGGCGCGTCCGTGCGGCCCCTGTCGGGTCTCGTCGACGCCGCGCTTGGACAGGCAGGCGGGGGGCAGGACGGCGAGCGGGTCCGCAGGCATGTCCTGCACCTTGAGGAAGACATCCGCAAGTTGCTCGCCGAGGGCGCCGAAGGAACGCTTTCCGCGTTGTGGGACAAGGCGGCCGGTGCGCAGGCCGGGCAGGGCCTGGGCCGCGTGCGCGCCGCGATCAAGGCCGACGGCGAGCTCGCCGATTGCGACCGGCGCCTGCCGGCGCGCCTGGTCGGCCACGCCTGGAACGCGGTGCAGCAGCGCAAGTCGCGGCGCTTCGCCGAGGACATCACCCGCCTCATCCACAAGCTCAACGACATCCTCGTTGCGGACTTCGTCCGTTCCGACGCCGGCAAGAGCGTGGATGTGCTCAAGTCCGGCATCGGCACGTCGCATCAGGACAGTTTCGATTTCGATGCCATGTCGCGCATCCTGAGGGATTCGGTGCACGAGGTCGCGCTGCCCGCTTCCCGTCGCCGACGCGTCACGCAGCTGCTCTCCGTGCTCGAATCCCAGCGCTTTTGCGCGCGCACGGACCTCCCGGCTGGCGACGAGGCAGACGAACCGTATGCCTTTGCCTTCGGCAGCTGCGATGCGGCGCTGAGGGCGTACCGGGAGCGCCTGCCCAAGGCGATCGAGCTGCTCAAGGCCATCTCCATGGCCGAGCTCGAGATCCGCAGCGAATATCACGAAGCCAAGCACGATCCGATATTCGAGGGCTTCGGCGAGATCGGCTTCGACCCGCGCGACCTGTCCCGCTTCCCCGATTATCTCGTCTGCGCGAACGCCAGCCGCATGCGCGGGGTGGAGAACGATCGCCTGGCCGAAATTTTTTCAGGCGGCCTGCCGATGAAGGTACTCGTCCAGACGGACGACCTGCTCGAGGAATCCCCGCTCGGCAAGGGGCACCTGGCCATCGGCCTGCGTGCCAAGCAGCTCGCCAGCATGGCGATCGGGCTGAGCCGGGTCTTCGTCCTGCAGTGCCCGAGTTCGCATCTCGTGCAGTGGAGCGGGCATCTCACGCAGGGGCTGCTGTACAGCGGCCCGGCGCTGTTCAGCGTATTCTCGGGCGCGCCGGAGAAGGCCGGCACGCTGCCCGCCTACCTGAACGCGGCGGCGGCCCTGGAGGCGCGCGTGTTCCCGGCCTACGTGTACGATCCCTCGGCCGGATCCGACTGGGCAGCGCGTTTCCATCTCGGCGAGAATCCGCAGGCGGAGCGTGACTGGCCGATGCGGGAATTCGCCTACGAGGACAGCAACCACCAGCGCATGGCGGAGAGCCTCGAATTCACCCTGGTCGACTTCATCGTCTGCGATCCGCGCTTTGCCGACCATTTCGCGCGCGTGCCGCCGGCGCACTGGAACGGCAGCCTGGTGCCGGTGGCCGAGGCGCTGGCGCACGAACCCGTCGGTCTGCCGACCCAGGTGCCCTGCCTGACGATGGTGGATGAGAGCAATGCGCTGCAGAAAGTCATCGTGGACGAGAACCTCATCCGCGAGGCGCGCACCTGCCGCGACATGTGGTACAGCCTGCGCGAACTCGGCGGCATCCGCAACTCCCATGCCGAGCGGCTGCTGGCGCGCGAGAAGCAGGCTTGGGAGCGGGTCCGGAAACAGGAAAGCGCCGCGCCTGCCGTAGTGGCGGCGCCGGTCGCGGAAGCGCGGCCTGAGCCGCCGGTCGAAAGCGAGCCGGAACGTTCGCCCGACGAGGCCTACATCGAGACGGCGCGCTGTTCCACCTGCAACGAATGCACGACGCTCAATCCGAAGATGTTCAAGTACGACGCCAACATGCAGGCCTATATCGCCGACATCGATGCGGGCACCTACGCCCAACTGGTCGAGGCCGCGGAGAACTGCCAGGTGTCGGTCATCCATCCTGGCAAGCCGCGCAATCCCAAGGAGCCCGGCCTGGAGGAACTGCAGAAGCGGGCCGAGGCGTTTCTCTGAGCGCGCATGCCACTGCCAGCAGGCAGCGCCTGCCTATCCGATTCATGAAGAACCCGGCACTCGTCTGCATCGCCCGCCATGGCGAGACCGACTGGAACATCGCCGGCATCCTGCAGGGCTGGAGCGACGTGCCCATCAACGATGTCGGCCGCCGGCAGGCGCGCGAATTCGCCGCGGCATGCGCCGAGGCGGGCTTCGCCGCCATCTGGTCCAGCCCGCTGATTCGCGCCTTGGAAACGGCCGAGATCATCGCTGCGGAATTGGGGGCGCCGCCGCCCTTCCGCCACGACGGCCTGAAGGAAAGGGATTTCGGGGCGATCCAGGGGGTTCCGAAGGCCGAGTTGGCCGAGCTCAACCCGGTGTTGCTGCAGCAGATCCTCAAGCGCAATCCGGCGGCTTTCTTCGAGGAGGGCGAGACGATGGACGATTTCGCTCGCCGCGTGCTGGAGGCCGTGGCAGACATCGGCGAATCCCATGCCGGCGAAAGCGTGCTCGTCATCACGCACGGCTGGGTCATGGACGTCCTCACGCGCCACGTCCGCGGCCTGCAGCGAAACGCCATCCTCAACCTGAAGCGGCGCAACGGCGAATGCATCTGGCTTGAAGTGGAGGACCGGTCGATACTGGCACGCGACACGGAAACCGAAGGCCGCCACCTGCGACCATGAATCCCGGCTAGAAAGAGCGATCCGGTGAAGACACGCCTCCTCGATATCGATCCCTACCGCACCCAGGACGGCTCCGAGATCCGCGAGCTGATGCACCCGGCACATCACGCCTGCCGCAACCAGAGCCTGGCCGAGGCAGTCGTACCGGCCGGGGCGCGCACGCGGCTGCACCTGCACCGCGAGACCGAGGAGCTTTATCACATCACCGCGGGGGAGGGCGTGCTCACGCTCGGTGGCGAGCAGATGAAAGTCAGTCCAGGCGACACGGCGCTGATCCCGCCCGGCACGCCCCATTGCATCGAGGCGACCGGCAGCGGCGATCTGCACATTCTCTGCTGCTGCAGCCCGGCCTACCGCCACGAGGACACCGAACTGCTCGAAGGTGAAATCGACGAAGCGGCAGCGCGATGAACGGACATCGCCGGACCGACCCGGAACCGGACGCGCCGCCGCAGGCGACCGGAGCCAACCTGCTGCTTGCGAGCGCCGAGGGCAGGATTCTGGCAGCCGGCCTCGCCCTGGCCGGGCTGCTGCTGCTCGGCTTCGGCATCGGCTGGACGCTGTTCCCGGACCGCATCCTGCAGTACGCCGCGATGACCGGACTCAACCTGCTGATCGGCCCCGGCGCCGGCATGAGCTTCGGCTACGCCAGCGGCATGACCCACCTCCAGGTGGTGCCGCTCAACATGCTGGTTGAGACGTTGCACGTGCTCGTCTTCTACCCGCTGTTCGTGCTCGGCTGGCGCCACCTGCTCGACCTGCCCGCGCTGAAGTCCTTCGTCGCGCGCATGCACGAGGCGGCCGAACTGCGCGGCGGCCTGGTGCGCAAGTTCGGCATCGCCGGCCTGATCGTCTTCGTCTTCGTGCCGTTCTGGATGACCGGCCCGGTGGTCGGGGCGATCATCGGTTTCCTCATCGGCCTGCGCCCGTGGGTGACCCTCGCCATCGTGCTGCCGACGACCTACGTCGCCATCGGCCTCTGGGCCCTGCTGCTGAACGAACTGAGCGCCTGGGCGGCGACCTTCGACCGCCTGGCGCCGTGGGCGCTGCTGCTGGCGATCGTCCTCATCGCCGCAGCCGGCCATCTGCTGCATCGCCGCCGCAACAATCGCGCGGCAGGCGCGACGAGGCACAACTGAATGCATGTCAGATAGAATGGCGCCGGACATCCCGCGCGGCACCGACATGATGAAACTGTTCCTGATTGCATCGATCCTGGCCCTGCCGCTGGTTCCGGGCCAAAGCCGCGCCGAACCCGACCTGGCCGCGCCCGAGGCCTATGCCGCGGCCAGCGAAGGCAAGCTGAGGCTGATCGACATCCGCACGCCGCAGGAATGGCGTCAGACCGGGACCGCGCCAGGCGCGGGCCGAGTCGATTTTTACCGCGGGCCGGAGGTGCTGCTGAACGCCGTGCTGCAGATGGTCGACGGCGACAGGAATGCGCCCATCGCGCTCATCTGCCGCACCGGCAACCGCACCACCACGGCGCAGAAGTTCCTCCAGGCGCAGGGTTTCACCCGCGTCTACAACGTCAGGGAAGGCATGGCCGGCAGCGCCGCCGGCCCGGGCTGGCTCAAGCGCAACCTGCCGGTGGAGGCCTGCGCGCAGTGCTGAAAAGCGGCTTCATCATGCCGTTGCACCGGATCATTCGCCGTGAGCTGTTCGCTCCGCAGATGGATGCCGAGGACATCCAGAGTTGGCGGGGGCACGTGCTCGCCACCATCCTGCTGGTCAGCGTCGCTCTCGGCGCCGCCGTCGCCGTGCCGAGCATTCTCCTCGCCATGCGGGAGCGGCTCTCGTTCGTCGTCGCCGCCGACGTCATTGCCCTGGCCTGGGTGACCTATCTCTGGCGCAGCCGGTCGATTTCGTTCCGGGCGCACACGAACGTCCATTTATTGCTCCTTGGTCCAGGGCCCATCAACACCGCACATGTTCAGCGCGCCGACGGCACGATGGCAAAAGTGCCCGGCACAGGCTCCATCAAGGTTAGGAAGCGACCCAGATCGATGGTGCTGCCGCCAATTTTTGTCTCACTAGATGTCAGAAGGTCTTTGGCACCTGCGCTGCCGGTCATCATGCGCAGGAAGAAATCATTGGTCAGGGTCAGCGTGGCATTGGCATCGGCCGCCGGCTTGTCCGACTTGACATGGTGCATGACCGAGCGCTCCAGACTCAGCACATAGTTCTCTTGGGTATCAGAGAACACCAAGTTGATTTTCAATTTCAATCCCTCAGCTTTGGGCCCGTTGATTGATGCCGCCATGGCCTCCAGAAGGCGCTCAGTGGGGGTGTACTTCAACATATCTACCACTAGGGCGCGGGAGACGCCTTTTGCCGGTGGGCCTGCCACCAGCTCGTGTGCACCCGACAGGTAGAAGTTGCGCCAGATGGATGACTCGGCGGCAAAACCGAGCTGCCGATAGGTCTTTACCAGCAACGTACGTGCCGCTTCATGCTTGGGTTGGTCGCGCAAGATCAAGTCAAGCAATTGCGCGGCCCAGCGCAGGTCGCCTTTGTCGAAGGCGGCTTGCGCTGCCTGCGTTGCCTTGTCGGCACCGCCAGCCAGATCGACAACCCGCTTGGCCACCTCGCGGCGCGGCAGAGCGTCCAGATTCGCCGGGTTACCGTCAAACAGGGTCTGGTAGAACTGGTAAATGCCGCGCACGTTATGGCGAATAGAGCCGTAGTAACCGCGGGCGTGCATGATCTGATCCAACTCTTTGGGCAGTTGAATTTGGTCGGCAATCTCGTCGGCGTTCATGCCGCCGTTGAACATCCGCACGGTCTGGTCGTGCAGATACTTCATCACGTCGCGCTGGCCCACGATGAAGTTGTCGATGTTTTCGGCACCCCATACCGGCCAGTTGTGCGAAGCAAAAAACACCTCCGCACCGCGTGCATGGTGACGCGCCTCATCGATGTAGCGTGCCCAATGCAGGGCATCGCGTGCCTTGGCCCCACGGGGGGTAATGACATTGTGCAAGGTCTGTACCATCAGTTCAGCACCGCAGTAGGCTTTGAGGTCAGGCAGCGAGAAAGTCATTTCCGACGGAGCCTCGGTGTTCGGTGTGTTCTGGAAAATGACGCGAACGCCATCGATGCGCATTTCCTGCACCGGCTTGTCAACCAGTACCGTCGGCGGCAGGATGCCGATCCGGCCAAAACCCACAGCCTTGCCCAGGCCGCCGTCGATCATTCCCTCCGCAGAGCGTGGCACGTCGCGTGCGAATTGGTACATGGCACGCCGTCCCATGGCGCCGCCAGCCAAGACGCTTTCACTGGTGGCCTCTTCCATGAAACCAGTGGGAGCAACAATTGGGACCTTGCCCGCGGCCACGTCTTGCGGATTCACGACTCCCAGTACGCCGCCAAAGTGATCGGCGTGGCTGTGCGTGTAAATGACGGCGGAAACTGCCTGGTTGCCCAGGTGCTTGCGCGCAAACTCGAGCGCATAGGCGGCAGTCTCTCTTGCGGTCAGCGGGTCCACCACAATCCAGCCGCTCTTGCCCTGAATCAGCGTCATGTTGGCCAGATCGAAGCCACGCAACTGCCAGACGCCTTCGGTCACCTTGAACAGGCCGATTTCGTTGTTCAGCAGAGCCTGGCGCCACAAGCCCGGATGAGCCGTGACAGGCGCATCGCCCTTCAGGAAATCGAAAGAGTCGAAATCCCATACCGTTTGGCCGATATCCCCTTTGATCTGGCCGCTGGGTTTGGCGATGAAGCCGCGCTTGGCGTCGGCAAACACGGCGGGATCCGACCAGTTGAAGGCCGCCTTCAACGCCTGATGGGCTTCGGCAGACATGCCGCCCCCCGTGCTGGGGGGTGCCTGCGGACTGCGTGAACAGCCTGCAAGACCCAGCGCGATAGCAGCGGTGCCAAGGGCAATGATCTTCATGGTGCCAAGGGGCGTACGTTGGGCGTTCGGATGGATTGATTTCACGATGTTTCTCCTCACTTGTCCTTGTTGTGTTTCGGATGTGCTTCACGGTTAACTTTTGCGCAGGTTTTTGGCAAGTTGTTCGGCGTTGCGCAGGGTCGTTGCGTAAATCGTCATTTGCGGATTGAGCCCAATGGATGCGGGGAAAATCGATGCGTCATGCACCGACAAACTCTTCAGCCCAAAGTGGCGCTCATGCTGCAACCCCCCATGACGTGTGCCGAGCCGCGCGAGAGCTTCATCGAGCCCAGGTCCGCCGAGGCAAGCCACTGCTTGGCCGTGGCCAGACTTGTCAGGCGCGGCATGTCGATGTGCCAGGGGCGCACTTCCAGAGCGCCCGCGGCAAACTGAATCTCCATCAGTTTCTCCTGCGCCACCCGCTGTCCATCAATGAGGAAAGGAGTGATCGGATAGTCCGCCACGGCGCGCCCATCTTTCGCCAGTTCGACGGTGCCGCCGGTTTCGAAGTCGTTGAATCCATCGCGGCACAGCGCATCAATGCAATGCATGTGCGGCAGTTGGCGCATGATTTCCGCATGTTCCGCGCCCAGGGTATTGTCGCCCAGGGCCGATGCTGTGATGGGCAACAGCGTCCTTGCAGGCCGGACATGCGCAACAAACCACTTCGCCGCCTGCTCCAGCGTGCCCGGCTCCTCGAACAGGTGCGTTGCGCCGGGCACGATCTTCAGCATCTTCTCGCAGCGCAGCAGGTCATAAGCTAGGGAACGTCTGAACAAGTAGCGATTGCGCGAGGCGATGAACGCATTTGCACTTCAATGGCGAAGGATTTGCGGAGAATCGGGCGAATTTGCCCGGAGTGGCTCGATCCCTTGGGCTCTTTTCCGCTTACTGGACACACCGATCCCCTTGGACTCTG